>Ga0335070_10005708_pt1 | contig 14652 bp, 12 predicted proteins | sample Lox_Sample_13_FD_206722 | JGI IMG/M metagenome (GOLD analysis project Ga0335070, IMG submission 206722) | Soil microbial communities from Loxahatchee National Wildlife Refuge, Florida, United States - Lox_Sample_1.3 | ecosystem: Environmental > Terrestrial > Soil > Wetlands | place: USA... | reverse complement strand
ATTGACGCCGGAGAGATGGCCGAGTGGCTGAAGGCGCACGCTTGGAAAGCGTGTTTAGGGGAAACTCTAACGTGGGTTCGAATCCCACTCTCTCCGCCATACTTCATTCCAAAGGACTTAGACCGGAAAAATCGGCGGCTACGTTTTCGGCTACAGTTTCGCTGATTTCCCCCGCCAACTCGGTATTAGCCAGAAGAAAGGCTATTACCGATGAAGCGCATCAGAGTCAGCCTGTACGTGCGTGAGCACGGCACACGGGCATACAAGAAGGTTCCAGACCGCAACAGACCGATCTATCCACCAAACACCACCTACGTCCTGCGCTACGGCTCGACTTGGGAAACACTCGGCGTAGACAACTTGTCAGACGCCACGGCGAAGCGCATCGAGCGTGAGCTTGAAATGCTCCGTGGATGGCGACCGACCGCAAAGGTGGAGCGAGAGGCGGCGGCCAAGGTCAAGTTGCTGGACGAAGCGATCAACGCCTACCTAGAAGAAATCGAAGCGGGCCGTAAGCCAAAGACATATTCCGCATACAAGACCTCGCTCGGCTATTTTTTCGAGTCCACGGGGAACAAGCTTCTGAACCAAATCAGCCGCACTGATCTGCTGGACTTCGTGGTGTTCCTGCGCGAAGAGAAATCGCAAGCACCGCGTAGCTGCTGGAATAAATTCTCCAACGTCATGTCGTTCCTCAAGCACCACGACATCAGCGGGAAATCGCTCAAGATCAAACCGCACGACTGGCCCCAATATGTCGAGGAAGAACCAGAAATTTACGAGCGGGATGTTCTTGACCCATTCTTCTCTGCCTGCGACGAAGACGAGCTTCTGCTATTCGAGTTTTTCTTGATGACGGGGATGCGTGAGCAAGAGGTTATCTACGCAACCGACCGTTGCTTGAATTTCTCACAGAACACCGTGAGCGTGCGACACAATCCGAATCACGGCTGGACGCCAAAAATGTACAAAGAGCGCACCATCCCTGTTCCGGCTGCGCTGATGACCAAGCTCAAAAAGATGCTGGTCGAGCGTGGCAAGGGCGGACTGCTGTTCCCAACGAAGAACGGCCAGCCAACGCTCGACTTCCTCGACATGGCGAAGGCTGTTGCACGCCGCGCGGGGATTCCCGAATCAGACGTGTGGCTGCACAAATTCCGGGCCACCTTCTGCACTCGTGCGCTTTGGGGAGGAGTTGACCTCCGTACAGTCCAGTCATGGATGGGGCACACCGATCTGGCATCTACGATGCGTTACCTTAGACCGCAGAGGGATGCTGCGGTCCGCGAAAAGGTGGAAGCCATTTGGGGCTGACTGGAGTTTCGGTCGCTGGGCGTCGCACAGGAGTGGTGAGCCGATATTCACTCCTATCTATGCAATCATGCTATAGTAAGTCCTGAAGATGGCTATAAAGACCAAATCCATGATGAGACGGCGCGTCAATCGCGCTCGGCCTTCGGGATTGGTCTGTCCATAGCACTCTAAGTTCAGATTCAAATTCTCGAAGGCTCCGACCAAAAGTCGGGGCCTTTTGCATTTTGCGGATTTTTCTTGGCCGGTAGCCAAGCTGGAAAGGCACGTGACTGTTAATCACGCCATGCGCAGGTTCGAATCCTGCCCGGCCAGCCAAGTTTAGGACGGGGCTCGCTAGTTCAGTAGGAAGAACGCGGCTCTCATAAAGCCGTCGCGGATGGTTCGAATCCATCGCGAGCCACCAGTGGAGGGGCCTCCGGGAGGAGCAGTGGCTTATACCCACTTCGGCGCCAGATTAGCGCGGCCAGGCAGGTTCGACTCCTGTACCCTCTACCAATTTGTTCGCGCCGGTAGTTCAACGGACCATAATAGTTGGCCTACACCCAACAGATGCGGGTTCAACTCCCGAACGGCGCACCATTGCAGGTTTAGCTCGAAGGTCGAGCCCGCGGTCGATAACCGCGAGGTGTTGGTTCGATTCCAACATCCTGCACCATTTTGATGTTGAACGTGGGTGACTGGCAGAGATGGCTGATGCACTCGCCTCTTAAGCGAGACCAGGCTGGTTCAATTCCAGCGTCACCCACCAGATTTTGCGGGATTGGCAGATAGGGATATGCACTCGCCTTTTAAGCGAGACGAAGCAGGTTCAATTCCCACATCCCGCACCAGGAGTCAGTTAACAAAAGAGGCGGCATAGCATAACGGATCAATGCTCCGAGCTTCTACCTCGGACGATGAGAGTTCAAATCTCTCTGCCGCTTCCAATGTGGGGATGTGGTCCAATGGATGAGGGCGCAAGGCTACGAACCTTGAGATCAGAGTTCAATTCTCTGCATCCCCTCCAGACTTGGTGAGGCTCGCGTGGTCTAAAGCATGATGACGCTTCGGTCCTAACGAAGAGATCCGGGTTGGAATCCCGGCGCGAGTTCCAGAAGCGAATTGAAAAGAAAGAACGTTTAAGCAATACACATTAGCCCCCATTGAGAGAGGGCAGCCTTCGTTGAAAATACAGCGGCCCGCTATCTGCAAGTGGGCTGACTACCTGAAACGTCCAAAACAACTGTACCCGGAACGATTACGGAACACTTTAGAGGCGCACCGATACCGTTCGGGGCGGCTGTGACAACCCATGCGCCACTCTTCAAATCCTTGACGCGGAGTTCAACACACTCTCTAGGTGTAGGAGGGATGAAATGTTTTGTTGTTGATTGGTTGAAGTTGGCCACCCCACCGCCTGCAGTAGCGGAGGTAGTTCCGGAAAAATTGACCGTTAGGTCAAACCCCTCCGTTCCTACCGAATTGTTGAAGCAATAGTCCGCGATCAGTGAAGGCTGGTCGGATTGCTGGCTGTTGGTGCTCTGGTTGCAGCTATTGCATCCCTGAAGGAGGGCAATAGAAGCTAAAGTGAAGAATATTCCAGTATGTCGATGTGACATGGGACGTCCTCTTGGCTGAAGGTTTCTTGCTATCCCACCTGCCCCCTATTTACGTGCTGCACGATGTCGCTCGTGGCACGCTTTAGCTTATTGCCGACTACAACCAATTGATCCGCGAACCGTTGGACCGTGAGATATCGATACATGCCCTGCTTCACATTTCCTCCCGGCCGCGAGTCTTTCTCGCATAGTGCCTGTCTATCGGGATAAGGCGGAAAGAACACGGGAAATTGGGTCAGGTTTTCGAATTTTTTTCGTGAGGCGGCCAGCTGGCACCCTGCGAACTCCGTCAGGCATCGGAGCCGCCCTGGACCAGTGCGGAGACTACCAGTTGAAGAGAATTTCACGTAGTCGTGAAACGAAACGCCAGATTCCTGCACTACTCAGGTGAGTGGAGAAATCGCGCGTAGCGGTTCTTCATTCACGATATCCCGATATAGAAGGGCTTAGCACGGGGGAAGGCTCGGGCTCTTCAGATCGCCGGAAGCGACCGGGGAAGCGGTTCCGGCGATCTTCGGGGTTTTAACGGCACCCGCCTGTCACCTCTGCACAGCGTCCCATCATCTTCACAATCCCACCGTGTAACTCCAGCCTGTTTTCCCTGATCACAATTTCCATCCGAAGCAGGCGGGTCCGCCATCGCAGATTGCCATGATTTCGCCCCTGCGTTACGCTGCAAGAAACAAGGCAATCTTGCTCATCAATGCGGGGGTGCGGTGAAGGTAGCAGAAATCTCATGCGACGGTCGCCCATCCTCTGGACCCGCGACTTCTTGCGATCCTCTGTCCACTGCTGCAAATACCGCAGCTCAACGCGGGGAGACCTGGCTGCGACTGGCCGCCTATCCCGCACTCATCTGCTTCTTTTTATCCCTGACTGCCTTCAACGTGGCCGATCTCGATATCTGGCACGAGATGGCGCTTATCCGCGAAAGTCTTCGCGCAGGCCATCTGCTCACGCGCGACGTTTTCGCTTACACCCCAACGGTGTATCCCTCGGTACATCACGAGTGGGGCGCGGGCCTGATCGCCTACGCTCTCATGCGCCTCGGTGGCGCCACAGCCCTTGTGATTCTGAAATATGGAATCGCGCTGTTGATCGGTCTGATCTCGCTGCGCTCTGCCAAGTCGATGGGGGCGGATCCGCTGGTCTGGGCAGCTCTTTGCCCGATCGCAATCTATTTAAGTCAATTCGGTTTTCTGTCGGTTGTTCGAGCGCAGGTGTACACCTTTCTGTTCACCGCATGCTGTTTCTGGATCTTCGATCAGGATCGCCGCGGCTATCGCCGATGGTGGGTCGCATGGCTCTGCCTCTTTCCTGTTTGGGTGAATGTCCATGGCGGCTTCGTAGTAGGGATCGCGCTTCTGGCTCTCTACACACTCGAACGAGCACTAGATCGCCAGCCGTTTCGCCATCTCATTCTGCTGCTTGCAGCTACACTCTCCGAAGTATTCATCAATCCGTTCGGACCGGCCTATATCCGCTACATGGCGCGTGCGCTCACCATGCCGCGCCCGTACATCCAGGAATGGCGGCCTGTCTGGACTTATGGCGTATTGTGGACCACAGTCTTCCTCGTAGCTATCGCGCTCGCCGCCTACTCCGTTGTGAAGGTCGGGATCCGCCGCGCGCCCGGTCTACTGATACTGATTGCCACAGCAATTGAAGCGACGCTTCACTGCAAACACATGCCGCTGTTCGCCATGGCATGGATTACCCATGTTCCTACGTATCTGCAGCAGACTCCAGTCAGCCCGTGGGTTACGAGATTCACGCAGCGCCGGTTCGCCTTCGCCATGTCAGTCTGCCTGCTGGTGACCGGCGTTTGCCTGGCGAATGCGGTTCGCTGGCGATTTTGGCACTTGCGAATTCCTCAGGTCAGTACTAGCTTCGGCTATCCCATCGGAGCAGTGGACTATCTGCGGGACCAGCGATTCGCCGGAAACCTGATGGTCCCATTTGCGCAAGGAGCGTACGTGTCATGGAAGCTATTCCCGGCGGTGAAGGTTTCGGTGGACAGCCGACACGAAGTCGCATATCCGGAGGACTGGGTAGATCGCACGTTCCGTTTTTACGCCGCAGACCCCGGCTGGCAGGACACTCTGACCCGATACCCAACGCAGCTGACACTGATCCCTAAGCTCGCACCACTGGCGCAGGTGATTCCGCAAAGCGGCTGGCACGAGGTCTATGAGGACCGCGAATTCGAAATCTACGCTCGCCCCGGAGTGACTCTGCCATTTTGCGATCGCACCTCAGAGTCATTTGTCGGCGTGTTCCCTTGAGGCCCGACCAGTTCCACTATCGCCCTATGCCGGGACTGCCTCTCGCGCCGGCAGAAATGCCGGCAAGTACGGCACCACTGCTCCGTCTTTGCCAACAAAGTAAATCCGGTTGTCTCCATCCGGACACCACACCAGCCCTTTTGCGACCGTCGCCTTCACCTGCCCCAGAGCTCGCACATTCACTCCATTGCCTCCACTGGCGGCTGGAGCCCCGCTCGACTCGGCAATCGTGAGGTCCACCAGATTCGTGCCCGCAATCGCAGTCACTGACTGCACGACGCCAATGTGGAATGCCTGCGACCCCGTACTGCTGTCATAACCACCTCCGGCGGCCTTGGGTTGCGCAGCAATATTCGGATCATCGTTCTTTACATCCTTGAAGAACACCGCTGCGTCGTCGGTATCGATCTCGCTGGCCGCCTTGCGTTGCAGTTTCGGATACTTTCCCCAAATCGTTCTAGGCTTGAAACCCGTCGCTCCTTCAGGACTCAGATCCGATTCACTGGGTCGGCCCATTCCCCAGTAGTTCGCGACAAATCCCCCGCAATCGATCCCCAAATTCGAGTCAGCATACGTCTGCAGTTTCCTGCCGTCGACCAAACCACACAACAGGGCGAGATAGAGCGCATCCTGGATTTCGTTTGGCGCCCCCTTGCCGTTGTACACGCGCCACAGTGAACTGGTCAGGTACTTGTCTCCATCCACTTCAAAAACGTTCCCCAGCGGCTTGCCTACGAGTTTGGGCAACGCAGCGAGCAAGGCCCGGTACGCATTCGCAGCGTTGGCCGACTGTGTACCCATCCCGCTCTGGAGATAGTTCTTGATTTGAATGTTGGTGCTGGACTGTTTGTCGTACCAGACCGGCAGTCGCAAATAACGGCTAACGTACTCGCCAGCGTCGTTAGGCATGGATCACCTCAAAGGATTCGTGGTAGGAAATTCTGGCAGGGCCGAAAACCCGGATATAGTACCACCACTTTCGCCCTGGCACTCACGAAGTAATAGACGGCGGGTGCCCCACTTCTGGCCGTATTGCCAGAAGTGGGGGTTTATGCGTCGGAAACTGCAGCACTGAACTCAGGCGAGTATGCGCACCTTCCCACGCACCTACTGATACGTAACGGTCAGGTTGTCCAGATACACCTTGTAAGCATCCTGCTTGAAGTTGCCATCCATCTGGAAATTGATCGTCAGCCCGTACCACCCCGGACTCGATCCCTTGTCAAAGGTCCAGTTCAAGTCCGCAGTCTGCCCATTCAAAGTGATGGACTCATACGTCTCGTGATTATCTGAAGTCCGATGCACCTTAAGGGTGAGGTGATTCCATTGCCCGCTCTTCGGATGGCAGGGTATTCCCGTCGAAATCCATTTCCCCTTCGAGTTATCCCAGATGGCCCACTCGTTGCCCGCGGTAATGCGACACTCGTGCCCGAAGATGAATCCCATGTCGTGGAAGAACTGATTGATGTCGAACTCGAGCGCCTCCGCCAGTTCGAGGTTGTCACCGTAGAAGTCCACATCGTAAGTAAACGTGGAGAGCGACGACGTTTTCGACTGATCCTCATCGAACATTCCCTGCGATGAAAACGGCCCGATCAAGTGATTGTTCCAAAGAGCATCCGAATAGGGTGTAGTCCCACCGATCCAATACACGGTAGCGTTTCCGCTTACTGAAGGAGAGTTCACGCCCTGCGTCATCGAGAACTCGATTCCGTCGCATGGAGAAGGTGAACAATCCACAAAATTCGGCGGGCCCTGCCCGTACTGTTGCCATCCGGCAGCCTTTTGCAGATTCGACAGCGAGGTTCCGCTCGGCGCAGGGCTGGAAGGCGGCGTGGAGGGCGGGGGTGGTGACGACGGAGGCGGTGGCGAGGACGGTGGCGGCGGATTCGGTGCCGGATTGTTTGTCGGTGCGGGTTGAGCGATGGAGATCTTCAGCGCATCCTGTTTGGAGGCCCCCTTCGCGTCCGAAACCGTGACTCCGAAGTTGAACGTTCCAGCAGTCCCCGGCGTCCCCGAGACATCTCCCGAACCCTCGTTGAGATTCACCCCTTGCGGCAGTTGACCCGAGGTAATGACAAATTTGTATGGAGACATACCGCCGCTAGCCTGAACACTTCCGTTGTAGACGGAACCCTGAGTACCCGCCGGTAAGTTCGAAGAGACAGTCAGGTTCTCGGTCGGGGCATTCACCGGCGACGTTGGGCTTAAGTGGGCCGCCCGCGGGGAACTCCCGCACGCGGTAAATGCACCAATGGCAGACAGGGTGGTCAGCATGCCAACGGCTCGACTGCATACAACGCTCCGGTAGGCGCGCCGCTTCGGCGCGAAATGACGGGAATAGACGAACATCAATTCGACCTCTTGTTTGGAGTTTTGGTGGGATCTTGAGCGGAAGATTCCCTCAGTCGGCTAGCTCAGGATGGACCCGTAGCCGGCCATGGCCAGAAGAGGTGCTTAGGCTTGCTGCACCCCGGTACAGAAGACGTCTGCGCGCTTGCTTGTCCGTACCCGATTCACTGGAGCGTGTGCGCGCAACCTACAGTTGGCACGACATCAGGTACAGAAACCACAGTATATGTAGCTACAAAGAAGCCTGCAAGTGGAAACCCGTGCCGGAAGCTGATTTCGGAATGCCGTGAGTTGGCAAAGATGGGGACAAAGAATAAGAGCCGCATTGTGTGCGGGCTCTTTTTTGACAAGACGTGGGTGGTCAGTACAGGTGCGAATCCAGCAACTTACGCGATATCTTCTTTCTTCTCAACCAATTCCTCCTTGACCCGTTCAAGGATCTTCTCCGGCACGACGCCCTCTTCGAGCACTTCCTCCTCGGACTCATAGGGCCGATGCTTGATGATGCGCTTTGCGGTGGCCCGTCCAATCCCGGGAACGCTCATCAGTTCGTCTCTTTTGGCCGTGTTCAGGACCTCGGTGACAGCCTCGGCCTCTTCCTCAACTTGCACCCGCGGGTCGTCCGTCACGTCTGTTTGTTGCTGATTTCCTTGCCAATCGCCAAACCACGTTCTGAGCCGAGTACCCAACTCGGCCCGAGTGGCGGCGCCTTCCTGCGGCGCAATCAACAATCCAATGGCTGCGCCCGTACCCAATCCGAACAGAAACCACTTCATGGCTATATGCCTCCGCGAAATAGATTCAGTTATTGTTGAAGGCTCACCTCAGAGTGGCCATCAGGAGGAAACTGCAAGGCTGGCACTTCGATGCTGCATCTGTTACGACTGAGAAGTCTTTCGCCGCCGGCCGGCAAACCACCAAAACACTGGAATCCCAAGCAGAATTACGATCACTCCTCCAATTGAATCCCGCAGATTGCTCGCGAATGTATAGCAGAGCACTACGGCCGCGGCGCCGATGAAGAGCGCCGGAACGACCGGATACCCCGCCGTCCGATACGGACGACGCACGTCCGGCTCCCGCATGCGAAACACGAAAATCGTGCTCGCTGCCACCATGTAGAAGAGCCACTCGGCGAAGATGGCCAGCGAAAACAATTCCCGAAACGCTCCCCCAACCACAATCAGAACAACGGCTACCGCCCCCTGGATGACCAGTGCCAGAGCAGGAGTGTGAAATCGCGGGTGAACCTCTCCCAACGCCCGAAAGAAATATCCATCACGCGCCACAGCAAACGGCACGCGCCCGCCGCTCATTATCGTCCCGTTCAGCGTGGCCAGCATCGAGATCATCATTCCAATCGACACCAGCGAAATCCCGACGCGTCCCAGCGCCGCCTCGCTCGCCGCCGCCGCTGGAACCGCAGACTGCGCAATCGCCGTCGCAGGCAGCGCCCGCTGAATGCCCGCGTTCATCCCCATATAAAGAACAGCCACCAGCCCGACTCCGAGCAGCAATGCAATCGGGATATTCCTTTCCGGACGCTCGATCTCCTCGCTCACCATATTCAGATCGTTCCATCCATCATAGGCCCACAGGGCGGCGATAAGCGCAATCATGAATCCCGACATCCCGCCCTTGGCGCCAAGGAAACGCGTCTCAAAATTCGCCCAGGAACCGGAGGACGCGCCAAACGCGATCACCGCGATGCCAACGATCATCCCGACTTTCAGCACCGTAAATGCCAGTTGAAATCCTCCAGCTTTACGCACGCCCACGTAATTCAATCCCGTGATGAACACCGTCGCCGCAATCGCCACCAGGTGTCCGTAGTTGACGCTCAACACACGGCTCGAACTCACATGCAACGCGAACAACGTCTGTGGCAGAAAATCAAAGGCAGGAAACGTTCCCAGAACCCGCACCAGCCCCGCCGTGACTGTAGCTATCGAGGCAGGCTTCGCGATCAAAAACCACGTCCAGCCGTAAAGAAATGCCGGCAGCGGACCGTATGCGTCGCGCACGTATACATACTCTCCTCCGGCATAAGGCCGGACGGAGCCCAACTCCGCATACGTCAACGCTCCAAAAAACGAGAGCAATCCCCCAACCACCCACGCCAGATACACCAACCCCGCAGACCCCACGGCCTGCATCATCTCTGCGGGAACGAGAAAGATGCCGCTACCGATGATCGTACCCGCAACGATCGATGTAGCGTGCCAGGCGTTCAATCCGCGCACTAATCCCACGCCTGGTTTTTCGGTTACAGCTTCTGATAAAGGTGAGGTCCGCAGGCCCATGGGCAGTGCACACATGTTACACGCATCACCAAGGAATCACGTTAACTCGGAAGGATTCTGGGGTGTGATGAAGTTTCCGGCGCTCTCAGCGGATTGTCTCTGCGAGCTCAGCGGTTCAATGCTCTTCTGAGCGTCAGCCGATCACGAGAATGAGCCTGGTGCGATCAGTGCGAATCCGCCCGCAGCCGTCATCGGCTGCTCGCCGTGAAATGAAAAATCACCGAGATTCCAGGCAGCCAAACCCGCTGTTGGTATTTCGCTGCCAGATAGATGACGGGGGCGTCGTCGCTTCCAGACCGTTCGACGGTGATCTCCTCAGGATCGAGTTCAATCCCGTCAGCGGCGGCCTTGCGAATCACGATCTCACGCAAATCGTCGTCGGACTGCTGCGCCACCATGCCGATGCGTGCCCCGTTCATTGCGGCGACATCTTTCAGATCATCTTTGAATTCGTAATTGGCAATCTCGCAGGCTGCGATCTGCCATACCGTACTTGCAAGAAGCGCAAACAGGAGCACACCGACAATAATCTTGACCTTTGCCACAGCACTTGCGCCCAGCACAACTAGAAGCTAGCAGCCAGGAGCTAGAAGCTTGTTCTTACATCCCTCGATTACCGCTCGAAGGAGTGAAATGCAGTGTGAAAGAATATCCCGGCAGAGTGACCGGAACACTGTAATCGGCTGCCACGTACACAGCGGGCGCTCCCGGAGTTCCGATCCGCTGCACCGTAATCTGCTCCGGCGTGAGTGTGATCTGGTGCTCCTGTGCCTTCTTTACAATCGCGTCGGTAATCTCCTGGTCGGTCTGGTGCGGGTTCGCGCCGCTCACCATCGCGATATTCCGCAGGTCATCCTGGAACGAATAATTCGTGAGCTCCGGCGGAATGATCTGGAACCCGCAGTAGAAAACACCGATGATCGCCACGATCCCGACGAGCGCTTTAACAGTTCCCATGTCCCACACTCTGCCCCGCTGGACAGGAACCTGATGAACTCATCCTGTCTGGCGGAGCACTCCCTGAAAATGTTCAACTATCGCGGAAATCGTAACATCGCGGACCTCGCGAGTCTCGCGCAAAACGACTTCCACAGTGCCTTCGGTAACCTTCTTCCCAACATTGATTCTAAACGGGATACCGACCAGATCCGCGTCCTTGAACTTCACCCCCGGCCGCTCATCCCGGTCATCAAGAACAACATCGTATCCGGCGGCTTCCAGGCGCTTCGCAATGTCCTCTGCCGCATTCTTCACCACTTCGTCCTTCATGTTGACAGGCACAACCACAATCTCAAACGGAGCAATCGACGCCGGAACCCAGAAGCCATCGTTGTCATTTCCCTGCTCCACCGCTGCCGTCAGAATGCGCTCGATCCCGATGCCGTAGCATCCCATGATCGGCATGACTTCTTTTCCGTTCTTGTCGAGCACTCGTAATCCCATGGACTCCGAATACCGGTAGCCGAGCTTGAAGATGTGCCCGATCTCGACCGCCGTATCGATCCGCAGCGGTTGGCCACAATTCGGACAAGCCTCGCCCGCTGTGACCGAGCGCAGGTCTGCATACGCCGTGGGATGAAAATCCTTACCCGGTGTCAGATTCTTGAGGTGATAGTCCTCTTTATTCGCGCCCGCAATCAGATTCGTCCGTCCCTCGAGCGCTTTGTCGACGAGCAAGATAGGTTTGGGATCAGAATTCAGATCCCTCGACCAATCGATGCCGACAGGCCCGAGATACCCCGCGGGAGAATTGAACAAAGCCCGAATCTCTCCTTCTTCCATCGGCCGAGTTGCCGTCGCGATCGTCGCGTTGAATTTCGCCTCGTTCAGCTGATCGTTTCCCCTCATCAGAACCACCACCGCGCGCGGCTTCTTCTTGCCCTTCTCGTCGACTTCGTCCGCCATGTACGCCAGGGTCTTGATCTTGTTGTTGCTCGATGTTCCCAGGAAATTCGCGACTTCATCGATGGTTTTGAATCCCGGGGTATGCACCGGTAGCGGCTTGCCATCTCCTTCCGCCGCCAGATCGGCCACGCGCTCCAGCTTTGACGTCGCCTTCTCCATGTTCGCCGCGTATTTGCACCCATCGCAGCTGACAATCTGATCCTCTCCCGCCGCTGTGCGCACCATAAACTCGTGCGACTCTTTCCCGCCCATCGCCCCCGAGTCTGCTTCGACCACCATGTACTTCAACCCGCAGCGATCAAAGATCCTGCAGTACGCCTCGTAATGCTTCTTGTAAGAGACGTCGAGCCCCGCCGCATCAATATCGAATGAATACGAATCCTTCATCATGAACTGCCGGACCCGCAGCAGACCCGACCGTGGCCGCGGCTCATCGCGAAACTTCGGCGCGATCTGATACCAGATCTGCGGCAGTTGCTTGTAACTGCGCAGATCCTTCAGCGCAATCGAAGTCATCACCTCTTCTTCGGTCATGCCCAGGCACATGTCCGTGCCCTTGCGATCCTTCAGGCGGAACAGGTTCTCGCCCATCAACGCTCCTCGCCCCGAAGCATCCCACAGCTCCAGCGGATGCAGCGCTGGCAGATAAAACTCCTGACCGATCCGGTCCATCTCTTCGCGGACGATGCGAATGATTTTGTTGAACGACCGGTTTCCTAAGAAGAGATAGGAGTAAATTCCGGCCGCCAGCTGCCGGATATATCCAGCCCGCACCAGGAATTTATGTGAGGCGACCTCGGCGTCTGCCGGCGCCTCCCGCAAGGTAGGAATAAAGAGTTCTGACCATCGATGCATAGTGATTTGAGTACGAAGTCCCGAGTGGCAGTACCGATACAGGTACACGCCCGAACAAAAGGGGAATTAGTCATTGTACTTGAGCGTCAGATCGGAATCGCGAAAATTGCGCCACCTCCCGGTCCCTTGGCTGGCAATTGTGTCTCGGAGCGCTCCACGATACATTCTGTCCAGCAACCGATCAAAATCATGCGAGGCTCTAATTTCGTTTTCGTCATCTGGGCATTCATGGCGGCGATCACTGTCCCCATCGCCGTGTGGGCCATTCGCCTCAAGAAGCGGCGTACCCAGGAATTCGCCGCGGTAGCCCAGCAACTCGGTTTCAGATTCCTAAGCGATGAGTGGCGCGGTCCGGTCCTCTCGCCCGAGCACAAGACATGCATCATCCAACGCACCCGCGGCGGCTTCAGGAATGTCATGCTTGGTTCGGTAGGCGGATTGGATGTTGCGCTGTTCGACTACATCTATCAGGCGGGAAAAAGCACGATCACGCTGACCTTGGCCGCTTTCACCCAGGAGCGCGAACTGCCAGCCTTCGAACTGCGCTCCGAGAACATCTTCGACCGCATCGGCGAGGCCTTCTTACACCGCGATATCGATTTCGACCCCAACCCGGAATTCTCGCGACGCTACTTCCTGCGCAGCCCCGATGAAGCGGGCGTGCGGCGTCTTTTCACCAATGGACTCCTGGCATACTTTGAGCAGATTCCCCCCGAGAAGAAGTGGCAGATTGAGACTTCGGCCAAGACGGTGATCATCTACAGCTACCGCCAGTTTATGAAAGCATCAGAGATTCCGGCCTTCCAGGAGGAAGCATCCGCAATCGCGCGGACGATACTCGCCTCAGCACACTGAATGTTGTTTCGTGCACAGTAGTGTCCCGCGTGTGACGGTTTTTGCGGCAAAGCCAGGCAAAGGTCACGCAGCCAACTGCTTCAGAATCTCTCTACCCAGCTTCTGCGCTTCGCCAAAAAACTTCTGATACTCCACAAAAAGCCGGTTCAACTCCAGCGACTTGTCGGGAGATAGCTTCGCGCGCAGAATCATATCCCGCACATGCACGGGATTCGGCAAGGTAGCATCCTCATTCAACTCTTCCAGCGCGGTATTCGGATCATAGTGATACATGTCATTCAGTCATTGAAGGATTGAGTCATTGAGTGGTTTAACTCTGTGCCCCAATCTTCACGCTCCTTTGTGATGTTTTGCCGTTCGAAGAGAAGCCGCGCAGATCGCCAGCAACTCGTTCCCTTCTTTGATAAGAAGACCGAGTTTTCAGCGGCAAAATCTTTGTATCCGCAATGAACTCCAGCCAAAATACGGTTTCATCCGCCTCTTCGACGACGACGTTCATCTTCGAAATGAATTCCGCCTGGGACCGAGAGCGGCATACCGCGCGATAAATTTGCCGCAACGGCAGTACCGCACCGAAGCAACTGCTTCCCGATCACATCACCTTCGCGATTCCGCGGCAACGATCGCACGACAGCCACAATCCGAATGGCGAACTGCCGGGTTCGCACCTTCATCACCTCAGCTTTGTCCAGGGTACCCAAGGTTTGAATGACTCAATGACTAAATGATTGAATGACTAATCAAACCAGTTCCGTCCCCCACAAATCATGCAGATGCACAATTCCCAGAAGTCGGTCGTGATGATCGACCACCATCAATGAAGTGATCTTCTTCTCTTCCATGATGGCGATCGCGGACGCGGCGAACTGATCAGCCGAGATGGTCTTCGGCGAGCGGGTCATCGCCTCTCCCGCAGTTAGATCCATCACATCCTTCCCGCGCCTCTCCAGCAACCGTCGCAAATCTCCATCGCTGATAATCCCCACCAGGCGCTCCGCATCGACCACGGCCGTCACTCCCAACTTCTTGCGCGACATCTCATAAATCACGTCCGGCATCCGCGTCGAAGGCGCCACGCAAGGCAAAGCGTCCCCGGTATGCATCAGCGACTCCACTCGCGCTAGACGCTTCCCCAACTTGCCACCAGGGTGCAGATTCGCAAAATCCTCTTCCTTAAATCCTCGC
>Ga0335070_10005707_pt1 | contig 14653 bp, 12 predicted proteins | sample Lox_Sample_13_FD_206722 | JGI IMG/M metagenome (GOLD analysis project Ga0335070, IMG submission 206722) | Soil microbial communities from Loxahatchee National Wildlife Refuge, Florida, United States - Lox_Sample_1.3 | ecosystem: Environmental > Terrestrial > Soil > Wetlands | place: USA... | reverse complement strand
GCGTGGAGCGCGGCCTTCAGGTGCTTCGAAGAGCTGCGGTCGACGGCGGCCCGGGCGCGCTCGACGGCCTCGTGCAGGCGCTCGGACGAGAAGGGCTTCATCAGGTAGTCGACGGCGTGCGCTTCGAAGGCCTTCAGCGCGTAGCGGTCGAACGCGGTGACGAACACGACGGCGGGAAGGTCCTCCGCGTCGACGCTCGCGAGGACGCCGAACCCGTCGAGCCCGGGCATCTGCACGTCGAGCAGCACCAGGTCCGGCTTTTCGGCGGCGATCGCCTTGACCGCTTCGAAGCCGTCGCCGCACTCGCCGATGATCTCGAGGTCCGGCTCGTTCTGGAGCCCGTTGCGGACCCACTCACGCGCGAGCGGCTCGTCGTCCACGATGAGAGTTCGGATGGTCATCCCTGTCCTCCTTCGTATTTCTTGCAACGACGCAGTCCGTGATACGTAAGGAAACACAGGGAGTTAAGGAAAATGCCGTCGGCGGCGAAGTCAAGAATCCGGACGAAACGTTCAGATTCCGGAATGGTGTGACGCTTTCGCCCACCGACGGGAAATCCGTGAGGACGAAGGGGCAATTCGGACGGACGGCCGGAAACGCCTGGCGGGTGCGCGGCGGCGTTCGTCCCCTTGAACTTTTTTTTCTGATCGGCGCCCTGGCGCTCGGAGCGCTCGCGCCGGCGTCCCGGTGCGGCCCGGAGGCGTCGGGCGCGGCACGCCCGACCCCGGCGGCCGACGTCGCGGCGGCGATGCCCGCGACGCCGGCGGCGGTCCCGACCGCTCCCGCCGCGGTTTCCGCCACGACCTTCGCCGCCTCCGTGCGGCCGGTGCTCCTCGCCCGCTGCGCGCCCTGCCACGAGCCTGGCGGGAAGATGTACGCGAAGCTGCCGTTCGACCAGCCGACGGTCGTCGCGAGCCACTCGGCCGGGGTCCTGCGGCGGCTCCAGGGCGAGAACCGCGAGGCCGTCGAGACGTGGCTGGCGACGCTGCCGGCGGCGGCGCCCTAGGTCCTTCGGGGCCCTCTTGACCGGCGCGCCGCTCCGGTTCTATCCTCGCCACCGTTCATCGATATCGAATATCTATAGGGAGGCGCGACGGAGATGCCGCCCCGACGCACCGAGCTCCTGAAGGGGACCCTGGATCTGCTGATCCTCCGGACCCTCGCGCTCGAGCCCCGGCACGGGCAGGCGATCGCCGACCGGATCGCCCAGATCACGCGCGGCACCTTCGTCGTCAAACCGGGCTCGCTCTTTCCCGCGCTCCACCGCCTCGAGCAGGAAGGCTTCGTCGTCGGGGCGTGGGGCGAATCCGAAGACGGCTACCGGGTCAAGACGTACCGCCTCGCGTCGGCCGGCCGCCGTCAGCTCGAGCGCGAGACGGAGCAGTGGAAGCGGATCGTCCTCGCGGTCGGCCAGGTGCTCGAGGCGGAGTCTTAGGGACCCGCGCATGCCGCTCACACCGCGCCTGGCGAGCTTCTGGAGGACGCTCTTCGGCAAGCGGCGGCTCGAGGCGGATCTCGACGAAGAGCTGCGCGCCTACCGGCGGGCGTCCGCCGGGCAGAAGCGACGCGAGGGCCTCGACCCGGAGGCCGCGGCGCGCGCGGCCGATGCCGAGATGGGCGACGTCGAACGGGTCAAGGAGGCGGCGCGGGAGGCGCGGGTCGGCGCCGCGTTCGACGCGGCCGTTCGCGACGCCCGCTACGCCTGGCGCGGCCTGTGGCGCTCGCCCGGGTTCGCGGCGGCGACGATCCTGACGCTCGGCCTCGGCATCGGCGCGACCACGGCGATTTTCTCGGCCGTCGACGCGCTCCTGCTCGCGCCCCTGCCGTACCGGGACTCGGGCCGTCTGGTCTTCGTCTGGTCCGACATGACCGAGGAAGGCTACCCCCGCGCGCCGCTGTCCGGGCCGGAGCTCGCGGACCTGCGGCAGCGGGCGACGCGGTTCGGCGGCTTCGGCGCGATCTGGTCGAGCAGCGCCGCCTTGAACGGCGAGGGCGAGCCTGAGCAGATCCGGATCGGGCGCGTCACGACGGACTTCTTCTCGGTCCTCGGCGCCGAGGCCACCGTCGGACGGACGTTTCGGGAGGGCGACGACGCGAAGAACGCCGAGGCCCGCATCCTCCTCGGCGACGCGCTCTGGCGGCGGCGCTTCGGCGGCGACGCTTCGATCGTGGGGCGGCGGATCCTGGTCAACGGACAGCCGACGACCGTCGTCGGCGTGATGCCGTCGTCGTTCCGGCTGCTCCTGCCGCCGGATTCGGCGGTGCCGGACGACCTCGAGGCGTTCGTGCCGTTCTGGCCCGGCATGACCGAAGGCAATCGCGGCCAGCAGTTCCTGCGCGTCGTCGGGAGGCTGAAACCCGGCGCCACGCTCGCCGAGGGCAAGGGCGAGGTCGACGCGATTGCCGCGCGCGTCTCGAAGGAGTTCCCCGAGTACGGGAGCGCCGGACGGCGCTACAACACCGTCGGGCTCCACGACGACGGCGTGCGCGAGGTCCGGCCGGCGCTGCTGGCCCTCTTCGGCGGCGTCGGCATCCTGCTCCTGATCACGTGCGTCAACGTCGCCGGGCTTCTCGCGGCGCGGGCGGCCGCCCGCCGGCCCGAAATCGCGCTCCGCGTCGCGCTCGGCGCCGGGAGAGGCCGCCTGTTCCGCCAGTGCCTCGTCGAGGGCGTCGTGCTCGCGGGCCTCGGGGCCGTGGCCGGTCTCGCCGTGGCGCAGGGCGCGCTGCGCCTGCTCGTCGCGGCGCGGCCGGCGAGCCTCGACCGCATCGCGGCCGCCGGGATCGACGGGCGCGTGCTCGCGTTCACGGCGGGCACGAGTCTCCTCTGGGGAGTCCTCCTCTCGCTCGCGCCGCTCTCCGAGGTCGCGCGGACGTCGGCCGTCGCGGGGCTGAAGGGCGCCGGCCCGGGCGCGCGCTCGCGGACGCGCAACGCGCTCGTCGCGGCGCAGGTCGCCCTCGGCGTCGTGCTCGCCGTCGGTGCCGGGCTCGTCGGACGGACGTTCCTGCGCCTCCAGGCGGTCGACCCCGGGTTCCGCGCCGACAACGTCCTCTCGTTCCGCCTCGCGCTGCCGGACTCGCGATACGAGGACGCGGCGGCGTTCAACGCGTTTTGCCGGCGCTTCGAGTCGGAGCTTCGCGCGCTGCCCGGCGTCACGGCGGCCGGCATCGTGAGCCACTTCCCGTTCGACCACATCCCGAACTGGGGAGGCCCCTACCTCGCCCGGCCGGCCGCGGACGACTCGTCCTCGCCGATGGCCGATTACCGGGCGGCCTCGCCCGGCTTCTTCGACGCCGTCGGCGCCCGGATCGTCGCCGGGCGCGGCTTCGAGGAATCGGACGACGAGCGCGGAGAGCCGGTCGTCGTGGTGGACGAGCGCCTCGCGCGTCTGGCGTGGCCCGGCGAAAGCGCCGTCGGCAAGCGCCTGCGCGTCGACCCTCGGTCCAACGGGAAGCCCGACACGTGGGTGACCGTGGTCGGAGTCGTGCGGCATCTGCGTCATCGCCGGTTGACCGAGGAAGTGCGGGAGCAGATCTACTTCCCCGAGCGCCAGATCAACCGCAACCCGGCGGCCTACGTGGTGCGCGCCGCGTCGGACCCGGCGACGCTCGCCGGGCCGATTCGCGAGGCGCTCGCGAAGCTCGACCCGGCGCTGCCGATCTCCGAGGTGCGCCCGCTCGCGGACTACGTCACGGCCGCCCGCGGGGCGCCGCGATTCATGACGATCCTCGCCGCGGCGTTTGCCGCCGTGGCGCTCTTCCTCGCGGGCGTCGGGCTGTACGGCGTCGTCGCGTACTCCGTGACGCGGCGCCGCAAGGAGTTCGGCGTGCGGATCGCACTCGGCGCGCGGCCGTGGCAGGTGGAGGCTCTGGTGCTCGCCGAGGGGCTCGGCGTGACCGCCGTGGGCCTCGCGGTGGGCCTGCCCGCGGCGGCCCTCGTCGCGCGCCTGCTGCGCTCGCAGCTCTTCGGCGTCACGCCGCAGGACGCCGCGAGCTGGGGCGCGGCGGTCGTGCTGCTGTCGGGCGCGGCGCTGCTGGCGTCCTGGCTCGCCGCGCGGCGCGCGGCGCGGTCGAGCCCGCTCGAGGCGCTGCGCGCGGACTGAGGCGGCCGCGGCCCGGGCGCCTCAGCGGAGCCGGCGGAAGGCGTGCGTCTTGACGGCGATCCAGACGTCGACGCCGGGCACGAGGCCGAGCTCCTCGGCCGCCGCACGCGTGACCCGCGCGGTCCACTCGAGGCCGCCGGCGGCGATGCGGGTCCAGGCGTTGGCCCCGGACGGGTCGACGGCCGTGACCCTGCCGGAAAGAACGTTGCGCGCCGAGACGCCCTCGAGCGGGTGCGTCGAGACCAGCACGTCCTCGGGCGCGACGCAGTAGACCGCGGCGGCGGCCGGGTGGTCGGCGTCTTCGCCGGGGACCGCGAGCTCGAGGTCCCCGACCCGAAAGGAGCCGGCGCCGCCCGCGCGTGCCTCGTCGAGGCGCCCGGCGAGGATGTTGTCGAAGCGCGCCTCGGGGTCCTCCCGGCCCATCGCCGCCAGGGCCGCCTCCGGAGTTCCGGCGAAGACGACGGAGCCCTCCCTGAGGACGAGGGCCGCGTCGGCGACCGCGCGCGCCTCGCCGGCGTTGTGGGTGACGTACAGGAAGGGGATGCCGAGCGCTTCGCGGACGCGCAGCAGGTACGGCAGGATCCGGCCGCGCAGCCCGGGGTCGACCGCGGCGAGCGGCTCGTCGAGGAGGAGCAGCCGCGGCGTCGTCGCGATCGCGCGGGCGAGCGCGACACGCTGGCGTTCGCCGCCGGACAACGTCGCCGGAAACTGGTCGAGCAGCGGCTCGATCTCGAGGATCGCGACCGCCTCGACGAATGCCGCATCCGAGCCGTGCCGCGTCATGCCGAACCGCACGTTGCCGCGCACGTCGAGGTGCGGGAAGAGCAGGGCGTCCTGGGGCACGTAACCGATGCGCCGGCGCTCGGGTGGCAGGTTCAAGCCGGCTGAGGAGTCGAGGACGCGCTCGCCGCGGATCGCGATGCGCCCGGCGGCGCCGCGCCGCAGGCCCGCGATCGACTCGAGCAGCGACGTCTTGCCCGAGCCGGACGGGCCGAGAACGGCCACCGCGTCCGACGGAAGCTTCGCCTCGACCCGCAGCGGGAACCGCGCGAGCGGCAGGCGGACGTCGAGCTCGATCACGCGGCGGTCTTTCGCGTCCGGCGCCGCGTCAGGATCTCGCTCGTCCAGACGATCGCGAACGCGAGGACGACCGTGACGCCGACCAGGCGCAGCGCGGCGTCGTCCTGGCCGATGTGCGTGCGCTGGAAGATCGCGAGCGCCATCGTCTGGGTGCGGCCGGGGATGTTCCCGGCGATCATGATCGTCGCGCCGAACTCGCCGAGCGCCCGCGAGAAGGCGAGCAGCGTCCCGGCGAGGATGCCGCGCCAGGCGAGCGGCAGCGCGACGCGGCGAAAGACGGCCGCGGGCTTGCTGCCGAGGGAGCGGCCCATCGCGAGCAGGCGCGGGTCCACTTCCTCGAAGGCCGTCCGCGCCGGCCGGACGAGGAGCGGGAAGGACATGACCGCGGTCGCCAGCGCCACCGCCTTCCACGTGAAAAGGACCTCCACCCCGAGCGCGTCGAGGAGGCGTCCGAGCGGCCCCGAGCGCCGCAACGCCTCGAGCAGGAGCAAGCCCACGGCCGTCGGGGGCAGCACCAGCGGGAGCGAGAGCAGCGTCTCGAGAAGCGTGCGCCAGCCGCCCTCGCGCCGCGCGAGGAGCCAGGCGACCCAGAGGCCGAACGGCAGGATGACGAGCGTCGCGATCGCCGCGACCCGCAGGGTCAGGAGAAAGATCGAGAGGTCGGACGGCGCCGTCACGCTACTTCGGGGACTTGACGAGGAAGCCGCGCTTCTCGAATTCGGCGCGGCCGTCCGGCCCGGCCAGAAAGGCGACGAAGGCCGCGGCGTCGGCGCCGTGCTTGGACGACGCGACCGGCGCGACCGAGTAAAGGATCTCCGGGCCGTCCGTGACCGTGTAGACGATCTTCGCCGATTTCGCGATCGCGGCGTCGGTCCGGTAGACGATCGCCGCGTCGACCCCGCCGCTCTCGACTGCCGAGAGCGAGCCGCGGACGTCGAGGGTCGGCACGAGCTTCGGCTCGATCCTGTCCCAGAGGCCGAGGCCGGTCAGCCATTTCTTCGCGTAGACGCCGACGGGCACCGCGGCCGGGTCGGCGAGCGCGATCTTCGAGAAGGCCGTCAGGTCCTGCGCCGAGGTCACCTTCGCCGTCGAGTCCTTCGGCACCATCACGACGAGCGCGTTCGACAGGAACTCGCGCCGGTCCGCGGCCTTGACGAGTCCCGCCTTCTCGAGGGCGTTCATCTTCGCCGTGTCGGCCGAGAAGAAGACGTCGGCCGGGGCTCCCGCCTGGATCTGGCGGGCGAGATCGCTCGAACCGGCGAACGAGAACGAGACCTTCTGCCCGGTCTTCGCCGTCCAGGCGGCGCCGAGGTCCTGGAGCGATTCGGTCAGGCTCGCAGCCCCGAAGACGAGCAGCTCGGGTTTCGGATCCGCGGCGCGGAGCGTGGGGCAAACGGCGGCGGCGGCGAGGAGAAGGAGAGCGAGAACCTTGCGCATGGGCTCCCTCGTTCAGGCGCGGATCACCATCACCTCCGTCGCTTTGATGAGCGCGTAGGCGGGGGAGCCGGCCTTCAGGCGGAGATCCATCACGGCGGACTTCGTGATGATCGCCGTCAGTCTTTGTCCCGCGACGTCGAGCGTGACCTCGGCGAGGAGGCCCGACACGCGGATCCGCGCGACCGTGCCGAGCAGCTTGTTGCGGCCGCTGATCGCGTCGAGGCCCGAGCCGCTGCGACCGACCGCGGGCGACGCGCCCAGCCGCGCGATCTCCGAGCGCGGGATGCGGTGGTGTCCGCCGGGCGTGCGCACCGAGCGGAGGCGCTTCCGGTAGATCCACTGCTTGACCGTCTGGTAGCTGACGCCGAGGGCCTCGGCGGCCTCGGCGGGGGTCAGGGGGTTGCGTCCGGATTTCGTCACGATGAGGCGAGTCTATACGACTTCATACGGTTCGTTTGCATTGAATCGACGGAAACGGGATGCTTCCCGCCCAGTTCGAAAGGAGCTCCCATGCGCCGCGCCTTGACTCTCGTCGTTCTCGGCGGATTCGCCCTCGCCGGCGCGTTGCGCGCCGAAGGGCCGGAGGACGCCACCGCGCCGGACCTCGAGCTCGAGTCCGGAGTGCCCGCGATGCTCCTCCCCCCGGAGCACGCGCAGACCCGGCACCTGTCCGACCTGACCCTGGGGAACTTCTTCACGGAAGGCTGGGACCAGGACTGGTCGAAGTGGCGGCACTACACTCCCGACATGGCCCTGCTGCGCGTGACGACCAACTTTCTCGAACGGGAGTTCCGCGCGGACTACGTCAAGACCGACGTGGCCAACAGCGCGACGACGGACTCGACCGACTTTCTCAACATGCTGATCGCGTATGCGGTGAATCGCCGCCTCATGCTCGAGATCATCGGCAACTACCAGTGGAACGATCGCACCAACGGCACCGAGGTCAGCGGCTCCGGGGCCGCCTTCCTGGCGCGCTTCCAGCTCATCGAGACCGCCGACGCGTCCTACTCGTTTCAGGCGCGCGTCTCGGCGCCGAACAAGGGGATCGGCGGCACCCAGACGTCGTTGCAGTTCGGGCTCGCCGGCTGGCAGGACGTGCACTCGTGGGTACCCGCGCTCGGCAAGTTCGGCCTGTACTACTCGTTCCAGTACGAGAACCTGCTCGGAAACCCGGCGGCGACGGCCACGAAAAACGACATCAGCTACGACGTCTCGTTCGCCGAGACCTGGACGACGCCGACGACGAAGTTCTTCGGGAACTTCACGACGTTCCTCGAGTTCTTCGGCCAGACCTTTCTCGACGGCGCGAACTCGGGCAAGACGAACGTCACCGTGACGCCCGGCTTCCGCTTCTGGTTCATCCCGGAGAACTCGATCTCCTTCGGGGTGGACTTCCCGGTCAGCAGCAGGCCCGCGATCCACAACGTCTATCGGGCGACCTACATCCTGAACTTCTGATCGGCGCGGGCCCTCTCAGCGGCTTCCGGTCTGGTACTGGAGCCGCGCCTCGGCGACCCGGTACCGGTAGCGCGCCTCGGTCGCGCCGATCTCGGCGCGCGTCTGCTGGAGCTGCGCCTGCGAGAGCTCGACGATCGAGGAGAGGCCGAGGTCGTAGCGGCCCCGCGCGAGGTCCAGAGCGCGGTTGGCCTGGAGGAGCAGCTGGTCGGCGACGGCGACGCGCTCGTAGGCCGCGGCCGCGTCGAGCCACGCGGTGCGCACGTCGCGGGCGACGTCGTTCTTGAGCTCGGCGAGCGCCTGCCGCGCGGCCTGCGCGCGGAAGTCGGACTCGGCGGCGCGCGCCTGGAACTGGAAACCGTTGAAGATCGGGATGTCCACGTTGATCCCGATGGCGCCGTACCAGGGGGAAATGTTCTCGTTGCGCCAGGGCGCGCCGCCGGCCGCCCCGAGCGCACGGACGTTCGGCAGCGTCAGGTCCTTCTCCGCGATGTGAAACGTCTCGGCCGCGCGGGCTTCGTCGTCCAGCGCCGCGACCTCGGGCCGGTGCGACAGGGCCTCGCCGACGAGCGGGCCGACGTCGGCGGGGGGAGCCGCGAGCGGCGCCGTTTCCTCGACGAGCTCGAAGTTCTTCTGGTCGGAATACCCGAGGACCGCGGAGAGCACCGCGAGCGCCGCTTTCTCCGAGTTCTCGGCATCGAGGAGCAGCAGCTTCGCCTCGGCGAGGTCGACCTGGGCGAAGCTCGCGTCGAGCTCGGAGCGGAGCTGACTCTGCGCCAGGGCCCCGATCTGGTCGGCCACGTTCTGCCGCGCCGAGACCGTCTGCTGCGCGACCTTGAGGAGCGCCTGCGTGCCGAGGGCGCCGTAGAACGACTCGTCGACGGCGAGCACGATGTCGGCGGTCGTCGCGATCGTCCGCTCGTCGTCGGCCTGGGCGTGAAGCGTCGAGGTCTCGACGAGGTTCGACGTCCGGCCGAAGTCGGTGACGAGCTGGTTCAGAGCGACGCCGCCCGCGGCGCGGTCGTAGATCGCGGGGTTGGAGAGCCCCCCGGCGCTGATGCGGCCGCCTTCGTGGGCGGCGACGCCGGTCAGGTAGGCGTCGAGCGTCGGGTAGTAGGCCGACTTCACGGCGCGAGTGACTTGCCGGGAAGCGAGCGCGTTCAGCCGCGCGACGGAGATGCGCGGATTGTTCTGCCGGGCGATCGACTCCGCATCCTGCCGCGTCAGGCGGATCGGCGGCTCGGCGGTCCGCGCACCGGCCGGCGCGGCGAGGCCGAGGCCGACGGCGACGACGGCGGCGGCGAGGCCCTCCCGACGCCCGCTCACGCGGTCACCGCCGCGGCCCCGGCTTCGCGCCTGTGGAGGAGGCGGTACGCCGCGGGCACGAGGTACACGGTGGCGACGACCGAGACGAGCAGGCCCCCGATGATGGCCTGGGCGAGCGGCGCGTAGGCCTCGGCCCCGGTGCCGAGCTTCATGGCCATCGGAAGCAGGCCGATGATCGTCGCGAGCGAGGTCATCAGGATCGGCCGCAGCCGAATGCGGCACGCTTTTTCGAGCGCCTCGTCCAGCGCCTCGCCTTCCCGGCGCAGCGTCCGCGTGAAGTCGACGATCAGGATGCTGTTCGAGACGACGATGCCGACCATCATGACCACGCCCATCAGCGACATGACGTTCAACGTGCTGCCGGCTGCGAGCAGGACGAGGATCACGCCGGTCAGGCCCGGCGGAATGGCGAGCAGGATGATGAACGGATCCAGGAACGACGAGAACTGAGCCACGAGGATCAGGTAGACGAGTGCCACCGAGAGGATCAGGCCGAAGCCGAAGCTCCGGAAAGAGGCCCGCATGCCCTGGACGGAGCCGCGCAGGTCGACGCGCACGCCCTCGGGCCGCTTCGTGTTCGCGACGACCCGGTCGATCGCCGCGGCGAGACGGCCGAGGTCCTCGCCCGACGGCGTCACGTAGACGTCGACGACGCGGCGGAGCTGGTAGTGGTCGACCTCGGTCGGCGCCTCGATGGCCTTGACCTTGACGACGGCGTCGAGCTGGGTCGGGTTGGGGTTGCCCGCCGCGCGGATGGGGATCTGCTTCAGGTCCGACAGGGATCGGACCTGGTCCTCGGGGTACTGGACGGTGAGCATGTAGTCGTTGCCCGTCTTCGGGTCGACCCAGAAGCTCGGCGCGATCATCTGGTTCGACGTCAGCGCGGTGATCACGTTGTCGACGACCTCCTTCTGCGACAGCCCGACGAGACTCGCGCGCTGGCGGTCGATGTCCAGGCGCAGCGACGGGTAATCCTGGTCCTGCGGGACGAGCACGTCGCTGACGCCGCGCAGGCGCCGGACCTGCCCCGCGATGTCGGCGGCCACGGCGGCGGTCGTCTCGAGGTCGGCGCCGCTGACCTGGATGTCGATCGGCGCCGGCAATCCGAGGTTCAGCACGGCGTCGACCAGGCCGCCCGACTGGAAGTAGGACGTCACCTCGGGCAGCTCGTCGCGCAGGCGCTTTCGCACCCGGTTCATGTACTCGTAGCTGCCGACGCGGTGGTCCTCCTTGAGGCTCACCTGGGTGAAGGCGGTGTGAGAGGCGGAGTTCGACGTGTAGATCGCCGAGAAGTCCGGCGTCGTCCCGATGTTCGAGACGATCATGCCGAGGTCCTCGGGGGACACGACCTTGCGGATCGCGGCCTCGACCTTCTTCACGGAGTCCTCGGTCAGCTCGAGCCGCGTGCCGGAGGGCGCCTTGAGGTTGATGACGAATTGCCCGGGGTCGGTCCGCGGAAAGAACGAGACGCCGAGCAGCGGGAAGAGCGAGAAGCTCAGGAGGCAGACGCCGATCAGCCCGGCGACGGTCGCGGCCGGGCGAGCCAGGGACACCGCCAGGGAGCGCACGTATCTGTCGAGGAGCTGTTCGAACCGGTGGTTGAAGCGGTGCACGAACCGGCCGAAAGCGGAGAGGGTGTCGACGTGGTCCTCCTCGAGGTGCGCCGTGCGGAGGAAACGGGAGCAGAAGAGCGGCACGACCGTCATCGCGACGAAGTACGAGGCGAAGAGCGAGAGCGCGACCGCGAGGGCGAGCGCCGAGAAGAGGAACCGGCTGACGCCGTAGAGGAAGATGACCGGCAGGAACACGACGACGGTCGTCAGCGTCGCCGCGAGCACGGGCAAGGCGACCTCGGCGCCGCCCTTTTCCGACGCGACGTCGGGCGCTTCGCCCATCTCGAGGTGCCGGAAGATGTTCTCGAGGACGACGACCGAGTTGTCGATCAGGCGGGAGAAGGCGAGCGCGAGGCCGCCGAGGACCATGGTGTTCACGGTGCCGCCGCCGCCGCTGATCGCGAGAAACGCCGCGAGCGCCGACAGCGGAATCGAGAGAAAGACCGCCACGGTCGCGCGGACGCTGCCGAGGAAGAGCAGGATCATGATTCCGGTCAGGATCAGGCCGATGCCGCCCTCGTGGAGGAGGTTCTCGATCGCGCGCCGGACGAAGAGCGACTGGTCGAAGACGACGCTCGCGGAGAGCTGGCGCGGGACGTCCGTCAGGCCGTGCACGGCCTTCTGGATGCCGTCGACGACGGCGAGCGTGTTCGTGTCGCCGCCCTGCTTCAGGATCGGCAGGTAGACGGAGCGCTGGCCGTCGACGCGGACGATGTTGGTCTGAATCTGCTGGGCGTCCCGCGCCTCGCCGACGTCGCGCACGAGAACGGACGCGTTGCCGACGGTCTTGACCGGCAGGGCGTTGATCTCGTCGGTGTCGGGGAGCTGGCTGTTCGTGTAGAGGCTGTAGTCGGTCGGGCCGATGCGCACGTCGCCGGCCGGCAGGATCAGGTTCGCGTCGTTGACGGTCCGGACGACGTCCATGACCGAGAGCTGGTGCGCCTCGAGCTTCAGCGGGTCGACGTAGACCATGATCTGGCGATAGCGGCCGCCGAACGGCTGCGGCACGGAGGCGCCCGCGACGTTGGCCACCTGGTTGCGCACGGCGTACTGGCCGAGGTCGCGCAGCTGCGTCTCGTCGAGACCCTCGCCCTTGAGCGTGATGAGGCAGACGGGCAGGCTCGACGCGTCGAATTTCAAGACGACGGGCGGCAGCGTGCCGGGCGGCAGCCGGCGCAGGTTCGCCAGCGCCAGGTTCGAGATCTGGGAGAGCGCGGCGTTGGCGTCGGCCCCCGGGTGAAAGTAGATCTTGATCAGGCTCACGCCGGGGAGCGACCGCGACTCGATGTGGTCGATGTCGCTGCCGAGGGTGAAGAAGCGCTCGAAGCGTCCGGTGATGCTCGTCTCGATCTGCTCGGGCGGCATCCCGGAGTAGAACGTCGCGACGACGACGACCGGGATGTTGATCGACGGGAAGAGGTCGACGGGCATCCGCACGAGGGTGGTCGTGCCGAGGAGCGCGACGATCAGGAAGACGACGACGATGAAGTAGGGATGGCGGATGGCGAAGCGCGACATCAGAACTCCTCCGCCCCGGCCTTCGCCTCTTCGATCGGCTGCGGTTTGACCACGTCGCCGGCGCGGAGCTGGCCGCGGCCGCCGAGGACGACGCGGTCGCCCTCGGCGAGGCCGTCGAGGATCTCGAGCCGGCGCGAACCCTCGAGGCCGATCTTGACGGTCCTCGACTCGACCCGGTCCTGCGGTGAGACGACGAGCGCCGTGGCCTCCGTGCCGTTGCGCGAGACGGCCTGAATCGGGACGGTCAGCGAGGCGTCTTTGCTCGCGAGGACGAGCACGGTCTCCGCGTACATGCCGGTGACGAGGGCCGCGTCGGGGTTCCGGACGTCGATCTCGGTTTCCATCGTCCGGGTCTGGCGGTCGAGGTCGTCGGAGAGCCGGGCGACGTGGCCCTCGAGCGTCCGGTCGAGCGCCGGCACGCGGACGCGCACGGTCGTGCCGACGTGGATGCGGGACACCACGGATTCCGGCACGGGGAGGACGAGGCGGAGGCGATCGTCCTCGGCCAGGCGGACGACCGGCATGGCCTGCGTGTTGGACGAGGTGCCGGCCTGGATCAGGGCGCCGGTGTCGGCGTAGCGCTTGACGATGACGCCCGAAAACGGCGCCGTGATCCGCGAGTAGTCCGACATCGCCGTGACCTGTCGCAGGGTGGCCGAGGCCTGGGCCATCTGGGCTTCGGCCTGCTTGTCCCGCGCGAACGCGTCCTCGAGCTCCTGCGCGGCGATCAGGCCGGGCCGGGTCTCGGAGACTTCCTTCAGCCGCGCGTACGCCGAGTGGGTCGCGTCGTGGGCGGAACGGGAACGGTCGAGCGAGGCGTCGGCCTCCTGGCGCTGGGCCACGAGCTCGGGGATCTCGAGCACGGTGAGGACCTGGCCTGCCCGGACGCGGTCGCCGACGTCGACGGAGATCGTCTTGATGTAACCCGCGACCTTCGCGTGGAGGTCGACTTCCTGGAAAGGCTTGAACTCGCCGGAAAGGGTCAGGGTCGTCTGGAGCGGGGTCTTCCGCGCCACCGCGACCGACACCGGCCGCGCCGACTCGGCCGAGGCGTCCCGGCGCGGCGCGCGGCCCCGCGCGAAGACGGCCCACAGCAGCACCGCGGCCGCCGCGGCGCCCGCGATCATGATCGTTCGCTTCCGATGCCTGGTCATTCGTCGGCTCCTCTACGCTCGTGGGTCGCGGCTCGCGAGCGAGCGGCGACGGTCGAAACGGCCGCGGCGCCCGGAACGGGTCGCCGCGTGCGGAGCGTCAGCCCCGCCGCGTCAGAGGGCGGCGGGAGGAGCGCGGAGGAGGTGGGCGGCGATTCGCCGCTCGCCGGCGAAGAGAACCGAGGCGGGCGTGGCGCGAAGGGGGCGCGCCGGCGGGCGGGAGGCGACTTCTTCCGCGGCGGGAGTCAGGGTGCAGACCGGATCGAGCACCCGTTCTTCGGGCAGCGGGAATTTGACCGGGTCGGAAAACGACGTCAGCAGTTCCTCCGGCGCGCGGGTCGGAAGCCGCTGCGCCACGCGGCTCTGCATGCCGACGTAGAGAAGTGCCGCGATCGTGAACAGCAGCAGGGCGGCCCGGCGGGGACGGACGCCCCATCCGCGGCCGTTGCCGCCTTTTCGGGATTCGAGGTGATTCACCATCACGGATTGTCTCGCCGGGATCGGGCCCCGGCAAGGGGGAACTGCCGCGCGGGCGTTCGCATTCCCGGAAAGCCGGGCCGGTAAGATGTTTCCCTTCGAGAGGGAGGAACGCATGAGGCTCCGTGTTGCCCTGGCCGGCCTGCTCCTGGCCCCGATTCTCGTCGCCGCCGACGGCGCGGCGCCCGTGCTCGTTCTGCCGGGTCACCCCGACGCGGCGGTGACGCCGGCGGGGCTGCTCGCGGCCGGCGCCGGCGAGGTCGAAGTCGATGGACCGCAGGGAACGATCGTTTACCGCGGCCGGCCCCTTCTCGAAGTCCTCGAGAAGGCTGGTCTCGTCACCGCCGGCATGCCGAACGAGCGCAAGCTCGCGCCGGACGTCGTCGTCGCGAGCGGCCGCGACGGCTATACGGTCGCCTTCTCGGTCGGGGAGCTGACGATGCACCGCGCGGATCCGCGCGTGTATCTCGTGGCCGAGACCGCGCAGGGGCCG
>Ga0335070_10005706_pt1 | contig 14656 bp, 14 predicted proteins | sample Lox_Sample_13_FD_206722 | JGI IMG/M metagenome (GOLD analysis project Ga0335070, IMG submission 206722) | Soil microbial communities from Loxahatchee National Wildlife Refuge, Florida, United States - Lox_Sample_1.3 | ecosystem: Environmental > Terrestrial > Soil > Wetlands | place: USA... | reverse complement strand
CACCTTTCGCCGCGATGCCGGAGAAGCCGGAGCGCACACCATGAGTCCCGACGAGGTCTTGGGCGTCGTCCGTGCGGGTGAAAAGCTCGGTTGCACCGAAGCATTGTTTAGTCTGGGCGACAAGCCCGAGCTTGCATTTCCCGAGATGCGTGCGATGTTGCATCGCCTGGGGTACAACTCCACGTTGCACTATCTGGAAGCGATATGTGAGTTAGTACTGCGCGAGACCACTCTGCTTCCCCACCCAAATCCCGGCCTGCTCAGCGGAGAATGGGTGCGGCGACTTGCCGCCGTTTCACCCAGCATGGGCCTGATGCTTGAGACGACCAACACCGCGCTCCTCGCGCCTGGTGCCGCCCACGACAACGCGCCCGACAAAGTCCCTGCCAAACGCTTGCGCACTATCGAAGAAGCGGGCAAGCGGAATGTTCCGTTTACCACCGGTTTGCTGATCGGCATTGGCGAGACTCCCGAGGATCGCGTTGAAACTCTGCTGGCGATCCGCGAGCTCCATCGCCGTTACGGGCACATTCAGGAAGTGATCGTGCAAAACTTTCGCGTCAAACCTGACATTCCCATGCGGGATTGGCGCGAGCCGACCCGTGGAGAGATGTTGCGCACTGTGGCCGTGGCGCGCCTGCTCATGCCGGACATGAACATCGAGGCGCCGCCCAATCTCTCTTCTCCGTATTACGAAGACTTGCTCGACGCGGGTATCAACGACTGGGGAGGAATCTCGCCCCTCACCCCTGACTTCATCAATCCGGAAAAGCCCTGGCCACATCTGGAGCAACTGCGATCGCGTACCGAGGCCAAGGGACAACGGCTGCAACAACGCCTTCCGGTTTACCCGGAGTTCGTGTCCTCGGCCATGGCCCTCTCTGACCTTGTCGCGGACAAGCTCGAAGCGGCTGTCGACCGGGATGGCCTTGCCAGGAGGGCAGCGTGATCGTCGTCCTGAGTGGGGGTACGGGCGGCGCAAAATTCGTGGATGGCCTTCGCCAGGTAGTAGCGGCAGAAGATCTCATCATCATCGTCAACACAGGCGATGATCTCGAATGGTGGGGCCTGTACGTATCGCCCGACCTCGACTCCATCACGTATGTTCTCTCCGGTCTGCTCAGCCGCGAACGCGGGTTTGGCGTGAAAGGCGACACATTTTTCTGTCTTCAGGCTATGGGTCAACTGGGACAGCCAACCTGGTTCCATGTCGGCGACCGCGATCTTGCCGTGCACCTGTTCCGCACTCAACTGCTGCGGGAAGGCAAAACCCTGACGGAAGCGACTGCCGAGATCGCCTCCCGGCTGGGTGTGCAGGCACGAATCCTCCCCATGAGCAACGCGCGGGTGGAAACCCGTGTGGACACTCCGATTGGCGAGCTCAGCTTCGAGGAATATTTCGTGCAGCGTTGGTATCAGGACCCGGTAAACTCGGTACGGTTCGCGGGAGCCGACGTTGCCGAACCGGCCCCCGGGGTAATCGAAGCAATCATGTCGGCGAGCCTGGTCCTGCTAGCACCCAGCAACCCCGTCACCAGCATCGGGCCGATTCTCGCCGTGCCGGGTGTCCGCGTCGCCTTGCAGCAGACGCGCGCCACGGTGATCGCAGTCAGCCCCATTGTGGGGGACAAGCCCGTTTCGGGGCCGGCTGGCATTCTGATGGCTGCCCAGGGACTGCCGGTTTCAATCGCAGGAGTGGCTCAAGGCTATCACGATTTTCTGGATATTCTGGTGGCCGACGTCCTCGATGCCGAAGCCGCTGAGAAGCTGCAACAGTCCGGCTTCCGCGTGCACTGCACTAATACTATGATGAAGACCGGGGAGGACAAGGCCGGGCTGGCGCGAGACGTGCTTTCACTCGTGGCCGGCGACACCTCGGCTCATGCGGCCACACGCTTATGATCCTGGTTCCAGTTAAGAATCTGGCAAATGCAAAACAGCGATTGGCCCCGGTGCTGGACCAATCCGCCCGCACCGAGTTGGCGCAAGCCATGCTCGCCGATGTGCTGGGAGTGCTTGCGGCCTGGCCGAACCGGCTGGAAGTCAGCGTGGTCACTGGCGATCCATTCGCGATTGAACTGGCCAGCCAGCACCGTTTCGAAGTAATCCACGACCAGGACGAGCAGGGGGAAACCGCTGCCGTCGAGTTTGCGATTCATGCCTGCGCCGCCCAGCAGGGTGTTGCGCAGACTCTGGTCATCCCCGGCGACATCCCGCTCGTACAAACGAGCGAACTGGAAAGGGTGCTGCACTCGGCACCGACCGAAGGCTCCGTGCTCGTGCCCGCTGCCGACCACCGGGGCACCAACGCGGTGCTGCAAAGGCCGGTGAAGCTCTTCCCTCTTCGTTTCGGCAACGACAGCTTCCGGCCGCATCTTGCCGCAGCACGGGCAGCCCGCAAACCCTGCGTCGTGCTTTTTTTGCCCGGGATTGCCCTGGACATCGACACGCCCTCCGACTTGGCGGAGCTTGCCGCGCTCCCGGGAGAAACCCGCTCCCAGCTTCTGGCGCGGCAGTGGGGCTTTGCCAGTCTTCCGGCGGCCGCGAACGAATAGTTCTCCGATGGAGGACGGGCGTCTCGCTCGTGCAGTCTTTCCTGGAAGGGGTAGAATGCGTCCAGCAGGTCGTTCCTGCCCAGGAAACTGCCATGCTGAAGCTTATGGTGGTCGCTTCGGTGCTTCTTGCCGGGCTCTCCGGATCCGCACAAGACAGCAAACAGCAGAAACCCTCAAAGCCTTCCTACTCCGCCGTATCCGTCACCGCATCACGCCAAGCCAACCCTGTGGAGGCAACTCCGGAGTCGCTTGAGCGCGGCAAGAAGAGATATAGCTACGATTGTGCGCTGTGTCACGGAGACGATGGCGCCGGCAAAGGCGAAGCCGCGAAGGCGGAGAAACTGAAGCTAAGCGATTTCACCGATCCTGCCACGCTGCGGGACAAGCCGGACGGAGAGTTGTTTTACGTCATCAAGAACGGCAGAGACCGCATGCCGCCCGAGGGAGACCGCGCCGAGGCGAACGACATCTGGGACTTGGTCAATTACATTCGCTCGCTTGCCAAGAAGCCTGCCCCCGCGGAAACTAAGCCGCAGTAATTAGGAGCGTCCCGCGTAGCGCGGACAGTCCAGTTCGCGCGAAAGCAGCGACTACGAGCCTGAATATCAGTCTCTCCACCCTGTACACTGTTTCCACCCATGCCCGAGCTCCGCATCATTCCCATTCCGCTGGACGGCGAAATCCACCCCGGAGATTCTCTGGCCGACAAACTCGTGTTCGCTCTCAGGCATCACAACGTTGCCTCGGGTGACATCCTGATCGTGAAGCACAAGGTCGTCTCCAAAGCCGAAGGGCGGCTCATTGATTTGCAGACTATCCGCCCGTCCGCCGCCTCTCGCGCTTGGGCCCAACGCCACGGGCTCGATGCCCGTGTCACCGAACTCGCGCTGCGCGAAAGCAAATGCATTGTGCGCCGCAAGCGCGGAGTCCTGATCACGAAGACCCGCCACGGTTTCGTCTGTGCCAACAGCGGAGTGGATGTCTCCAACGTAGACGGCGGCCGGCACGCACTTCTCTTGCCCGAAGACCCGGACCGCTCCGCCGCCCAGCTGCATCGCGCCCTTAAGAAGCACCAGCACATTTCGGTTCCGGTGATCATCACCGACAGCTCTGGCCGTCCGTGGCGCGAAGGCTTGACGGAAGCCGCAATCGGCGTGGCGGGGATGAAGCCGTTCCGCGATTATCGCGGGCAGCGTGATGCGCACGGCTATGCTTTGCGTGCCAGTCTCGAAGCTGTAGCCGACGAGCTGGCTTGCGCTGCGGGGCTGGTCTGCGGCAAGCTTAGTAAGACTCCTGCTTGCCTCATTCGCGGTTTTCGTTACCAGCCCGGGCGTGGCAACGCTCGCGCTTTGATTCGCCCGGCCAAGAAAGACCTGTTTCGCTGAGGAGGACTCGTGGCTCGCTCCCTTGCCCAATCGGAACTCGAGAACTTCCCTTCTCTGGAGTGGTCCACCATTGCTCCACGCATGACGTCCGACGCCCGCACTGCGCTGGAGGCAGTTCTAGAATCGCAGGACGGCGGCGCGCTCTCTCGCGAGCAATGTTTGCTGCTGGCGAATTCCGAGGGCGATGATCTGCTTGGTCTGTTGGTCGCTGCCGACAACCTGCGCCGCGAATTGGCCGGTAACATCGTCACCTACGTGGTTAATCGCAACATCAATTTCACAAATATCTGTTTTGTAGGGTGCAAGTTTTGCGCCTTCAGCCGCGGACCGCGAGAGCATGACACTTACTTCCTCGGTCTGGAAGAGGTGGCACAGAAAGCGGTTGAAGCCTGGGAGATCGGTGCGACCGAAGTTTGCATTCAGGGCGGGTTGCCACGCGACTTGCCACCTTTCTATTACCGCGACATTCTGCGCGCAGTGAAGAAGGCAGTTCCCGGCATGCACATTCATGCTTTTTCGCCGATGGAAATCGTCTATGGCGTCGAACTCACCGGCATGCCGCTGGAAGATTACCTCTGCATGCTGCGCGACAACGGGCTCGACACTCTACCAGGGACCGCCGCCGAGATTCTCGATGATGACGTCCGCCACGTCCTTTCCAGGAATAAGCTCGGAACCGCCCAATGGCAGGAGGTCATCCGCACCGCGCACGGTTGCGGCATACGAAGCACTTCGACCTTGATGTATGGGCACACCGAAACCCCGGCTCACTGGGTGAATCAGATATTGCTGTTCCGCGAAATTCAACGCGAGACCGGAGGTTTCACCGAATTTGTTCCGCTGGGATTCGTGCACCACAACACACTGCTCTTCGCGCAAGGGCTCTCGCGTCCTGGCCCTACCCTGGCTGAGCATCTCAAAGTTCACGCGCTGGCGCGTGTTCTGCTCGCGAGTTCCATCAACAACATTCAGGTTTCCTGGGTCAAGCTAAACCGGAAGTTGTCGCAGCTCTGCCTGCATGCCGGGGCCAACGACTACGGCGGCACATTGATGGAGGAAAACATCTCCCGCGAGGCAGGCGCTACCGCAGGGCAATACACCAGCCCCGAGGATTTCCAGGCCATGATTCTGGAAACCGGCCGCATCCCCGCCGAGCGGAATACGACTTACTCTCGCATTCGGATCAAGACTCACCTCGAAGAACTTACCGCCGAGCAATCCCGCGAGCCGGAGTTCGCGTGAGCCGCGCAATTGCGATTCTGGGGGGAACCGGATCCGAGGGCTTCGGCCTCGCTCTACGCTGGGCCAACGCCAGCGAAAGCATCATTATCGGGTCGCGGGATGTCCAGCGTGCGCAAGAAGCAGCGCAGAGAATCAAGCAACGGCTTGGTGCGAATGTAGATGTCTCAGGCGAAGAGAACTCTGCCGCCTGTGCGGAAGCGGATATTGTCGTGCTCACCATTCCCTACGAGGGACATGCGGCTCTGCTGAAGCAGATCAAGCCCGTGTTGTCTCCCGGCAGCATTGTGGTTGATACCACGGTTCCCTTAGCCGCGAGCGTGGGTGGGCGCGCCACGCGTACTCTGGGAGTGTGGCCGGGTTCGGCGGCACAGGAAACTGCGGAGATCGTCTCTGACGAAGTCGCGGTGGTTGCAGCCTTCCAGAACGTCTCCTCGGAACTGCTCAACGCCGGTGGCCAGGTGGACTGCGATGTGATCGTATGCGGCGACGACCCGGATGCGAACCAGACGGTCCGGACCCTTGCCCGAAAAATTCCCGGGGTGCGGGCCATCGACGGCGGCAAGCTGGAAAACGCTCGCATTCTGGAGCAGATCACCGCGCTGCTGATCGCTCTGAACATCCGGCACAAGGGCCATTCAGGAATCCGTTTTACTGGACTGCCGGACGCGGCATATAAGTAGTTCCGTTCCGAAGCGGGGAGACTCGCTGTCCCAAGCCAGGAATATAAACCGAATCATCCCATGAACACTCCCGTTGACCAGACTCCGGCCATTGAGTTTCGCAATGTTTCTTACCGCCTCGAAAACGGCAAGGAATTGCTCCACCGGCTGACCCTTACGGTGCGGCGCGGAGAGACTCTTGTGCTCTTGGGCCGCAGCGGATCAGGCAAGACCACCACGCTGAAACTCATCAACCAGTTACTGGTCCCGAGTGCCGGCGAGCTGTTCGTGGACGGGCGTTCGACCCGCGATTGGGATGTGATTCGCCTCCGCCGTTTTATTGGCTATGCCATTCAGGAAACCGGTCTGTTTCCCCATTTCACCGTCGCAAGAAACATTGGACTGGTTCCGCAGATTGAGAAGTGGCCCGCATCGCGAATTCAGCAGCGCGTCGAAGAGTTGCTCCAGCTCGTGGGTTTGGATCCACAGATGGCTGCTCGTTATCCCGGCGAGCTGTCCGGTGGCCAGCGTCAGCGAGTGGGCGTCGCCCGGGCGCTGGCTGCCGATCCGCCAATTCTGCTGATGGATGAACCGTTCGGCGCGCTGGATCCCCTAACCCGCGCGGAATTGCAGCAGGAGTTTCGGGCACTCCAGCAGCGGCTGCGGAAAACCGTGGTCTTTGTAACTCATGACCTGAATGAGGCCCTTTTGCTGGGAACTCGCATCGCCTTGATGGAGGACGGGCGTTTGTTTTCTACGCACACGCCCGAAGAGTTCCTGCAATCTGATGAACCGCTGGTTACCGCCTACTTGGAGGCCTTCGGCGCAGACAACCACCGAGGGAAGCGAGGTCAGCCGTGAACGTCTGGCAATTCATGCTGCAGAACCACACCGAAATTCTCGATCTGACATTGGAGCACCTCTGGCTGGTGGGGATCTCGACGCTTCTCGCCGTCGTGGTTGGAATTCCACTCGGCATTTTGGTTTCGCGATGGCCTGTTTTCGACAAGCCGGTGCTGGGCGGAGCAAACATAATCCAGACGATTCCCAGCCTTGCCCTCTTCGGTTTCCTGTTGCCGGCACCTTGGATTGGCGCGCGTGCAGACCGCCTGGCGATTCTCGCGCTTACTCTCTATGCTTTGCTGCCTCTCATCCGCAACACTTATGCCGGCATCAAAGGCGTGGATCGTGCCGTGATCGAAGCCGGGCGCGGCATGGGCATGACCGACCGTCAACTCTTGTGGCAGGTGGAACTGCCGCTGGCGTCGGGAGTGATTATTGCAGGTGTGCGCGTCGCCGTGGTGGTTTCAGTGGGCTTGGCCACGATCGCTGCCGCCATTGGCGCGGGTGGACTCGGTGAATTTATCTTTCGCGGCCTCGCCATGGTCAACAACGCTGTCATTTTGGCCGGTGCCATCCCTGCTGCGTTTCTGGCATTGCTGGCTGACTTCAGTCTGGGCCGGCTGGAAAGACACTTGAGTCCGCGATGACCCGCTGTCATCCTGAGCGTACAGGAGTCATGCGCACAGCGAATGACAAACCTGAGATCTTGACCGATGACCATCCGATTCTCGATCGCCGCCGCCCTCATTGCGCTCCTCGCCGCCTGCGGCTCTTCGCGTGAAGACCGTATTGTCATCGGCTCCAAAGATTTCACCGAGCAACTCATTCTCGGGGAGATCATCGCACAGCAGATTGAAAATAAGACTCATCTTCCCGTCGAAAGGCGCTTCTATCTCGCCGGCAGTTACATCTGCAACCAGGCGATTCTTGGCGGACGCATCGACATCTACCCTGAATACACTGGTACTGCACTCACTGCAATCCTGAAGGAGAAGCCTGAGGGCGACCGGCAGCAAGTGTACGACCGCGTCAAACAGACCTATGCCCACAGGTTTCAGTTAGCCGTCGGCCTACCCTTCGGCCTCAACGATACCTTTGCTATCCAAATTCGCGGCGAAGATGCGCGCAGACTCAACCTGCGGACGATCTCACAGGCCGCGCCTGATGCTCCCCAGTGGCGTCCGGGCTTTGGCTATGAGTTTATGGAGCGGACGGACGGCTACAGGGGCTTGGTCTCTACCTATGGCCTAAGGTTTGCCGACACGCCGCGCATCATGGCTCTTGGGCTGCTCACGCGCGCGTTGCAGGCAAAACAGGTCGACCTCATCGCAGGCAATAACACCGACGGCCTCATTCCGGCTTTGGATCTTTTTGTGCTCAAGGACGACAAACACTACTTCCCTCCCTACGAGGCCGTACCAATTATTCGCGAGGGGACTCTGGCACGCCATCCTGAAATCCGGGCCGCACTGGACGAACTTGCCGGAAGAATCTCAGATGACGACATGCGCCGCCTCAACTACGCTGTCGACGGCCAGCACCGCGACGCCAAAGTCGTGGTCCGGGAGTTCCTGAAGCAAAGGGGCCTATAGATATACGCGTGAGGACAACAGCCTCCCGATCTGCGACACTTACAACCTGACTTATGGCCTCTTGTACACCACGCCGCCCTTCATCACGAAGTCGACCTTCTCCAGCGTCGTAATGTCCGCCAACGGATCGGCGGGCACGGCAACGATGTCGGCAAGCTTTCCTACTTCAATCGTGCCTACAGTGCCCTGCGTTCCCATCAACTCCGCTGCCGTCGACGTCGCCGACAGGATCGCCTGCATCGGCGTCATACCCCACTTCACCATGTAAGAAAATTCCTTTGCCGGATTCTCCGTCCAGGGAAAACCACCTGCATCGGTGCCAAACGCAATCTTCACTCCGTTTTTCATGGCGCGCCGGAAAGTGTCTTCGTGGACTTTGAGCATTTGCAGCCAGACCTGCGCCCCCTCCGCGGCTCGTCCCTGAGCCACATACTCCCCGACATAAATGGTCGGCACGTAATAGACGCCGTGCGCCGCCATCGCTTTCAGGTCTTCTTCAGCGATATAGTCTCCATGCTCGATTGTGTCGACTCCAGCTTCCACTGAATTGTGCACGCCGTTCAACGCCACCGCGTGCGATGCCACTTTGCGATGTTGGCGGTGCGCCTCGTCCACGATGGCGCGCAATTCATCCAGGGTGAAAGTAGGAATATCGTCGAGTACCCCATCGTCGCGAAGGCGGTAGCTGCGGTCGCTGTAAACCTTGATCCAGTCGGCGCCGTACATGATCTGCTCGCGGACCGCCTTGCGCCCAGCTTCCGCTCCATCCACCACCTGCACGCCGTGCGGCACAGGAACACTCGGTGCATAGCCCAACAACGGATAGGCCCCCGTTACATCCATCGCCCGCGTCGCCACCTGCATGCGCGGCCCGGGGATTACGCCTTCGTTGATCGCTCGCTTCACATCGACGTCAGCATAGCCTGCGCCTTCGGTCTCAAGATCCCGAAGGCTGGTGAATCCGTATTCCAGCGCCCGCCGCGCATCTACCGTGGCCAGGATGGTCCGGTACTCCGGCGACTGCTTCAGCAGTTGCACATCATAATCCGCGACGGTGACGTCGCCTTGCAGCAACACGTGGGTGTGCGTGTCGATCAAGCCGGGAAGACAGGTGTGGCCGGGAAGATTGATAAGATGCCTTCCCATTTCCGCAGTGAGTGCCATGGGACCGACGAAACTGATCTTCTCACCGTCGATCTCCAGATAGACGTTCTTGTGCGGTTGCTCCGTTTTTCCGTCGATCAACGTTTCACATCGAATGTAAGTCTTGGCATGGACCTGCGTCTGGGCCGCAGCGATGCTGGCGATGAAGATCAGAACTGTCGTCACTACAATTCTCACCATTTCGATTCGTCTCCGATGCACACTTGGCACTAAGTACTTGGTACTAGGTACTCGCTACCAGCTCACTTCGCCACGGCATCCGCCGCGTTTGCCGCAAGGATGAACGTCGTCACTGCATCTACGACATACTCGTTCTCGAACCACAAGAACGGCCAGGCATCTTTCAGTTCCGGAAAATCCGGGCGCACGATGAGCACGCCGGGAATCATTCCGCCGGGAATAAACGTGTAATCAGCCCGATTGTTCCCGTAGGCGACCAGCTTTGACTGCGTTCCCACGGACGATACATACGACACATTCGACGCCGGATGGGTTCCCAGCACGTAATCCAGCACGCGCAACGTGTACTCCGGTCCGACGATCTCAGGAAATGCCTGGTGGAAGAAGTACATTTCGACAGCGAATCCAGCAGCCAGGCCAGCGCCACCCCAAGTCCCCATGCCAATAGGAACGCCGTAAGGATTCTTGGAAAGCTGCTCGTCCATCTTTGTCTTGAAAGAGCGAACCGCCGTGGCCATGTCCTGCTTGAACTCCGTATCCATGAAGGGAACAGCCCGCACCGCCACCCAGCCCAGGAAGTCAAAGTGGCCCTGCACAACGGGCATCAGTTCCTTCAGACGCTTGCGATAGATCTCGCCGCCGTTCGTAGTGATCAACAGTTCCACCGCTGCCCTGGTCTCGCTATCTTCGAGGCTCGCGCCGGTCGTATTAAATGATTTGAAGATCACCGGGGCTCGCTTGTGTTCTTCATCCCAAACGCGCGCTGCGGTATCCAGACATTCCTTGGCCAGGCTGTCGTCGAATCCGCGCAGTGCGCGGCTAGCCGCAGCCAAAGCGGAGATGGAGAGGTAGTCGAGCGGCGTGGTCCGGTTGGTGAAAGCCCAGCGATCGTCCGGCACTCCGGAATACACGCCATCCGTCTCCAATCGTCCAAGTTTCTCGGAATAAATGCGGCCGTCCGTCTTTGAGGCCGGATCGCCCAGATGCGTGTACTCCTCGAGCGTGGGTTCAATGATCCCGGGAATCGCGTGTCCAATGGCTTTGTACTGCGCTAGCAACGCCAATGCACCGTGTTCGATCTGCTGCACAACATCCGGAACTCCATCAGGCTTCCGTATCTGAACATAGCGGGCCTTCTCATCCACCGTGGTCTCGTCCCAATCCATTCCGAACGCTTCCTTGGCGATCACAAGTTCGGTGACCGCCCGCGCCTGGGTTTGCGTACGGATGTCGTAGTCCCCAGCGTCATACCAGCCTCCGACGTTCAAGCCGGGGATATGCTCACCGGGCCTGAACGGCGAGTCAGTCGTCGGCCCTTGCGCGTAGCCGTCAAAGTGGGTGTAGCTCACTGGCGCCTGCCGCGCATCGTCGAGATGCGAGGCGCCGTGCCAGATGCGATATCCCTCACGCACTTTCACGTGGTCCATCTGCACTGGAAGGTAGGTGTCGAGTGACGGCTGCCAGACGCCTCGGTGATAAACATCCTTGGCAATCCGGAAAGGTGTATTGATGTGACCCGCATATTCGATCGCGTAAATGCCGGGCTCGTGCACCGCGGAAAAATCGAACTGGGCATATTGATAGCGCAGCCACTTGCCCCAAGGTTTGACCGCACCGCTGAAGACTTCTTCGTATTTCCCTTCCGGCGTCAGCCGCAGCACCCGCGCGGTTTTTGGCGCATTGTAGAGCGGATCAAGTTCAATCACTGCCACCTTCGCCCGCTCGGGCGTGTACCCGACCTGGTTATAGGCGACGACCGGGGGCCGGGTCCATCCCGGAACCAGGTTCGGACGAATGTGCCAGACCACGGCGTTCTCTGTCTTGCCCGACGGGACTAGCGTGCGCACGACAAACCATCCGTTTTGCGCTTTGTCCCGCCCGTCGAAAAGCATGAGTGGGCCAGTGTCTGAAGTGATGCCCACCCGTGTCAGGGGATCTTCGGGCGAGAGCACGATTCGATGCCCCGTAGCCAGCGGCAGCGGCTCGACTTTCCCATCCGCTTCTCTCTCCATGGGCCCGTTAGGATGCCTAGGGAATACGCCGAAACCGTCGTCGAGAAGATAAGACTTTCCGAAGTACGAGGAGGGCAGGAACTCGAGGTTGAAGCCAGCCTTTCCTGCGAGCGCTGCGGGAAGCAGTTTGTCGAGGTGGACGGAAACCCGCAACCCATCTGCTTCGGGCGTGACTTCAATCCGGTAACTCAAACCGTAATCCGGGTAATCGCAGAATGCCGTCAACTCATTCTCCGACGGGTCCCGCTTGCGTTCTTTGAAGTGCGGAACCGGATCCCATTGCTCCGGCGTCGGGAGCAAACGAATATCTCCGTTCGTTGCGATCCGCTCTCCGTGAAGAATGATTTCGAGGCCGCTTAGCTTTTGATCGAAGAAGACGCCATGAATGGCATTGTGATAGAGCAGCACGCTCAAACCCTGCGCCTCAAAATAATCTTGTTCATTCAGCCGGATGTCGGCGCCACGCGTCGAAGAAAGACCGAGTAGTAGGACCACCATGCTGCAGATTGCAATGAAGCAGGCTTTTTTCTTCACCACTTCCTCCTGGCATACATGTCCCGACATAATTTGCCAAACTCGTCAACGGCTGCTCCCCGACCTGAAGAAGTATAGTCACAGGCTGCGCACGCTGCTGTGACGAGCACTTCCTCTGCACGTTCGGCTGGTCATTGTCGATGCCGCTTTTCTGCATTTCCTGTGCCCCCTTGTGGAAAATCCGGCAAACAAAGATGCTCGAAAGAAAATTTTCGACGAAGAATCAATGTGAAATTGTTGCGCAGCGCGCATTCTACGCAGGTCCCGCGCTCTCTCTACGCGTATCCTGATCCTGGAATATCTACTGTCCTCTCTCGACCAACTGCACAAGATTTTTGGAATTGACCGCAACACTCACCCCGCGTAGATTCGGTTCACCCTCGAAGAAAAATCCAGCCGGAAAGAACGGTCGTCGAACGCCAGACACACTTACAGCGCTCGCAATCGTCGATCGGCAAGTCGCCAAGCAATCGTTCTCTAACCCCTCCCTCCCCCAAGGGTGGACGCACGTGAGGAAGTCGTCGGAATGGAAGATCTATCGCACGCGTTTCTTGATTAAGGCCAAGCAACTGGTCAAACCGCTCGCGTTCGTCGATGTTCTCGGTCGCGAGCACCGTGGCGAGGCGGGCGACTACCTCGTCGAATCCTCCGATGGAACGCGCCGCATTGCTCCGCGGGAAATCTTCGAGGATGTGTACGTCGCTATGGGCCCCACCGACCCCGCGGACTCTTCGCCGGTAAGGTGTTGCTCGCCACCGAGGCCTGTGGACCGTATTCCGTCAAACGGTGGTCTGCCGTTGAGGGCGTGGCCGACCGAAACCATACTGTGGAAAAAGACACCCGCAAACCCGCATCCTGGCCGTTAATTGCTTGATATACAATATATAGTGCTAGGGTCTTGACAGGCCCCATATACAGGCGTACTGTTGGCATCCCATAGAGCCACAAAGCGCACCCGGAAACGGGGCGGTACAAGGCAAGAAACAAGGGGCGGTCCCCAGGCCAGAGGTGACCTCGGGCCGCCCCGCCAACAGTGGGTGCCGTCCCGCCCAATGGGGCGGACGGATTGCTTGTGCGGTGGCCGTTCCCTCGTCCGCTGTAAGTCCGGCACCGCTGGACATCCCCCCGAGGGAACGACAACTCGTTGACAACCCAAGCTGTTAGAACAGCCTCGCGAGGGCCTGTCGGCAGTGTCTTCGCGAGGCGGAAGTTGAGGAGCCCTATGGAGAGTTTGTCTCGTCTGGTCGGCGAATCGATGGCCCGTCACGGCGTGGTTGCCACACTGGACCATCATCGGCTGCACTGGTCCAAGTGGTTCCGCTGCGAGGACAGCCTCAGCGTGGTGCTGGCCCCCAGCAAGCCCGGGATCTTCGCCTTGGGGGAAGAGGTTGTCGCCCCCGGCAGAACCTCGGCTACTAAGGGAAAGCGCATGCTGGCGCTGTTCCGAATCTCGCAAACAGAGGACTTAGGCATGACTCTGGGGCGGCTCTTCTTGCCGGGCTCTCCCGACCGTTCGCGGCTTGCCGGCGGCCTTTGCTTTGCCCGCTATGCCGTCATCGAAGATAGCGAGCAGCGGATCGAAGCTCTCGCCGCATTACAGCAGTGGATGACCGCTTCAGCAGGAACTCTGTCCGCAGCGGGAGCCGACGCCCCAACGCCGGCATCAACTGAAGCAGTGGAAGTTCCGGATCAGAACACGTCACCAACCCAGCTTGAGCCCCCAGTGCCCTTGCCGTCAGGGTTCTGAGAGATACTGGGAGTGGGGGAGTAGGCGCAAGAATACATAGGAAAGAGGAGTAGAAAGCCCATGCCAGAAACCACCACCAAGGGAGCCCCAACCGCCGCAACGACTGATGTGACCCCAGCAACGACCGCCTCCGTCAGGAAAGCCCCAGGCCTGACCTTCCGCCGGCTGTTTACCAAGCCCGGCGTTTCGCCTTACGACGAAGTGGAGTGGGAGAAGCGCACCGCTCAGATCACCGACGCCAAGGGCGCCACGATTTTCGAGCAGAAGGATGTCGAGGTACCGAAGGACTGGTCAATGACGGCGACCAACATCGTCGCCAGCAAGTATCTGCATGGAAAGTTGGGCTCGGTAGAGCGCGAGACCGGCGTACGCCAACTGGTAAGCCGCGTTGCCGAAACCATTCGCGATTGGGGACTGGCACAAGGCTACTTCCGGACCCCGGAAGACGGCGCTGTTTTTCACGACGAACTTGTACATATCCTGATCCGCCAGTACGCCGCCTTCAATTCACCAGTGTGGTTTAACGTGGGCTGCGATCGCCTGGAGCCCAACTCCGACGCGCACAACTGGCACTGGAATCCTGTCAGCGGCCGGGTCGAGTTCGGTATCACCGGATACCGGAACCCGCAGTGCTCGGCTTGCTTCATCAATTCGGTGAAGGATTCTCTTGATTCCATCCTCACCTTGGCCAAGACCGAAGGCATGCTCTTCAAGTGGGGATCGGGTACCGGCACCAATCTTTC
>Ga0335070_10005705_pt1 | contig 14656 bp, 13 predicted proteins | sample Lox_Sample_13_FD_206722 | JGI IMG/M metagenome (GOLD analysis project Ga0335070, IMG submission 206722) | Soil microbial communities from Loxahatchee National Wildlife Refuge, Florida, United States - Lox_Sample_1.3 | ecosystem: Environmental > Terrestrial > Soil > Wetlands | place: USA... | reverse complement strand
ACCTTTGCAGCTTCCAGCCCGGCAATGTTTGCCTTCACCAGGGCCTCGGCCGCATCGACTGATGCTACAGCCTTCTGATAGCGCGCGAAAACAGTATCGTAGTCTGCTTGAGCTATAAAGCCCTTGCCAACGAGTTCCTTGTTGCGATTCAGCGCAAGCGTTGCGTCGTTCAGTTCGGCCCTGGCGACATTGAGATTAAACCGGGCGTTATTGAGGTTGGCCTCTGCCTGCTTCTTGGTCGCCTCGACGTCCTCGCTCTCCAGTCGCGCAATCACCTCGCCCTTTCTTATCCTGCTTCCTTCCTCCACGCCGAGCCAGACAAGACGCCCGGTCACCTTTGACGCAAGGGCTGACTTGCGCTGTGCCACAACGTAGCCGCTTGCATTAAGCAGGGTGAGCAGTTGAGAAGGGTAGACCTGTACGACGCCGACAACCTGCGCTTCTGAGGCGGGTCTTACCAGGCCGGTCGCATAAAGCACGACCAGCAGGACGAGAACGAGGCTCGCACCAATATACCACCATCTCCCGCGCTTTCTCGCGAAGCCGTAAGTGATCTTTGATTTCTCTATCTTGAGTCGGGAAAGGTCCTCGTCAGCCACGGTCCGCAAACCCCGGTCCAAAGCGCATAGAGCGTTCTGGGTTTCGAGTTACGGGTTCCGGATTAGATTGGCAAGGCGAGCTGCGAACTCGCAACTCGCAACGCGCAACTCGCAACAATCTCTACATAACAGTCAACACTTATTTTACTGATACCAGCTCTACTTCGAAAATCAAGGTGGCGTTCGGGCCGATGGGACCAGCGCCTTGTTCACCGTATGCAAGCTCGGGCGGCACGACGATCTGCCATTTGGAGCCTTCTTTCATGAGCTGCAGCGCTTCTGTCCAACCCTTGATAACTCCATTTACTGGGAATGTGGCAGGCTCGTTCCTTTTGTACGAGCTATCGAACTCTGTACCATTGATCAATGTCCCTTTGTACTGCGTAACGACAGTGTCGGTCGCCTTTGGTGTCTTGCCGGTGCCTTCCTTGATTACTTTGTACTGCAGGCCGCTGGGCAGAGTTTTTACCCCTTCCTTCTTCTTGTTCTCAGTCAGGAAGGCGGCTCCCTCCTGTTTATTTTTTTCACCAAGCGTCTTTTTCTCTTCAGCAACCTTCGCGGCCCTCTCCTTCTGGTACGCCGCAATGAAGTCCTTTGCTTCCTGATCGCTGATCAGGAGCTTATTTCCGAGAATTGAATCCTGCAGGCCCATGCTGACAATCGCAGGATCAACGTCGATGGATTGGTTTTTGAGATCATTGCCGACCTGAGCTCCGATGATGTAGCTCAGCTTCTCTTTCGGAGTTTTTAGCGTTACCGCATCCGCAGCATATAAGTTGGCTGCAGAGAAAAACAGACCGACCGCCAGAACCGCAATTAATCGCACCTTCATGTTTGCTCCTTTGCTTATATTCAGATTTCGATCGTCATATTTTACGCCGGGACAGCTGACATTGCAAGGCGCCTTAAGAACAGGTTGAGGTAAGGACTAAGGCAAAGGTTGAGGCTGAGAGCAAAAGACAGGTTGAGGTAAGGACTAAGGCGAAGGTTAAGGTTGAGGAAAGTATTTTTTTCTTAATTTGTTGACTCAAATTCGATCTTATGCCGATTTGCATTCAAGATGGATACCGAGGCGAGCCGAGGCCTGGGCCATTGCAGGCGTACTGAAGTATGTCAAAATGGAACAGGCTGATGGGCAACGAAGGTAGGCGCTTGAAGGCGAATCGGCATTACTCTCTGGTTCGGAATATGCCTACCACGGAGGCGAACACTGCCACAACCAGAGGGCCAAGAACGAGACCGAGCAGACCAAAAACCTGAATTCCGCCAAAAACACTGAAGAATACAAGCAGGAGAGGCATGCTCACCCTGCCTCTGATGATAATGGGCCTTAAAATATTGTCCACTGCGCTTATAACAAAGATCCCGATCGCAGCAAGGATGACTGCTTGAGCAGTCAGCCCTTTGGCGAAGAGATAAAGCGTAGCCGGTACCCATACGAGTGCGCACCCGACTACGGGTATGAAGGACGTGATCGACATAGCCATTCCCCAGAGCACAGGGGCATGGATACCAACGACAGCAAATGCAATGACGCCTATAAGGCCTTGCGCAAGCGCGACCACCACGCCACCATAGATGGTTGACACGACCACATCCTTTATCTGTTTTGCAAGCTGCTTCTTTTCATATTCCGGGAACGGCATATAGTCACGCAGCTTTTCGAGAAACTTTGGACCGTCCTTGAGCAGGAAAAAGAGGGTAAACGCCATCAGGACAAAATCGAATGCGCCCGTTATAATATCGCTTATCCTGCCTCCCGCGGGCCCGAGCAGATTCTTGCCGAGTTTTGTAAGATTCTCCACGACAGACGCTCTGAACTGTTCCTCCGTTATGCTGAAAAGAGCAAGTACACGTTCCACGAGGGGCTTAATCCATGGGTGGTTGAAGATACCGACGATCTCTTCTGTTGCGTGTTCAAAGGAAATGTTTTGTAACTCCACTGCGAGCTGATAGGAAACGTACGAAAGCGGGCCGAGTGTTATAATGAGGATCAGAATGAGGATGACAACGGCGGAAATAGCGCCCATCTTCACGTATTTCAGAAAGAAGTTGTGTACCGGGTAGAGGACGATGGCAAACACGATGGCCCACCCGATGGGTACAAAGAAGGGCCTGAATATCAGGTAGGCCGCGTACCCGAGGAGTAAGACGAGCGCGGAATGACTCAGCAGCTGAAACTTGGTTTCTTGCATGGCGACTAAATCATACCTATGTCGTGAATCCCTGCGGGCTGCCAATACTCCCAAAATTCATCATCAACTCCACTATTTTGATCGCTCACAATGAAGAAGGCCTGATCTTCTGCTATTTCTTCTCCTGATCGGGCGGTAAGGACGCCATGAACTTTTCCTTCTGGGCAGCAGTTTGCGATTTCATAACTTTCAGATCGTCGTAACCCTGGCGAACTTTTCCGGTCTCGAGCCTGACCTTCACATTGATCATATCAATCTCGTTCTTCCCTATCAGGGCCTGGACTTCTTCACGGTTGACTGGAATCTTTCTTTTGACGGCATCGGCAACGAGTGTTTTCAGTTCATTTGTCTGCCCCTTGACTTCCTGGAGCATCTGCTCCGCATCAGCCTTCATCTTAGCCTTGGCGGCCTCCACCTGTGAAGAAAGGAGCTGAGCATCGGACGAGGCCTCTTCCGCAGCCGATTTCGCGTCCTTATATTCTTTTTGAGCCATCAAATCTTTCGCTTTCTTGAGGGCTGCTTCAGCCTTCTTGAATCCATCTTCAAGGTAGATATCTGCTTCTTTTGTTTTTGCATCGGACAGAGCTTTTTCAGCCTTCGCAATCTCCTCTGTTGGCGGCTTTGCACAGCCTGATAGAAGAAAAATGCAGACGAGCACCGCTACAGCAAGAGCACCACATAAACGACCTTCGCGCCTCATCTTCCGCCTCCCTCAAGGTTTGAATCTCTAGACATGTTATCAGATTACATCACTCGCCCTGTGCAATCAACAAAATCCAGTCTCCGGCCAAGATCCCTACGTTTGTGACTTTTGATATTGGACAATTGTTTGAGATTTGGAAATTGGGATTTGGGATTTGAAATAAAGATTGACTATTGAGAAAAGCCGAGCCGGGTCATATACTGGATGAGGAGGAGACTCAGGCGCACCAGCACTGTCGGCCGGAAAGCTTATGAGCAAGTACGCAGATCTTTCCCGGGAAATCTTTTACGCGGCGCTTGCAGCAGCTGATCCGTTTAAGGCCGTCCGGCCAGAACTGGAGCAGGTCCGCACCTTTTTCCGGATTGGAGATTTCACGAGACTCCTCGTGATTGGCTTCGGCAAAGCTTCATCGCGCATGGCAGAAGCTTCAGAGCAATTCCTTGGCGATCTTATCGACACCGGGATCATCATTACAAAGTACGGGCATACCGATGCCTCGAGCCGACCCGCAAAGATCAACATATACGAAGCGGCTCACCCCGTGCCCGACGATAAAGGCGTGGCAGCCACCAGAAGGATCATCGATCTTGCCAAAAGGGCTGATGAAAAAACGCTCATACTCTGTCTCATATCCGGTGGTGGATCTGCTTTACTCGTGGCTCCGTATGAAGGCATCAGTCTTCGAGAAAAACAGGAAGTAACAAACCTGCTCCTTAAATCAGGGGTAACGATAAACGAATTGAACACCGTCCGCAAGCATCTCTCCATGGTAAAAGGAGGCCGGCTGGCAGCGATCGCCTACCCAGCTTCCATCATTTCCCTGATTGTCTCTGATGTGGTTGGTGACAGTCTCGACGTCATCGCATCCGGCCCCACAGCACCGGATTCGTCCACGTACAGCGACGCGCTGGCGGTCCTGGGAAAGTGCCAGCTCACTGATCAGATGCCAGCGAAAGCCCTCTCAATCCTTGAGCGGGGCGCCAGAGGAGAGATCCCGGAGACTCCGAAGGAGGGGGATGATATCTTCACCGCGGTGCAGAACATCATAGTTGCGAGTAACAGCGGAGCACTCCTCGCCGCAAAAGGAAAGGCTGAGGACCTCGGATTTCAAACCTCCATCATCTCCTCTACTTTACAAGGAGAAGCGCGTGATGCGGCCCGGGCACTGGCCCATCGGGCACGCACAGCAAAACTCGACCGCCCCTTTTGCCTGCTCTCCGGCGGAGAAACCACGGTCACGGTGAGGGGTGGTGGACTCGGTGGCAGGAATACTGAGCTTGCCCTTGCCTTTGCGCTCGAGATCGAAGGCGAAGCCGAGGTAACGCTTCTTTCGGCAGGTACGGATGGGACTGACGGGCCAACCGATGCTGCGGGGGCAATAGTGGATGGTCACACGATCAGACGTGCAAGAACCATTAATCTCGACGCAAAGGCGTACTTAGACACTAACGACTCCTATACCTTCTTCCAGAAGACAAACGAACTTCTTATTACAGGGCCGACTGGGACTAATGTGATGGATATCCAAATCATCCTCGCGGAATAATAGACTGGAACCCGGGCTATTCAGTCTTGTCTTCCCGCGGGAGCAAGGGCTGTATGAGATGGAAGGGGAGATGAAAAATTCTCTTTACCGTGTCCAGCAGACCCGCACCGACTGCTGAGGGAGAAAAAGGAATTACATCCGGTTTATCCAGATCACCACTTACCCTGACAGGAATACCAACAAGTCTTCCGGCCAGGATATAGCGAACCAAAGGAATGAAGTTGATAATCCGGTCTATGGTTCTGAACGGGAGAACCAGGACAACCGCGTCGACCTTCCTGTCAATAAGATCCATCTCTCCGTTGAAAATGAGGTCAGCCGAAGAAGCGTCCACAAGAGCCTCTTTAATCGCGATCTTGCCGTCCTGCAAATTTCCTTCTGCTTTTATCGTGTAGTACGAAAATCCTTCCTTTGTCAGGTCAGGAATCCTGAGAAGGCCGGTAGGGCTGAGGACCTCGAAGATTTTTGCGAGGAGCGCCCATCGGCTGATGCGGCCGTTCTTAGCCTCTACTTCCATGGTGCCCTTGAGCGAGCGCGCCAATGCTTCGGCCTTTTCTTTTCCGGACACGTCCGCATTGAAGGAGAAATGGCCACTGATATCTCTGGTGTCCGACAAGCAGATGAGCGTCTCATGCAGGTCCTTATCCTTTGCCTTCGGCTTGGTGCGAAGCTCCACCCCCTTCGGAGAGATCTCCAGAAGCCCCGGGGTGTCGATACCGCAGAGATTGGCCTGGGTAATCTCAATGCGTGCCTTCTCAGGATCAAAGGTGATATTAGCGCGCACGGGACGCCACGTGAACCGGCCGTACTTCACGTACTCCGACTCGACCCTTAGCGTCCCTTTAAGAGGCATATCCCAGAGTGCTCCACCTTCTTTTTTGCCGTGCACTTGCGTCATTATGTGATCCAGGTCGAACCCGTTCATAAAAAGATCCATGTCGACTACGTATCCATCACTCAAAAAATTCACCTTTCCCTTTGTTCTCAGCCTATGCTCCCACGCAAGGAAGTTCGAATCCACGGTGAAAAGGTTACCTTGTGCATTAAGGGAGAGGGTCTCAATCTTTACCGGATCTTCACCCTTGTAAGCATAATGCAGACCGGCCCCCTGCAGCGCCCCCTGCGCCACGGAGTTACGTGGTTGATCGAGATCGATGTGAGCCGATAAATTCCCCTTCAGCCAGCCCGCGAGAAAATCGTTTTTTTCTAACAGGTCGTCCAGCGTAGTTCCAGTCAGGGTACCGTTAAAGGTGAGGCCCAACTCCCTTCCCTTCAGATGAAAAGAAAGCGAGGCGTCTGATCTCGTATCCCGGATAACCATACGCTTGATCGTCAGCTCGTCAGGCTCAGATACAGCATCGACAGATACATCAGGGCCATGTTCCATCCGTGCATTCCCTGACCACGAAATCCTGCCGCTCTTCTCCCAGACCAGGTGCGCCTGGGACAGATAAAAGGGTGAACGATATCTAAGCTCCTGGGGCAGATTCATGAGATCCGATATTCGCAGAGTGGATTCTGCTCCAACCTGTCCCTGTAACGACAGATCCGCCCTGTCAAGCTCTTCGAGATAATGGTTCAGGACGCCCGAAATCGTCAAAGACGAATCCTGGAAGCTGGTCTGGACATTGGAAAGAGAAAGCTGCTCCGGTCCGGCTTCAAAGTTTCCACTCTTTATTTCGACCGGTACCGGTAGTCGCGGCGAGGACACCACGACATCCTGCACGCGCCCTCCTGCCTGAAACTGCCAGCCCTTCGGTTGGGAGATCGGGCCTTGTAAATGCACGGTATCGAGTGTGAGACTACCCTTCGCAGAGCCAATTTTCTCAAGCCCGTTCTGCACTGATTCAAATCCCAGCAGCCAGGGATAGACCTCATCAAGCAGAATCGTACCTGAACCGGAGGTGACTTTAATGAAAGGTTCTCCTTCCAGGGTCAGCTGGCCGGAAACCTGAGAAAAAAAGGACTTTCCAGCCCTCCCCGATAGACCGTCCACCATAATTCTTGCCGCGGGCCCATCATACGAGAACTTTCCATGCAGTTCCAGGGGAAACGGGAATCTCTGATAAACTGCATAGAGGGTGAATGGCTGGACATCGACACTTACCTGGGTTCCGCTCGCGCGCCGGTCCAGAACCAGTCTTCCCGAGGCACCACCTCGCAGCTCTTTAATAAGGTCGAGCTCTCTGGTGAACCCTTCCTCTCCTATCAGGTTCTTAAGATAGAATGGAAGTTCAGCGATATCAGCCTTGACACCGATATCGAGGCGAAATTGCGTAGGCTCGCTCTTTAAATCGACCCTCAATAGCCCGGCCGTCCCCCGTGCATTGCCCAGCCGGGCCTCAAGATCCTTCCCCTCGAGGACACCGCGGGAAATCACCGCATTGCCCCCAACTTCTTTCAGGTCGAGGCGCTGATCCGGGATAAAGATATTTCCTCCGGTCATACTGCCCCGAATGACAATGTTCTCTTCGTTTGCCAGATCGGGAATCGTACGTCCACGGGACGTGAGGTTCAGCTCCGGCACCCTGCCTTTTCTCAGGATGTCAAAGATTGACTGCGCGACCGGCTGTCGGCTCAACAGAAACAGAGCCGCGCTGCGTACCGATTCCACGTCAACGGCGCTCGCATGGATATCCAGGCTTGCTTGAGCAGGCGCCGCGTCTGCGTTGAGGTTTCCTGACACCGTCATCTGGGGATAAACGCTATCCAGTTGGGTGAGGGAAGCTATGGTCTTATCTCCATCCTGACGTAACGTTCCTTTCAGACTCACCTTTCTTAGTGTTATTGCTTGCTGCCCCCTTCGCAAGGTTGTGCTGGGCATGTCGCTCTGGAACTCCGCATGAGAAGACTTTATTCCGTCGGCCCCAAAGCTGATCTCAAGGTTTGCCTGTGACTCTTCAATGCGAGGTTCCACGCGCGGAAAAAGGTTTTGGGCAATCAGATCAGGCCTGAGTTGCGTCAGTTGGATACGCCCTTCAGCCCGAAATTCACCCGGCTTTAGCCATACGGCGAGAGAGGCACGCTTCCAGATATTCGAGCTGCAGACAATTTCAACCCCGAGTTGTTTTCCAGGAAGAGCAATACTGGCGTTGATGTCACGGAACCAGAAAACTGACTTTCCTTGCCCGAGGAGATTGAGGCTTCCTTTTTCAATTGAGAGAATGAGGCCAGGTGCTTCTGATGCGACCTTCGCCACAATAGATGCCAGCTCATCGTCAATCGCCTTCAATGAGAATTGCTTGGGTCCCTCCATCTTCTCAAGATCGTCCGGCAGACTCACGTGCATGTCAGCACCCTCAAGGATAAGTCGTGCAACCCGGACTTTCCCCCGGAAAAGCATGGTAATCTCGGGGTAGATCGATAAAGAATGGAACGTTCCAGAAATCTTTTCCGGAACTGAAATACTTCCTTCCCGGAGAATTATGGAGGGACGCGGAAAAAAATGGAGATCGATCCTCCTGACTTCTAATCTACCTCCTATCACCTGAGAGATGTCGGTGACAACCTTCTGCTTAGCGGGCTCCAGATTAATCAGGAGCGGTGCCAGAAGGAGCAAGATCAACAGGAGGGCAGGAACCGCAGCTGAAGCTGCTGCGATCCAGAGAATCGGCTTCACATATTTCTTCATCCACGCCTCTGACTCTCTCCTTCGCAACGTCGAAGGTGGGATTTCATTGTTCGCTCCTAAAAAGTTTCGTGCGGTGCGTCCCGGCTTAAGCGTGCAGCTTGGTCGCGTTCTCTGCTAAAGGTATCTCCGTTCTAAGGTTCTGTCAAGAGAGACAAGAACCATAAACCAGAAACCGGAGTTCGACTGAGAAAAGAGAATTGACTGCGTCTGTTTGCGTCATTATATTAGGAATAGTTATGAGAGAAACCGCTAAGGTACTCATTACCGACGACGATCCTGAGCTTCTTCACCTGACAACCACCGTCCTGAAAAAGGCTGGGTACGAAGTACTGGAAGCCTCAACAGGAAAGGAATGCCTTGAGGCCGCTCAAGCACATCACCCGGACATTATCTTGCTGGATGTCATCCTTCCCGACATATCAGGGATTGAAGTATGCAAACAAATCAAGGCCGATGAGACCTTAAAGGATATTTTTGTTATCCTCGCGTCTGGGATTCAGGTCTCGTCCGAATACCAGGCAGAAGGGCTCGATGTCGGGGCAGACGGATATATCGCAAAGCCAATTTCCAATAAGGAACTTGTTGCGCGAGTCCACTCTCTGACCCGCATCAAACGGGCAGAGGATGCATTACGGTTAAAGGAAAAAGAGCAGCAAAAACTGATCTCAGAGCTGCAGGAAGCGCTTGCAGAGATAAAGACCTTGAAAGGGTTCATACCCATTTGCGCATCCTGCAAAAAGATTCGAGACGATGAAGGCTACTGGAACCAATTGGAAGCCTATATCAGTAAGCATACCGACGCAGTTTTAAGCCATGGCATATGTCCGGAATGCGCAGAGAAGTACAGAGAGGAAATAAGAGAGCTCACAAAAAAGGCTCATTAGCTATGACTGATTATTGGCTGAAGGGCCAATTAGCTGCGCCCTCACCTTCCGGCCGAAGATAAGATATCCGGTGTGGGCCACCATGCGATCATCAGGCCGCAACCGGTCAGCTACAGTCTTGTATTTTCTGAGAAGGATCTCCAGCACTTCCACATCTCCGAATAAGGGCTGCAGCGCGCGGAGCGTTTCCGACACCTGGTTTGTCGTCGGCACAATAATACCAAGGCTTGCGCTGGCTTTAAGAAACGTCCAGACCTTCTCGATCACAGACCACGGCTCACGCACATCTATAAAGGCAGCGTCGAATTCGCTCCCCTCCTGCTGGGATACATCCGCGAGCCTCAGATCAACATTTGAATGGCTTGCAAACCGCTCCGTATTCTTCCGTGCATTCTTGTAGTGTCTTTCCTCCTTCTCAAGAGAAACGACCGTGCCCGCAGGCCCAACCGCCCGGGAAAAGAGCACTGTCAGAGCACCACTCCCTGCACCGACTTCCATCACCCTATGACCGTGGTTCAAATTGAGCTTGAAACAAATATAGCAGGCGTCCTTAGGGTAGACAATCTGAGTCTCCCTGCGCAGACCATACATGATCATGTCTTCAAGCGTCGGCTCAAAGACTTCATACTGTCCTTGCCTGATCCCGTATGAGAGGCCAACCAGAGACGAGAAATCCAGCGTACCCCCCTTACCGTGAAAATTTTTCTTCAACTCCACCTTCTTCAGGTACCTGTTACCCTGATACACAATGAGGATGAGATCGTTCTCCTGAATCAAAGCCACGGCAGTACCTCTGAGGCGGGCATTTACTTCAGTTTATATTCGATAGGGAGCACCACCTGAACTCTTTTTGCAAACTGAGTCCGTATGGTAGATTTCCTGAGCGCTTCTTTAGCGGCATCGTCCAGGATGAGAGCTCCGGAACTCTGCATGATGCGGGCATCGCGAATGGATCCATCCTCATAGACTGTGAATGCAAGAATCACCCTCCCCTCCCATCCCATCCGTCTCGCTTTTTCAGGATAGACCACGTTCTTCATGATGCTATCGCGAATCTCCCGGAGCATTCCGGCCTGCCCGCCGCCAGAGGCGTCACCCGACGCTCCTGCCCCTGCCTTATTAAGACTCGCGAAATTCGTGCCTCCCGTTCCTACCGGTCCAGAACCGCGGTCTGGCAGACCATCGCTCGGTAAACCGGCAACCGGAACCCCATCCGGCGACGAGAACGTTCCCTGTGTTCCTGGAGAATCGCTCGATGGCGTTGCGAGGAATTCCTCACTTTGTGTGGGGTCAGCAGCAAGAGATGTCTGACTGCGCTCGCTGTCCGCGGTGTACCTATCCGTCTCTGCCCGACCATTTTGCTTCACTTTCAATACGGCGCTCCGGGTCACCCCATCGGATTTTATCCTCGCCGCGTCCGTACGTCCCAACCCGGGCCCGGGCTGCTGGTGGGCTGCCTGACCTCCTTCGTAATCGATCAGGGTAAAATCGACGGAAATTGTATCCGGCTTGGAAAACTTGTCCACGGGAATTGCATAGACAACCGCACCCACCAGCGCATGCACAAGAACAGAAACAAGAAGCCCCTCTGAAAATCCTCTCATTGACGTTCCTTCTCGGTCTGCACGCTCACGCGCTTAAAGCCCATGCCCTTCACGGTGCCGAGGACCTCCACGAAATACTGGAGCGGTACTCGTTTGTCAGCACGAATGAGAAACGGCACATCCCTCGAAACGTTGCTCAGGCGTCCTTTGAACTGTTCAAGGCTCACCGCAAGGCCGTCGTAGTAAAGCCTGCCAGCCTGATCCATTTCCACGGACCGTGTCCTGGCAACGGCTTCCTGTTCGCCGCTCACCCTGGGGAGTTCTACACGGATCATGCCTCCCATGATGAAGGTACTCGTCATCAGGACGATGGTTAGAAGGACGAGCATCACGTCGATCAACGGGATCATGTTGATGTAATCAAACTCTTTCTCTTCCATTCTTTATGTCCCATTCGGCGAGGATCACCTTCACCCGTCGAAGAAGATAGTTATAAAAAGCGATCGATGGTATGGCAACCAGGAGTCCCACAGCGGTGGCCTTCAGCGCCAGAGCCAGGCCAACCATGATCCTTGTAGGATCGACATATCCTTCGACGCCGATCGTATAAAAGGTGAGCATAATCCCGAGCACGGTACCGAGCAGCCCGATATAAGGAGCGTTTCCACCTATGGTTGCAAGTACTGTTAGACTCTTCGTCAACTCGATCTCCAGCGTTTTTCTGCCCTCGTACTCATCTACCTTTAGCTTTTTCATGAACAGATAGCGTTCCACAAAGATGGCAACCGCGATCAGAGATAGCAAAACAAGAAAACCCGTGATTCCGTAGTCAATCAGGTACTTGAGCCAGTCCATTGAGTTACTCTAGTATACGCCGGTCGGATTGTCAAAGCGAGTGATGACGAGGTTAAAGACCGGGCCTTTGGCCTTTGAGGACCGGGAGCGACGCTCCCTCAAGGAGCGTCGCCTCCGAGTTGCCTTAAGGCTGAGGGCCGGGCCTTAAGCGAAGCGGTCCTCGAATCAGACCGGAGGACTGATGGCCCTCAAGCCACCGCACACGGTTCCACCGGTTGCGCGGCAGCGGGCATAGGTTTAAACTTATAGTCAGATGGAAGGCGAGGATTCTATTTATAGGCTGCTCGGGGATCTTTCAGATTTTGTGAAGGACCGACGGATATCACTCACGAAGGGGCTAACAGAAATCTTCAAAGAAGAGCTCGTAGAGGAGCCTCTGGATTTCGATGAGGCGATGAGAGGTGTACAGAAGATTGGGCAGGATAAGCAGAGGGTCGGACAGATCAGGCCAGACCGGAAGGCCATCGCTGACGAGCATGATGGAGAGAGGAGACTCGCAGAGGCCATGAGCGAAGAATACCGGCTCAACGTTACAAATTTACCCGAGTATATGGAAGGATGCGTGGATGGTACCAACCCGGTCACCATGGAGAAGCTCAGGCGGGGGGAGTACTCCGTCCAGAAGGTGCTCGACCTCCATGGCCTTGGGGCGGAGGAAGCCTACGAGATGTTTCAAAGCTTCATCAAAGATGCTGTTCGCTCGAATATTCGATGTGTCAAAATCATTCACGGCCGGGGACTCAAATCAAGACACGAGCCTGTCTTGAAAGAAAGGCTCAAAGAGTGGATACTCCGGGCTATGCACCGCAGGTGGGTTATCGCGTTCGCAAGCTCGAACATGCGCGACGGGGGCCCGGGTGCCACAAACATCCTTCTGCGTCAGCGCCCCAAGAAACAGACGTTGCATATCATTGGATGAAGTGAGCGGCGTTGCGAGTTACGCGTTACGAGTTGAGGCGCCTTCGGCGCACTTACGGGCGAAGGGCTTATTGAGTCAAAGCTTCGAACCCGGAACTCTTAACCGCGCATCAATCGGATGGGCTTTCGGTGAAGCCGGCGTCGGACGCAGATTTCACTTTAAATTACGAGGCCCATCTGATATAAGAGAAAAGGGAGGGGACTATGGCGCAACTGGGAATACTTGGTTTGGGAAACATGGGCGAAGCAATCGTAGGTGCACTCCTGGGCTCGGGATTCGATCGCAAGAACCTCCTGGCCTTCGAAGTTAAGAAGGACCGCGCCCAGACCGTGGCAAGGCGCTATCGTATTGGCCTTGCCGCAAATGCAAGGGATTTGGCGCAGAAGGCAAGGTACATACTCATCGCCGTGAAGCCCCAGGACGCAAAGCCACTCTTGGGCGCCATCGCGCCTGCATTCGATAAGGAGAAAATGGTGATCTCCATAATGGCCGGCGTGACCACGTCGACTATCCTGTCGATGCTGCAAAGGCCTGTCAAGGTCATCAGAATAATGCCGAACATCTGCGTCAAAGTCGGCGAAGGAGCACTGGGTATGACCTCCAATGACCTGGTGCCGGACGGAGAGCTAGATGAGACAAAAAAGATGCTTGCGCCTCTCGGCAGGGTTGTTGAGGTGAGGGAAGACCTTATGGATGCCGTAACAGCACTGAGCGGTAGCGGACCTGCCTTCCTCCTTTGTTTCCTCGAAGCCATGATCGATGCCGGCGTCAACGTCGGACTTCCCAGGGACAAGGCGAGCATCCTCGCGATACAGACCATCAAGGGCACGATCGCAACATTGGAGGCAGAAAAACTTCATCCTACCGTAATGAAAGAGATGGTCACGTCTCCCGGAGGCACAACTATTGCCGGCCTCACGCTTTTGGAAGAAAAAGGATTCAGGGGCAGTCTCATCAAGGCAATAGAACAAGCGCGAAACAGGGCCAAGGAGTTGTCGGCCTGATGCGAAACGAGCACGAAAGCAAACGACTGCAGATGGTCGAGACCCAGATCAGGGACCGAGGCGTGAAAGATCGCAAGTTGCTTGAAGCCTTCCGGAAGGTTCCGCGTCATCTATTCCTGGATGAAGCTCTCTGGCCCCAAGCGTACGAAGACCATCCGTTACCCATCGGAGAGAAACAGACTATCTCTCAACCCTATATCGTTGCGCTCATGACCGAAGCGCTGCGTTTGACGGGACACGAAAACGTGCTGGAAATAGGAACCGGTTCTGGCTACCAGACAGCCATACTCGCGGAGCTGGCAGAGCACGTGTACTCTATAGAGCGTATTCCGTCACTTGCGAAAAGGGCGCGCAAGCTGCTCGACGATTTGAAATACACCAACGTGATTGTGAACATCGGCGATGGGACACAAGGATGGAGGGAATACAGCCCCTACGGAGGAATTATCGTCACTGCGGCTGCACCCGACGCACCTGATCCCCTGCTCGAACAGCTGGAGACGGGCGGCCGTCTGGTGATCCCTATTGGCGACGAATTTCAACAGGATCTGATGGTTTACGTCAAGGAGGGCCAGGACCGGTATCAAGAAGAAAACTACGGCGGAGTCAGGTTTGTTAAGCTCATAGGGGCGCACGGATGGAAAGATTAGAAGAGCCAAAAGAATGTTTCGAGCTTGACGACTTTGAGGCTGAAAAATTCTATCTCCGGGACTTGCGCAAACTGTCCACGATGAGCGAGGAGGAGGAAAAGGAATTAGCTGAGAGAATCTCACGGG
>Ga0335070_10005704_pt1 | contig 14656 bp, 12 predicted proteins | sample Lox_Sample_13_FD_206722 | JGI IMG/M metagenome (GOLD analysis project Ga0335070, IMG submission 206722) | Soil microbial communities from Loxahatchee National Wildlife Refuge, Florida, United States - Lox_Sample_1.3 | ecosystem: Environmental > Terrestrial > Soil > Wetlands | place: USA... | reverse complement strand
GGCGACAGCGCCTGGGCGCTGGGCGGCATGTACGCCGTGGCAGACTTCGTGCTCGACATCGACAACCTGATCGAGGCGCTCGGGCCGCGCCCCGTCGTGCTGATCGGCCACTCGCTCGGGGGTGCGATCGCGCTCATGTACACCGGGATCCACCCCGAGCGGGTGCAGCGGCTGGTCGCGATCGAGGGCCTGGGCCCGCCGCCCGCCATGATCGAGCGCCTGCGCGGCCGCCCGCCCTGGGAGCGCATGCAGAGCTGGCTCAAGCAGATGCGCGAGCTCGCGGCGCGCCAGCCTCGCCGCTATCCGACCATCGAGGCCGCCGCGGCGCGCATGCGCGAGGAGAACTCCTTCCTCTCGGAGGCGCAGGCGCGCCACCTGACGCTGCACGGCGTCACCCGCAACGAGGACGGCACCTTCTCCTGGAAGTTCGACAACTACGTGCGCTCGTTCGCGCCGTATCGCTTCGACGTCGACGACATGCGCGCACTCTGGGAGCGCATCGAGTGTCCGACGCTGCTGGTGCGCGGCGGCGACTCGTGGGCGGGCGATCCGGTGAAGGACGGGCGCATCGCGCCGTTCCAGAAGGCGCGCGCCGTGACCATCCCGGGCGCCGGCCACTGGGTGCACCACGACCAGCTCGAGGCGTTCCTGGCCGCGGTGCGTGAGTTCCTGTCGGACTGAGCGCGCCGATCGTCAGGGGTAGTACACGTACACGGCGTCGGCGATGCAGGCGGGCTTGCCGCCGCCCTCGACCTCGAAGACGAGGTTGAGGATCACGCGCGCGCCGCCCCCGGGCATGTCTCGCACGTCCTTGAGCTCGCCGACCAGGCGCACGCGCGCGCCCGCGGGCACCGGCGCGGGCAGCCGCATCTTCTCGAGGCCGTAGTTCACCGCGAGCCGAACTCCGTCGACGCGCACGATCTGCGGCAGCAGGGCGGGCGCCAGCGCGATGGTCAGGTAGCCGTGCGCGATCGGGCCCTTGAAGGGCGACTCGCGCCGCGCGCGCTCGACGTCGACGTGGATCCACTGGTGATCCCCCGTCGCGTCGGCGAAGGCGTCGATCTGCGCCTGCGACACGGTCACCCAGTCGGAGGCGCCGAGCTTCTTCCCGACGAAGGTCTTGAGCGCGGCGACGCTCGGAACGACGGTGGGCTCGGGCATCGGAGCTCCCAGAGGCACGCGGAACGTAACACACGGCGGCGGCCGGGCTATGTGCGCAGTCACCTTCATGTCTATACTGGCGGCCATCGGAGGAGGGCTCGCCGTGCGTCCCATCCGCGCGTTCCTCTTGAGCCTCGCAATCGCGGCCGCCGCCGGCTTCTGGCTCGCGGGCCCGGTGCTGTATCGGAGCTTCATCGGCCTCGACCCGAGCGCCTTCCCCGCCGGCACGCTGCTCGATGGGATCGGCCGTGCGCTGCTCCCGAGCCTCGGCTTCTCGATGGCGGGCGTCGTGCTCGTGATCGCGATGCTGCTCGCGATCGCCGCGGCGAGCTTCGCGTTCGTGCGTCGCGCGAGCCGCTCCCAGGTCGACCCGTCGCGGCGGAGCTTCCTGACGGGCGCGGCATCCGGCGCCGGCGCCGCGGTCGCCGCCAGCGCCGCGGGCGGTGCGCTCATGATGGCGCGCGCCTTCTACGGGGTCGGCAACGAGGGCCGCGGCTGGCGCCCGCAGGCGACCGAGATCTTCGGCGCCAAGGTGGAGAACACGAGTCCCACCTGGCCCGACGCGTGGAAGGGCTCGCGCGTGCGCGCCTACCGGCGCCTCGGGCGCACGGGGGTGGAGGTCTCCGACATCTCGCTCGGCACCGGCGCGCTCCAGGGCGCGAAGGGCGAGTCGATCGTGCGCGAGGCGATCGAGCGCGGTGTCACCTACATCGACACCGCGCCGGACTACTCGGGCGCGGGCAGCGAGAACGCGATCGGCCGCGCCATCCAGGGCCAGCGCGACCGCCTGTTCATCGCGACCAAGTTCTGCACGCCGCAGGGCCACCTGCCGCCCGGGACGCCGGTCGCGCGCTACAAGCAGGTGCTCGAGGACAGCCTGAAGCGCCTCGGCACCGACCACGTCGACCTCGCGCACGTGCACTCCTGCGACGAGATCGACCGGCTGATGGATCCCAACATGCACGAGGCGTTCGACCAGCTCAAGGCCGAGGGCAAGGTGCGCTTCCTCGGCTTCTCGTCGCACACGCCGAACCTGGTCCAGGTGGCGAGCCGCGCGATCGAGTCGAACCGCTTCGACGTGATGATGCTCGCCTACCATCACGGCATCTGGCCGAGCCTCGGCGACGTGATCGCGCGCGCGCGGCGCGAGCGCGACATGGGCGTGGTGGCGATGAAGACGCTGAAGGGTGCGCGGCACAACGGGCTCGCCGGCTTCCGCGAGTCCGCCGGCGCCTACAGCCAGGCCGCCTTCCGCTGGGTGCTCTCGAATCCCGAGGTCTCGTGCCTCGTGGTCTCCTTCTACGAGCCGCAGCACGTCGACGAGTACCTGTTCGCGTCGGGAAGCGAGCCCAGCGCGCGGGACCACGCGCTGCTGCGCCGCTACGACGAGGTGATCGCGGGGAGCTACTGCCCGCCGCACTGCGGCGCCTGCCTCGACCACTGCCCGGAGCAGCTCGCGATCCACGACGTCTTCCGCTTCCGCATGTACTTCGAAGACTACGGCTGGGAGAAGCGCGGGATGGCGCAGTACGGAGCGCTCGGCAAGAACGCCTCCGTCTGCGCCGGCTGTGCGGCGCCGTGCCTCGGCCAATGCCCCGCCGGGATCGCGATCCAGGACCGCATGATCGAGTCGCACGAGCTGCTGCGCCTGGCATGAGCGACGACCGGGCGAATCGACGCATAATGGTGTACGGTGCGACCGGCTTCACCGGCCGCCTGGTCGTCGACGAGGCGCGGCGCCGCGGTCTCGAGCCGGTGCTCGGCGGCCGCAACCGCCGGTCGCTCGACGAGCTGGCCGACGCGGTGGGCGGTGCCGAGGTGCGCGCGGCGGACGCGGCGCGGCCGGCGACGCTCGGTGGCCTCTTCGACGGCGTCGGCGCGGTGATCAACTGCGCCGGGCCCTTCGCGCGGCTGGGCGAGCCGGTGCTGCGCGCGGCGATCGACGCCGGCGCGCACTATCTCGACACCACCGGCGAGCAGCTCTGGATGGCGCGCATGATGGACCTCCACAGCGCGGACGCGGAGCGCGCCGGGGTGACGGCGATCCTGGCCCACGCCTTCGAGTACGCGATCGGCGACTGCGCCGCGCGCATCGCCGTCGAGGAGACGCCAGGCGCCGAGACGGTCGAGGTCGTGAACCGGGTCGAAGGCTTCGGGACGAGCCGCGGCACCAAGAAGTCGGCGCTCGACGTGCTCGGCAAGCCCTCGCTGGCGGTGGTGAACGGCCGGCGCCGCGAGGAGGTGCCCTTCGCCCACCGCGCGCGCGTCCGCTTCCCCGACGAGGACGAGGACCACGTGGCGCTCTCCTTCCCCGGCGGCGAGGTGCTCTCGGTGCCCGGCTTCGCGCCGAGCGTGCGCGCCGTGCGCACCTACCTGGTGGTGCCGGCCGCGGCCGCCGCTCTGCTGCCCGCGTTGGCGCGAGCGGCGGGGGCGCTCGTGCGCGGTCCGCTGCGCGGCCTGATCGAGCGCCGCATCGACCGCGCGGCCTTCGGGCCCGGCGACGAGCGGCGCGACCAGCCCTGGTGGGTGCAGGCGCGGGTGCGCGCCGCCGGCGGTCGCGGCGTTCGGGTCACGGCGAGCGGCTACGACAGCTACGGCATCACCGCGGTGATCGCGGTGCTCGGCGCGCAGTGGCTGCTCGAGGGGCGGGCGAAGCGCGCGGGCGTCGTGACGACGGCGGCGGCCTTCGACCCGCGCGCCCTCCTCGACGCGCTCGCCGCATCGGGCGTCGCCTGGCGCATCGACCCGCTCTAGGGAGGAGGGGCCCATGATCGCGATGCGTTTCGCGCTCGCGCTCCTGCTGGCGATGGCCGGCGCCGAGGCACGGGCCGCCGGCGCGGCGTCGCCGTGGGCGCTGCCGGCCGAGGGCAAGTGCCAGCCGGAGGGAGGGCTGCGCGCGGCGCCCGGCGAGGATGCCTCCGCGCCGGTCCCCTTCCAGACCGGCGACAGCTTCGAGATCGGGCGCCTCGAGGTCCTGCGCCGCTTCGTGCCGAAGGAGCTCTGGCAGTATCGCGACCGCTTCTTCTACGAGGGCATGCGGCTCGAGATCGGACCCTGCTTCCGCGACTACGGTGCCCCGGCCTTCTACCGCGAGGCGACCGAGAAGCTGCGCGGGCAGGCGAAGCTCGACGGCGGCGGCCTCACGGGATATCTCGCCGGGCAGCCGTTCCCGCCGGACACGATCGATCCGGCCGATCCGCAGGCCGGCGCGCTCTGGGCGTGGAACGTCGCGCAGCGCTATCAGGCCGCGGGCTTCCGCGGGAAGTTCCGCGTCACCGACCTCCTCGGCCGCGTCGGCCGCGCGGAGCCCTTCGACGGCGAGATCTTCAAGCTCGACGTGTCGCACCGCGCCGATCTCCCCGGCAGCGGCTATGCGGTGTCGTTCGCCAAGGGCAACGACTGGGTCGCGGGCGGCAAGCTCTTCTCGCCGTTCGCCGCGCGCGACTTCGCCTGGCGTCAGTACCGCAACGACGAGAACAAGACCAAGGCGATCCGCACCGACGACCTGGTCGCCTTCCTGCCCGAGTGGCGCCGCGTCCGCCGCATCCCGGCCGTCGACATCGAAGGCCTCTACATGCCGTCCTTCAGCGTGGGCGTGCAGCCCAGCCAGCAGCTCATGGTCGGGAGCGGCGCCGGCTCCTTCGGCGGCGGCGTGGCGGCGGCGGGCGCTCCGAGCGGCGTGGGCGGCGGCACCATCCAGACCAAGCGGAGCGGCTTCGAGGGCCTCGAGATCCGCCCGGTGCTGTGGTCCTATCGCGTGGTGGGCGTCGAGGACCTGCTGGCGCCGATCAACATCGCCGCTCCGGTGTACCCCGCCGAGGCGAACCGCGAGTTCGGTCCCTGGGGTCTCTCGTTCGCCAGCGACCGCTGGGATCTGCGGCGCGTGCTGGTGCTCGAGGCGCGCGTCAAGGGCCAGCCGGGCTTTCGCGGTGAGAGCCGGCTCACCATGTACGTCGACCTGCAGACGCTGGTGCCGCTCTACTACATCTCGTACAGCTCGAAGGAGGAGCCGATCGACATCGGCGTCTTCGCGAGCCGCTGGAGCGAGGATCGGCCCGACTACCCGAAGTGGCCCGATGACCCGCAGCGGCCGGTGCGCGTGGTCGACTCGGTGGGCGCCGCGTTCGCGAATCTCGCCGAGGAGGGGAGCTGGCGCCGCGAGTCGTGGGATCTCGTGTCGACGCCGCCGCCCGAGGCCGAGCTCAAGAAGCTCGAGTCCTCGACGGACCTGACCAAGGGGCGCTGAGCCCCGGACCGGCCTACTCGCCCTCGCGCCGGATCGCTCGCACGAACGCGCTGTGCAGGGCCTCGCGGATGGTCGCGCGGTCCGTCTTGCCGTAGACGTCGCGGAAGGCGCGCAGCGGGATGATGCCCTTCGCCATCGACCGATGGCCGCCGCCCACGCCGAGGCCCTCGACCACGGCGCGCACCACCTCGCCGGCGGCTCGCACGTAGCCGACGTTGCGCACCGAGAAGACCAGGTCCGAGCCGACCAGCCCGGCGGCGACCGCCCACTCGGCGCCCTCGGCCTGGAGCCCCAGGTCGGCCACCTGCGGGATCACGTCCTCGCGCACGCGGCCCAACACCAGGATGTGGATTCCCTCCTCCACGGAGGTCGAGGCGAGCGCGCGACCCATCGCGCGCAGCCCGTCGAGCGGCAGCGCGGGCCGCTCGATGCGGCGCAGCAGCGCCGGGCTGTGGTGGGCGTGCAGGAAGGCGAACGCCTGGATGTCGCGCGAGCCGGTCTCGCGGCCGAGGAGCTGCGTGTCGCTCTTGATGCCGTAGAGCAGTGCGGTGGCGAGACGCGGCCGCACCTCGGTGCCCGACGCGCGCACGTACTCCGTGAGGATCGTCGAGGTCGCGCCGTAGCCGGGGCGGATGTCGCGGATCACCGCGTCGTAGCCGGCGCGCTCCGGATGGTGATCGATCACGGCGTCGACCGAGAGCACGCGTCCTGGAGGGTTCTCGCCGAACACCGAGGGCTGTACGTCGAGCAGCGCCAGGCCGTCGAACTCGTCGAGATCGGCGGCCGAGATGGTGCGCACCTCGATGTTGAGCGCCTGGACCATCGCCCGGTTCTCGGGTCGCTTCACCGCGCCGAACGAGACCAGGGGCGCCGTGGGGCTCTTGCGCCCGAGCAGCGCGCGGAGCGCGTAGCCGCACGCGATGCCGTCGGGATCGGGGTCGGGCTGCAGGAGGATGGCGAGCTTCTCGCGGCCGCCGAGCAGCTCGCGCAGCTCCACCACGCGGCGCAGGTTGCCGACGTGGTCGAACTCCTCGTCGAAGTCGTCTCGGATCAGGGAGCGCAGGCGACCGAGGCGGATGCATCGGTGCGGCGGCAGGTCCTCCGGCGCGATCTGGTCGGACAGCACGAGCACGCAGCTCGTCGGCACGGCCTCGGCGATGACCGCGACGGCGGTCCGCACGAAGCCGACCTCCTCCGAGACGATCCCGAAGACGTCCCCTTCCTTGGGGTTGAGCTTCAGGATCGCTTCGGGGCTGAGGCCACCGGAGAGTGCGCGGAACCCGGGCGGCCGGGCACGCGACTCGTCGTCACGTGGCACCCAGGTGAGCTCCTCGTGGTCCCCGGCGCCGATGCGACACCAGAGCCGCGCGAGCTCGGCGCCATCGCACACGATGATGCGGCGGTCCAATCCATCCCCCGGAGCCGGCCTGCCGGCCCCTGCGACGGGCAGGCATTCTAGCGGAGCCATGGTTACAAAATGGGAACGTGACCCCGCGGGGTCACCCTTCTCCCTGGCTCGCCTGAGTCGGTGCCGGGCCGTCGCGAGCGGGTGATCTTGCCAGACGCGCCTCAGCGCCTAGCGTGCGGCGCCTGCTGGGGTTTCGGGCCGACGCCCCTCAGGGCTGCAGGCCGAGCGCCTCGAGCGCGCGGCCCCTGGCGCCCTTGTAGTCGGCCTTGCCGTTCGGGGCACGCAGGCTCACGTCGGCGAAGACGACGCGTTTCGGAGTCTTGTAGCCCGCCAGCCGCTCGCGCACGTGGCGGCGCAGCTCCGCCTCGTCGGCGCGGGCGCCCGGCTCGAGCAGGACCACGCCGGTGACCGCCTCGCCCCAGGTGTCGTCGGGCACACCGACCACGATCGCATCGGCCACACAGGGATGTGTCTTCAGCGCCTCCTCGACCTCTTCGGGGTAGACCTTCTCGCCGGCGGTGTTGATGCACACGGAGCCGCGGCCGAGCAGGTTCAGCGTGCCGTCGGCGTTCACCGTGCACCAGTCGCCGGGGATCGACCAGCGGCGCCCCTGATACTCCTTGAAGGTCTCCGCGGTCTTCTTCTCGTCCTTGTAGTAGCCGAGCGGGATCGGACCCGATCGCGCGATGTAGCCCGGCTCGTCGCCGCCGGGGGCGACCTCGCGGCCGTCCGGCGTGAAGACCTTGCAGTTGGGACCGATCCGGAACTTCGCGAGCTGCACCGTGCTGTCGCGGGTGGTGAGCTCGGTGCCGAATCCGACCGCCTCGCTCGATCCGAACGAGTCGTAGAGGATCGCGTGAGGCAGGTGCTTCAGGAGACCCTGCTTGATCGGGGGGCTGAAGATCACGCCGGACGACACCACGAGCAGGAAGCGCGAGAGGTCCCAGCGCCCCGGGTTCTCGTCGAGCGCCTTCAGCATCGGCCGGGCGAAGGCGTCGCCGACGATGGCCGCGGCGTTGACCCCGCGCGCCTCGATCGTGGCCCAGAGCTCCTCGGCGTCGAGGCTCTTGCCCGCGAGCGTCACGATCGTTCCGCCGCTGCCGAGCGCGTTGATCGCCGTGAAGAGCCCCGTGCCGTGCATCAGGGGACAGGCGGGCAGGAGCCGCTGCGCGCGCGCCTCCTGGGCGACGCGCCCGCGATGCTCCTCGGCGCTCTCGCTCGCCTTCTCCGCGACCACCGCGTTGCCGCCGCCGCCGAGCGCGTGATAGAGGGCGCGGTGCTCCCACATCACGCCCTTCGGCATTCCGGTGGTGCCACCGGTGTACATGAAGAGCAGATCGCTCGGGCTGCGCTGGATCTCGAGCCGGCGCTCCGTCCCGTCGCCGACCAGCTCCGCGTAGGGGGTCGCGAAGCCGTTGCCGGAGCTCCCGTCCTCGATCTCGATCCAGCTTCGCACCGTGGGCAGGCGGTCGCGCACCTTGGCGATGCGGTCGGCGAACTCAGCCTCGTAGACCACCGCCGTGGCATCCGAGTTGTCGAGCAGGTAGCAGAGCTCCTCCTCGCGGTAGCGGTAGTTGACGTTGACCGGCACCAGGCGCGCCTTGAGGCCGGCGATCAGGGCCTCGACGAACTCGGGGCGGTTGTAGGCGTACAGCGCGAGCTTGTCTCCCGGTCGGTGCTCCCGCGCGAGCTCGAGCGCGAGCGCGTTGGCGCGCCGGTCGAGCTCGCGCCAGGTGCGCGTCGGCCCGTCGATGCCGTGGGCGAGCGCGAGGCGCTCCGGAACGGTGTCAGCGACCAGCTCGAAGAGGTCGGCGAGATTCCAGTCCATCGGTCTAGTCCATCGGCCTCCCTCGCGAAGCCCGGGAGCGCGAGCGGCCGGAGCGCCCGGAGCTGACGGTCACCACGTTACACGAGGGTCGCTACGATCGCCGCGTGCAGCGGATCTTCGTGGGCGACGTGCAGGGCTGCGCCGACGAGCTCGAGCAGGTGATCGCGCGGGCCGAGCGCGAGCACGGCGACGCCTTCGAGCTCTGGCTCGTCGGCGACCTGGTGAACCGCGGCCCCAGGAGCCGCCGCGCGCTCGAGCGCGTGCGCGCGCTCGCAGACCGCGGGCGCGCGCGCGCCGTGCTCGGGAATCACGAGCTGGCGCTGCTGCGCGTCGCCTTCGGCCAGCGTGCGCCGGCCCCGGGCGACACCTTCGGGGACGTGCTCGACGGCGCCGACCGCGACGCGTGGCTCGACTGGATCCGTGGCTGGCCGCTCGCGATCACCGGCCGCCTCGGCGCCCGGCGCTTCGCGATGGTGCACGCCGCCGTCGCCCCGGAGTGGAGCCTCGACGAGCTCGAGGCCCACGCGCGGCGCGTGGAGAAGCGGCTGCGCCGCTCGCGCGACGCAGCCGCCGAGCTGCTCGCGGCCGAGCCCGACGAGGATCCCGAGGCCGACGTGCTCGCGCGCGTCACGCGCTGCCGCAGCGTCGACGCCCGCGGCCGCTGGTCGAGCCGTCCCCCGGAGCGCCCCGACGGCGCCTGGCACCGGCGCTGGGCCTCGCGCGCGCACGACTACGCAGTCGTGTACGGACACTGGGCGCTTCAGGGACTCCACGTGGCCCCGATGCTGCGCGGGCTCGACAGCGGTTGTGTGTACAATGGGTCGCCGAACCCCACGTTCCTCACCGCCTGGGTGCCGCCGCCGGACGCGCGCGAGCCCTTCGCCGTGCCCGACGAGCACTTCTGGCGCATCCCCGCGCGCGGCGTGTACTGGCGCGGCGGCGGTGACTGAGCGCGACCTGTCGCGGCCGTGACGTCGCGACCAGAAACGGCTTGATCTTTTCCGCCATGGGCGTAGAGTGGCGTGGTACCCCGGCGTCGGGCGCAAGGAGACCGAGGTCCCGCTCTCGCCGGCCCATCGAAGCGCCGTGCGCGCCGGGTACACACGAGTGCCGGCAGCTGCGGGTTGAGGCAGGGGAAGGCTTCCCGGACCCGGGAGCTTCCAAACACAAGCCGGAGACCGACGGAGGCGACGACTCGATCGGTCGTCGATCAGGGCCCTGGGCGCGCGGCGCTGCAGATCCCGTGAGCTCCGCACGAGCAGGCGCGCGGCGAGCGGGCGAGACGCCTCCCGAGGACGCGGCAAAGCGTGGGCTCGGCACGCGCTCCATCGACGAGCACTCCGTGGGTGTGCTCCATCGGCGTGTGGACGGGAAACGCGCCGAGGGACGCGCCGACGGAGGCCGGGACACCGACGCGTCGCTCCGGTGATTGGCCTAGAGCCGGGCTGCCCCGACGGAGGTCCAGGAAGCCCCCTGCCGCCTCGGCGATCAGCGCGTGGCGTGCTCTTGGAGCGCCTCCCGCGCTTCCTGTCGCAGCAGCGGGTCTGCGTCGCGCTCCGAGACTGTGCGCACCTTCGCCGCGACGTCGTCCGACCAGATCTGCCCCGCGACGCGCACGGCCCGGCGGCGCAGCTCGAGGTCCTCGCTCGCGAGGGCGCGATCGAGCGCGGCGCCGAGCTCGGGCGACGAGAAGAGCGCACCCCCGTGCAGGGCGACGTCCAGGATCAGCGGATCCGGCGCGTCGCCCGGCAGGCCGCGCAGCAGCGCGCTCGCGCCGGCGGGCTGCATCGAGGCGAGGCGCGCCGAGACGCGCCGCACCTCGATCGGGCGCTGTCCGTCGAGCGCGACGCGGGCGCGCTCCACGGCGGCCGCGTCGCCGAGCGGCGGGAGCTTCGAGCGCAGGTCGACGAGGGCCGTCGCGGCGGTCGCGCGCATCGCCTCGTCGCTCCCGTCGAGCCAGGAGAGGTAGAGCGCGAGGAGCTGCTGCGGGTCGCCGCGCGCCGCGACGAGCTTCGGCAGCTCCTCGCGCCAGGCGCGCGCACTCGCCGCGTCGCGCAGCACGATGACGTCCTTCGGGTCGTCGGCCAGCACGTACGGCGGCCGGGCGCCGCGCAGCAGGAACACCGCCGGCATGCCGACCGCGAGCGGAGGCGGCTTCGACGGCGCGCGCTTGATCTCGAAGCTCGGGCCGAGCGCGCCGGTCAGCACCTGCGCGTCGCCGACCTCGATGCGTCCATCGTGGATCGCGGTCACGGTGGCGATGGCGACGGCATCGGCCTGCGCGAGGCGCAGGTGGAAGGGCAGGGGCCCGACCGGCATCGGGTGCACCGACTGCGCCGAGGCGGCGCCCGCGCAGGCGATCCAGAGAGCCGCGAGGACGGCGCGGGAGGGGCGCATCGGCGGCGAGTATACGCGGGAGGGCCCGGCGACCCCTGGCGCTACATTCCCATCCATGTCGGCTCCCACCGCCGCAGTCGGCGCGGCGCCCGTCGTGGAGCTGCGCGTCGACTCGATCGCCGCGGGCGGCGATGGCGTCGGGCGCGCTCCCGACGGGCGGGTGGTGTTCGTCCCGCTCACGGCTCCGGGCGACCGCGTGCGCGTGCGCCTGGTCGAGACGCGGGCGCGCTACGCGCGCGGCGAGGTGGAGGCGCTGCTCGAGCCCGGGCCCGCGCGCAGCGAGCCGCGCTGCGCCGTGTTCGGCGCGTGCGGCGGCTGCAGCTGGCAGCACCTGCGCTACGAGGCGCAGATCGACGCGAAGCGAGCGATTGCGCGCGAGGCGCTCCGCCGCATCGGCGGGCTGCGCGCGCTTCCCCCGATCGAGACCATCCCCTCGCCCGAGCCGTACGGCTATCGCAGCCGGGCGCGCGTGCTCGCGGCCGGGGGGCGGGTCGGCTACCGGCGCCGGCGCTCGCACGCCGTGTGCGCGGTGACGCAGTGTCCGCTGCTCGCTCCTGCGCTCGACCGAGCGCTCGGGGCGCTCGCGGCCCGGCCGCCCGCCGAGGACGGCGAGTGGGAGCTCGCTCTCGGCGAGGGCGATCGGGTGCGCTGCGCGCCGCTCGCCGCGGGCCACGGCGCCGAGCCGATTCCGCTCCGGGTCGACGCCGATCGCATCGAGGTATCGGTCGGGGTCTTCGCCCAGGCGAACGCCGCCCTGCTCGACCCGCTGGCGCGCGCCGTACTCGGTGCGGCGGGCTACGGAGAGGAGGCGCTCGAGCTGTTCGCGGGCGCCGGCTCCTTCACGCTCGGGCTCGCGCGCCGCTTCGCGCGCGTGACGGCCGTCGAGGCGGATCCGGCCGCGACCCGCGATCTGCTTCGCAACACCGCTGGCCGACACGTTCGCGTGATCGAGGCACGCGTCGAGGCGTGGCTCGAGCGCGGAGGCGCGGACGCGCTGGCGCCCGAGGCCATCGTGCTCGACCCACCGCGCGGCGGGCTCGGGCCCGGTGCCGCCGCCCGCCTCGCCGCGCTTCCGGCGCGGCGCACCGCGTACCTCTCGTGCGACCCCGCGACCCTGGCGCGCGACGTCGCGGTGCTCGCGGCGCGCGGCCACCGGCTCTCCCGGCTCTGGCTCTTCGACCTCTTCCCGCAGACGCCCCACGTCGAGGTGCTCGCGCTCCTCGAACGCGACGGCTAGAGTGGACGGCGCAGAACGCGCCTCCCGAGCGGCTCGAATCGCGACGCGCTGCGGACCTCCGGCGGCCGAGGCTCACGACGTGTCCCCCATCAACGGCAAGCCGAGCTTCGTGCTCTACGTCGAGGGCCCGCGCGACCGGGGCGTGCTCGAGGCCTGGGCGCGGGCGTTCTCGCCGCCACTCGCGCGCGCGCTGCCGTCGATCACGGTGATCCTCGGCGGGCGCCAGCCCGCGCGCGCCGCGGGCGACTTCCGCGAGCGGCGCGAGCGCGGGGGCGCGACTGCCGCGCTGTGCGTGCTCGACCGCGACGGCCGCGCCGACGCGCCGCCGCCCGCTCCCGAGGAGCCCGGGCTCGAGTTCTTCACCTGGGGCCGGCGCCACATCGAGAGCTATCTGCTGGTGCCCGACGCGATCCGCCGCAGCCTGCGGCTGGCCGCCGACGACTCGCGCATCGAGCGCTTCTTCCGCAGCGAGCTGCCCGCGCCGGACGACGAGCCGGCGCTGCGCGAGCTCGCGGCGAAGCCGCTCTTCGCCGCCCACGGCGGGCTCGAGCGGCTGCTCGGCCGGCGCGTGTCGCCGGGACAGGTCGCGCGCGCGATGCGGTCCGGAGAGCTCCACGGCGAGGTGCGGGATCTGCTCGCACGCCTGTGCGCGGGGCTCGGCATCCGCGAGGCCGCCACCGTCGTGCGACGGCCGCTGCGCATCCCGTAGCCGCCCGATGCGCGCGATGCGTCTCGGCCGACCCGCCCCGGTGGAGTCGATGCCGCTCGAGAGGGTCGAGCGCGCGGCGCCCGAGCCCGGACCGGACGAGGTGCTCGTACGCGTCGAGGTCTGCGGCGTCTGCCGCACCGACCTGCACGTCGTCGAGGGCGAGCTCGCGCCGCAGCGCGCCGAGGTCGTGCCGGGCCACCAGGTGGTCGGCCGGGTCGAGCGCTGCGGCGCGGACGTGCGCGATGTCCGCGTCGGCGATCGGGTCGGCATCGCCTGGCTGCAGCGCGCGTGCGGCGTCTGCCGCTTCTGCGCGCGCGGCGACGAGAACCTGTGCCTCGCGCCGCGCTTCACCGGCTGGCATGTCGACGGCGGCTACGCCGAGCTCGCGGTGGCGCCGGCCGCCTTCGTGTACCCGATCCCCGAGGCGCTTCCCGCGCGCGAGGCCGCACCGCTCCTGTGCGCCGGAATCATCGGCTACCGCGCTTTCCAGCGCGCGCGCGTGGCGCGCGGCGGCCGCCTCGGGATCTGGGGCTTCGGCGGGTCGGCGCACATCGTGATCCAGCTCGCGCGGCACGCCGGCTGCGAGGTCTACGTGTTCTCGCGCGCCGCGCTCCACGGAGAGCTGGCGCGCGACCTCGGTGCCCGCTGGGTCGGCGGCAGCGACGATCCGCCGCCGGTCGCGCTCGACGGCGCGATCCTGTTCGCGCCCGCCGGTCCGCTGGTTCCGGTCGCCCTCGCGCGCCTCGACCGCGGCGCCACGCTCGCGATCGCGGGCATCCACCTGTCCGAGATCCCGCCGCTCGACTACGAGCGGCACCTGTTCGAGGAGCGCACGCTCACCTCGGTGACCGCCAACACGCGCGCCGACGGCCGAGCCCTCCTGCGCCTGGCTGCCGAGATCCCGATTCGCACCCACTCGCGCGTGTATCCTCTCGAGGCCGCGAACCAGGCGCTGATCGACCTGAAGGGCGATCGCGTGCGCGGCGCCGCCGTGCTCGAGGTGGAGCGGTCCGCATGAACCATCGCGTCGTGCTGCGCAAGCCGGTCTGGCGGGATCGCCACGAGTTCCTGGGGTTGGTGCGCGCCAGCCGCGCCTTCCACCGCGGCTGGGTGGCGCCCGCGTCGTCGTCGGTCGCGTACGCCGCCTCGCTCCAGCGCCAGCGGCGCGGGACGCACCTCGGCTTCCTCGCCCGCCGCGTCGAGGACGGCGCGCTGATCGGCGTGGTGAGCCTCAACGAGATCGTGCGGGGCACGTATCAGGGCGCCTACCTCGGCTACTACGCCGACGCCCGCTTCGCGGGGCGGGGCTACATGCGCGAGGCCGTGGCGCTGGCGCTGGAGCGGGCCTTCGGTCCCCTGCGCCTGCACCGCGTCGAGGCCAACATCCAGCCCGCGAACCAGCGCTCGATCGCGCTGGTCCGGAGCCTCGGCTTCCGCCGCGAAGGCTTCTCGCCGCGCTACTTGAAGATCGGCGGACGCTGGCGCGATCACGAGCGCTGGGCCCTGCTGCGCGAGGACTGGTCACCGCGTTAGGAGGCCGCCGAGCGAAGCTCGGCGGCTAGCGCGGTGCGTCGCCGGCGGGCGCGACCGGGCTCTCGACGGCGAACACCGCGATCCGCGTCGCGCCGCCGTGCTTGAAGCGGATCGAGATCTTGGTGCGCACCTCGACG
>Ga0335070_10005703_pt1 | contig 14659 bp, 11 predicted proteins | sample Lox_Sample_13_FD_206722 | JGI IMG/M metagenome (GOLD analysis project Ga0335070, IMG submission 206722) | Soil microbial communities from Loxahatchee National Wildlife Refuge, Florida, United States - Lox_Sample_1.3 | ecosystem: Environmental > Terrestrial > Soil > Wetlands | place: USA... | reverse complement strand
ATGTGGTCCCGCCAACCGTTGAGCCAACCGCGACAGCCACCAACCGATTGGCCTCCTGCGGGCCGCCGGATGGATGGGTAACCTACACGGTCAAGCGCCAGGACACTCTTTTCCGGCTTGCCCAGACTTTTAAAACCAGCGTTCGCGAGCTGCAGTGGGCTAACTGTAAGGGCACGTCTTCCCTCATTGTGACTGGCGAGCGGATATATGTGCCTTTTTCCCCTACCCAGGAGCCGCCGGCGGGAACATCGACCAGCTATCCAACGTCTAATGGGACAGAGGCAGCCACAGAAACTGCGGCCCAGGCTGCTGCGCCAACGGGGACGGAAACCTCTAAACCAATCCAAACCGTGGCTCCATCGCCAACTGCCACGCCAACCAGCGAACCAACTACAAGCTCTTACCTAAGAGGTTAATTGTTGAAGTCAATCGAAAAGATCCTCCATGTGATCCAAATCTTGGCCGATGAAAAAAAGTGACTCACCATGAAACTAAACCGCATTCCGATCCTGTTCATTACCCTGATTCTGCTTTCTGTGGCTTGTACCTTACCCGCATCTGTCGGTGAACAGCAGCCTTCGCCCATCGCCATCTCTCAGGCATTTTCCCTGGTAACCCCCGACCCAAACGCTACCGTCACCCCAACCCCCTTCATGCCGGTTGGGCCAACCCCTACCGTCCTACCGACCCAGGTCCCCCCCACGGCGACCATCCCGGCGGCCGCCGGAACCAGCACGCCTGTTCCTTTGATGGATCGCTTGAAGCGGCCCGATGGCCAGGTGAACATCCTGATCTTTGGCTCGGATTGGCGGCCCAATTCAGGTTACCGCACTGACGTGATCATGCTTCTTTCCTTGAATAAGAAAAATGGCACCGCCAATGTGATCTCGTTCCCTCGCGACCTTTGGGTGTTGATCCCTGGCTGGGAGATGCAGCGGATTAACACCGCTCAGGCTCATGGCGGTTTTGTCACCACCGTCGCGACTTTTCAGTACAATTTCGGCGTCACTCCCGACCATTATGTGATGACCAACTTCGAAGGATTCAAAGGGATCATCGACACTTTTGGTGGAATCGACGTGCATGTTGCCCGCGGCCTTACTGATAGATGCGATCTTCCCCAGGCCGTCAATAAGTACTGCAGCGTCGGGCCGGGTACAGTTCATATGAATGGGGCAACCGCTCTCTGGTACGTGCGCTCGCGCCATTCGAGCAACGATTTCGACCGCACTCGCCGCGCCCAGGAAGTCATCCAGGCAACCTTCCTCAAACTTCTCAGCCTGAATGCAGTCTCCCGTGCTCCCGAGCTGTGGAACCTGTTCAAGAGCAGTATCGAGACCGATATGACCCTCAACGACATCGATGATCTCCTCCCGCTGGCAAAGGCGCTTGCCGATACCAGCAAGATTAGCCGCTACGCGATCGGCCCTGGTGAGGTCACTAATTGGGTCACTGATAGTGGTGCGCAGGTTCTTCTCCCGAACCAGGAAGCCATCTGGGAGATTATTGCAAAAGCCGTCTACGGCCAGTAGTTTTTCCGATCAACATTTTTCTCAATGTTTAGACCCTGGGGTTTGCAGAACCCTCAGGGTCTTTAATTCAAACCCCACCTATACGCAAAATAGGATTTGACAGTTAGACATTAACCTGCTAAACTAGTATTATCTGGCTATGCGAAAAGTGACCTTGCACTTCCTGGAGGATTGATCCGATGGCCCCCGATCCCAAAGCCGATATCGCTGCCCACATCACCCAATCCACTCCCCTCGCCCCAGCTATCGAAGCCTGGGAATTTTTCCTCAACGATCAGGGACGTTCTCCGCATACCGTCAAAGCCTTCAAAGCCGACGTCCTGCTCCTGGGCAGTTATCTCGCCCCCGACCGCGGTGTCGGCACCATCAGTACTCAGGACATCAACCACTTTCTTCACTGGCTCCAGAACGGCCGCGACGTTCCGTGCAGCCCCAAAAGCCTGGCGCGCAGGATCACCTCGGTCAAAGCTTTCTTCCGCTGGCTCCATCAGGGCGGCGTCCTTGTCGTCGATCCCGCCGAAAAGGTTCTCCAGCAGTCGGTGATCAGCCCTCTCCCGGCGGTCCTCACGGAAGAGGAAATCGAAAGCGTCCTCGAAGCCGCCAACGGCTACCGCGAAGCGAAAAAGCCGGACGTTCGCCCCTTCATCCTGGTCGAGTTGCTCCTCACCACCGGCATCAAAAAAGGCGAATGCCTCGCCATCTCCCCCAACCACCTCGACCTGGAGGCTGAAACCGGACCGTTCCTGTTCGTCCGCTATGCCAGTCCTCGCAACCGTTACAAAGAGCGCAAAATCCCTCTCTCCGCAAGTTGGGTGAAAGCCTTTCCGGAATATGTGCTTCAGTATAAGCCCACGGACCGCGTCTTCGATTGGTCACCCCGAAGGCTCGAATACCTGCTTGAAGATCTGGGGAATGACGCCGGACTGGACAAACACCTGTCCTTTGATATGTGCCGCTGGACCTGCGCGCTGCGCGACTACCGCACGGGCGTCGACCCAGACCAGATCCGCCAGAAATTGGGTATCTCGAAAATCCAGTGGCGTGAAGTCAGCTTGAAGCTCCGCCAACTGGCCGGGGTGGAACCCGCCGCCGCTTGAAACATTTCCGGCAAGTTCAGTCGAAGACCCGGCTTTTTGGCCGGGTCTTTTTTATGGTTCGTCGCCTTGAAATACCACCAGCCGGGCGATCCGCCGGGTTTCGGCGCTTACTCTGTATTCCTCCCCGGGGCGCAATCCAGGCAGCCAGGCGATTTTCCCGCCGGAGCAGACCAGCGGCCACCGCGCCCGGGCTCGCCGGGGTAGTTTTTCGTTGCTGAAAAAATCGGAAAGCTTCACTTCGTTACCGCCCATCCCAAACGGCCTGAACCGGTCTCCCGGCTGGCGAGTGCGCAATTCCAGCGGCCAAGCCAGCCGGTCGGCGCTGAGCGTTGCCGCGAAAGGGTCCTCTTGCCCGGCAGCCAGCTCTTCTCCACCACCCCGTGTGACCTCGATCTCGATCCGCAGGTACCATCCATTCCCCAGTGGATATATCCCCGGTGAGGAGATTACGATTCGCTCGCCATCCATCATTTGCGGCCAGTTCCACCCGGGCAGGTCGGAATTCCATGGCGCAATCAGCGCGTCGTCTTCTTGTAAAGCGATGCGCAGGTTTTCGGCCAGGTTAGCCTGCCCCTTCCTGGGCGGATTCTGAATCCAGTGGATCGTCTGCTCGACGATCTCAAAACCGAGGTCGCGCGTGTCCCCTCTCAACGACCGAAAAGCCATCCGGACAAGCTCTCGCTGCAGGCTTGGCGGCTGGGCCAGCAGCGCCTTGCGCGAGACGATGACTCCCTTGCTGTCCTCGTAAGTGCAGACCCGTGCCCAGGCTTCTTCTGCCTGATCGTGGATATACGCAACATCCCCGGATACACTTTTGGCCAGGCGGAGCAATGCCTGGCGGAAGCCGGGATTGTAAGTTTCCAGAACGGGGATCAGCTCATTGCGCAACCGATTGCGTAGGTACGCCACATCCTGGTTGGTAGCATCCTGGAAGGGTTTCAAACCCTGCTCCGCGCAGTATGACAGTGTTTCGTTTTTCCAGGTTTCCAGCAAGGGCCGCGCCAGCGGGATTTTCGCGTCCCAACCATGCGTTTGGGTGCGGAAGTCCATCCCCTTCAATCCTGCGAGACCGCTTCCCTGGAGAACATGCATCAGCACGCTTTCGACCTGGTCGTCGGCGGTATGCCCCACTGCAACCGCTTGAGCGCCAAGCTGGCGTGCCTGGTCGAAGAGATATCGGTAGCGCATTTTCCGGGCGGCTTCTTCCACCGACCACCGTTCGCGGTGGGCGGCCTGGCGTACGTCGCCTCGAACGGTAAAATAAGGGATCTTCCAGGCCTGCATCCAATCCGCCAGCAGGATGGCTTCTTCGTCTGCCTCCGGCCTGAGCCCGTGATGAAAGTAAGCCGCCGCCAGGTAAAAGCCCAGGCGGCGCAGGCCGTCCAGCAGGGAAAGGCTGTCGGGGCCGCCCGAAATGCCGATCAGGGTGAGACGCTGCGGATCAAGCCTGCATTCCACCCGGGCTACCCGATCCAGTTCGTCGAGAAACATGAAAAAATTATAGCATTTTTATGCTCCCAAACCGGTTTTTTATTCCTCCTGCACTTGTCACATACCGATCTTTGTGCTAGACTGACCATAAGACCATAATCCGCAGATTCAAAGAGGAAAACGCATGGCCGATAAAATCCTGATTGTCGATGACGACCTGGAAACTTTGCGGTTAGTTGGCCTGATGCTTCAGCGGCAAGGCTATCAGATCGTTGCTGCCAGTAATGGGACCCAGGCTGTCCAAATGGCTCAATCCGAAAAGCCAGACCTGATCGTGCTGGATGTGATGATGCCGGATATGGACGGCTATGAAGTGACCCGCCAGCTTCGCGCTGCCGCTGCAACCGCGAATATCCCGGTGTTGATGTTTACCGCTAAGAGCCAGGTGGATGATAAAGTCGCCGGTTATGACGCCGGCGTGGACGATTATATCACCAAGCCCACCCATCCGGACGAGCTGAAAGCCCGTGTAAAGGCTTTGCTCGCCCGCGCTCTCAAGAACCGCACGCCCGCACCAGCTTCAAACGACCGCGGCAGGGTGATTGGCTTCGTCGCCGCCCGGGGTGGAATCGGTACTTCGACCCTCGTCCTCAACGTCGGAGTGGCCCTCAGCCAGAAAATGAAGGCAGACGTCGTTCTGGCGGAATTCCGGCCCGGTAATGGCACCTGGGGATTGGAGTTAGGGTACGTCAACCCCGAGGGTTTGCGCCGGCTGGCCCAGTCCAAGCCAATCGAGATCTCCCCTTCCGCTGTGGAGAAAGAGCTGATCAGCAACGCAGCCGGGATCAAGCTGCTCCTCGCTTCCTGTAACCCCACCGACGTGAAGCTTGTCAATAATACACCCCAACTCGAAGCGATCCTGAAGGATCTGGCTGAGGTCGCCCCGGTTGTGCTCGTCGACTTGGGTACGCCTCTTTTTCCTGAAGCGGCCCGCTTGTTCGCCCTGTGCGACGAAATAGTCGTTACGGTCGATCCCAATCCCTTGAGCCTCCCCCGCACTAAAGCCTTGATCGAAGAGTTGAGCGAATCAGGGTTCGGAAAAGCTAAAATCCTCACCGTGGCTCAGGTTAACCGTGTCCGGGCGGACGTGATGCTCTCCTGGAGCCAGGTCCAGGAAAGCCTGGGGCTCCCGGTCAGCGTCGTAGTCACCCCTGCTCCCGAGCTGGCTTACCAGTCCGCGCTGCGCTACACCCCCATGCTCCTGCTTCAACCAGATGGAGTGGTCGCCCAGCAGTACGTCAAGCTCGCTGATACTCTCTCGCAAAGGATCAAGGTAACCTGATCAACCGAATGGTAAAGCCCTCATCGTACCCAACGCGGATACAGCGCTACCAACGCTTGATCGAAATTTCTCGGGACCTGGCATCGATTCTCGATCTGGATGTCCTCCTGAAGAGAATCGTCAGCGTCGCCGCGGAATTGAGCAACGCCCAGGAAGCCTCGATCCTCCTTTACGATGAGAGCTCGTATCAACTCTACTTTCAGGCTGCCACCAATATGGACGAATCCATGATGCGCGGGATCAGCGTCCCTCTAGAAGGCAGCATCGCTGGTTGGATCATCACCAACCGCAAGCCGGTGATCGTCTCGGATGTCCACCGCGATCCGCGCTACTTTGGGAACGTCGAAGAAGCGACCCAGTTTATGACCTCTTCGCTGATCGGCGTTCCGCTGATCAATAAAGACCGCGTGCTCGGAGTTTTAGAGGTGCTCAACAAGAAAGAAGGCCAGTTTTTCACCGAGGACGAAGATATCCTCATGGTCCTGGCATACCAGGCCGCCGTCGCCATCGACAATGCCCGCCTGTTCCAGCAGTCTGATCTGATCGCCGAACTGGTCCACGAGTTGCGCACCCCTCTCGCCTCATTGAACACCGCTTCATACTTACTTTTACGTCCAGAGATCTCAGAACAGCAGCGCCATAAACTCGCCACCACGATTCACTCCGAAACCCAGCGCCTCAACGACATGGCCTCCTCATACCTGGACCTTGCCCGCCTGGAATCGGGTCGGGCCGCATTTCACCCGGCTCTGTTCGATCTGAGCTTATTGATCGACGAGTGCCGCGGGGTGATCCAGACCAGGGCCGAGGAAGCTCACCTGACCATTCAAATCGATCTGGCGCCCGGCTTGCCCCGCATCGAGGCCGACCGGGATAAGATCAAACAGGTGCTCCTCAACCTCTTGAGCAATGCTGTAAAGTACAACCGCCCTCAGGGCAACGTGACCATCCAGGCCCACTCCATGGAAAAAGAAATAGTTCTGGTAGTCAAAGATACCGGGATCGGCATCCCGCCTGACGAGCTGCCCCACCTTTTTGAGAAGTTTTTCCGCACCAGGGGAGCTGAACGGGTTGCCAGCGGCACCGGGCTGGGCCTGTCGATTTGCAAGCACATCATCGACAGCCACGGGGGGCGCATTGAGGTTCAAAGTAAAATCAACGAAGGCACCACAATCAGTATCACCCTTCCACTCCGCCAGTCGTGAGCCTTATCTCGCTGCGAAAGTCGTAGCGGTTTTAGGGCAGTTCCGGATATGCCGCCTGCTGGGCAAAAGCCATCCCGACCAGGCCGCCTCCGGTATGCGCGCCCAACGCCGGCCCGACGGCAGTGGTCGGCAGGAAGGTGCATTCGATCAGGCTGGCAATCTGCTCGCGCAGGATTTCCACCGCCTCAGGGTTTTTGCCGTGCAGAAGCTGGATGCGCATCGGCCCGGGATGGGGATACCATTTCGCCACCAACTCCGCCATCCGGCGAAGTGCTCTGCGCATGGTCATTTCCTGCGAAAGGTTCACGTAGGTTCCCTTAACTTTCTCGACGGAGATGATCGGCTTGATGTTCAACAGGGACGCGAGCAGGCCTTGCATGTGATTGATCCTCCCACCGTGGATCAGATACTTCAAGGTGGGTAGGGTAAAAATCCCTTCGGAAGAGCTGCGTACTTGCTCGACCAGGGCTACTACCCGCTCGAGCGGAAGACCGGCCCTGATCGCTCGTGCTGCTGTCTGGACCTGCCAGCCCATGGGACAGGAAAGAGTTTTAGTATCGAAAAAGGTTACCTTTGCCTCGGGAACCATTTGCGCCCCTGCCCTGGCCGAGTTAATCGTACCGCTCAATCCAGACGAGATGTGAATGGAGAAAATCTCCGCGTCGGTTTTGGCCAGCTCGCGGTACAACTCAGCGAAATCCCCCGCCGAAGGCTGAGATGTGGTTGGAAAGCTGTCGGTCTGGTCCAGCATATCATAAAATTCCTCTGGCTGGATGTCTACCCCGCTGCGGTAGGTTTTTCCGTCCAGGGTTATTAGTAAAGGTACGCAGTGGATGGTCAGACCTTCCATCTGCTCCGGTGCCAGATCAAAACCTCTATCGCTCACAAGCTGCATGGCAACCTCGGTTAGTGCAATCTCTACAAGGGAAGCAATTCCTACAACCCGCAACCCAATTATAAAAATAATCCTCCCACTCCCGCCAGTCATGCTTTAGTCACATCCCTCGCTGGATTTTGCCCATTACCTGCGACAACTATGCTTTAGCTTTAATGCATCTCTTTGCCTTTTGTTCTGCTCTTGACTGCTGATTACTGTCTTTTACAGCTATTCACCGTTCTTACCTTGCCCCTTTCCGCCCAAACTGGCGCTCGAGTGAATCCACTGAAAGGTGGATCATCGTCGGGCGGCCATGAGGGCAGGTCCGCGGTGATTTGCATGCTTCCAGGTCCCGCACCAGCGCGCGCTGTTCCTCCACCGAAAGGGTTTGCCCGGCCTTCACCGCGACGCGCTTGCATACCCGCGCGATCAGTCTCGCTTCGATCTCACCTTGGAGCGGGGTCTCATCCTCCTCAAAATCCTCGACCAGCACGCGAACTGCCCCAGCCGGATCTCCGCCCGTAAACATCGCCGGGATCGCCCGAACCAGGTAAGTACCTGGCCCGAAGGTCTCGACCTCGAAACCCAGCCGGTCGAGCAGTGGGAGCTGGTCGTTGAGCAATTGCGCGCTTAGGGGTGGAAGATGGACCGTGACCGGCTCGAGCAGCGCCTGAGCCGGAATTGCTGCGTTGGGGTTCCTGGCGCGCTTCCCGAGAAATCGCTCGAACAGGACTCGCTCGTGGGCGGCGTGCTGGTCGATCAGGTACAGCCCGTCCGGTCCCTCTGCGACCAGGTAAGCCAACCCGATCTGCCCCACCAGGCGCAGCAGGGGCAGTTCTCCCCCGGGGAGCCCTGGCTGGGTCTGGGCCGGCGCAGCTGTTGGGGCCGTCTCACCTTCTTCCACCTTACCGGTTTCCCAAGTGGTCGGGTTTCCTCCGTTCCCCTCGGGCGCCTCCGCCCAACCGTCTTCCACGGCTGCCCTACCCCCAGTCCAGGCCGTCTGCTGCGGCACCAGCTCGGGTACCGGGGTGTACGCCAGCAGCGCCCGCCGGATGGCTCGCTGCATCCCGCTGAAGATCAGGTCCGCGTTGCGGAAGCGGACCTCGGCTTTGGCCGGGTGCACGTTGACGTCGATCGTTTCCGGCGGGACATCGAGGAACAGCACCGCCATCGGATATCGCCCCACCATCAACAAGGTATGGTAGGCCTGGAGAACGGCCTGGGTCAGTGGGGTATCCTGCACCCAACGGCCGTTAATAAAAAAGGTGATTTCTCGCCGGTTCGAGCGTGTGATCGAAATGGGAGTAATGAACCCGCTCAAGCGCAGTTCGTCTTCCACCGCGTTGACTTCCAGCATCTGGCGGGCGATATCGACCCCGTACAGGTTGGCCAGCACTTCGCGCTGGCTGCCGTTCCCACTGGTCTGGATAACCGGCCGGCTGTCCTCAAACAGGCGAAAACGTTTATCGGCATAGGCGATCGCGTAGCGGGTGACCAGGCCATCGATTTGCTGGCGCTCGGTCGCGTCCTGCTTTAAAAACTTGAGCCGGGCGGGCACGTTGAAAAACAGTTCCTCGACCCGCACTACCGTCCCTTGCGGTGTACCGGCCGGTTCGATGCCCATCAGCCGCCCTCCTTCCACTCGCAGGCGCGACCCCGAGGCGGCTCCCTCGGCTTGGGTCGTCACCGTCATCCGCGAGACCGAGCCGATCGAAGCCAGCGCCTCGCCACGGAACCCCAGGGTCTGGATGTGAAACAGATCCTCGGCCCGAAACAGCTTGCTCGTTGCATGGCGGGCGACCGCCAGGGGAAGCTCCTCAGCCGGGATCCCGCTGCCGTCGTCGCCGATTTCGATCAATCTCCGGCCCGCGCCTTCGATGGCGATCGTCACCTGCGCAGCATGCGCGTCCAGGGCATTTTCCAACAGCTCTTTCACCACGGAGGCGGGGCGCTCAACCACCTCGCCGGCGGCGATCTGCGAAGCGACCTCGTCCGGTAATACGTGAATGGGCATTCTTCGTCCTTCCTGGGTTTCATTATACCGTAAGGAAGAATCCCAAAGATCAGGTATACTTTAGCCCATGCCGATCAGCACGCTCTTCTTCGATCTCGATGATACCCTCTACCCGCCCACGACCGGGATCTGGAGCCTGATCCGCCAGAGGATGGACCTGTACATGGCGGAGAAGTTGAGCATCGATCCGCTGGTGATCCCTGGGCTGCGCCGCCATCTCTTCGAGACATACGGCACGACCATGCGCGGGCTACAGGTCACCTACCATATCGATGAAACCGAATATCTCGCCTACGTTCACGACGTACAGGTCGAGCAGCGTCTTCAGCCTGATCTAAAGCTGCGCGCTATGCTCCTTTCCCTGCCTTACCGCCGGCTGATCTTCACCAATTCAGACCAGAACCATGCCGGCCGGGTTTTACGCTGCCTGGGAATCGAAGACTGTTTTGAACAGGTGATCGATATCCGCCTCGTGGCGCCCTCCTGCAAGCCTCAACCTGAGGCATATCTTCTGGCGCTGAATTGCGCAGGGGAAAACGACCCGCGCTCCTGTCTGCTGGCCGACGATTCGCCTCGCAACCTAGCCACCGCCCGCGCTCTGGGTTTTATCACCGTCCAAATCGGCGGCGAGCCTGCCAGCCCACCTTTCGACGCTCACGTTCAATCCGTGCTGGACTTACCCCAGGCCCTGACCCGTTTTGGCCTGTGACCCCTTTCAAGGGTTCATCCTGCTGCCATCCAGGCAGATTATTGTAATGTGGCGCGCCCGCTCAGGAGTTGGATATGCAATTTTGGAACGGTCCCAAAATTTTTCTTGCTATTGTCGTCACCTTCGTCCTGCTCGCCGGCTCATTTTCCGGCGGCGTGATGGCCGGCTGGCTGCTGCCGCTGCGCTCCAGCCGTGCCCTGGATTCCTCTCAGGTCGTCGGAACCTCCCAGCCGGTTGAGCCAGCCGGGCAACCCCGCGTAGAAAATACCGCCACGCCCAACGAGGAGCCTGCTCAAACTACGGTCCTACCCCCCGAAACCAGACCGCCAACCCACACCCCTCAGCCCACCGCTGAGCCTTCGGCAGGAGCGTCTAACAACGCCGATCTCAATTCTCTCTTCGAACCTTTCTGGCAGGCCTGGGAGTTGGTCCACCGGCAGTACGTTAATCAGCCGCTCGATGATGAAAAGCTGATGCAGGGCGCCATTCGCGGAATGTTGGAGTCCCTGGGCGACCCGCACACCGCGTATATGGACCCCGACGAGTATCGCCTGGATAGCCTCGATCTACAGGGCGATTACGAAGGCATCGGCGCTTGGGTCGACTCCACCGGTAAATACCTGAAAATCATCAGCCCCATGCCTGACTCGCCGGCTGAAAAAGCCGGGTTGAAAGCCGGCGACACTATCGTGGCCGTGGATGGCAAGGATGTCACCGGTTTAACCGGCAACCAGGTCATCCGCCTGGTCCTTGGACCAGCCGGGTCTAAAGTAACCCTGACCATTCAGCGCGAAGGGGTCGAGAAACCTTTCGACGTGGTCGTTATGCGGGCGAAAATCACCGTTCCCAGCGTCACCGGTAAAATGCTTGAGAACAAAATTGCCTACGTCCAGCTATTCATTTTTGGCGACACCACCGGGGATGATCTCAAAAAGGTCCTGGCTGACCTGATGGCCAAAAAGCCAGCCGGCATGATTCTTGACCTGCGCAATAACGGCGGCGGCTATGTGGATACGGCTATCCAGGTTGCCTCCCAGTTTGTCGGCAGCGGTGTGATCATGTACGAGGTGGGCGGAGACGGGTCAAAGAAAAGCGTGAGTGCAATCCCCGGCGGCCTGGCGACCAGAATCCCCCTCGTCGTCCTGGTCAACGAAGGGACTGCCTCCGCCTCGGAGCTGGTCGCGGGCGCGATCCAGGATTACGGCCGTGGAAAATTGGTTGGCGCGAAAACGTACGGCAAGGGCTCCGTTCAAATTGTCAGTGAGCTGGACAACCACGCAGGGGCTATCCAGGTGACGATTGCCCACTGGCTGACACCCAGGGAACGACTGATCGATAAAATCGGTCTGGAACCGGACATTGAGGTGCTGCTCACCGAGGAAGACGTTAACGCCCGGCGCGATCCCCAGTTAGACCGCGCGATCGCTGAGCTGGCCCGAAAATAATTTGACATACAACGTCCGTGGCGGTATAATATTCTTTCGTCTGAAATTTGAATTTGGGAGAACCGCTATGGAATCGAGCGTTGTTGCGGTCGGCGACCGTGCCAATGAAATTAAACCTAAGATACACTTTACTGGTACAGTGACAAAAATCACCCTGGCCGGTGCAATCGTGGACATCGGGGTGGGAATCCCCGGCCTGATCCACATATCTCAGATCCCGACGTCCGAGGATGGCCAGCCCGTCAAGCGGGTGGAAGACGCCTTATCCATCGGCCAGCAGGTTGAGGTTTGGGTGCGCAAGGTGAAAGAGGGACGGATTGAGTTGACGATGACAAAGCCGCTCGATCTGGAATGGCGTGATATCAAAAAGGGTATGACTGTTAAGGGCAAGGTGACCCGTCTGGAAAAATTCGGTGCTTTTGTTGAAATCGGCGCGGAGCGACCTGGCTTGATCCACATCAGTGAGCTGGCTCACGGTTACGTGCGCACTCCCGGAGATGTCGTCAAGGAAGGCGACGAGGTTGAAGCCCAGGTGCTGGACGTGAACCGGCGCAAGAAGCAGATCAAGCTGTCGCTCAAGGCGCTCCAGGAAGAGCCGGTCAAAGAGGAAGAGCCGGTCCATCCGGCCGAGTTTACCCCCAAAGAAAAGCCCAACCGCCGCCGCAAATCCAAAGGGGAAGATCGTTCCGCCGAGGGTCGCGCTGAAGGCGGCGCCACCTACCATGACACCTCCACCCCTGCCGAAACCGTTCCCACCGCGATGGAAATTGCTCTCCGCGAAGCCATGGAGCGAGCGAAAGTCAAAAAACAGAGCGAAAAATTAAAGCGGACCAAGGGCGCCAACCGGGAACAGGAGGATATCCTCTCCCGCACCCTCGAGCATAAAGTCCGCACCTCATAATCCTCCCCCATTATTACGAAACCAGGCCGACCCGTTTTGCTGTACAAAGCGGGTCGATTTTTTCAATGAGACCTTTTTTCATTGGTTCTTTAGGAATCTCCATGGGAAGATCCATCACGGGAAATCCCAATGAACATTTTTCATTTCTGCCGGAAATATGGTAAACTATAATCTGATCGAAAAAAGTTCTTTTTCACCTGGCAAAACGGATAGAACTCTTCGGAACGGCCTGCCAGGTTTTTTATTTGGAAGCTGTGGAAATGAGCTGGCTGAGGGAAAAGGTAGTTATTCCAAAAATCAACATACAGTTTCGCATCCAGTGGGGAGGCGCCGATCAACGGCCCTCCCCACTTCTTTGTCCATAAGCAGGAGAAGGCGTCTCCCTGGAGGTTCATATGGTGACTAAATACTTATTTTTTACGGGAGGGGTGGTTAGCTCGGTCGGCAAGGGTGTGACTGCCGCCGCCATTGGCCGGCTGCTGAAAGAGCGCGGTTTTCAGGTAGCCGTCCAAAAGCTGGACCCGTATATCAACGTCGATCCCGGGACGATGAGCCCTTACCAGCACGGCGAGGTTTATGTGTTGGACGATGGCGCCGAGACCGATCTCGACCTGGGCCATTACGAGCGCTTCATCGACGTGCGCCTCAACCGGGTCTGCAACGTCACCACCGGGCAGGTCTATGCCGAGGTGATCGGCAAGGAGCGCCGTGGGGATTACCTGGGTGGGACGATCCAGGTCATCCCCCACATTACCAACGAGATCAAACGCCGCATCGCCGCCGTGTCCAAATCCACCGGGGCCGAGATCGTCCTGGTCGAAGTCGGCGGCACGGTCGGGGATATCGAAGGCCTCCCCTTCCTCGAGGCGATTCGCCAGATCCGCACCGATATCGGCCGCGAAAACAGCCTTTACGTCCACGTCACCTGGCTGCCGTATATTGGCGCGACCGGTGAGCTGAAAACCAAGCCCACCCAGCATTCCGTCCGCGAGCTGCGCTCGATCGGCATATCCCCGGATATGATCGTTGCCCGCTCAGATTATCCGGTGGACGATTCCCTCCGCGAGAAAATCGCTCTCTTCTGCGACGTCGAAAAGCGTGCGGTCGTCCCCATGGTCACCTCCCAGGTGTTATACGAGATCCCCCTGCTGATCGAAAACGCGGGGGTTGCCGACTATCTCCTCCAGCGGCTGGGGCTCGAGCCGCGGCGGAAGCCAGATTGGAGTGAATGGCGCCGCCTGGTAGAAGAGGTGCGCCGACCAAAGCCCAGTGTGAAAATCGCCCTGGTGGGCAAATACGTCGAGCTTCACGACGCCTACATGAGCGTCCGCGAAGCCCTCAAGCACGCCGCGCTTCGCCTGGGCGTCGAATTGGATCTGCAGTGGGTCCATTCGGCTGAGCTCGAAAAAGGCCGCGGGTGGGAAATCGTCAACAGCGTGGATGGGATCGTCGTTCCCGGCGGCTTTGGCTCGCGTGGGATCGAGGGAAAAATTCAGGCCGCCCGGTATGCCCGCACCCACCAGGTGCCTTACCTGGGTCTCTGCCTGGGGATGCAGCTCATGGTGGTTGAGTTTGCCCGCTTTGTCCTGGACAATGAAGAGGCGAACTCGACGGAATTTGACCGCTCAACCACCCACCCAGTCATCGACCTGATGCCCGAGCAGCGCGACATCGCCGACATGGGTGGGACGATGCGCCTGGGTCTCTACCCCTGCGTGCTCCAGCCGGGAACCATCGCCGCAGAATGCTACCAGCAACAGCAGGTCGAAGAGCGCCACCGCCACCGTTTTGAGTTCAACAACAATTACCGCGCCATCTTCGAAGCCAACGGGATGCGTTTTTCTGGCGTTTCCCCCGATAACCGCCTCGTTGAGATTGCCGAGCTGGCCAACCACCCCTTCATGCTGGGCACCCAGTTCCACCCCGAGTTTCTTTCCCGCCCCAACCGCGCGCACCCGTTGTTTGTCGGCTTTTTAAGAGCGGCCTGCGAGCGGGCCGGCATCCAGGCTTCGCTGGAGATGGCCGATGTTTCCAGCGACAATTAAGCCCGCGAAAACCGGGTAGATGGCGAAAATAGAGTTATACTTGTGAAAGTTATAGCAAGCC
>Ga0335070_10005701_pt1 | contig 14662 bp, 12 predicted proteins | sample Lox_Sample_13_FD_206722 | JGI IMG/M metagenome (GOLD analysis project Ga0335070, IMG submission 206722) | Soil microbial communities from Loxahatchee National Wildlife Refuge, Florida, United States - Lox_Sample_1.3 | ecosystem: Environmental > Terrestrial > Soil > Wetlands | place: USA... | reverse complement strand
ACCTGGCGGGGTTGGCGGGAGTACGTCGCGTAAGACCGATGCCTGACCCATCATTCTAGCAAACCTGCTCATGTGGAAATGGGGACTTGCTCATGTGGCGACGGGCGCCTCGCCCGTCCCGCGAAGGCGAAGCCGAGCGGCCCGGCACGAATCCGCTTTTCTCCGCGTCCCCACGAAACTCTGCGATGTCTTGGATGGAAATAGCTATCGATCTAACCCGACAAGCCCTAGCCCCATGTGACCTTCGGTGCAAGAATCCCATCCTCAAACCTTCCCTTATTACCACCAATATCGAACAATAGTCTTCAGGGAAAACTCCGTCTCCATGTCGGCACCTCCACAACCCGGCGTAATCCCCCTGCAGAAAGCCATCGACTTCTACTTCGAACTGGCGCTCTATCTGCTCGTGCTCACCGGATTCGCCACCCTCGCTTCCACTGGAGGCCTCGACCTCCCCTCGATCGTCATCACCGGCGCTGCACTTGCCGTCCGCGGATTCTTGCTCGCGCGCCGCCGCGTCATCGTCATCTCCGATCGCTGGACCACCCCGCTCACCATCGTCTACTTCGTCTTCTTCGCCGCCGATTACTTCGCCTTCTCGCACAACTTTCTCCCCGCCACGATCCACCTCGCCCTATTCGGCGTCGTGGTTCGCAGCTTCTCCATCCGCCGCGAACGCGACTACCTCACGCTCGCCATCCTCGCCTTCTTGATGGTTTTGGCGGCCGCCGTCCTCACCGTCGACAGCGTCTTCCTGTTCTCATTCGCCGCCTTCATGTTGATGGCAGTCGCCACTTTCGTTTTGTTCGAAATGCGCCGCTCCGGCCACGCTGCCGACATTCAAGCGCGCCACACCAGCGATCCCTTCGAACACCGCCACCTCGCATTTTCTCTGGCCCGCGTCCTTCCCACGCTCATGCTGATGATCCTCACCGGCGGCGCTTTCATCTTCTTCTTGCTCCCGCGCCTCTCCGCCGGATATCTCGGCGGATACACCTACGGTACCGATCTCTCCACCGGTTTCAGCGATCACGTGCAACTCGGCCAGATTGGACAAATTCAGCAGTCCAATGCCGTCATCATGCACGTTCAGATCGACGGCGACTCCATGGGACGCTACGACCTCTACTGGCGCGGCGTCGCTCTCGCCAACTTCAACGGCTTCGGATGGTCCAATCCCCCCGGTCAATACGTCATCCAGCGCCAGGACGACGGCTTCTCGATCCCCTGGCGTCAGAACACTCTCTTTCAATGGCAATCCTCCGACAGCCCGAATCGTCAGAAGATAATTCACTATCGCGTGCTCATGGAGCCCATCGGCACTAATGTGTTCTTCCTCGCGCCCTGGGCGCATCACATTTCTGGCGACTACCATCTCCTCGCCGGCGATCCCGGCGGTGCCGTTTACGACTTCGACACGCAACGTGCCATCAGCCGCTACGAGGCCGATTCCGATATCGCCAAGCCCACCGCCGCAGAACTCCGCCACGCCGCGCCCAATCACGCGTCGCACGGTATGCAGAATTACCTCCGCCTTCCTCCCGTCGATCCTCGCGTCTTCAAGCTGGCCGCGCAGATCACCTCCTCCTCGCAAAACGACTACGACAGGGCCGCCGCGATCGAAAGCTATCTCCGCACCCACTTCGGCTACACGTTGCAGCTGCCCAAGAGCGAAGTTAAGGATCCGATCGCCAACTTCCTGTTCGAGCGCAAGCAAGGGCACTGCGAATACTTCGCCTCCGCCATGGCGGTCATGCTGCGCACGGTCGGCATTCCCTCACGCGTCGTCAACGGATTCCGCAGCGACGAATTTAACGACATCACCGGCAATTATGTCGTCCGCGCCAAAGACGCGCACTCCTGGGTCGAAGCTTTCTTCCCCGGATACGGTTGGCACACCTTCGATCCCACTCCCGGCGGCTCTGCCGGCATCCCCGAGGGCTGGGGACGCGTCGGGCTTTACCTCGACGCCGTGGCCTCTTTCTGGCGCGAATGGATCGTCAGCTACGACGCTTCGCACCAATACGTTCTCGGACAAACCGCCGTAAACGGCACGCGCGGCGTGTGGGAAGACGCCCGCCACTGGGCCCGCCAACGCTACCACGCCATGTTGCAATGGGCCCGCCAGCAACAGCAGCGCGTCGAAAAATCACCCGCTCACTGGATGTTCACCGGTTCGGCCATCGTCCTCGCACTTTTGTTACTGGGAAATCTCGGACGTATCGTGCGTTGGCTGCACGAGCTATGGCTGCGCGCGAATCCCCAACGCGCTCCCGAACAAGTGGCCACGATCTGGTACGGAAAAATGGCGCGCACGCTGGCCCGCCGCGGCGTGAGTAGACCGCCAGCCGCCACCCCTCAGGAATTTGTAAGGAAGATAGAAGATACCCGCCTGCGCGAATCCGTAGCCAGATTCACCGAAGTCTACGAATCCGCCCGCTTCGGCAATTCTTCCCACGACGCCCAACGCCTTCCCGAACTTTACGAAGAAGTAACCACAGCCGCCAAAACCAAAAACTAACAGCGACCGAAAGAAGTAAAACTTTTGAAAAAGACGGGGGAAGAAACGGCAGGCGATGCCCCATATCTCGCCGATTTTGCGAGACATGGGAACCACAAAGGCAGTAAGAGTCACAGGTTCCGCGAACCGCAGTTTTGAAAGGGCGCACCTTCAAGCAGGGTTCGTATCAGGGCGCGCCTTCAGGCGTGCCGCAATCTGCCAAGTAACATGGGGGCTTCAGCCCCTGCCTTCCTCTGAGTACTCGCCGCACCTCTGCGTCCTTTGCGGTAAAGCTTCTTCATCCAAAAACAAAAAGGCGCGACCGAAGCCGCGCCATCAACACTCACCAAACCTAGAACCGCCAGAACGCTCCGCCACCCACAAAGTAATTATGGAAGCGGCTCTTCCCCGTCGGCGCCAACGGGAAGTCCGGCTCTCCCGCCCAGAAATCGCGTACTTGGCCGCGGATGCTCAACTGCTTCCACACCTTCACATCCAGTCCCAACCCGGCCTCCATGGCAAAACTGGTCGTCGATTTCCCCGGATTCGTCCCGCCATACAGCAATGTATTGTACTGGCTGAAGTGTCCCACGCCACCGCCCAGGCTGACCCATGGTGACACTGCGGTTGTCGGAAACAAATTCACTCGCACCGCCGGCGTCACAAAAAACGACTTCATCGTCTGCGGCACCACCGATATCGGATACGTCGCCGCATTCAACAAAGTCTTGTGGTCGTACGCAAACGGCACTTCCGCCGCGATTGAATAAATCGGCGTTACATAGAATTTACGTGCGTACTCTGCCTCAAAACTGAGGCCCTTGCCGAAGTGAATCGTCGGGTCGAAGTACGTCGCGTTCTTGATTCCCTGGTCGCTGATGAAAATGCGGCCAATCATGCCGCCAATTTCGTTCTTCTCATCTTGCGCGACCGCCGACGCCGTGAGCATCAGCGTTGCCGCTAACACCGCAATCCACAAACGTGTACCCGACATTTCCCCTCCTGCGAGGTGCTCTTTAAACTGTTACGGCGGTAAGACATAGCCTAGCACGACCCGGCTAGTTTGCAATCCACAGGCAGTGCTTTTCTAATCTGTTTCTTTAAAGCCCGCCGTCCGCCAAAAGTTGCGCCTTCCGCGACACAGACAGGGAGCGGCCTCCGCGCGCAGGTTTTCTCAGCGACTCTAGCGGTTTTTCTTAGCGACCTCCGCGGCTTAAGATTTTGATTAAGCACCGACACCCAAGCCCGTCAATCAAGGAAGTCCGCGCCAAATGCTAAAATAGAAAGATTGCATGCCGTCGAAGGACCTCACTATCACAGCCCCCGCGGAATCGGGAACTAGAGAATCCTCAAGGAAAAGGCACATAGCCGGCGCCAAGTCCAACAGGGATGTCTCCACACGGCCGCAAACGATCGGCTTCGTCAGCCTCGGCTGCCCCAAAAACCTCGTCGACAGCGAGGTCATGATGGGCCTGCTCGCCCGCGCCGGAGCCCAACTCACCCAGCGCGCCGAGGACGCCGACGTCATCGTCGTCAACACCTGCTCCTTCATCCAGAGTGCTCAGCAAGAGTCCGTCAATACCATCCTCGAGATGGCTGGCCACAAAACCAACGGCAAAGCAAAAAAACTGGTCGTCGCCGGATGCCTCGTCGAACGCTTCCGCGACCAGATTCGCAAAGATATCCCCGAAGTCGACGCCGTAGTCGGCACTGGTGAACTGGAAAACATTCTCGACGCCGCGGGTGTAGCCCCTGCTCCCGCACAGACCAACTCGCCCTTCGTGATCCTCGGATCCCGCCCCGAAGGCGACGCACGCGCCGCTCAAGGCCGCTTTTCGCGCGACAACTGGGACGGCGCTGTCGCAGATCTCCCCAACTATCTTTACGACGACGCCACCCCGCGCATCCTCGCCACCCCGCGCCACATGGCCTACATCAAAATCGCCGAGGGCTGTGATCATCCCTGCACCTTCTGCATCATCCCGCAACTCCGCGGACAATTCCGCTCCCGCCGTTTCGAATCCGTCATCGCTGAAGCCGAACGTCTAGCCCAATCCGGCGTCCGCGAAATCACCCTCATCGGCCAGGACACCACTTGCTACGGCGAAGACTTCAGTTTGAAAGACGGCCTTGCGCTTCTTCTCGAAAAGCTAGCTGCCATCGAAGACCTGAAGTGGGTCCGCTTCCTTTACGCCTACCCCAACAAAATCACCGGCAAGCTTCTCGATACCATCGCGAGCCACGAGAAAATCTGCTCCTACATGGACGTCCCGCTCCAGCACGCCTCCGCCTCGGTCCTGAAGCGCATGAAGCGCGGCGGCGGATCCGACGTTTTCCTCCGCTCCATCGAAAAGATGCGCCGCATCATCCCCGACCTCACGCTGCGCACCTCATTCATCGTGGGCTTCCCCGGCGAAACCGAAAGAGAATTCGAAGAGCTCTGCGACTTCGTCCGCGAAGCACAATTCGACTGGATGGGCGCTTTTTCCTACTCCGACCAGGAAGGCGCAGCTGCCTTCAGCCAAGAGAAAAAGCTGTCCGAGCGCGAAATCGAACGCCGCCGCAAGCACCTCATGTCCATCCAGCGCCAGATCAGCAAAAAGAAAAAGAAGAAACTGATCGGCCAGGAATTCGATCTGTTGTTGGAAGGCGAATCCGAAGAAACAGATCTGCTCTTAGAAGGCCGCACCCAGATGCACGCCCCAGAAATCGACGGCAAAGTCTTCGTCAACGATTTCCCCGAAGACCTCGACCCCAAACCAGGCGAATTCTATCGCGCCGAAATCACCGAAGCCCACGACTACGACGTAGTAGCAAGAATCATTCCCTGAAAGCGCGCCTCACCGGGTGAAAGCCTCGCATCAGGCGTCGCAACCAGATGCCACCCAACGCGCCTTTATGCGCTGTGCTCTAAAATATCCTCATGCCGCGCAAGCGCACCGTAAAGCTCAAATGCCCCATCTGCAAGAAGGCAGTGACAAGCACCGAGCCCGACTTCCCCTTCTGCAGTGACCGATGCCGCATCATCGACCTTGGCAAATGGGCCAGCGGCGGCTACGTCATCGCTTCCCCGGTCACCGACGCCGAAGAATTTCTTCCCGACGTCGATCCCGAAGACTCGGAGCGCAAGTGACCGACCGGCCAGCCCCGCTCTGGGCCACCCTCACCGCCACCTTCTTCGGCATTGGACGCATCAAGCCCGGCCCCGGCACCTGGGGCTCCGCCGCTACCGTCATCCTCTGGACAGCACTAGCCTATAAGCTTCCGCTGCAGGCCCGCATCCCGGCCGCCATCGCCCTCGCCGTCGTCGCGATTCTCTTCGGCATTCCTGCGGCCACCTGCGTCTCCCGCGCATCCAATGCAAAGGATCCGCAATTTGTCGTCATCGACGAGGTTGCTGGACAACTGATTGCTCTCATCGCCGTCCCACTCGCGTGGAAAACTTTTCTGGCCGGTTTTATACTTTTTCGTGTCTTCGATATTTTGAAGCCCCCTCCCGTCCGCCAACTGGAGAAGCTTCCCGAAGGCACCGGCATTGTTCTTGACGACGTGGCCGCCGGACTCTACGCCCTCGTAGTCATGCAACTTCTGCTGCACTCTGGTCTACTAAACTAGTACCGCGTCGCGAGTACGGCGGGCAGTTTTTCACTCGCGACTCGCAACTCAGGACTCGTAGCTAAAACATGTCTCTCTCCGACCGCATCCTCGGCAAGAAAAACGTAAACGGCGGACCGCGCATCGAAACCGTCGTCCCCTCCGCCGCCCTCGCCGGAGGCGAGATCCGCATCTCCGGCTCCGGACTCCGCCCGCCCACCTTTGAGCGACCCAGAGTCCGCTTCGGCGAAGTCGAAGCCTCCATCGTCGTCAGTTCCGACTCCTTCCTCGTCGCCCGCGTCCCTGAAGGCGCGTCCAGCGGCCCGGTCATAGTCGCTACCGACGGCCACCTCAGCAATCCGCAGCCCGTCAAAGTCGCCGTCCCCATCGCCGAAAATCTTCATCCCGTCACCAACCCCGCTCTCGACCCCGAAGGCAACATCTACGTCACTTTCTCCGGTTCCCGCGGACAAAAAGTTCCCGTCGCCATCTTCAAGATCGACACCAACTACACCGTCAAGCCGTTCGTCCAGGAAATGATGAACGCCACCTCCATCGCCTTCGATCGCCAGGGACAGATGTACGTCTCCTCGCGCTATGACGGCGCCGTCTACCGCGTGGCTCCGAACGGCACCATGACCACCTATGCCGAAAGCATGGGCGTCGCCACCGGCATCGCCTTCGATCGCGAACAAAATCTCTACGTCGGCGACCGCAGCGGCACCATCTTCAAAATTGGACGCGACCAGCAAGTCTTCGTCTTCGCCACCATCGAGCCCAGCGTCTCCGCTTACCATCTCGCCTTCAGCCCCGCCGGCGATCTTTTCGTCACCGGCCCTACCACCTCCAGTTCCGACCGCGTCTACAGAATCGACGCCCAAGGCAGCGTCACCACGTTCTACAAGGGCCTCGGACGCCCGCAAGGCATGGCCTTCGACGCCGAAGGCAATCTCTACGTAGCCGCCTCCCTGGCAGGCAAGCGCGGCATCGTAAAACTCGCGCCCGATGCAAAGCCCAGCCTCGAAGTCGCCGGCTCCGGCTTGGTAGGCCTGGCCTTCGCCCCCGGCCGCTCCGTAGTCCTGGCCACCACCAGCGCCATTCATCACCTTTCCTGGAATATTCAAGGCCTCAACCTAAATCCCGAACGGTAGTAGCAAATGTCGATGTACTTAGCGACCTGACGGCGTCGCTTTTCTTCGCGAACGCCGCGGTTAGCCTTTCTCAACTCACATCCCCAGCTCTGAGGCGTCGCCTCGAGCGGAGCCGCTTTCCCGGCGGAGAGAGGGATCTCCTCAGGCACGAACCCAGCCCCACTATCCCGACCGTCTCCACTTTCATTTAAACTCGTATCCCAGTGAATGCCGAAATTATCGCGGTGGGCTCCGAGATGCTCACGCCCTTCCGCACTGACACCAATTCGCTCTACCTCACCGACCAGCTCAACCAGCTCGGCATCGACGTCATCTTCAAAAGCATTGTCGGCGACAACCTGCGCCGCCTCGTCGCTGCCGCCCAGCACGGCCTCTTCCGCTCCGAAATCCTCGTCTTCATCGGAGGCCTCGGCCCCACCGAAGACGACCTCACCCGCGAAGCCGTCGCCGAAGCCCTCGGCCTCCCGCTCAATCGCGACGCCGAAATCCTCACTCGCCTCGAGCACCGCTTCGCCGAGCGTGGATGGAAGATGTCCGCCAACAACGCCAAGCAGGCTGACGTAATTCAAGGCGCGACTGTCCTTCCCAATCCCAACGGCACCGCCCCCGGCCAACTACTAACGGGACAATTCGAAGGACGCGAACGCATCATCGTTCTCCTCCCCGGCCCGCCGCATGAAATGAAATCCCTCTTCGAGAGCGAAGTTCGCGAGCGTCTGCGCGCCAAAGTTCCTCCCGCTTACCTCGCCGTTCGCACGCTGAAAGTCGCGATGCTCGGCGAATCCGCGGTCGACTCCCGCGTCGCGCCCATCTACAAGCGCTTCGAAGACGTTGACACCACCATCCTCGCCGGCGCTGGAGAAATCGAACTCCATTTCAAGCACCGCGCCGCCACCAGCGACGCCGCCCAACGCCGCGTCGACGAAGTTGCCGGACTCGTCGAAGACGAACTCGATGACGCCGTCTATTCCCGCAACAACGAATCCCTCGAACAAATCGTCGGATACTGGCTGCAAATGCGCGGGGCCACTCTCGCCGTCGCCGAATCCTGCACCGGAGGTCTCCTGGCCGAACGCATCACCAGCATCAGCGGCAGCTCCAGATATTTCTTGGGAGGCGCGGTCGTCTACTCCAACAATCTGAAAACAGAACTGGCAGGCGTCCCCGCCGAAATGATCGACCGCCACGGCGCCGTCAGCCGCGAAGTTGCCGCAGCCCTGGCCGAAGGTATCCGCTACCGCTGCGAATCGACGCTGGGAGTCGGCATCACCGGAGTGGCCGGGCCAAATGGCGGCACGCCAGAAAAACCAGTAGGCCTCGTCTACCACGCCGTCGCCAGCGATCAAGGCACAGAGGTCGTGCAACGAAATTTCCCCGGCGATCGCAAACGAATTCGCCGCTTCGCCAGCACCATGGCCCTGGACATGGTAAGAAAGAAATTGATGTGATTATGCTTGTTTGAGCCATGGCCTTTTAGCTCAAAGCTCGTAGCTCATAGCTCATAGCTCGTAACTCACAGCTCGCCACTCGAATGCGTCTCTTCATCGCCCTCGACATCGACGACGCCATCCGCGCCCAACTCACCCGCTTCCTCGAAGGCGTCCAACCCTTCGCCCCGGAAGCCCGCTGGGTCAAACCCGGATCCCTCCACGTCACTCTGAAGTTCATCGGCGAACAAAAGGACGAGCTACTCCCGCGAATCAAAGAGGCACTCCAAAGCGTGACCGCTCCCACCACGACAATTCACTTCCGCAACTACGGATTCTTCCCCACCGCAAGATCCGCTCGCGTCTTCTGGATCGGTATGCAGGCAGGACCAGAACTCGCCGCGCTCGCCCGCGACATCGACGACCGAATGTCGCAACTCGGCATCGAAAAAGAAAACCGCCCCTTCAGCCCGCACCTCACCCTGGCCCGCGCTCCCGGAGGCTCCGGCGCTCCGCACCGCAAGAAAGAAGACCGCCCCAGTCACGTCTTCGCCATCCTCCAAAAACGCGTCGCCGCACTGCCGGAACCCGATTTCGGTCAAATCACGCCGAAAGAGTTTTACCTCTACCAAAGCCAGATCTCCCCCAAAGGCTCGAAGTACACAAAGCTGGCAATATTCCCTCTTGGAAAATGACCCTTTGCGCCGGCGTCATCGAAGTGCGCGCGCTTCCACCAGCGCGCCGAGGGATCTGCCGCTCCACAGCTGTGAAGGTTCACCACTGCCTTTTGCCGCAGGTCATATTGTCGTGAGCCAAACACAGTCCTCGGCAGAGCCGAATCCCAAACACCCAAGACCTAACACCCAACACCCAGGACCTAACGAGATACAATCGCTAGCGAGCATGTCCGGTCTCGCCATCATCATCGTCGTCAGCTACCTGCTAGGCTCCATCCCCTTCGGATATCTTCTCGTCAAACTTTTCCGCGGCGAAGACGTCCGCAAGAGCGGTAGCGGCAATATCGGCGCCACCAACGTCTCCCGCAAGTCCCCGACTCTCGGCGTTCTCACGTTAATTCTCGACGCATTAAAAGGAACGGCCGCCGTCATCCTCGCCGCTTACCTGATGCGTTCTAGCACAACCGATTTCCACATTCGCATCATGTCCCTCGCCGCTCTCTGCGCCATCGCCGGGCATCTCTTCCCTGTCTGGCTCAAATTCCACGGCGGCAAAGGCGTTGCCACCGGCCTCGGATCTTTTCTCGCCATTTCTCCCAAGTCCGTTCTCATCGCCGCCGCAATCTTCGTCATCGTTGTCGCGCTCTTCCGTTACATCTCGCTCGGATCCATCATCGCCGTCGCCAGTTTCCCGATCCTCGCCTGGCTGCTCCATCAATACGGCAACGATGCGCTGGCTCTTTTATTCATGTCCTCCTCTGCCCTTCTCATCATCGTCAAGCATCACGCCAACATCCGCCGCCTTCTCTCCGGCACTGAGAACCGCTTCGGAGCCTCACGCGCATGAGCCAGATCGCCGTCATCGGCGCAGGAGCCTGGGGCACCGGCCTCGCCATCGTCCTCGGACGCAAAGGCACGCACCAGGTACGCCTCTGGGCCCACGAACCCGACGTGTGCGCCTCCATCAACCAGCAGCGCATGAACGAGAAATTTCTTCCGGGACGCGCCATCCCCGAAACCGTCACCGCCACCAACGATCTCGCGACCGCCCTGTCCAACGCGCAAATCATCGTGAGCGTGATGCCCTCGCAACATTGCCGCGTCCTGTTCGAACAAATGCGCGCGCATATCCCGCCGCAAGCCCAAATCGTAAGCGCCACCAAGGGCCTCGAAGAAGGATCGCTGGAGCGAATGACAGAAGTGATTCAGGAAGTCTTGCATCCTGGGACGAAGAAATCAGAGGATGCCCAACCCTCTGCTCCTGTGAGGACAGCCGCCCTCGGCGGTCCGGTCGAGCGAAGCTCGACGGCGCACTCCATCGGCGCACTCTCCGGTCCATCCTTCGCCCAGGAAGTTGCCCGCGGAGATCCCACCGCCATTACGATCGCCTCGACCGACGCGAACCTCCTCCGCACCGTCCAACAAGAATTCTCCGACGCCACCTTCCGTGTCTACACCAACACCGACGTGGTCGGCGTTGAACTCGGTGGCGCACTCAAGAACATCGTCGCCATCGCGGCCGGAATCTGCGACGGCCTCGGCCTCGGCCACAACTCCATCGCCGCCCTCATCACCCGCGGCCTGGCCGAAATGACACGCCTCACCATCGCTTGCGGAGGTCGGCCCGACACCATGGCCGGACTCGCCGGCCTCGGCGATCTCGTCCTCACCTGCACCGGAGGCCTCTCCCGCAACCGCAGCGTCGGCGTCGCGTTGGGCAAAGGCGGCAAACTCCCCGACATCATCGCCTCCATGCACGGCATGGTCGCCGAAGGCGTCTTCACGACAACAGCGGCGGTAGGCCTCGCACGAGCGCGCCAAGTAGAAATGCCCATCACCGAACAAATGCACGCCATCCTGCATGAGGGCAAGTCTCCACGAGACGCAATCCGTGAACTAATGTCCCGCACCGGCAAAAGCGAAACCTGGAGCTAACGTCTACCGCGAATGCGAGCCGGGTGCTACTCTGATCCGCTCCCACGGAGATCACCATGCATCGCATCCTACTCGTCCTCTCTCTCGCACTCCTGACTGCCCAAGCTCCAGCCCAAACCAAAACCACCGCCGAACGCCTCGGCTACCCGCGCGACGCCAAACTCCTCATCGTCCACGCCGATGACCTCGCCGTCGCCCACTCTGAGGACGCCGCCAGCTTCGACGCTCTCGATAAAGGCGCAGCTACTTCCGCCAGCATCCTCGTTCCCTGCCCGTGGCTCACCGAAGTCGTCGACTACGCGAAAGCCCATCCCGACGCCGATCTCGGCATTCATCTCGCTCTCAACGCCGAATGGAAAACCTACCGCTGGGGCTCCGTCGAATCCAAAGACAAAGTTCCCAGCCTCTACGATCCCTCGGGATATCTCTGGCCCGAAACGCAACCCGCCGCCGAGCACGTCAAAGCCGACGAAGTCGAGCGCGAAATTCGCGCCCAAGTCGACCGCGCCATCGCTATGGGAATCCATCCCACGCATCTCGACACTCACATGGGAACACTCTTATCTCGCCCCGATCTCGCCGCTGCCTACATTAAGGTCGCGCACGACTACAAACTGCCATTCCTCGCGCTACGTGCCGGAGCTCCTCCGCAGGTTCTTTCTCTGCTCTCCGACAAAGACGTTGTCCTCGACAACATCCTTATCGCTAATCCCGGTGTCGATCACGCGAAATGGAAGGAGTTCTATGTGGACGGGATCAAGAATCTGAAACCGGGCTTGACGGAACTCATCGTCCACCTCGGCCACGACGACGCCGAACTCCAGGCCGTAACCGTCGATCATCCGGACTACGGCTCCGCTTGGCGCCAACGTGATTACGACGCAATCACCAGCCCCGAATTCAAGAAGGCGCTGGAAGACAACCACGTAATCCTGATCCGCTGGAAAGACTTGGCCAAGCTGCTGAACTAAGCCTGCTCGGAAGGAAAAGCCGCGCCGCTAAGAAGCGCGACATGATCGGTGGCTTTAGCCGATGAGGGCTAGCTTTTCGCGCCCTCTGCGGTCCTCAGCGACCTCCGCGGTAAAGCTTTTGCCACATCACCGCGACGCCGAAAGTCACCAAGCGCCAAGTACTTCGGTAACCAGCCCATCTCTCCCCACGCCAGTAAAATCACTCCAGACCTCGTAAAGCCGCCACTTCGCCCGAGCGTGCTTCCGAGTGAAAGGGAGACACGTGTCCTCCAGCGCCTCACACCACGCACGCATCCCGATTCTGTACGTAATCCTTGGTGTGCTCCTGGCCATCAGCATCATTCCGATGTACTTCTACTCGACCAGCGTAGAAGCCAACAACCGCAAGCTGCTCAAGACCAACGAGCAGATGCTGCAGAACACGGTCACGCGTTCGCTGGCCGACGATCTCGCCCAGCACGAGCGCTCGCAGCGCATGATGTTGGCCAACTTGTCATCTGCCATCCAGGTCGCCAGTGGCGGCGACATTAGCGAAAAGAACATCAACGCTCCCGAGCTTCGCGCGCTGCTTGAGAACTTCGTTTCCTCGTCCGACGACATCGCGTACGTCACCGTTCTTAACTCCGAGGCCAAAGGCATCTCCGCGCCACCGATCGCGCCGGACGCATTTCTCAATCGCGAACTCGAGCGCGCGTACGCTGCCGCTCGCGATGGCCGGGTCTACAGCGGACAGGCTCTCGTCGTCGGCGAAGGCAAAGCCCAGCGCACTGTCTTCGTGGTCAGCACTCCCATGAAGTATGGCGATCGCTTTCTCGGAATGATCGCCTCCGTCGTCGATCTCCAATTTTTGATTCGCCGCCTGCAGGAAGTCAGCGGCGGCGGCCTCACTCCGTATGTCGTCGACTCACAAGGACGCCTGGTCGCTGCGGCTGCACCCAATCTCGCCACTGGCCAGGACATGAAGAAGTCCGACATCGTGCGCAACTTCGTGGAGAGCGGCAACCGTGCGCAGTTCGCCGCCACCGGCGAGTTCACGGATATCAACAGCGGACAGCGCGTCGAGATGCTCGGCACCTACTGTCCGGTGACTTCGCTGGACTGGGCGGTTGTGGTGCAGAAGCCGCAGCGCGAGGCCTACCGCGACGTGTACGAAATGCAGGGCAAGGCTCGCCTGTTGGCGTTGCTCGCCGTATTCCTCAGCATCCTCGTCAGCATCTTTGCGGCGCGGCGCATTACCAACCCGTTGTCGGTTCTCACGCAGTCCAGCCGCGCAATTGCCCGTGGAGATTTCTCCCAGCGCGTCCATCTCTGGAGCCGCACCGAAATCGGCGAGCTCGCCCAAACTTTCAACGTCATGTCCGAAGAACTGGAACGCTTCGTCGAGGACCTCAAGCGTGCTGCCGACGAGAATCGCGCGCTCTTCATGGGCTCGATCCAGATGCTCGCCGGCGCGGTCGACGAAAAGGATCCCTACACGCGCGGCCACTCCGACCGCGTGACGCGCTACTCGCTGCTCATTGCGAAAGAGATGAATCTTGACCACAGCTTCATGGAGACGCTGCAAATTTCCGCGCAACTCCATGACGTCGGCAAGATCGGCATCGAAGACCACATCCTGAAGAAGCCCGGCGCTCTCACGGCCGAAGAATTTGAAGTGATGAAGACGCACACGACCAAAGGCGCCAACATTTTGCGCCCGGTCCCGCAACTCGCCGAAATGCTTCCCGGAATCGAGTTGCACCACGAAGCCCTCGACGGTCGCGGATATCCTTACGGATTGCAGGGCGACCAAATCCCGCTGCTCGCACGCGTCATTGCCGTAGCCGACACATTTGACGCCCTCACGACGAACCGTCCGTACCAAAAAGAGCACACGCCCGAACAAGCCTTGCAGATCATTCAGAATCTTGCCGGCAAGCGCCTTGATCCCGAGTGCGTCAAAGCCTTGCTCGGCGTCTACGCTCGCGGCGACATCAAAATTCAGCGCTTCACCATCAAGCGCCCGATCCTGCAGCCCACGCCGCAACCAGCGGCGGAAGTGGCACAGACGCAGCCTGCAGTTGCGATCGCGGCCGTTCCGGTGGCACCTTCGATGGCCGCAGAGACGGCCAACCTGGAACGCACTCGCGTCTAGATTTTGGCATCAGCTCCGATCCCGATTTCGTGACTCGGGAGATGCCTCACTCCGCCTGAAAGGCGGCTACGTTCGGGATGAAGTCCGCAAGTTTGCACTCTACTTCACGCCGTTTTCGGGATTCCAGGAGCCTTGCTCTCTTCTTACGAACACAATCTGCCCGAGGTGATAGGCATTGTGGGTACCGAGGCGCGCGATCTCGGGAGCCCATTTCTGCAACGTCGCATCGTCCGCAGTCTCGACGAATTTTTCCAGATCCTTCATCACCTGATC
>Ga0335070_10005700_pt1 | contig 14663 bp, 15 predicted proteins | sample Lox_Sample_13_FD_206722 | JGI IMG/M metagenome (GOLD analysis project Ga0335070, IMG submission 206722) | Soil microbial communities from Loxahatchee National Wildlife Refuge, Florida, United States - Lox_Sample_1.3 | ecosystem: Environmental > Terrestrial > Soil > Wetlands | place: USA... | reverse complement strand
TACGGACCTGCGCCCGGATCACCCGGGGGCCCACCGACGCCCCGCGAAACCGGGCCGCGAAGCCCACCGTCTGGACGAGCAGGGAGAGGGCAGCGCCGAACGCCAGCGCACCGAGGACATCCGGCGGCCCGCCTGCGGCCAGCGAGGCGAACGCATACTCGACCACGGCCAGCGCGGCCCCGGCGGCGAGGAGGGGGATCGACAGGCTGAGGATCCCCCCCGCGCAGAGCGTAGCGGCGATGAGGCCCAGCAGCTCCGTCACGGACCCGGGCGCGCGGAGGAGCGGGAATCCCACCACGAACAGCGCCAGGAGCCCCGCCGTCACGCGGATCACGCCGCCACTCCTCGCCGGCGCCATGACCGGCCGGCCCCGCCGAGTGCCAGCTCCAGCGGCTGGTCGGGGCGCCATTCCAGGATCCTGAGACCCCGACGGCGGAGGTCGGCAAGCTGCGCCTTCCGCTCCAGGGCCCAGAGGCGACATGCCAGCTCTTCCGCCGGCGAGAGGGTCCGGATCGCCCGGGTGACCTCGATCGGCGAGAGGCTCAGGAGCACCACATCGAACCCTCGGGCCACGAGGTCGCCCAGGGCCTTCATGAAGCGCGGATCCAGCAGGGGGCTCAGCCCGATGACCAGGGCCTGGGGAGGCAGGACCCGCGACGGGACCAGGGCGAGGTCGTGCGTGACATAGGAGAAGAAGACATCGATGGCGAGCAGCGCGTCGAGGAGGCGCTCGAGCTGGGTGCGCCCCGAGCCGGGGCGAACCCAGCGGACCACCCCGCCGTACTCGATCAGCCCCACCCGGTCTTTGCGGGCCAGGTACGAGGCGGCCAGGGACGCCGCCGCCTGGACACAGAGGTCGAGGCTGCTCGTCGGGGAGACGCCCACCTGGCTCAGGGTATCGACCATCAGGACGACGTCGGCGTTGCGCTCCTGATGGTGCTGGGTGACGAACAGCTTGCCGAGGCGGAGCGAGGCGCGCCAGTTGACGTGTCTGACCCGATCTCCGGGGGCGAACGGGCGGATGTCCGCGGGCTCGAGACCCTCGCCGAACGTCGGCGAGACGTAGTTCCCCACCGAGGTCTGCGTCCGGCGCGGGAGCGGCAGGCGCCGCAGGGGGACAACACGCGGGTACACCGACACCGGTTTGCGGTCCCGGTGTTGGGTCTCGGACACCCGCAGACCGGCAGCCTCCCAGGCCCGCACGTGCAGGGTGCCCAGGGTGAACCGGCCGCGCCCGGGGCAGGCGAGCGCGTAGCGCCAGTGGATCTCCTCCCCCGGCCCAAGGGCAAAGACGGCCCGGTTGGACCCCGCCACCAGCCTGGCGGTCGGCGGCAGCGGCTCCAGCAGCTCGAGTGCCGGAATCCGTGACCGGGCGGTCAGGGTGACCGTGACCTCCAGGCGATCGCCCTCGAAGAGCCGCGTGGCGGAAATCCCATGGTCGATGGTGTAGTCGCGGCCCGCCCCAGAAAAGAGGGCCTGGAATACCGGAACGCACAGCGGCACCGCGACCAGGATCAGCTCAGGGCGGCCGGTGAGGGATCCGAGGAACAGGGCCGCCCCGATCAGACCGAGCAGGGCGCGCGTGCCGGGCGCGAGCCGGCTGGTCATCGCATCTCCGCCCAGCCCGCATTATTCGCGAGCCGCAGTCGCGAATAATGCGGGCTTAGCAGAAACTCTCTTGGTAGGGGGTCCGGGATGGAAAAAGCGCCGCTGGAGCGTCGTGACGTGCTGCGGTGTCCGCCCATCGCTGACTATCCTCCCGCTGCAAGCGAGAATTGCTCATGGTTAGCTCAGCCCGGATTATTCACGTGTCTTTTGTGGATAATCCGGGCTAGGGACCTGCGAGAGCAGATCGGTCACCACCTGGACCGACGACACCTTGGCCACCCACAGCTCCGGCCGCAGGATCAGCCGATGGGCCAGCGCCGGGGTCGCCATCTCCTTCACATCGTCCGGGACCACGAAGTCCCGCCGCCGCAGGGCGGCCTGGGCCCGCGCCAGCTTCAGCAGGGCCAGCGCCCCCCGCGGGGACGCCCCGATGGCGACCCGGCCGTCGGCGCGGGTGGCCTGGACCAGGTCCACGATGTAGCGCTCGATGGCCTCGCTCAGGTAGACGTCTTCCAGGGCGAGCTGCATCTCCAGCAGCTCCTCCCGGGAGACCACCTTCGCGACCTGCGCCGCATCCATCCGGCGCTGCCGGCGCCGGACGAGGATCTCCCGCTCCTCGGCCGCGTCCGGGTATCCCACGGCCAGGCGGATGAGGAAGCGGTCGAGCTGCGCCTCCGGCAGCGGGTACGTGCCCTCCAGCTCGATGGGGTTCTGGGTGGCGATCACCAGGAACGGCGGGGCGAGGGCGAACCGCTCCCCCTCGATCGTCACCTGCACCTCCTGCATGGCCTCGAGGAGGGCGGCCTGGGTCTTCGGGGTCGCCCGGTTGATCTCGTCGGCCAGGAGGAGGTTGGTGAAGACCGGGCCACGGCGAAACTCGAACCGCCCCTCCTTCTGATCGTAGAGGAAGCTCCCCGTGATGTCACTGGGGAGCAGATCGGGGGTGAACTGGATCCGCTTGAAGTCGAGGTCGAGGCCCTGGGCGAAGAGCTGGGCGATGAGGGTCTTGGCCAGGCCCGGGACGTCCTCGATCAGGACGTGCCCGTTCGAGAGGATCCCGGCCAGGATCCGCTCCAGCACGTCCTCCTTGCCCACGATGACCCGGGACAGCTCGGCCAGGATGTCCCGGCAGCGGTCGGCGACCATGGCGAGATTCATGACAGCTCCTCGATCCGGGTGATGAGATCGTGCAGCGTGGCCAGGGACGGCCCGCGCCGGAGCCAGCGGCGTTTCCGGGACCGGGCCATGGGGAGCCCCCCTGTCGGCTGGCCGCGGTCGGCGAGCAGGCGATGCAGGCGGGGCTCGAGGACGTCTTTGAAGTACGCCTCGCTCGTCGTGCTGAAGCGCAGCTCGTCCCGCAGTTTCACGAAGAGAGGGGCAAGCCGGGGCTCCACCGGGGGTCGGCCCAGCGCCCGCTCGAAGGCCGACGGGGGTTGCGCGGCGATCCACCCCCGGACGACCCTGGCGAGGTGGACCAAGGCCACGCCCAGGACCGCCCCCGTGCCGAGGCGCACCACCAGGGGGCGATCGGGTGGTTCGGCGTAGAGGTAGAGGGGGGTCAAGGCCAGGCCAAGCAGCCCGACGAACAGGACGTACCCGCCGAGGACCCGCAGCGTCCGGCGTTCAGGCGACGGGGGCATCGGACACCTCGCGCTCGAGAGCCGCCTTGATCTCGATCAGCGAGCCGACCGCGGTGTCGCGCTCTCCCGGGCCCACCGGGTGATGACTGAACCGGGAGACCTCGAACAGCCCGGTGAGGTCCCTGACGGCCTTCCCCGGGGCGGACTGGCGGCGCAGCGCCTTCCGCATGAATTCCGCGGGCGTCTCCCAGGGCGCGCGCGGGGACCCGAGGCCCTCCAGCACTTGCTCGAAGCGCCGGTAGCACCGGATGATCGCCCGGCGGGCATCGGTATCCTGCCGCAGGCTCTCCAGGCTCTCCTCGACCGCCTCGATGAGCTGCGGAGCGGCGCGACCGTGGGGCGACAGCCCTTCCCACACGCCCAGGAGCCGATCCCCGAGCAGGAGCCAGAGCAGCAGGCCCACGCCCCCCAGGCCGGCCACGAGACCCAGCAAACCAACGGCCCCGGTGAAGAGCGGTCGCTGGGCAACGGGCACGGCGCTGCCCGGGAGCGCCTGATGCACCGGCCCGGGTGAGAGGCCAAGATGCGAGGCGAGTCCACCCCCGGGCTCCGCCGCCGGCCAGCCGACCCAGAGGAGGTACCCTGCGACTCCCAGCGGGATCAGCGCGATGGCGAGCAGCGCGAACTGAACCCACGGAGACACCTTGGGCCCCTCGTAGACCATCTCGAACTCATCGTCTCCCTTCTTCCGCCGCCGGCGCAATCCCCGGGGAAACAGCACGACGAGGAGGAGCAGCGCCGCCAGGGCGAACAGCCCAACGATCGTCGTCTTCAGCCAGTCCGGCAGACCGATCATCAGCCGCACTGCCGGGGGTCCCGGCGCAGACTCCTCGTGCGGTCCCATCACGGCGACCAGCGCCAGCAGAAGGCCGAAGGCCGTCAGGGCGCTGAGGCCGAGTGCTGACCGGTCATGGCCCTGGAGGAAGATCCGTCCCGGGCCGCGCATCACACCTCCGAATGAGCCTTCGTCCGGCTCGGCTGAGCGTGGTGAGCATTCCATGTCCCTCGCCTCGGCCGCAGTCGCCCATGGGGCTCGGCGCCCGCAAGGCGTCCCTATCGATTACCGGCCCGCAGCCGAGCCAGAGGCCCGTCGGGCCGAGGGAGACAGCCGCTCCGCTCGATCGCCGGTCCGCTCAGCCCTTGTCCTCCGGCGACGCCCGCACGGCCCGATGGAAGGCCCATCCCTCGATCCGCTTGATCTGCTCGGCCATGGTGACGGACATGGGCACCGTCCGCGAGACCGAGGTCGCCAGGTCCAGATCGGTGAGCGAGCGACCTTCGGATCGAGCAGCCAGCAGGGCCGTGGCGACGACCTGCTCGATCTCGGATCCGCTGAAGCCGTTGGTGGCGTGAGCGACAAGCTCCAGGTTCAAGCCCTCCGGGACGATCCCCCGACTTGTCAGGTGGACCCGGAAGATTTCCCGCCGCTCGGCTTTCGCCGGGAGGCTCACATAGAAGATTTCGTCGAACCGGCCCTTGCGCAGGACCTCGGCGGGAAGCAGCTCGATGGCGTTCGCCGTGGCCCCGACGAACACCGGGGCCCGGCGCTCCTGCATCCAGGTGAGGAAATACCCGAGCAGCCGCGAGGCCGGGCCGCCCTCGGCCTTGTGGCCGGCCACGGTGATTCCCGCCTCGATCTCGTCCATCCAGAGCACGCACGGCGCCAGCGTCTCGGCCCAGCGGATCGCCCGGCGGATGGCCTCCTCGGGCGGCCCGAACTCTCCGCCGTAGAGCCGGACCATGTCCAGCCGGAAGAGCGGAAGACCCCAGAAGCTCGCCGCCGCCTTGACGGCGATGCTCTTCCCGCAGCCCGTGATCCCCATCAGGAGCACGCCGCGCGGCGGCATCACCCCGGCCTGCTGCCCCGCCTCGGTGAATACATCCCGTCGCCGCTCAAGCCACGCCTTGAAGTTCTGCAGCCCCCCCACCTGCTCCAGGCTGGCGTCCGCCGGGACAAGCTCCAGAAGCCCGCCTCGCCGGACGAAGCGGGCCTTCTCGTCCCAGAGCTCGGCGACCACCCGGCCCAGGGCGTCGGGCGAGCCCCGATCGTGGCGACCCAGAATCCGGCGAACCTCGTACAGCGGAAGGCCCCTGGCCGCTCGGAGAAAGCGCACCTCGACTTCCGAGGCAGGCGGCTCGCTGGCCCCCTCTCCCTGTGCCGCCCACTCCCGAACGAGTGCCAGCAGCTCCCCCCGGGTCGGGGGCGCGTCCTCCACCACCGCCACCGTGGATGCCAGGTCCTCGGGCACGGAGTTGACGGCGGACCGGAAGACGAGCGCCTTTCCCTGGGCGGGAAAGACCGCGGCCAGATCCTTCAGCCGCCGGATCAGCCAGGGATCAGGGTCCTTCCTCAGGATTGCGTGAAGATCCTTGAAGAAGAACACGGCCGGTCGATCCAGCTTGGCGGCTACATGCAACGCCTTGGCGATTTCCGTTGCCCCCTCGAGGACGGTCCGTCCTCTTCGCAAGCCCTCCGTGATCGTCCACGACCAGATCTCGGTTTTCACGGGCAGGGCGGCGACACATGCCGAGATGGCAGCGTCGATCCGCTCCTCGCTGTCCGTGACCACCATCAGGACGGGTGTCTTCGTCGCCAACAGGTGGAGGAGTCGTCCCTCCAGGGATTCGGCCGCCATGCCTCGCCTCCTCGGTCGTTGCGGGATGCGCGCGTCGCATCCCCCTTGAGTCGATTGCCGATGAACGGCAGCCCGCAGAGCGGAAACACGATCAGATTCATGGGAACCAGGATATAGCCGGATCCCAGCTAGCTCAAGCCCTGCATCATCTGTTCAAGCGGGCGGTGGTCGAAGGAGCGCAGGAACCGCTGCGTCGCGATGTCCGCCTGGGTCACTCGCTGATGCCCCGCCGCAGCCGCGAGGACGCGAAACGCCGCCGCGCAGAAGGGAGCCACAACCGCGAAACGCCAGCGGCGCAATCTCATCTGCCCGACGACCGGTCGGCGCGGCGGATCGTGAGAGTCGATGCCGTTACCGGAGGACGACCCGCCGGGCTCCACCGGCGCCGCCTCCTGACCGGCAGGCGAGCCCCCCCGGTGGCTCCAGGGCCCTCCGCTGCCAGGCGGCGCGCGTCCGGGATCGAGGAGGGCGGACCCAGCAGAACCTCCGCCAGCACCGGGACCGCCCTTTCTCCATGCAGGATCAGAAGGGCCAGCGCCTCCCGGTTCCGGGCGAGATCGTCGAGTCCGGCTGCCAGGTCCTCGATGCCCATCGCCAGCCTCAGCGCACCCGCCCGATGGCCAGCGCGCCCGCGGCCATCGCCACCGCGGCATAGGTGAAGGCGACGGCGGGCGAGACCGCCGTCCAGAGCGCCCCGACGAGGACACTGGCGATGAGGTCCCCGATGCCGTTGACCGTGCCCAGCACCCCGTAGGCGATTCCCCGGGATTCGGTGGCCGGCACGAGGTCGGCCGTCATGGCCCCCTCCAGGGCATCCTCCGCCGCGATGTAGATCCCGGCAAGGCAGAAGAGCCCGAGGAGATAGGCCGGGTGCCGCCAGGAGAGGGCGAAGGCCGCGACGAACCCTGCCGCCGTCAGGGCGCCGATCACGTACCCGAGGGCCAGGATCCCGCGCCGCCCCAGCCGGTCGCTCATGGCGCCAATTGGGTAGGAGGCGCCGGCATAGAGGACATTTCGCACCACGTAGAACAGGGCCGCCATCTGGGCGGCCGCCACGATGCCGTAAGTCGGCTCGAGGAGGGTGGTGGCCGCCAGGATCAGGAGGGTGTGTGCGAAGTCCCCGATCCCGAAGATCCCCACCCCCACCAGCCAGTGCCGAAAGGCGTGGGGGAGGCTCCGGATCGTCGCCCAGAGGCGGACGCCTTGGTTCGGAGCCCGCCGGCGCTCTTGGACCATGGTGCCGAAGGCCAGGGCGGAGCTCACGCCCGGAATGAGCGTCAGGAGGAACACCGTGCGGAACGGTGCCGAGGGATCGCCGCCCGCGGGACCCTGGAGCAAGGCGAGAAGCCCGACGGCGCAGAGGGGCCCGATGATGGCGCCCAGCGTGTCCCCCGCCCGGTGGAATCCAAAGGCCTTCCCGCGGTTGTCGTCGGACACGGACTCGGCCAGGATGCTATCCCGCAGGGGGCCGCGGATGCCCCGCCCGAACCAGCCCAGGATCCGGCCCACCAGGACCAGCGGCCAGCCGTAGGCGAAGGCGAAGAGGGCCTTCGAGACGCCCGTGAGGAAGTAGCCGCCGACGCAAATGCCCTTGCGGCGACCGATCCGATCCGAGTACCAGCCGGCCCCCAGCTTCACGAAGCTGGACACGGCGTCGGCCACCCCCTCGATGGCGCCCAGCGCAGCAGCCGGGACCCCGATGACCGCCAGGAACGCCGGCAGGATGGCCGTCGCCATCTCGTGCCCCCAGTCGCTGAGCAGGCTGACGATCCCCATGCCCACGACATTGCGGTTGAGCCAGTCCCTTGCGATCGGCCCCGCCGTAATGGCAGCCGCCTGATCCTCAGTCCGGTTCATCGTGCCCTCCCACGGCAGTTCGCGAAGAGGAGAGACACCGGGCCCCGCTGATGCCGGCCACGGCTCGGAGCCAGGACTGCTCCTCGGCCGGCGTCTTGGGCTCCTGGCTGAAGCGGTAATCGTGCTTTCGCACATACTCCTTCAGGTCGCGCGACAGCTCTTCCCACGCGCGGGCCTGCGCATCGACCAGGAGGCGGAGGCTCTCGCCCTCCTCCAGTCGCGAGGCAGCCCGCACCTGGTGCTCGCGACAGAGCCCCTCCCCGCTCTCGACCTGAGCCCGGAGCTTCGGGTCGCCGCTCAGGGGATGGAGCAGATCGCGCAGGGCCCCCAGGCTGGCCCGCTCGTACTGCTCGGCCGCCTCGCAGGCGGGGCAGGGATCCCGGGGACCGGGGCCCGATGCCAGATCGTCCAGGAGCCACCCGTAGAGCCGATCGATGCATCGCCGGTCGCCGAGCCGGTTCCTCGCCTGGTCGAGCAGCCATTCGTACAGCGTCCCCGTCCCCAGACCATCGCCGTGCTCCACGGGCTCCATGTAGACCAGGGCACCGGCATGTCCCGCGCAGAGCCCCCAGGAGTCCAGCAGGCGAAGGAGCATCCGCCCATCGTACTTGCCCTCGCGCAGGAACACCTTGAGATAGTACCGGTCCGCGTCCCGGAGCATCCGGCAGAGCGGGCAGCCCGGCTTCCGGAGCGCTTCCTTGAGGAATGCGGCGTGGAGCTGGTCCGGACGCAGACCCTCCCGGCTTTCCGGCACCCCCACGGCCCTCACCAGGAGCTCAAACGGCCGGATCATGGGCCGGCCTCCCGATTCACGTTCACGCTACCCCCCGCTGCCCTGCTCACTGCGCACCCGGATCGCCGCCCCCGGCCGCTGCCGCACTCCCCCTCCCGGCGGGCAGGAGCGCCGCCTGCCCCTGGCCGTTCTCGCCCGCCACGACCCCGCGCATCCCCACCCAGCGGACCATGGCCCGGGCCGGTGCGTCGGCTGCCGATCCGTAGCGTCGCGTCCGGTGCTCCGCCTCCGTCTCGTAGGTCTCCAGCTCCTCCCGCAGTCGCCGGAGCTGGGCCGCCGTGGCCTCGAGGACGAAGCGTGCCGTGCCGGAGTCCGGCAGCGCATGGAGGAGCGCGGCCAGATGCGGGAGGCAGCAGCCTCCCGAGGCCGCGAAGGGCTCGCGGAGGGAGCCGGATGACAGGCCCCGGGCCAGTTCCGCCAGCACCACCTGCAGCACCACGGCTTGCTCGTCGCACACCGGGCACGTTCCGGATCCCATCAGGTCCACCTGGAGACGGGGGACTGCCTCCCGGATCACCGGGTCCAGGTCCGCCCGGAGCATTTCGCCGATCCGCTCCTCCGCCTCGGCGAATAGCTCGCGATGCACCCGGCTTCGGGTCCGCGGGCTGGCGAGATCCTTGAGAAACCAGGCGTGCTCGTTGCACCAGCGCTGGCTCTGACTGAACTGGGCCCGCGCCCCGCGGTCCTCGGCGAGCGCGTGCTGCCAGCGCGAGAGCAGATCGAACGTCCACTCCCAGAGCAGGTTACACACCACGCAGGTGGACCACACCCCCAGCAATCCCGCCAAGATTGTCTCGAGCGGAAGATCCTGGTCCGCGCGGAGGCGCGTCTGCGCCACCCGCTGCCAGAATCCGTCCAGGGTCTCGACGTCCATCCAGGTCTACCCCCCGTTCCCCTCCCTCGCCTCTCTCTGGCGGCGCCGGGCGCGGCCCTCGCCGGGGATCGGGACCAGGCGCTCGACGGCCTCCCGCGCCCAGGCGACGGCCCGCAACGTCTCGGGATGATACGGGGCGAGGCCGGCACACCGATCGATGAAGTCGCGGTACGCCTGCTTGCCCCTGGCCGGATCAATCCGCTCCAGCGCGAGGCCGCGCATCAGGAAGGCCTCCTGGTACAGCCGCAGGAAACTCTGCGTGGCGTCCAGGCGGCTGGCGATGCCGATCGCCTCGTCCAGCGCCGCGATTGCCACGGAAACTTCCCCGGCCCGAAAGGCGTCCGCGGCCCGGTCTATGCTGGGACCGATGGCACCGAGAATTTCGCGGCTGACCCCCGCCTCGAACACCCCGGCCTCGAGCCAGCCCACCAGCCGCTCGGATCGGCGCAGGGCCTCCACGCGGTTCACATCGAAGACGGCGTAGTGCGCTTTGGCCTGGAGACGCGCCTTGGGCGGCGGCTCAGCCACGTACACCCGGGTCTCCCAGAGTGGCTTGCTCGCACGCCGAAAGAGGCGGACCGCCCTCAGCGGGGCCAGCGTCAGGACCACGTAGTGCTCGGTGTCCGTAGACACGGCGATGGCGGCCACGGCCGGCCGGGGCTCGAGCAGCCCCTGCAATTGCCGCTGAATATTCGCCGCCGGATATCGCACGCGCTCGCCTCAGACCCGGCTTCGGTCGTCCCCTGGCAGCCCGGGCCAAGGGGCGGTCGGGACCGCCTCTTCCCGGGAGGGAATCGCCAGCCGGCGGAGGATGTCAACCAGAGGAGCCTCGAGTTCCCCCAGGGCCGCCTCCACGAGCGTGCCGGCCTCGGCGGAAAGCGGCCCATAGCCCCGGAGCCCCTGGCTCGTCGGCCGCTACCGGAACGACCGGAGGTTCCACGACGGGCGGTGTCCGGGTTGCGCTGGTCATGGCGATACCCGGGAATCCTCGCCGGCATTCCGAGGCTGCAGGAGGGAGCCAATGACTTCGATTTCCTCCCGGGCGGAGCGCGCCTCCCGGCTGCCCGTCGAGTGCCGGAGGACCCACCCGAACTCTCCCAGCGCCGCGTCAAGGTCGCCGAGTCCCTCCAGGCAGAGCCCCCGGAACCAGTGTCCCCGCACATGCTCCGGGTCAAGCGCGAGGGCCTGGCGGAATTCCCGCTCCGCGTCGGCGACACGCCCCGTTCCGTAGTACGCGCCGCCGAGGTTGAAGTGGATGCTGGCAACCTCCGGGGCCAGGGTCACGGCCTGCTCCAGCTGGACAATGGCCAGCTCGTACGCGCCCACGCTGTAGAAGTGGACCCCCAGCATGTTGAGGTCATTGATGGTGGGTCGTTTCGATCGCATCCGCGCCCTCCGGCCCAGCCGACTGCCCCGCGCCTTCCTCATGCGCAGCATCGAGCAGAGGCCCGCCGGTCAGGAGCAGCTTCATGCGCCCTCACCTCCCGACGGGGACGGCCGAGCGTCCGGGTCGTGTTGCCCGGGGGGCGCGGGTGCGTCGGGCCCGCTCCCCTGGGCGGCTGCGGGTTCGGCCGCTGCCGAGGCCTTGAGATCAGCCTTCAGCTTCAGGATCTGAAACTCCAGCGCGAGCCGGACGCGGCGGTCTTCTTCTACTTGGGCGACTAACTCCCGGGTGCGGCGGAGGAGTTTCTCGTTCTCGAACCGCAGGGACTCGAGGTCGGCGGCTCCCTCGGCCGCCGGAGGCCCTGTTGGCGCACCTGGGTTCGGCTCGACGGCCGCCGGTGCGGGACGAACCGGCGCATCCCCGCGCTCCGGCCCGAACACTCCCGCACGTCCGACGAAGACGTCGAGGACCCGGTGCCAGCTGCTCCCCTCCTGTCCCCTGGCCTCGTTCAAATACCGGTAGTCGAATTTCCTGGCGAACTCCCCCAGCTCCCAGGCCAGGTCCTGCCACCTCCCCTCGTGGATGGCGAGCAACTTCTGGAGGTTCGGGTGATCCCGACCCATGGCCACGGCGGCGCATAGGTGGGGAAGGCAGAGACCGGCAGATCTGGCGAACGCCTCGCCGAACTCCGGCTCGCCCATGAACTCCAGCACCGTCTTGAGATCGTCGCGCTCGTATTGTCGGGCGAAGGCGCACAGATAGCACCGACGCTTTCCCCCCCGCCACGCCAGAAATGCCAAGGGGTCCCCTTCCGCCCGCCTCAGCCGAGCCCACAGCCGTTGCCAGCACCCCCGTGGTCGCGCCTCTTCTTGGGCCGTGCGAAGGTGTTCGAGGGTCTCCTCGAGGAGATGGCGGTAGATGAGCGCCACGCCCAGGGCGCTATTGTGGATCCCGGGCAGCATCCAGGTGTGCCAGTTGCAGAAGCCGTGGGATTCGACCAGCCGATCACGGACGTAGGGGTCATTGACCTGCTCGTACATGAGGCCGTCCAGCGCCTTCAGCGCCCCGCGTTCCAATCTGGTGCAGACCGGGCAGCCCGGCTCCCGAAAGGCATCCAGCAGCTCGAAGTAGGTGACGAACTTCGAGGAGCGAGCCGGTGGCCTCAGGATGACCCGCACATCTCGAACCAGATCACGCAGCGCACCCATCTGTCACCCGCAGCAGCACATCGTCCCAAAAACAAAAAGCTCCTACCGGCCTCGCCAGTAGGAGTCATCACCCCGCCTTGGGCGGGGATTCGCGAACTCCATCGCTATGCTGTTGCCTTTATGCCACGGTGGTCGAGGGTCGTCAAGCGGTTTCTCGGGGTAGCGTTGCGCTCTTTGCAGTGCGTGCCGAAGAGGCCCGCTTGTGACGCATTTCACCCGGCCTGATGAGGCGAACCAGACAACCCGCCGAAGCCCTTGACTTCGGCGCAGCGGGATAGGATGACATAGTTTTTCGCGCCATCATCCGCCTCCGCTCTATCGTTCCGGCACTCATACTCGGACAGCCTGGGGTGTGGGGGATCCCAGTAGATTTGGGCGTACCGAGAAAGGGGGTGACGGACATATCAGAGCTGCCTGCCCTGGATGCTCCTACTAGATCAAGATAGAGTCCGCGGTGGCACAGTGGTAGTAGATGAACTCGTGAACGGTACGTTTCACGGGAGGGCGTAAACATGGGGGCATTACTGATCCTGGTCACCATCGTGGCGGTCTGGATCGGGTACAAGTTTTACGCGGCAAACGTTGACCGGTCCGTGATCGGGGCGGACGCCGCCAAGGCGACCCCGGCAAAGCTGTACAACGACGGCGTGGACTTCATGCCGGCCAGCTCCAGCGTGCTGTTCGGCTACCAGTTCAAGTCCATCGCCGCCCTGGGGCCGATCGTCGGGCCCATCGTGGCGGTCCAGTGGGGTTGGCTCCCGGCCGTGCTGTGGCTGATCCTGGGCGTGTTCTTCGTGGGATGGATCCAGGACTACACGGCGGCCGTCCTGGCCATGCGCAACGACGGCCTGACCATGGGCGGGCTGAGCTACAAGCTCATCTCCCCGCGGGCCCGGACCATTCTCCTGTCGTTCCTCTACTTCTACCTGCTCCTGATCATGGGGGCCTTCGCCGCCATCGTGGCGGGGGTCTTCTCGAACCCGAACCTTCCGATCGGGTTCATCATCCTGACCCTGATGGGCGTGCTCGCCGGCCAGATGACCTACAAGTGGCGCAAGGACCTCCTGATGACCACCGTCGTCACGGTGGTGCTGTCCCTGGTCGGGATCTGGCTGGGGACGACCGGGTCGCTGCGGGCCATCGTGGACTGGATCAACGGGCTGAACCTCGTCTCCTACGCGACCCCGTACGGCCCGATGACCTGGCCCGTGTGGTTCTGGGGGATCGTGGCCCTGGGCTTCTGCTATCTGGGCTCGGTGCTGCCCATCTGGCAGTTCGCCCAGCCGGTCAACTACGTCTCCTTCTGGCTGGTCCTGATGGGAATCGTCGGCTCGATCGTCGGGATCTTCGTCACCATGCCCAGCCTGGGCGACTTCCCGGCGTTCACGGGGTTCATGGCCAAGGGGATCATCGCCCCCGGCTTTGACACGCCGCTCTGGCCCATGCTGTTCGTGACCATCGCCTGCGGCGCCTGCTCCGGCTGGCACAGCCTGGTGTCCAGCTCGGGCACGGCCCGGCAGCTCGAGAAGGAAACCGACGCGCTGCCGGTCGGCGCCGGGGCCATGTTCACCGAATGCGTCCTGGGGGTGCTCTCGGTGACCTTCGCCATCACCGCCTTCGGCTCCTACGGCGGCTACATGGAGAAGCTGACCAAGGGGGGCGGCCCGGGGGCCGTGTTCGCCGATGGGATGGCGAAGTACCTGAGCGTCCTCGGGGTCCCGGTCACCTTCGGGGGGGCCTTCGGACGGGCGTTTCTGGTGATCATGGCGCTCACCGTGATGCAACTGGTCCTGCGGTTCATGCGGGTGGCCAGCGCCGAGCTGGTGGGTGACAAGATGCCGGCCTTCCGGAACGTGCACTTCGGGACCATCGTCGGCATCCTGCTCACGTTGCTGCTCCTCTGGACCGGCTTCTGGTCCCGCATCTGGATCCTGTTCGGCGGCTCGAACCAGTTGTTCGCGGGCCTGGCCCTGGTCCTGATCACGATCTGGCTGGCCCAGAGCGGCAAATCCTACCAGTGGGCCATGTGGCCGGCGATCTTCATGTACGTCACGACGGTTGCCGCCCTGATCGTGACAGCCTGGGTCTCCTTCCAGGCCGCGTTCACGCCAGGGCTCAAGGCAGCGTTCGTGTTCGGCAACCTCTTGTCCGCGGTGATCGGGCTCGCGTTGACGATCCTGTCGCTGATCCTGGCCTACGACGCGGTCCAGGCCTTCGGCAAGGCTCGCAGCCTGCGCCCTGCCGCCGCGAAGGCCTAGGGAATCGGTGAGACTGCCCACGGGCGGGGCTCCCCCCGCCCGTGGCCTCTCGCGGAGGTGCTCGTGTCGAGCGTCAGGATCGAGATCATCACACCCCTGATCGCCGGGCCGAAGCCGTGCCAGGGCTGCAACGACTTCTTCGACGACGCCGGGATCACCCAGAAGATCAATCAGGAGATGCTCGACTCGTATCCGGCGGCGATGTGGGAGGAGTATGCACGGCTCTCCCGGTTGGTCCGGGACCTGTCGACACGCTACGGGGGGCAGCTCCGGGTCACCCTGATCGACCCCCACACGCCGACGGGGCTGTGGAAGTCGGTGCGGCACTGGGTGCGGCGCTACCCAACCTTCATCGTTGACGGGCAGGCGAAGGTCTCCGGATGGAATCAGGGGGCCCTGGAGTCG
>Ga0335070_10005699_pt1 | contig 14663 bp, 16 predicted proteins | sample Lox_Sample_13_FD_206722 | JGI IMG/M metagenome (GOLD analysis project Ga0335070, IMG submission 206722) | Soil microbial communities from Loxahatchee National Wildlife Refuge, Florida, United States - Lox_Sample_1.3 | ecosystem: Environmental > Terrestrial > Soil > Wetlands | place: USA... | reverse complement strand
GAACGCCGCGGCGGTGAGTCACGGCAAGCGTAACGCGATCGGACTCTCGGCGCTGAGCACTTCCTGCAACTCGATGACGTTGCCGTCCGGGTCCCGGCCATAGGTGGTGCGCACGTCCATGCCGATCGCTTGCGGTGGGCAGTGGAACGCCATGCCCGCGGCCTGCAGCCGCGCATACTCTGCGTCCAAATCAGTCACGTCGAGACAGATGTGAGTAATACCGTGGTCCGCCACCGGACGCTGTGGATCCCCGGGCTTGGGTGGCGGTGACTCGTATTGGAACAGCTCGATCAGCGCGTTGCCGGCCTGCAGCATCACCGCACGCGCCGCCGAGTTGTGCAGCCCGGTGATCCGGTCCGCGACCTCCGTGCCCGCGGGCCAACCGAAGTCAAAGACCACGCGCAGGCCGAGCAAGTCCCGGTAGAAAGCGAGGGCACGCTCAATGTTCGGGGTCGAAATGGCAGTGTGATGGATGCCGCGAATCATGGGGCCTCCTTCGAACGAGCGCTGTTCGGTTTCTCTTTAGCCGAGTCGCAAGGCCTAACGAAAGCCATCGGCGCCACCGCCGCCGCTTTTGCGGGTCTCACCGCCGGCGGAAGCCGCCGAATCCCATGGCACCGACGCTGTTGGCGCGAAATGCCCGCATCTGGTCCGTGGCCATCCGCCGTCCCAGCCAATCGCCTTCGAGGCCAGCCATGCCGCCGCGCCGCCACGCACCGCCGACGTTTCCTTCCCAGCCGCGTTCACCACGCCGGTAGACCCACCCGTCACGTCCCGCGTAGAGGTCGTTTCTCCAGCCACCGAGTGCCGCGTCGGCCACCCGCGCCGAATCCGCAGCGCGCGCCGCCGCACCCCAGCGGCCGTAGAGGTCCGCCACTCCGAAGTTCCGGAAACGCCAATCGAGCCCCTCGGCCCAGCGGCCCCCCAGCGGCCCCCACCACGGTCCAAAATACACGTCGTCGCCGAACCCGAAGCCGTACCCCGCAAGCGGATCCCACACCAAGTCAGCACCCAGCCCGTACGTGGCCGGCGCCCCGATCCAGTACGAGCCCACCCAGGGCTCATAAACCCAGCCCGTACCGTACACGACGACGCCGTCAGGGGAAGCGAACGCGCCGAAGTAGCCGGGGGTGTACCCGACGTACACTTCATCTGCTGTAGAACCGTAGATGTTGACAAACGTGGTGTAGTACAGTGGCGAGCTGGGCGGGATCGTGTAGATCTCACGCGGCACGGAGGTTGCCGCCACCCAATTGCCGCGCGCCGAGCTCGCCGTGAACCACACACCGTGGTCGACGGCGTAGTACGGATCGCCGCGATACTCGATGATCGGACTCGTCGAGTTTGCCGCGTAACGCAGTGCGGTGCCGGCGATCGGCTTGAACTTCGGCTCGCCATCAAATGTGGGGGAGAACGTGGCTTGGCTGCGGCTCACGGTCGCAGTCTGTGGGACGATGTTGTCGACCAACGCCTGCCGCGCTTGCGGCGTTCCCGCCACCGACGCGAGCACGGTACTGGCAAGGCTGTCGGCGGGAATCTGCGCGAAATCGGCGGGCAGCGCATTCGCTGCCACGAACGTCCATGGCCCGTCGGTTGATTTTGCGCGGAACCACCGGCCGGCCACGAGCACATAGTAGTCCTGGGTCGGGCTATAGATGAAGATGGCGTCGTTGGTGTTCTGCACCTGCTGCAGCTGCGTCCCATCAATTGGCGCCAGCATCTGCGGCCCCGGCGCTTGGATGAGCTCGGCGGGCACCGTGCTCGTGTAGACGGTGGGGAACGCACCCCAGTCGACCGCCATGCGTGCATTCGAGCCAGCCTGGTCGAGCAAGTTGACCTGCTTGCTGGCGACGGCGGCCTGCTTGGCGGCGTCGAGGCCGTCGGGAAGATCTTGTGGCGCCGACCACGGCCCGTCGATGCTTCCCGCCTCCAGCCACTGGTCGACGAGGTAGAGATAGTACTTGTTCTTCCCCTGGTCGAACAGCAGCAGGGCTCGCGTGTTGACCACGCGCGACAAGTGCGATCCCACCACCAGCCGCAGGACCGGCTTTCCGTCGATCAGCACGAGCATCGCCTTGGTCGTACTGTAGATGATTCGTGGCGGATCGTTCTTGAGAGTTGTCTTGCGACTCTTCTCGATCGCACGCGTCGCCGCGAGATTGGCTTGTAGCCGCTCGAGGCCGATGGTCCGTGTGCCCGCCGGTATGTTCTGTCGCATGAGGGCGAGATAGTCGGGGCCGCCGCTCGCGGCGGGGAAGTTCGCCTTGGTGATGTTCAGGCCCTGGAGGTTGACGACTCGGTTCTGGCGGTCCACCTGGGTGCGCGCCGAAATCCAGATGACCCCGTACGTCGGCTCGGCGGCGTCCGGTGTCTGCACCGAGACCGCTGCGCGGGCCTGGAGTTTCTTCTGATCCCACGACTCGACTTGCGGTGCGTAGAGGTAGATTAGGGTCCCGTCGCTGGTAGTGAACTGCCGCGGCCAGCCCTGGTCTTGCGGGCTCACGGGCTGGCCACCCGAACCCGCGGCGCCTGGCGCGCCGTACGCGCCACCGTTGGGTGGCTGGCTGCCATCGTCGGGGGGCGTTTGGCCGTCGTCAGCGTTTTGGTCGGCCTCTTGTTGCAGGTAGGGATCTGCGAGGGCGGGCGAAGGAGAGATGAATGCCACCCTGGCCGTCAAGAAACAGACCACTGCCACAAGGATGAGGTGAGCAGATCGGAGCGGGCAGTGCGACATCGTTCACCGTGGAAACAGGAACTGCACCTGCGCGCGCAGGTGCCAGTCCGACATGACGTTGTGCATCTGCTTTTCCTTCTGCCCGAATTTCGCCCGGGCCAACATGCTACTGCCATAACCATTCGAAACAAGCACCTCCAACGTTCGTTCTGCCTTTGCCTCGCGATCATGACGCTGCCGTACTCATAGCGGGCGCGGTTTACTCCCCGAAACACGTGTGCTAGCAGTCCTCCCAGCCCTCTGTGTTCCAGGAGCTGGCATGTCCGGTCATTCCAAGTGGAGTTCCATCAAGCACAAGAAGGCGGCGAAGGACGCCAAGCGCGGTAAGCTGTTCACCAAGCTGATCAAGGAGCTCACCGTGGCGGCACGCCTCGGGGGCGGCGACATCAACGCCAATCCGCGCCTGCGCACCGCGGTGACGACGGCGCGCGCCAACAGCATGCCCAACGACAACATCGAGCGCGCCATCAAGAAGGGAACGGGCGAGCTGGAAGGGGTGCACTACGAGGAGGTCCACTACGAAGGCTACGCGCCCGGCGGCGCCGCCATCATGGCCAGCGTGCTCACCGACAATCGCAATCGCACGGTCTCCGACCTGCGCCGCATCTTCGAGAAACACGGCGGTCACATGGGCGCGGCCGGATGCGTGGCGTGGATGTTCAGCAAGCGCGGCCTGCTCACCGTCGAGCACGGGAAGGTCGACGAGGACCGCTTGATGGAGGTCGCGCTCGAAGCCGGCGCCGACGACGTCAAGGATGCCGGCGACATCTTCGAGGTCGACAGCACGCCCGAGAACTTCGACGCCGTGAAGATGGCGCTGCAGAACGCCGGCATCGAAACCGCCAGCGCCGAGGTCACGATGGTACCGCAGAACACCGTGAGCGTCACCGGGAAGGACGCGGCGCAGACCATGAAGCTGCTGGAAGAGCTGGACGACCACGACGACGTGCAGAGCGTGGCCTCCAACGTCGACATTCCCCAAGAGGAGATGGAGCGCCTGAGTGCGGCGTGAGCGTTTGGAGCGACCAAGAATGGAAAACCGGAAACGGAAAACCGGAAATGTAAAGCCGGTAAACTGGGCGAGCCTGTAGCTTGCCGGTTTCCTGTTTTCCATTTCCGGTTTCCGGTTTCACATTGGGTGGAGGGACGTGGCGGATGCGGGTGCTGGGGGTGGATCCTGGGACGGTAGCGACCGGCTGGGGCGTGATTGATCATTCCGAGCAGCGGCTGCGATACGTGGCGGGTGGCGTCATTCGCTCGCGTGGCGCACTGCCGCAACGCTTGATGCGCGTGTACGAGGAAGCACAGCGTATCCTTGCGGCATTCGCACCTGCCTGCGTGAGCCTCGAAAAGACATTCGTTGGCGAGAACGTGCAGAGCGCCTTCCGCCTGGGTGAAGCGCGCGGTGCGATTCTCGTCGCCAGCGCGCAAGCTGGAGTCCCGGTGTGCGAATACAGTCCCGCTGAGATAAAGGTTGCAGTGGCCGGCAACGGCCGCGCCGTCAAAGAGCAGATGCAAATCATGGTGGCACGCCTGCTGTCGCTGAACGCGGCGCCCGCCGGCGACGAGGCGGATGCGCTCGGTGCAGCCATCTGTCACCTTCACACCCAGCGCTTTGCGGCCCGTGTTGCAGCATCGGAGGGGTTCAGGCCTCTGCGTCTCTTCTCCGGCAGCACACGTCGCTCGTCGCCGAGGCGTAGGGGCACAGCGCGCTGTGCCCCTACGACATAACCACCAACGGTTCAGAATGATCGCCCAGCTCGCCGGCTCGCTCGCCTACAAGTCGCCCGAGCAACTCGTGGTCGACGTCCAGGGCGTCGGCTACCGGGTGTTGGTGTCGCTCAACTCGTTCTATCGGCTGCCGGAGCTCGGCGATCCGGTACGTCTGCTGATCCACACGCATGTGCGTGAGGACGCGCTGCAGCTCTACGGTTTCATCGATCGCCAAGAAAAGGACCTGTTCCTCTTGCTCAACAGCGTGTCCGGCATCGGCCCACGGCTCGCCCTCAACATCCTCTCCGGTACGCCAACCACCGAGCTGCTCGACGCCCTCGAAGCCGGCGATCTCGTGCGGCTGGTTGCCATCCCGGGCGTCGGCAAGAAGACGGCCGAACGGCTCGTGCTCGAGCTGCGCGACAAGATCAAGTTGATCAAGGGAGCACGCGATGCGGGCGACGCGCGGCAGGCCACTGGACTGGAGTCGGAAGCGGTGTCGGCGCTGGTGAACTTGGGGTATCGGCAGAACGAGGCGGAGCGGGCCGTCAAGGCGGCGCGGGCCGCGGGGGCGAGTGACCTCGAGGCGGTCATTCGCACGGCGCTCAAGCGGGTGACGGGATGACACTGCACGACGACCGACTGGTCGGCCGTGGCCCGGCCGACGACGACCTCGTCCTCGACACCACCCTGCGCCCGCCCTCGCTCGGCGAGTACATCGGCCAGGAAAGCGTGAAGGCCAATCTGCGCGTCGCCATCGACGCCGCCAAGGGCCGCGGCGAGAGCCTCGATCACCTGCTGCTCTACGGACCGCCGGGGCTCGGCAAGACGTCGCTCGCGCACATCATCGCACGGGAGATGGGCGTCAACATCCGCTCCACCGCCGGCCCGGTGATTGAACGGCCGGGCGATCTCGCCGCCATCCTCACCAATCTCGAGGCCGGCGACGTACTGTTCATCGACGAGATCCACCGCCTCAGCCGCGTCGTCGAGGAGATTCTGTATCCGGCGATGGAGGACTATCAAATCGACGTGATCATCGGCCAGGGCCCGTCGGCACGTTCGATCAAGCTCGATCTGAAGCGCTTCACGCTCATCGGCGCGACCACCCGCGCCGGTCTGCTCACCTCGCCGTTGCGCGATCGCTTCGGCGCCAGCTTCCGGTTGGACTTTTACGGCCCCGAGGAGCTGGCCACGATCGTGCGGCGCTCGGCGCGCATCCTCGACGTGCCGATCGACGACTCCGGTGCGCTGGAGATCGCCCGGCGGGCGCGCGGCACACCGCGCATCGCCAACCGCCTGCTGCGCCGCGTGCGCGATTTCGCCCAGGTGCGCGCGCAAGGTGTCATCTCGCAGGAGGTCGCCGATAGGGCGCTCGCCCTGCTCGAGGTCGATCAACGTGGCTTCGATAAGATGGACCGGGCCATCCTGCTCACGATCATCGACAAGTTCAGCGGTGGGCCGGTGGGTGTCGAGACGCTGGCGGCGGCGGTCGGCGAAGAACGCGATACGATCGAGGACGTCTACGAACCGTTCCTCATCCAGGAGGGCTACCTCAGCCGCACCCCGAAGGGCCGCATGGCAACGCCGCTGGCGTTCTCGCACTTCGGCAAAGCGCCGCGCGCGCAATCGGTGCAGGGAAAACTGTTCGGCAGATAGAGACAGTCCCGCGTCTCTGGTTGATGGTACTGATAACTGATCACTTGATCACTGATCACAGGGTCTCGGGCTACTAGTTCGTGGTTGGTCGAACATGGGCGATCTCGGAAAGCTCCTCATCCTGTTTGGCATCGTCTCGATCGTCGTCGGCGCGCTGCTGACGTTTGCCGGTAAGCTCCCGTGGCTGGGCAAGCTCCCGGGTGACATCTACTACAAGGGCGAACACGTCACCTTCTACTTTCCGCTGGCGACGTGCGTCGTCATCAGCATTGTGCTGAGCTTGCTGTTCTACCTGTTTCGGCGGTGAGCAGGGCTGCGAGGTGGGAGTTCATGAACGTCGACGGAATCTGCGATCCACGATTTTCGCCGGTGCGCGACGCGTTCCGCGAGAACTTCGCGAGCCGCGGCGAGCTCGGCGCAGCCGTGGCGGTGAGCATCGACGGCAGGATCGTGGTCGACCTATGGGGTGGCGTTGCCGACAAGGTCAGTGGGCGTCCCTGGACGCGCGACACGACGGTGGTCGTGTTCTCGTGCACGAAGGGCGCGACAGCGCTGTGCGCCCACGTGCTGGCAGCGCGCGGCCAATTGGACCTCGATGCCCCGGCAGCGCGCTACTGGCCGGAGTTTGCTGCCGCGGGCAAAGAGACCATTCCAGTACGCATGCTGCTCAATCACCAGTCCGGCCTGGCCGCCATCGACCAACCGCTGCCGGCGCACGCGCTGTACGACTGGGACACGATGGCCACGGCGGTGGCCGCGCAAGCGGCGCAGTGGGAGCCTGGCATCGCACACGGCTACCACGCGGTGACGTTTGGGTGGCTCGTCGGTGAAGTGGTGCGGCGCATCAGCGGCCGCTCGCTCGGTGGCTTCTTCCGCGACGCCGTCGCCGGGCCGCTCGGCCTCGACTTCTGGATCGGCCTGCCCGAAGCGCTCGAAGCACGGGTGGCACCGATTCGCATGGCGCCGCTCACCGGCGAGACGACGCCGCTGATGCGCGCGCTGGCGGACCGCGGCTCGTTGATCTCCAAGGCATTCATGAACCCTCCGGGCCTGATGACCGCACGCCAGGTGAATGCGCGCGTGTTGCATGCCGCCGAGGTGCCCGCTGCCAACGGCATCGCCACTGCACGCGCGCTTGCCGGCATGTATGCGCCGCTGGCCTGCGGAGGCCGTTCCGGCAGCGTCGAGCTGGTGGATCGCGACACGCTGCACGCAATGGCAATGGTGCAATCAGAAGGTAACGATCGCATCTTGTTGATTCCCACGCGCTTCGCTTCGGGTTTCATGAAGAGCATCGATAACCGGCCAGGGGACAGCGCCATCCTTGGCCCCAACCCTGAGGCCTTCGGCCACGCCGGCGCCGGTGGATCGATCGGCATGGCCGACCCCGTAGCGCACGTGGCCCTCGGCTATGTCATGAACCAGCTGGGCCCCGGGGTCTTGCTAAACGCCCGCGGACAGGCATTGATCGACGCCCTGTACGCGTGTCTCGGCTGACGAGCTACGCTACTCTCTGTGGAGGACGCACGATGGGCATCGCCAAGGTTGACACCGTCGAACTGTACTACGAGGAGCACGGCCGCGGCGAGCCGCTGCTGCTCATCATGGGCCTCGCCGCCGATTCGATGGCCTGGATGTTTCAGGTGCCGGAGTTCTCCAAGCACTACCGGACCATCGTCTTTGACAACCGCGGCGTCGGACGCAGCTCGAAGCCGGCGGGTCCGTACACCATCAGCCGGATGGCCGATGACACGGCCGGCTTGCTCGACGTGCTCGGCATCCCCCGGGCACACGTCGTCGGTGTATCGATGGGTGGGATGATTGCGCAGGAACTGGTACTGCGCCACCCGCGACTCGTGCGCGGCCTCGTGCTCGCGTGCACGTATCCCGAACCCGACGCCGAGATCGAGCGCCAGCGGCAGTTCTCTGTGCAGGAACTGGGCGGCCAGATCTCCGCCGGTGGCGACATCCAAATCGATCTGAAGGCGTTCGATCCGATGGCGTTCTTTCAGCAACTCCTGCCGCTGGCCTTCAATCAGGAGTTCATCGAGAAGGAACTGCCGAAGATCATGCCCTTGTTCGCCGGCGCGCTGCAATACGGCTTCAGCATGGAAGCGATCCTCGGCCAGGTGGCTGCGGTGATGAGCCACAAGGCCACCGACCGCCTGCAGCACATCACCGCACCGACACTGGTCATCACCGGCGACGCCGACCGACTCGTGCCGCCGGCAAACTCGGAGATTCTCGCGAAGCACATCCCGGGCGCGCGTCTGGTCAAAGTTCCAGGGGGCAGCCACGGGTTCAACTTCGAGACGCCCGATGTGTTCAACCGCGAGGTGCTGGACTTCCTGGCGACGGTACGTGGTTAGTGGCTCCGCCACCGCCTACGGCCGCGTGGGAAGCTGAGAGCTGACGAGGAGAGACGCATGGTCGATGGATTCAAGCGTATCCTGCTTCCGATAGACTTCTCCGAACACTGTGACCGCGCCGCCGAGTACGCGGCCTGGTTCGCGCGCTCGTCCGGCGGCATGATCCACCTCGTGCATGTCATCGTGAACCCGGCCGACCCGATCTACGAACCGGGGGAAGTCGTGAGCTGGGACCTGGTCGAGCACTCCGAGAAGAAGGCGCGCAGCTTCCTCGAAGCCATCGGCGACCGCTGCCTTCCAACCGAGTGCGCGCGCGAATACCACATCGTGGAGGGCGATCCGTACGAGAAGTTGGCCGAGGCGGTGGAGCAGATCAAGCCGGACCTCGTCGTCATGTCCAGCCACGGCCGCGGCACCCTGGCGACCCTGCTCATGGGCAGCGTGGCCGAGCGCATGGTGCGGCATGCACCATGCCCTGTTTTCGTCGTGCGCCGTGCCGACTAGCTGGCCTGCGGCCGGCATCCTCTCATCAAGGCGAGCCCGTGGCCCAACAACCCATCGTCGTGTTCGCCGACGGCGCAGCCAAAGGCAACCCCGGCCCCGGCGGGTGGGGCGCCGTGATCGTGACTGCAGACGGCCACGTCAGCGAGTTGGGCGGCGGCGTACCCCACACGACCAACAATCAGATGGAGCTGACCGCAGTCATCGAGGCGCTCAGGCATATGCGCCGTACGGCCGGCCCCGTCGCTCTGTATACCGATTCGACATACGTCATTCGCGGCATCACCCAATGGATCAAGGGATGGCGGCGGCGTGGCTGGAAGACCGCCGAGGGGACACCGGTGCTGAATCGCGAATACTGGGAGGCACTGTCCGAGCTCGTCAACGGGCGCGGCCCCGCGGGGCGCATCACCTGGCACTACGTGCGCGGCCACACGGGCGTGCCGGGGAACGAACGCGTCGACTCCATCGCTGACCAGTTCGCGACCTCCCGCCGCGTCGATCTCTACGACGGCCCGTTGCTACAGTATCCGATCGCCGTCATGGACCTTCCGGATGACACCACACTGCCCGAACGCACGAGCGGTCCGTCCAGCAAGAGCAAGGCGGCCTATTCCTATCTCAGCGTGGTCGACGGCAAGCCGATGCGCCACGCCACCTGGCCCGAATGCGAACGCCGCGTCAAGGGACGGTCGGGGGCGCGCTTCAAGAAGGCCATGAGCGCCAGCGACGAGGCGGCGATCCTGCGCGCCTGGGGCTTCTCGCCGCAGGACCTGTGAGCACACCCTGATGGTGTCTAGCGCAACGCGCTCGCCGTGCCGACGATCGTCTTCACGCCGTCGGGTTTCTCACACCACACGTCGCAGTGCACGCGCGTCTTCGCGCCTTCCGGAACTTCCTCGCGCACTTTGCCACGCACCGCCAGGCGATCGTTCGGCCACACGACGTTGACCAGGCTCACGTTGAGCTTGCCGCCACAGAACCAGCCGGCGCCGAAGTTGCGCGTCATGATCTCGGAGATGAAACAGACGGACATCATTCCTTGCACGACGATATCCGGGAAACCGAGGGCGCGCGCCATTTCCTGATCGGTGTGGTAGTTGCGGTGCGGGCCGGAGAACGCCTGGCACATGGCGATGGTGATCGTTTTCTCGGCCGGGTCGAGGTCGGGTCCGCTGCCTTCGCCGACCACGAACTTCCGATCCGTGCGTTTCTCGCGGTCCTTGTCGACCACAAACCCCGCGGACTGCGGAGTGTTCGCAGGGGAGGGAGATTCCATGACGAAACTCTGGTGCGTGCGGCTGCGCTGCAGCCAGCGCCCGTTGGTGTCGGTGATCAACACCTCGTTGACGACGTACTCGCGGTTCCGCCGCACGTAGCGCTCCACAACGGTCGAGTGGGTGCGCACGGTGTCGCCCACCAGCATGGGCTGGAACAGCTCCCACTCCTGTTTGGCGTGCAGGTTGCCGATGAGGTTCGGCAAATACCACGCCAGGTTCTTGTAGACCTCGGAATGGAACAGCAGCGCCGGTGCGACGGCGGGCCCGAAGGGCGACGCGCCACGGTACCACGCATTGCGGTCTTCGGCGCCGTCGGCGTAGACACGGATCATGTCGGGCGTGACGGTGTATTCGTGCCCGCCCATGTCGCGCCCGACAAAGACGTCGTACTCGTTGTGAAAGGAATCTGGCATGCCTGCCTCCGTGCGGCGCGAGGATAGGCGCGTCGGCGCACGCGCGTCAACGGCCGCTGCGGCGGTGACGACGGCGCGGGGCACTTGCTCATCTGCGCACTGGCGGGTAGCGTGCGCCGCAGCAAGCGAGTTTGACGGCTGCCGCGAAACGGCAAACCGAAGAGCATACCATGCCAGAGCGAACACGGACGGTTGCGCAACTGCTCGGATACCCCGACGACGCGCACCTGCTGATCATCAACGCCGACGACTTCGGGATGTGCCATGCCGAGAACGCGGCCACCATCGCCGGCTTGGAGCAGGGGGCGTTTTGTTCGGCGACCGTCATGGTGCCATGCCCGTGGTTCCCCGAGGCCGTCTTATTCGCCCAACGCGCGCCGGAGGCTGACCTCGGCGTCCACATCACTCACACCAGCGAGTGGCTGAGCTACAAATGGGGTCCGGTGTGCGGCGCCGGCGCAGTCCCGAGCTTGGTGGATGCGCACGGTCACTTCTTTCGTGACGCCGAATCGCTGTATGCGCACGCCCGCCTCGATGAGATCGAACGCGAGACGCGCGCGCAGATCGAGCGCGCGCTGGCAGCCGGCATCGACGTTACCCACCTCGACTCGCATATGGGGACGGTCCAGCTCGACGCGAACTACCACGACCTGTACGTGCGGCTCGCCGCCGAATATCGCCTGCCCATTCGTATGGCGCGCCGTTCCTGGATGCGCCACATGGGGATGACGCAGATCGTCGAGCTGGCCGACCAGCTCGGCGTCTTGTCGCCGGATCACTTCTGGTTTGGGGGGCCGCCCCGGCCCGAGGACACTGCAGCGTACTGGACCGACCTGCTGCACAACCTGACGCCTGGCGTCAATGAACTCTACGTCCACGCGGCGTTCGACGAGCCGGAAATGCGCGCCATCGGGGATGCCTGGGCGCAGCGCGTCGCCGACTACGAATTCTTCACCGCGCCGTCGACGCACGCACTGCTGCGCGAGTTGGAGATCACGCTGATCGGCTACCGCGCGCTGCGCACGCTGCAGCGCCAGTTGCGGGCGTGCTGACGATCACATGCTGAACGCGCTGCTCGCTACCATCCTCGTCTTCGTTTCGGTGGGGCTGCTGCTCTACCTGGTCGGCCTGCTGTTCAACGCCGCCAGCCTGCCGCTGAGTGGGTTCCTGGAGCGGCAGCGCTTCGCGCGTTACGTCGCACGGGCGCGCCGCTGCGACGTCCTGATGCAACGCGGCGAGACCGACCAGGCCCTGCGACAACTGCGTGCCGCCTTCTACCTCTACGCCGTCAGTAACCGCTCGCTCGCCAGCGCGGTCGCCAATCACCACACGGGGCTCCTCAGCCGACTGATCTCGATTACGTCCGACGTGCAAGGCGGGACAGTGCGCCTGCTGTCGCTGGCGAAGACGGATCGTCTGCTCACCGAGCGCAGCGAGCTGCAGCGCCGGTATTTCGCTGCCAAGCAGAGCCCGCGCAGCCAACGGCTGCGAGAGATCCAGCACCAACTCGCGGCGAACAGCCGCGAACTGGAGGCGGCACTCATGCAACTCCTCGCCGAGGTGCACGCGGCGCGGCAACCGGCACGGTATCACTGAGGGGAGTCGAGAGTCGACAGACGAGAGTCAAGAGTCGGAGAAGAACGGGACTTCTGGTCCGTCGCTGACGACTCGCAACTCTCGACTCTGAACTGTCGACTTCAGCGAGTTGCTTCGCCCCACCTCGACTGGTAGGCAAGCGGTCGCAAGGAAGGGGAACCCTGGTGGGTGTACGCAGGACTCGGTTGCATAAGCATCCGCGTATCGATCCGCAGCCGATCGGCAAGCGCATCTCGGTCACCGAGTTGGTCGATCGCACGTTCCTTGCGTACAACGCGGCGCGCCTGCGCGAGGCTTGCCAGCTGTTCACACGCCACATGCTCGAGGACGATGTCACCGTCGGCGTCAGCTTGACCGGGGCGCTCACACCCGCTGGGCTCGGCATCGCGGCGCTGATCCCGCTCATCGAGCACGGCTTCATCGACTGGATGACCAGCACCGGTGCGAACCTGTACCACGACACGCACTTCGGCATCGGGCTGAGCATGCACGTGGGCACGCCCTTCGCCGACGATGTCGAGTTGCGCGAGAAGGGCATCGTGCGCATCTATGATATCTTCTTCGACTACGAGGTTCTGCTCCAAACCGACGCCTTCTTCCGCACGGTGATCGCCGCACCCGAGTTTCAACGGTCGATGGGGACGGCGGAGTTTCATTATCGAGTCGGCAAGTACGTCCGCGAACGTGAGCGGCTGCTCGGGCAGTCGCGCCGCTCGGTACTCTCCACCGCGTACGAGTTCGGCGTGCCCATCTACACGTCCTCACCCGGTGACAGCTCGATCGGCATGAACGTCGCCGCCATGGCGTTGCAGAACAACCAACTCGCGTTCGATGTCTCACGCGACGTGAACGAAACGGCCGCCATTGTCCTCGGCGCGAAGCAACGGCGTGGCAAGAGCGCTATCCTGATCATCGGCGGCGGCTCGCCGAAGAACTTCGTCCTGCAAACGGAGCCGCAGATCCAAGAGGTGCTCGGCATCGCCGAGAAGGGCCACGACTATTTCGTGCAGATCACCGACGCGCGCCCCGACAGCGGCGGGCTTTCCGGTGCCACGCCGGCTGAAGCGGTGAGCTGGGGAAAGGTTGATCCGGACGCGCTGCCGAGTACGGTGGTGTGCTACGTCGACTCGACCATCGCCCTGCCGATCCTCACGGCGTACGCCGTCGCCAACCACAAGCCGCGCAAGCCGAAGCGCTTGTACGATCACCGCGAGCCCCTGCTGGCGACGCTGAAGCGACGCTACGAGCAGGCGCTGCAGCGCAGAAAGTGACCGAGACTGCCGGCAAGATGAGCTTCAGTCGTGAACTTGCGGTCGCCATCGACGCCGCACGCGCTGCCGGTGCGATCGTGCGCCGCTGGTACGAAGGCCATTACACGGTGCGCGACAAGGCGCACGACAGCCCGGTGACCGAGGCCGATGTCGAAGCCAATCAGTGCATTCACGCGGCGGTCCGTGCGGCGTTTCCCACGGACGGCTGGCTTTCGGAAGAGACCCGGGATTCCGACGAGCGCCTCGGCAAGACGCGCGTGTGGGTCGTCGATCCGCTCGACGGCACCAAGGAGTTCATCCATCATATCCCGGAATTCTGTGTGTGCATCGGCTTGGTGGAGGCGGGCGTCCCGGTGCTCGGTGTCGAGTACAACCCGGTGCGCGAGGAGTTGTTCGCCGGCGCGCGCGGCGGCGGCGTCACGCTCAACGGTGCGCCGGTGCGGGTCAGCACGCAGCCAGACCTGGCGGTTGCACGCATCCTGACCAGCCGATCCGAAACCGAGCGCGGCGAGTGGGAGGAGTTCCGCACGGAACTACGGCTCGAACTCACCGGCAGCGTCGCCTACAAGCTGGCACTGATCGCTGCGGGCCGCGGCGATGCCACCTTCAGCTTGACACCAAAGAACGAGTGGGACATCTGCGCCGGCGCCGCGCTGCTCACCGAAGCCGGCGGCCGCATCACCGACCGTCACGGCCAGCCGCTGCGCTTCAATCAACGTGTCACGCGCCTACCTGGCATCATCGCCAGCAACGACGCGCTCTATGCGCCGATCGTCGAACTGCTGCGGCAACATGGAAAGATTGGGTGTTAGGTGCTGGGTGTTAGGGCCCAACACCTGACACCCAACACCTATTCCCCGTACTTCGTCTCCACATCCCCCTTGCGCAGCCGCTGCGCGATGACGATCTGCTGCACTTCGCTGGAGCCGTCGTAGACGCGCGCCACGCGGACGTCGCGCCAGATGCGGTCGATCATGTACTCACCGCGGATGTAGCCGTTACCGCCGAAGATCTGCATGGCGTCGTCGACGGTCTGCCAGGCGCTCTCCGCGGCCACCAGCTTGGCGGTCGATGATTCGCGGATGGCGGGATCGCCGCGGTCCAACAGCCAGGCGCTGCGATACACC
>Ga0335070_10005698_pt1 | contig 14664 bp, 6 predicted proteins | sample Lox_Sample_13_FD_206722 | JGI IMG/M metagenome (GOLD analysis project Ga0335070, IMG submission 206722) | Soil microbial communities from Loxahatchee National Wildlife Refuge, Florida, United States - Lox_Sample_1.3 | ecosystem: Environmental > Terrestrial > Soil > Wetlands | place: USA: Florida... | reverse complement strand
AGCTTGCGGCTCAGCCAATAAAGGTTCAAGGTCCAAAGTCCCAGGTCCCGGGTCCAAGGTGACTTTGGACTTTAAACCTTGGACCTGGGACCGCTTTTGTCTAGCGAAGAGCTGTCCGCAACGGTTCCACCAAATCCGCACCGACAGTCTCCGGCAGTTCCATTGTTCGATAGCCCGCCAGAGCCAGATAAACCTTGCCTCCGCGGTCACACAGTTCGGCATCGAAGCTGCCGTCCTCCTTAGGCGTAACCGCTGCGAAGAGGTACTTTTCCGTCACATCCGGCAATCTCAGGACCTTGAGTCGTTCGATGGCATACGGCAATCCCATGCGATTCTTTGAAGCAAGCTCCCACAAGCCGGCTGTCTGGAAACACAGCTCCACCAGGCGCGGCGACACGAGGCTGGGCAGATCGCAGGGCACATGATTGGGCGGAAGGTTCGGGGAAACCAGCCCGAATACGGCGTCGCGAGTCCGCCACGCGTTGTTGACTACCTGATACGCCGGCCCGTGGAAGTAGATGCGGTAGATGTCTTTGGCTTCCACCTTCCGACTCGCGGGAGGAGAGACCTTATCGCGCTTGCACTCCTCAGGCAGTTCGGCGGTCAGCCGAACCCTCGACGTGAAATGAACCGTGGTTTCCGGCTCAGTCTGTCCGTGCAGCGTGCGCGTGCCCATGAGACGGCAGTTGGCGACGACGTCGCCGTTCTGGGACGCGAAGTCAGCCTGCAGGATTACCGTGCGCGGCTGACCGCGATAGAACTTGAACGGCGCGAGGAACTTCACGTCCTCGACCGAATTGACGTGCCGCTCCGGGAACAGCAGCCGCGCGGTCTCGACCATGGCCTCGATCCCCATGACGCCGGGCAGGACCGGGGTGCCGCCGATCTGGTGATCGTGCAGGAACGGCTGCTGCGAAGGATCGAGCTGGGTTTCGACGACCAGGCCGTTATGAAGCGTCATGCCGACGACTTTGCCGATCATGACACCCCGGTGCTCGAGCAGCGCCGCGACCCGGCCGCCTTCCCGGATGTCGAGCCCGCCGCTTTCGTCGAACTCGTGCATCATGATGCCCAGGCGCTGGGCGATGACGATCTCTCCCCGCGTGGCGCCCGCCGTCAGTTCCCTCCTCACAATCGGGATCGCTGCGTCAGGCGCGAGCATGTCGATGCCGGCCTGCTTCATCATCACCGGGATCGACCCCCGGGTGGCCATGCCGATGCCTCCCCACGCCGTCCAGTCGATCGCGATGCCGCGGGTCTCGGGACGTGTCGTGCGGAAGCTCGATACGCTCTTGCACAGCAGGTCGTTGGCCGAGCTGTAATCGGTCTGCCCGCCGTTTCCGAAGCGCCCCGCTACGGAGCTGAAAACGACAGCGGCGCCGAGCGGCATGCTCCCGAGGTTGGAAATCAGGTTGAACCAGCCGTCGGCCTTCACGTCGAACACAAGTTCAAATTCCGACGGTTTTTTGTCGGAAAGGAAATGGCTGATCTCCATCCCGGCAGCATGCAGCAAGACGTCTACACGACCGCTCGTTTCGGCGACTGTCTTCATCACCTTCGCGACCGCTTCGGCGTCGAGCAGGTTCACGCTGTAATAGTGCGGAGTCCCGCCGGCGCGCTTGACCGCTTCGATGGCGGACAGAGCGGCGTGACAGCGCTCCAGCGTCGCCAGCTCTTTTTCGACCATGGCCGGCGTGGCGCGTTCGCCGCGCGTCTTGAGCCTCTCGAAAATGTCTCGCTTGAGGCCCTCTTTGTCGGTGGCAAACCTCCGCAGGTCGGAACTGGCGGGATCGGGCGCAGGCGCCAGGTCCAGCAGATGGAAGGTCCCGCCCGAAGCCGCGGCCAGATCGGCCGTGATTGCGGAGACGATGCTGCCGGCCGCCCCCGTTATCAGGAAAACGGTTTCCTTGTTCAGCGGGATCCCCGCCTGGCCGTCGACCGCAGAGATCTCTTCCAGGCCGATTGTCCAGCGATGCCCGTCCTTGCAGCCGATCTCGACCGCGCCGGGATCGAACTGCGTCTCTTCGACGAGCAGATCCGCCAGCGCGCTGGTCTTTCGACTGGGCTCGAAGTCGACAACCTTGACCAGCGCGTCGCTCTTCTCACGTTTGAAGGCTTTGGTGAAACCGGTGACACAGCCGCCCAGCGGCGCAAAGGCGCCGCCGGCATCGTATCCGTGGACGCCGCCGAGGCGGGTCGCCGATACCAGGAAGGTACCGGGTGAGCCGATGTGTTCATAAAGAGAGCGCATCACCGCGTACAGGAGCTTCACGCGCACCCGATTCGCTTCACGCCAGGATTCGAGAGTCATCTCGGCAACATTGCCTTCGCCGTCGAGAGCCGGCAGCCAGTACACTCCCTGGATCGGGCCTGCCGATTTCCATTCCTCAATTTGCCTGAGCAGTGTTTCCATGTCGGGAGCGCCGTCGATCCAGAGCACTTGAGCTCCATGCTTCTCCAGCCTTCCCGCCAACGCCTTACCGATGCCGCCCTGGTCCGGCATGATCACGACCCGGCTCTTTTCATCAAGAAGGACGCCGGTCGGCTTGCACAGGTCGAGCGGCGGCCGCAGACGCGGTACCGGAACCCGCCGCGGAATGGCATTCGCGGCTTCCATACTGACCGCAATTGCCGGGATTTCGATCACGGGCGCTGCCGGAGCGCCAGCGGGCGCGGCTTGCGCAGCCGCCGCCTGCAGGCGTTGCCGCAATTCGGGCTTGCGGTCGTAGACGAACTGAATGGTGTGTGCAAGAGTCGGGAAGTCACGCAGCTTTAGATTCTCGTCGCGTGGAATGCCGTATGCGGCCCGGATCTCAGCAAACATCTCGGCCTGCTTTACCGTGTCAATGCCGAGATCGGCTTCCAGGTCGAGATCGAGATCGAGCATATCCGGCGGATAACCGGTCTTGGCGGCGACGATCTCGAGCACCTTGTCCTTCACCGCGTCCTTTTCTTCCGCGGTCGCAGCAGCCGGAGCCGCCGGAGCAGCGGCCTCCGCGACAGCGGCCGGTGCGGGCTGACCCGCAGGCACAGGCGCGGCGACTGCCGCTGCGGGCCTCAAATCGGGACGCCTCTGGAAAACGAACTCGATCGCATGCGCGAGTGTCGGGAAATCGCGCAGCTTCAGATTATCGTCGCGCGGAATCCCATACTCGGCACGAATGGCGGCGAACATCTCCGCCTGTTTTACCGTGTCGATGCCGAGATCCGCCTCGAGGTCCAGATCGAGATCGAGCATGTCCTGCGGATAGCCGGTCTTCTGCGAGATGATCTCGAGGACCTTGGCTTTCACGGGTTCGGAAACGGCTTGCGCCGGAGCCTCCATAACGGTTGATGGAGCGGGCGACGGGGCGGGCGAGGCTGCAGGCGGTGCCGTCACAGCTGCCGGCGCGGGAGCCGGAGCTTTCAGGTCCGGGCGCCGGTCGTAGACGAATTTGATCGCGTGCCCGAGTGTCGGAAAGTCGCGCAGCTTCAGCGCGTCGTCGCGCGGAATGTCGTAAGCGGCGCGAATGGCCGCGAACATCTCCGCCTGTTTCACCGTGTCGATGCCGAGATCCGCCTCGAGGTCCAGATCGAGATCCAGCATGTCCGGCGGATAGCCGGTCTTTTCCGAAATGATCTGGAGGACTTTCTCTTTCACCGGCTCGGAAACGGCCGGCGTCGGAACGGCCGCCACGGTTGGCGCAGCCGGCGCCGCGGCGGCAGCCGGCACTGGCTGCGATACGGGGGCCACAGCTTTCAGGTCCGGCCTGCGGTCGTACACGAACTTGATGGCATGTGCCAGCGTGGGAAAGTCGCGGAGTTTCAGGGCGTCGTCGCGCGGAATGTTGTAGGCGGCACGAATGGCGGCAAACATCTCCGCCTGCTTGACGGTGTCGATGCCGAGGTCGGCCTCGAGGTCCAAGTCAAGGTCCAGCATGTCTGTCGGATACCCAGTCTTCTCCGAGATGATCTGCAGCACTTTCTGCTGCACCGCGTCCGCCGCGGGAGCCGCGGCAGTCGTCATTGCCGGGGCGGCAGCCGAGGACGCAACAGCGCCGACGGCGGGCTGTGGCGCTGCCGGCCGGGGAGGCGCGGCGACGGCCGTCTGCACGGGCGCCGGTTGCGCAGGGCGCGGGGGCGCAGGAGCAGCCGGCGCCTGGAACGTCGCCGTCGCAGTGGCGGGGATCGCAGCCACTTGAGCTGGAGGACCCTGGTCCTTCAGCCGAAGCGTGCGCTTGACCACTTCCAGCTCGGCTTTGTCGTGGCCGGCTGCAGTCTTGAGCCAGTCTCTCCAGGCATTCGGATTGACGATCCTGTAGCCATATCCGAGCGAATCCGCACGAGGATGAACGCCGTCGGGAGTCGGAATCCAGCGCGTCAGCGTCATGCTGATCTGAGACCCGAATCCGGCACCGAGCCGCAGCGCATACTGAACCGGATACGCTCCGCCCTTCGACAGATTCAGCAGGCCCAGCTCCGGATCGACCTCTTTGAAGTTGGGCACGGGAGGAACAATGCCGGTCTCGAGAATTTTGAGGGCGACCACGTCCTCGATGCCCACAGCCATCGGATGCCCGGTCGCGCCCTTGGTGTTGGCAACGATGATCCGATCTGCGGCGTCTTTGAAGACATGGCGCAAGGCGAAGACTTCCGCCGAGGCGCTGCCGCCCCGCGCAGGAGTGTAAGTCTCGTGCGACACAAAAACGGTTTTGGCGGCGATCTCGTACCGGCTGATACCCCACTGAGTCTCTGCGTCCGAGATCAGCCTCTCCATGACCTGGCAGATGTGGCCGACGTCGAGCCGGCTGCCGTGATAGGCGCTGTTGGCGGTGACGGTGCTGAGCACCTCGCAGATCGGCTGAATACCCCGTTCCTGCGCGGCTGCCAGGCTTTCCACCACCATTGCGGTGGCTCCCATCCCGATCAGCAATCCGTGCCGGCGCCGATCGAACGGGATCGCGGCTTCTTCCACGATTTCGTCCGTTGCCGCGGCGCCGGAAGCGAGGAAGCCCGAGCCATGCCACTCCATCAGGTTGTCGGAGGTAACGTCGTCGGCGGTGACGATGATGACGCGTCGGCAGCGGCCCGCCTGAATCCAGTCCTTCGCCAATGTGACGGCCTGGGTCCCGGTTGCGCATGCCGCGTTAATCTGAGTGTTCGGTCCGCGCGCCCCGATGTATTCGGCAAATTGGGAATGGCCCATCGAGAGCACGCGGAAGAGGAACCGGCGGTCGAACCGATACGGGTGTTCTTCGATCTCCGCCTGGAGTTTCGCGATCCGCTTGTCGATCTCGACAACGATTCCGTTGGCGGAGAGTTGAGCCGCCCGCGCCCGCAGAGTCGTCAGCTCCTGCAGACGCTCGCGGCGGATGCGCTCTTTGTAGTAACCCGAAATGATCTCCGCAAAGGAATCGTAGCCGGGGAATGCGGAACCGAAGATCACACCGGTGTCGTCCCGCATGCTGTCGGGGAGTCCCCAGCGGTCGGGAAGCTTGGTTCCTTTCGTGGTGGTCTTGTACCGCATGATCAGCGGGAGTCCGGCATCGCGCAGCGCGTCGACGCCGGCAGCGATCGCCAGACGGGTGTCGTGATCGAGCGCCTCCAGCCGGTCTTCGGGAAAACCGAAATCACGACACAAGTCATACTGCCTCGCGCGCGCGGCGAGCTTGATCACGTCCTCCGGCTTGTCGATGGTTTCGAACCGGCCTTCGCCCGATCCGGTTTTGACCAGCCGGGTGATGTTCTTGTCGACCATCGCCTGCCGCAGATGTGCCGGAATTGGCTCGATAAACCGATCGCCGCGCAGGACGCGTTCGACGTTCAAGTCATCAAAGACCCGATCGACGCCCGGCAATCCCAGAGAAGCGCCGGTGATGACCACGCGGGGCAGTTCCTGGGCCGACGGCCGGGTACCCCCGGAGTAAATCCTGAAGCCTTGTTCCAGGAAATCGGCGAACAGTCGTCCGAGTTCCTGAATCCGGCCGTTGCCCGCCTTCGCGGGATTGGGCGTCAAAAACGGTTCGATCGGCGGAGCTGCCTTGACGACAGCCTGTTCACGCGGAGCAGGAGTGCCCTTCGGCGTGGGTTCAGTCACTGGCGCCGTCGCTGTCCGAACCTCGACCCTTTCCTGTTTGCGGGGCGCGGAGTCCGGCGCACTGGTCCCCAGGCCGGCCGCATACAACCCGCACAGAGCCAGGTTCAATGAAGCGGCCTCTCCGATTCTCGGGTGATTCGTGAACAGCGGCCAAACGCCTTCGCGCCCCCCAAGCACATCCTCCACGAATCCGTACAGCACCCGTTTCGGACCGACTTCGACAAAAACGCGCGCCCCTGCGTCGTACAACGTGTTGAGGCCTTTCACGAACTGCACGGGGTTGGCGACCTGCCGGCTCAGCAGTTGGATCATCTCGGGGACCGCACCGGGTCCCATCGGGTAGAACTCGCCCGTGACATTGGAAATGATGGGGATCCTCGGCGGCTGCAGTCTCATTTTGCCGAGGAATGGGGCCAGCTTCTCGCCCGCTGCAGCCACGATCCTGGTATGGAAGGCGTGGCTGACCGGCAGCTGCGTGACCCGGAATCCGGCGTCGCGCATCGCAGCCATCGCTTTTTCCATCCCCGCCGTTGAGCCGCCGATCACGGCCTCCTTGCTGCTGTTGATGTTTGCGATCACGACGTAGCCGTCGATGCCGGCCACGATCTCTTGCACCTCTTCGATCGGGCCGAAGACTGCCGCCATCTGACCATTGTCGTCGGTGGCGCAGCGGGTCATTTCGGTTCCACGCGCTCTCACGGCTCGGAGCGCGTCCGCGAACGGAAGCGCGCCGGAACCGACCAGCGCTCCATATTCGCCGAGGCTGTGGCCCATCACCATGTCGGGGAAAATCCCATAATCGCCCAGGAGTCGCGCAATCGCTGTTTCCGTCGCAAGCACGGCGGGCTGGGTGATCGCAGTCTGTTTCAGGTTCTGTTCCGCGACGGCAAGCGCCTGCTCGTCGGATTCGTCCAGGAATATGTAGTCGCTCAGGGATTTGCCCAGAGTTTCTTTCATCACCTCGTCGGCTTCGTCAAAGGTCTGTGCAATTGTCGGCTCGGTGCTTCTGAGCGTTCTCAGCATATTGACGTACTGGGATCCCTGGCCGGAGAAGAGGAAAGCGACCTTCTGAGCCGGGCCGCGGCCCAGGAAGATGCCCTTGGCGCGCAAGGCCTTCCATCTCCCGGCCTGGTCCTCCTCAAAGGCTTTCAGCGCCTTGCCGGCTTTGTCGATCAGGTCGGCGGCATTTTCGTAAGCGATCGCCAGGCGCACCGGAGCGCGCAGCTCCGATTCGGTCGGAAGGCATGGCGGCGGCACCCTGCCGGCCTCGGCGTCGGGCACGACCGCCTTCAGCCGCGCAACTACGGCGGCATCCGAGTCGGCGCCAATGACGAGCGCGCCTCTCAACGGCATCTTTCCCCCAGGTCTTGCAGATCCGCCGCCCTGAGTTTCGGGAACTGAAATCGCCGCCTTCCGCTCCGCTTCGATTCTGCCGGGAACGTATTCCTCGAGCACCATGTGGAAATTCGTGCCGCCGAAGCCGAACGCGCTCACGCCGGCGCGGCGCACGCCGTCTCTTCCGATCTCCCACTCGCGTGTCTGGGTGTTGACATAGAACGGCGACTTGGAGAAGTCGATGTCGGGATTCGGCTGGCGGAAGTTGAGGCTCGGCGGCAGAGTCTTGTGATGCAGCGCGAACATGGCTTTCAAAATGCCGGCCGCTCCGGCCGCGCCCTTGAGGTGACCGATGTTGGATTTGACCGAGCCGAGCGGCATCGATCCGACCGGCAACCCAAAATCGAGAAACGCATCGGACAGACTCTGAACTTCGACCACATCGCCGACCCGCGTCGAGGTGCCGTGCCCCTCCATCAGGTCGCCGGGCAACGGCGTCACGCCCGCATCCTGCCACGCGCGATGCACACAGAGCCGCTGCCCAACGGGGTTCGGAGCCGTGATGCCCTTGCCTTTTCCGTCGCTGGAGCCCCCGAGCCCGCGGATTACAGCGTAGATCCGGTCCCCGTCCCGCTCGGCATCCGCGAGCCGCTTGAGCAGGAATATCACCGAGCCTTCGCCCATGACGAAGCCGTCGGCCCCTTCCGCGTACGGCCGTGTGCCGGTGGCCGAGAGCGCCCCGATCTTGCAGAACTTGACGAACGTGGACGGCGCCATGTTCGCATCGATTCCACCGGTGATCACGGCGTCATAATCGCCTGCGACGAGGCCATATATTGCCGCGCGCATTCCCGCCATCGCGGATGCGCAGGCGGCGTCGGACACGAAATTGGGTCCCTTGAAATCCCACAGCGCAGCAATCCGGCCGGCAATGATATTGGAAAGTTCGCCGGGCATCGTATCTTCGTTGATTTCGGGCAACTGTCTGCCGAGCCCGGCGAACAGCTCTTCCACAATGTTCTTGCGCGCTTCCGCCGGAAGAGAAGAAAACATCCTTGTTTTTCCCAGCTCGGCGGCAAACTCCTGGAAGATCACGCGGGCCGCCGAGTAGAGGTGTTGATCTCCGGCCATCGCATTGCCCAGGATCACGGCCGTACGTTCTGGATGCAGCGGGCGGGAAGGGAATCCGTAGTCGGCAAGGGCTTCACGGGCGGCCACGACAGCCCACTTCTGGGTCAGGTCCATCACCGCGCTGACCCGCGGCGGAATCGGCAGTTTCCATTTCAGCGGATCCCATTCCCACTCTCGGACCCAGCCGCCGATCTTCGAGTAGGTCTTGTCGGGGGCTTTCGGATCCGGATCGTAATACAGCTGCGGATCCCATCGGTCCTTGGAGACCTCCGTGATGCTGTATCGGCAGTTCTTGAGGTTCTGCCAGAATGCCTTTGCGTTCGGGGCATCGGGCAGGAGAGCTCCTACGCCTACAATCGCGACCGCCTTATGTGCCGATGATTTCATGATCCTCCTTCGTATGAGTCCAACGTCCGACGTCCAACGTCGTTCGTCTCGAGACGTTGGCCGTCGGACCGTTATGAAGTCCTGCGTCCGTACAGAATATCCGCAATGTAGTCCATATCAGCAACGAGCCCCGTCTGCGTCCCATATGTTGAAGACAGGCAGAGCTTCTTTTCCAGCTCGGCTGTATCCTTCGGTTCCGTGGCGCCGCCGACCCAGCGCATGCCCTCGGCAGCGACCTTCATGGCAGCCTCGCGGGCAAAAGTCCGGCTCATGACCGCCAGCGTCCCGGCGGAAAAACGCGGGTGCGCTTTCGCGTTCAACGTGCCTTCGGCAGCCCGTGCCGCCCGGCGCGCGAAGGCCCCGGCGCTCTCTGCGTACGTGATCCACTCCCCGATCCTGAACAGCAGGTGCTGATGGCGGGTGAGACGGTTTACGCGGGCCGCTTCCATGAGTTCCGCGAGCGTGTGCAGGCTGCGTGCTGCGATGCCGGCGCCCACGTTCGGGTTCTTTCCTTGCAGTTCCTCGAGCTGGCGGGCCTGGTCGTGGTAATGCTGGCCCTTGGTCTTCAGGTGCAGCTGCCAGCGGTCGCGGGAGATGGTCATCTCCATGATCTCGGATGTTCCTTCATAAATGGTGGTGATGCGGGCATCCCGCTTGATCTTCTCCACCATGTACTCCCGCGTGTACCCGTAACCCCCCAACGCCTGGATGCTCGCGTCCGCCGCCATGTTGCCCGCTTCGGTGGCGAGGTATTTCGAAATCGCGCCTTCGGTGTTGAGGTTTCCCTCTCCGCTGTCGATGCGCTCGGCAGTCTCCTCGATGAAGGAGCGCGCGGCTTCGAGACGCACGCCGTGCGGGACGATGAGCTTGTGCGTGTAGCCCTGTTTTTCGGAAAGGGGCGCGCCCCCCTGAATCCGTCCCATCGAGTAGGGGATGGCGCGGTCGAGCGCTGCCCATCCGGCTCCGAGCCCAAACGCGGCGACCATCAGGCGCGTGTAGCCGAACACGAGTTGGGCCTGGAAAAGCCCCTGGCCTTCGTTCAGTCCCAACAGGCGGTCGGCATCGACATGAACATCCTCGAGCGAAACGGTCGCCGTGTTGCTGGCTCGGATGCCATGCTTGTCTTCCGGTTTTCCGTGCCCCAGGCCGGGAGTTCCTTTTTCCACCACAAACCAGCTCGGGCCGCCCGGGGTCTGGGCAAGGACGCTGTAGAGGTCGGCATATCCGCCGTTGCTGATCCACTGTTTGCTGCCGTTGATCCTGTAGCCCACCACCTTGTCGTTCTCGCGCACCGGAGTCGCAGTGGTACGCAGCGCGGCCAGGTCGCTGCCGGCTTCCGGTTCGGTGGCGCCATAGGCCATGAGAAGGCCCTCGCGGGCAATCCGAGTCATCCACTTCGCCTTCTGTTCCTGCGTGCCGCCAAAGAGAATGGGATCGCTGCCGAGGAAAGTGGCGAGAACCCCCGTAGAAAGCGCCAGGTCGATCCGGGCCATCTCTTCGCAGACCCGGTAGACGTCAAAAGCTCCGCCCCCCATGCCCTCAAATTCCTCGGGAATGAACAGGAGCTGGATGCCCAATCCGGGGCCGCACATTTCCCGGACCATTTCCTCCGGAAAATCGTGCGAACGATCCAGTTCCAGCTGTTTCTTGTCCGGGAGGTGCGCCGAGGTGAATTCCTTGATTGCCTCCAGGGTCATGTCGAGCGTTTCTTTGTCGAGTCCTTTGTTCATTGTGTCCAGTTCCCTCACATGTGACCGTATTGCCCCACGGGACAAAATGCCGGCGAAAATTGGAAAGTCTCAAATTTTCGCACATCTCGGCCCGAAATTTGAGGACTTTCGCCATGATACTGCAAAAAGCCCGACCAGACCGATCCGCTTTGCGGCCCTTCGGGTTCCCTGCGTCTTTGCGGCGGCTGTTAAACCTTATTGAAACCTCTGATAAGCTTAGGAATCATTAGAAGGCGGGTTTGGCGTGCCCGACCATCGGAGGAATCGAACATGAAAAGGCTCAACCCCCTGGCAACAGCCCTGACATTGCTTGCTGCTGTCGCAGTCCTGCTCCCCACGGCTTCTGCCGACTACAAGAAGGCTGTCGACTATTACAACCAGGGCCAGTTTGAAAAGGCGATCCAGGAACTGAAGCCGGACCTCGATGCCAATCCAAGCTGGGAGTCGGGCCACCGCCTCCTGGGCCTTTGCTATCTTGGGCTGAAGAACAACGCGCTGGCGGTTTCGTCCTTCACACGCGCGGTCCAGCTGAAGTCGAACGCCTTCTCCACGTACCGTGGGCTGGCGCTGGCCTACTTCAACATGCAGAGGTATGACGATGCGGTCCAGGCGTTGAACCAGGGAGAGTCCTTCGCCACCAGCGAAGAGAAATACATGCTTTATCACCTTCGGGGGGCGGCATACTTCCGGCAGGAGAAATACGGCGAGGCAGCCAACGACATCACCGCGGCAATCCGGCTGAAACAATCGGATTATACCGACTTTTCGGAACTGGGGATCTGCTATTTCAAGCTCAACCGAATCGACGAGGCTTTTCAGACTTTGCAGAAGGCCGACAGCATGAAACCCGACCAGAGCGTTGTGACCGAGTATCTGGGCAAGCTGTATTTCAAAAAGGGCGTGGCGGCTCTTACGTCAAAGCAGTACTCCCAGGCAGTCGAGTTGCTGCAAAAGGCCCGCGATTATGATCCCAAGGACGGCTACGTCCACTACAACCTGGGCGAAGCCTACATGTTTCAGAAGAATTACGTAGCGGCTGAAAAAGCCTACAACCAGGCAGCGGAAGCCATGCCGCACAACGCCGAAATCTATTCGCGCCTCGGCCTCGCCTGCGAGAAGCAGAAAAAGTACGATCTCGCCCTGACCGCCTACCAGAAGGCGAACGGCATAAGCCCTTCGCCCGCCCTGAAAGAAGCGATCAACCGCGTCACCGAATCCAAGAAAGCGAAGACTTAGCACAGATCGGTAATCACATATTTCGGTATTTCGGGGACAGGCTACTCAACCTCGAAATTCAAGGGAGAGAGACCGCGGTGAAGAGTTTGGTGATTGAGTAGCCTGTCCCCGTAATTCCCGTAATTCGAATTGATGAAAAATTCTGCGTGGGACGGAAACATTATAGTTGATGGGACGATTTGCGCGTCTTGTGATTCCTGGTTGCCCACATCACCTAACTCAGCGCGGTAACCACCGCCAACCGGTATTTTTCTCGGACTCAGAACGCGATTTGTATCTCGAGCTCAAGAAGAAATACTTCGAGCTCGCTCAGATCCAGCTCGACGGCTATTCGCTGATGACGAATCACACCCACGATTTGGTGATTCCGGCAACTCCAACCTCATTGGCCAAGGGATTCGGCCGGTTGCATAACGACTATGCCCGTTGGCAGCAGATCCAACACAATCAGACCGGTCACCTGTGGCAGAACCGTTTTTGGTCCTGTCCGATGGACGAAGATCATTTCTGGAAAACTCTACGCTATATCGAACTGAATCCGGTTCGCGCCGGGCTGGTGCGGCATGCCTGGGAATGGCCTTGGTCTAGCGCTAGGGCCCATGTGAAGGGGGTTGATGATACCGGTATGCTCAATATGGATCGGTGGAGCACTCGCTTTGACGGCGAACGGTGGCGAGAGTTTCTGCGAGAGCCGTTGGACGAGGATGAACAAAATCGAATCCGGCTGTCGACCAGGACCGGCCGCCCACTTGGCAGCGAACAGTTTCTTCGAGAGCTTGAGGTGCTGACCGGCCGGTCTCTGCGAGCGCGGAAACGTGGACCAAAGCCCACGCGCCGCGCTCAGAGTTTGGTGATTGAGTAGCCTGTCCCCGAAATAACGGTGACATGCTACCCGATCACCCTATTGGAGGGAGTAGGATTTTTTCCAGACGCGGACGTTGCCGGATTCGTCGACGGCAGTGATTACCATCTCATAGGTTCCGGCTCCACGACCTGCTTCGATCGGGATATCGACGGCGAAAAAACGGGTGGCGCCTTCTGCACCTGCCCTGGCCTGCAGTGTCTGCCGCGAGGCTGTGTCCTGGACAAAGATTCCCTCAGGCAGAAGATCCGACGCCCGGTCCTTCATATACAGCCGCACCTGCAGGGAGCTTCCCGCGCTGCCGACAGCGGTCACTGTATCGAGTGTGGGTGCGTCTTGCTCGGTGGTGGCGGTGACGTCCTGCGGGATATCGTACTCGCGGACCCGTTGCAGCCATGTGCTCTCAAGAACGGCCGGAGAAGACTTGAAGACAGTAGACAAAGCATCCTGAAGGTTGCTCCTCTTCAGAGCATCAAACAGCCTGAACAGGCTGTCCCGGCCGCGCAACTCCCGGCACATGATCAGGAACGTCGCTCCCGGAGCCGCAGTCAGCAGGCTGTGCTGGCCGCCGTCGAGAGCAGGCCACTGCGCCTGATGCGCAAAACCGAGCCGCTTCATGCCTTCGAGCATGTGCGCGATTACCCAGGCTCCCTCGACATTCCGGTTCGACGCCTCGTACTCGTGGATAAGCAATTCCGACATTCCTTCCAGAAGAAACCGGGACTCCTGCCGGTCCGCCCGTCCTTCGGAAAGGCCCAGCAATCCGAGTCGCGCCATCTCACGGCCGGCAGAATGAATGAGGAAGAACTTCGGGTCGGTAGCCCCGGCAGGTCCGCTCATGCCTACGCTTATGGTGCCGGTCTCATATTCGCTGCTGATATCCGCACTGCCCCAGCTCACGACGACTAGAACCCTGCGCGGCATGGTCCCGACGGCGCGGTTTATGAATTGCCAGCACTGCTCGAGATCCACGACCGCATCGCGCCCGAAATTTTCGCGTTCTGTCGGGAGCCGCACGCGAATGTGCTCGGATATCACTCTGTCGGTCACCTGTCCTGCGGAATCGCGCGGTGCCAGGAAGAGGTTTACACAGGATCCGAGAATCACTGTCAGGAGTAATGGAAGGGCAGGCCGGAACATCACCACAGCATTCACTAGCTCCGCGCCGGCTCTTGGGCAGAAAAGCTCGCCAGTGCAGTCGACTCGTCTTTGTACCAGTCAAAGACGTTGATCAATTTTGTTATCGTAAGGAGATCGATCAGCCGCTGGTTCGGCGCCAGAAGCTTCAGACTCCCGCCCTTCTTCCGGGTGGCGGTGAAGCAGCGAACGATTTCGCCGAGCCCGGCACTGTCCACATAAGGCACTTTCGCCAGATTCACAAGGACGTTCTTTTTCCCCAGACTCAGCAATTCGTCCAGCTTCTGCTTGACTTCGATATCCCCCTCGCCCAGCAAGATCTTCCCTTCAATGTCGATGATGACGACATCCCCCGCATTTCTCGACGAGAGTTTCATGAACTCCTCCGTGGATTGCCCCCTGAAGCTAGCACAGGCTCTCCAATCCTGTCAATTTTCGGACTGTTAAAAGCCACCGCGAAGACGCAACGAGCGCGCAGGGCGGCAAAGAAAAACGGGCTGTCCTCGTCATCTTGGGTTGCACATTCTGTCGCCGATTTGCTATACATCAGGGTTACCTTGTGACTTTTGCCCCTGGAGCTCTCCATGGTTGCCATCCGATCCGTCATCGCCAGAGAAATTCTCGACTCAAGAGGAAACCCGACTGTTGAAGCCGATGTAGTCCTGGAAAACCAGATCCGGGGACGGGCTGCCGTGCCTTCGGGCGCCTCGACTGGAACTCACGAGTCCGTCGAACTCAGGGACGGAGACCAGCGCCGCTATCTGGGCAAG
>Ga0335070_10005697_pt1 | contig 14665 bp, 15 predicted proteins | sample Lox_Sample_13_FD_206722 | JGI IMG/M metagenome (GOLD analysis project Ga0335070, IMG submission 206722) | Soil microbial communities from Loxahatchee National Wildlife Refuge, Florida, United States - Lox_Sample_1.3 | ecosystem: Environmental > Terrestrial > Soil > Wetlands | place: USA... | reverse complement strand
TGATGAGTCTACCTACCTAGCCAGCTTCGGTCAACCCCTCACTCTGGTAATGAACCTAACTCTTTGCCTACAATTACGTGTGGACTTCGCTCAGAATCCACCCAAGATATTGTTTGAACCCTCTTGTAATCGGCAACGCAATAATCTCTGGTACTTGGTACGAGTGTAATTCCAGGACCAATTTCTCAAGAGCACGATATCGGTCGGCTGTGGTCTTCAGAATCACCAAAGCCTCCTCCCCCACAACCATCTTTCCGTTCCAACGATAAATTGATCGGATGGTCGGAAGAACGTTCGCGCAAGCAGCCAACCTTTCCTTTACCACAAGCTTTCCTATTTTCAGGGCCTGGTGCTTGTCTCCTGCTGTAATAAAAACAACGAGCGCCTTTACCGATAACCTTTTCTTCCTCGATGGCTTCTGCATTGGCGGCGCGACCTTAACAGCTGAACCACCTGTCTTTCAACGGTCACCGCCACGAGATCAAATCAAAGCAAAATCTGGGCCAAATACGTATGCTGATGAAAATTTCTCATTACTAATCATGCATATATGAACATGTCTAGTATATTTCCTCCTTTGCGATAAGCTCCGGTGAAGTTCAAAAAACGTCAGAATGACTAAAAAGTGACAAAAATGTACAAATTTTGACTTCTCTGTATATATTAATTCATTGCCATTCTGACCTACCTTCGAGTCCGTTACCACCGCACGGTTATCTAACAACCAACTATGGCACTAGCGGTCTCATTGACACCCATTTAATTCCTCACATATGATTGTTTGAAGCGGAGGTCACGTGATGGGCTTTACCATTTCTCCTATGGAACTCAAAACACGACTCGACAAAGGTGATAAGCTAGTCCTCCTCGATGTGCGAGAACAGTGGGAATATGACCTCGCCAAGCTAACTGGCTCTATCCTTGTTCCTCTTGGAACGCTCCCTCAGTCGATGGCCAAATTGAATCGTGACGCAGAAATAATCGCCATCTGTCATCATGGTATGAGAAGCGCGGATGCCACTAATTTCCTTCTTCAGCAAGGATTCGGGAATGTAAAGAATTTGGTTGGGGGGATCGACGCTTGGTCAGTTCAGGTGGATGGGAGTGTGCCTCGATACTAGCCGAGAAGCACTGATACACTCAGATCCGTAGGCGGAGTCTATTCTCGTTTCCATCGCTAACCCATTCCTTCGCGGAAATAGCAGACAGTGCGTTTAAGCCCGTCGGATAGTTCGACTCTTGGCTCCCAAGATAGTTCTTGACGAAGTTTCGTCGGATCAATGACGCTCCGGGCTTGTTCCCCTTTTTTTGCAGGGCCGTGAAGTTCTTTGCACTTCGACCCTACCTGCTCAACAAGGATTCTGAATAGGTCGTTGATCGACGTTTCTGTCCCCGTACCCACATTATAAGTACCTTGCGTGTCCTGTCCCATCACAGCAAGGTTTGCCTCAACCACATCATCCACAAACACGAAATCTCTCGTTTGTCGACCATTACCATTTATGATCGCCTGTTCATTATTGAGTAGTTTTTGAATAAAGATCGCGACGACACCAGCTTCTCCATAAGGATCCTGACGAGGGCCGTAGACATTGGCGTAACGAAGATTCACCACTTGGATCCCGCCGACACGTTGATAGTACGACAGGTACTGCTCGCCACAAAGCTTGCTAAGCCCGTAGGGTGAAAGCGGCTGCATTACATGCGTTTCTGAAGCAGGGAATACTTCTTGTTCTCCGTAGATGGCACCACCGGATGAAGAAAATATGACCTTTCGCGCTCCATGTTTAACCGCTTGCTGTAACACATTGAGCATCCCAAGCACATTAACTTGAGCATCGAAGATAGGATCTTCAACAGATTTCCGTACGTCCATTTGAGCCGCAAGATGCATGATGATGCTCGGCCGTTCGTTACGGAAGACTCTCTCAAGCCGCCAACCCTGAATGTCAGTCTTATAGAAACGAGCCGCCCGATTAAGATTGCGTCGTCTTCCTGTGGAGAGATTATCAACAACGATGACTTCATGGCCTTCCAAAACCAAACGATCAACTGTATGAGATCCAATGAACCCTGCTCCTCCTGTCACCAATACCTTCATGCCCCCTCCTGCGGTTGCATTCTCGCCCAGCTCTTGTTTCCGTCTCTTACTTAGCCGCCTCTCCTCGTCCAAACCCCACAAGGACTTCGCGGTTACCTTTCCGGCCATGGACTGGAGAGTCGAGTACTCCTATCACGTGAAGCCCAAGCTGGCTCGCGCATGCAACTACCTTGTCTGTTACAGTCTGACGTTGAGCATCATCCTTAACAATCCCTCCCCGTCCAACTTCTCCCTTACCAACCTCAAACTGTGGTTTTACCAACACCACGATCGTTGCCATATCTTCTTTTAGCAAGGAGACTACACGGGGTAATACCAAGGTCAATGAAATAAAGGAAACATCGATCACGGCGAGATCAATCGGTTCTGGCACAACTGTACGGTCAACATAGCGGATATTGGTCCGTTCGCATAGAGTAACGCGTGGGTCTTGCCGAAGCCCCCAATCGAATTGTCCATATCCCACATCCACTGCATAAACGTGACTAGCTCCCCTCTGCAATAGACAATCAGTAAAACCACCAGTCGAACATCCTACGTCCAGTCCTACCTTCCCCTGTGGATCGATCTGAAACGAGTCCAACGCAGCAGCCAGTTTCTCGCCAGATCGGCTAACAAACGGTGCGACTTTCTCAACGTCAAGCCGCGCATCTGCCGAAATGAGTTTGGCCGGTTTGTCGACCACTACCCCATTGACTAGGACTCCCCCAGCCAACACCGTTCGTGCGGCGGCTTCACGACTTGAAACAAGACCTTGACTAACCAAAAGTCGGTCTAATCGTTCTTTGGTTATGCGCCCTTTGGGATTCATGAAGACACGCCGATGTAATAGCAGGAGAGTAGATTTCTCGCGGGAAGTAGACCAGGCGACTTAAGAGGAAGATTCGTCAGCCTCATCATTAGGCGAAAAGGCGTGAATTCTCTTCTTCCCATTCTTGTCTTGCACCAACACTTCGACTTTTTTCTCCGCGTCTTCCAACACCCTCAAACAACTCTTCGACAGACGAATTCCCTCCTCAAATATTTTGAGGGATTCGTCCAACGGCAAATCTCCTTTTTCCAACTCACCCACAATGGCCTCTAACCGAGCCATCGCCTGCTCAAATTTCACTGTAGCCACAACCTTTCCTCCCTGTCAGCTAAAACGATGTCATTATACCTTGCACCCATGAGAATTCAAGCCGAGGTATCAGGGATTACATCTTTAACAATGCAGGCTAACTGACCTCTCGCAAGTCTGGCCGCTAACTCGTCCCCGACACGAACGTCTTTTGCATGACGGATGATTCGACCTGTCCCAACATTCTGAAGAATGCTATAGCCGCGTCCTAGAATGGCTAAAGGGCTGAGGTTATTCAGTTCCGCTACCGCGTGCTGAATTCGCTGGCGGCGATGCAGTATCACGCTTTTCATTTGTCGTTGGAGTCTTGTCACGAGCTGAGGAATGAGAGTAAGACCTTGCTTGACGAAAAGGAGTGGATTGCAAGCGAGAAGATCTTGATGCCGGCCATCGACACGCTGTTTCATGGTGCTCCTCAGTTCGGCAACAGCCTGACAGAGACGACTTGTTAGCTCATCAACAAGCTGAGATTTGTCTTGAACATAAAAACGCATATGAGAAATCTCACTCAGATACGCCTCGAGCCGGTGACGTTCGAAGACACAGCGCCGTGTCATCACCCGCTGTATTCGAACAGAATAGTCCTCCAGTTGTTCTACCAAGCGAGATAACACAGGCACTACCATCTCAGCTGCTGCTGATGGGGTCGGAGCCCGAACATCAGCAGCAAGGTCGGCCAAGGTCACATCAATCTCATGGCCGACCGCCGATACCACTGGGATACGCGACGCCACGATTGCACGCACGACGGCCTCTTCATTAAAGCTCCAGAGATCTTCCCAGGATCCTCCACCCCTGCCGATGATGATGACGTCAATCTTGCGAATGCTGTTCAATGAAGCCACCGCGTCGGCAATCTGCTTTGCTGCTCCTTCGCCTTGCACCTGTACCGGTGCGATGATGATGTGGAGAAGTGGCCATCGCTTTTGAAGGACCGTAAGGATGTCGTGAATGGCCGCTCCCGCGATCGATGTCACGAGACCGACAGCGCAAGGAAACGCCGGCAGTGACTTCTTCCGCTTTTGATCGAAGAGGCCCTCTGCAGCAAGACGCTCCTTAAGTTGCTCGAACGCCAGTTGAAGGGCGCCGATTCCCTTAGGCTCGACATGCTCGAGGACGATTTGATACTCCCCCCTCGGCTCGTAGACGGTGAGCCGACCGCGCACAATCACGTGCAACCCTTCTTGTAAAGCAAACCGTAACCGTAGACCATTCGATCGGAAGAGCACGGCCCGAATTTGGCTGGTACTATCTTTAAGGGTACAGTAGAGATGCCCCGATCCTGGTGTGCGGAGATTGGAAATTTCTCCCTCCAACCAGATGTCCAAAAACTGTGTTTCGATCGACGCCCGAATCAGACCTGTGAGTTCCGCAACGGTCAGAATCCGTCTCGGCGGCGTATCGGGGAAGAGAGGAGCAGGAAATTCGCGTGCGTGCGTAGCGGACTCCGTTAGTCGATAATCCGAATCCGTTCGATGGACAGTGCCTTACCCAAGCGGGCATCCAACTCAAGCAAGGCCGCACAGAACACGGTGGGACCGCCTGCGACCTCGAACCGACGCGGCATACCGGTGAGGAATTTTTCAATCGCCAATTCCTTCTTCACTCCGATCACAGAATGGAGTGGACCGGTCATTCCAATATCTGTCAGATATGCCGTTCCCTTAGGAAGAATTTGTTCATCGGCGGTCTGCACATGAGTATGGGTTCCAACCACCGCCGTCACCTCGCCATCCAAATAGTGTCCCATGGCCATTTTTTCCGATGTAGCTTCGGCGTGCATGTCGACGACAACTGCTGCAGCCCGATTCTTCAGCCCGACTAATTCCTTTCTTGCCACTTGGAATGGGCAATCCAGCGTCGGCATATAGGCCCGACCCATCAAATGGAGTACAGCGAGATGTTCCCCGCTGGAGGTTTCGATCACATAACAACCATGACCGGGAACTCCAGCGGGGTAATTAGCCGGTCGAAGAAGTCGCGGCTCACGAGGAAAATAGTCGAGGATTTCCTTTTTATCCCAGGCATGATTGCCGGTGGTAATGACCGCCAATCCCATCTCGAACAGTTCTTCCGCCAAATCTGGGGTAATCCCAAATCCACCGGCTATGTTCTCGCCGTTGCCAATGACAATATCGATCTGCCGTTGAGACACCAACCGAGGCATGACTCTGGCGATGGCTCGGCGACCAGGCTCTCCCATGATGTCGCCGATGATGAGGACTTTCATTTCGCGTATTCCACGTACCGACTTTCCCGAATAACCGTCACTTTTATCTGGCCAGGATACGTCAACTCTTGCTCAATCTTCTTCGCTAAGTCTCGAGACAGTTGGAACGACTCTGAATCAGTGAGGTCCTCCTGCCGGACGATAACCCGAATTTCTCGACCTGCCTGGATCGCATAAGCCTTCTGCACGCCCTTAATCGTGGTGGCCAGTGATTCGAGCTTCTCCAGTCGCTTGACGTAAGACTCCAACGCCTCCCGTCTGGCACCCGGTCTTGCAGCGGACAACGCCTCCGCCGCCGCCACCAAAACCGACTCCGGACACAGAGGCGGCACTTGTTCATGGTGCGCTGCAATCGCATTGACTATCTTCTCGCTTTCCCCATACTTCTTCGCGATCTCGGCACCCAACATGGCATGCGGTCCTTCTTCCTCGTGGCTCACAGCCTTGCCAATGTCGTGCAATAGAGCACCTCGCCTGGCTAATTTCACATCCAAGCCGAGCTCCGATGCCATGATCCCGCAAATATAGGAGGCTTCTCGAGCATGGTAGAGATTGTTTTGCCCATAGCTCGTGCGGTACTTCAGCCGACCCAGAACCTTGACGAGTTCAGGATGGAAGTCCGAAAGCCCTAACTCGAAGATGATCTTCTCTGCCTCCTCGACCATCAGCTTGTCGATATCCGCCTTAACCTTCTCGACAATCTCTTCGATTCGAGTCGGATGGATCCGCCCGTCATGCATCAACCGTTCAAGGGACACCTTAGCGATTTCCCGACGGAGCGGATCGAAGCCAGAGACGATCACCGCTTCGGGAGTTTCGTCGATAATCAGGTCGATTCCGGTCGCCGCTTCGATCGCGCGAATATTTCGTCCCTCACGTCCGATGATCCGTCCTTTCATGGCATCATTCGGAATCGGGACAACTGAAATCGTCGACTCCGAGACGTAGTCACGCACAACCCGCTGAATAGACGTGGTAATGATCTCGCGGGCCTCCCGCTCCGCATTTTCCCTTGCCTCTTCGAGAGTCCGTTTGGCAATGCCCGCAGCATCGAGCCGAGCCTGACTTTCCATTTCTTGGAGCAGATGCTTTTTCGCTTCATCTGCCGTCATACCCGCAACCCGTTCCAGGGCCTCGCGATGTTCCTTCTCTGCCTGCGCACAGGCGGCTTCTTTGACCGTCAATCGCTCGTCGCGCTTCACGAGTTCCTGCTCTCGTTTTTGCGCTTCACCATCTCGTCGATCCAACGTTGTGACCCGTTTTTCGATGGTCTCTTCACGCTGAACCAAACGCTTTTCGATACTCGACAATTCCGCCAGCTTAAGTTTCTGCTCCTTCTCGAGTTCCGCTTTCGACTGCAGTAGGAGATCCTTCGCTTCGAGCTTGGCTTCCTTGATTATATTTTCCGCCTCTCGCTGTGCGTTCTGCGCAACTTGACGAGACTGTTCCTCCGCACGAGATTGCTTCGCGGCGCTCGCCATTCGACGAATCATCTCGTACAGTCCGATTCCGAGGAGCGCTCCAACTATCCCTATGAGCAGATTTGCCATGATCGAGGTCGAAATGGGACTCACCCCCTTCTCATCTCGGGACGAGATAGATCGACTTTCTCAGTCCCGACCACACACATTTGCTAAAGTATCGAGCCGGTAAGGTGCGTTAAGAGGGATGGGCCGTCAAGAGAAGAAGTCAGGTCGAACCGGGAACTCTGCTCACTCCGAGTAGGGAACCGGAAATGAAGGACAGGACGCTGAAGGGAGACGCCGCGCGGGTCTTGTCAGCACCTCGATAGAGAAGCGTGTCCGTCGCCCTCCCCTCGATCGACTGAAAGGAGAAGCCACGAGGACTGCAAGAGGCCGTGGATTATTTCCACAGACACTTCGTCCCATAAACATCAACCACTCTGCGAACGGCTCGAACAAAGCCCGCTCAAGAAGTACTAACTTTGCTATCGATTTTCCCTGTCTCAACGCCGTCAGCATCGACGATCCTACTGACATCCTTACGGTTTCTACGTCAGATTCTCGGAGAACATCACCGGCCGAAGATGACCTAGACCCTTACGCCTATCGTCTCAAACAGCGCCCACCGCTGCTTTTCACGTGATTTACAATACCAAACGATTCCAGCTCTTTGCAAGATGAATCTACCGAAAGAGCGAGGTCGGAACCTGCTCTTCGATGGAGGCCATGAGCGACATCATCCGGCGTTCGACATCTGCCTCGCCCTGGACTCGCTTCTTTTCCAATTCAAACATCTGATGGGCCAAGTTGAGGGCCGTTAAGACAGCTAACCTCGAGGGTGTGGTTGTATTCATACCTTCCGCCACTCGTCGCATTTGATCATCGATGAAGTGTGCCAGACGCCGGATATATCCTTCGTCTGCATCACCGCTAATGGCATAGCGTTGACCGTAAATTTCCACATCAATGGTCTTAGTCAATGGCCACCTCCTTGCGTTCGTCGTAGCCGTCCAGCAGATCAAGTTCTCCCAAGACCTTTTCGACCCGAGATTTGATGTCGACGCGTTCCCGTTCCCAACGTCGATTGGAATCGTTTTGCGCCGCAAGCCGTTCCCGAGCGGCCTTCAGTTCTCCTTCAAGTGCGGCGTTCCTGCGCTTCAACTCCTGCACCAACTTCACGAGATCTCTGATTCGACTCTCTAGTGCATCCAATCGATCCAAAGACATAGCCAGTGCGCTCTCCTTCTCCCTCCATAGACCCCCAATGGATTGGGGGGAACTATAGAAACTTGCCCAGATATTGTCAAGAAAGGTGGTTACGACGTACCGTTCAAACGAGTGTATTCGCGGTAGCTTCGCAGAACCCGCTTCACGTATTGCCGTGTCTCCTGATACGGGATCAGCTCGACGAATTCATCCTGACTTCGGCCACGATGCAAGGCGACCCAGCTTCCCACCACGACCGGTCCCGCATTATAAGCGGCGATCGTCTGCACCACATTGCCAGAAAACTGATCGAGTAACTGTTCGACATAGCGTACGCCAATCCGAATATTCGTTTCTTGATCGAACAGATCGTCTCGCGCCACGGCCGGAAATCCATAGCGTTGGGCGACGGCGTTGGCCGTCCCGGGCATCACTTGCATCAGCCCAATGGCGCCCACACGGGAAACCGCTTTCCAATCGTATTGGCTTTCTTCTCGAATAATCGCCGCAACCAGATATGGATCGACCCCTTTCGCGCCTTGATCCTTAATCGTTGTGACCAGACCCGTCGGGTAGGCCACCTCCCACATCTCCGGCGCGACCGGACCACCGGTACGTTCCAACTTATCTCGGAAACGAGCCCGAGCCAGGCGGAGCGCATGGTGATAGGCGCCAACCTCGTTCAACATGACTGACAAGGCCATCAAGGTGCTAGCATCTTGAGCATAGCGATCCGTCAGGATGGCCAACTCATGGGCCGCGTCCGACTCCAAACCCAAGACCTTTAGTTCGATCGCGCGACGATAGGCTGATTGCTGCTCGATCTCTGATCGGTTGTTTCGAGGAAGGGACGCGTCCGGCGCCATTGACGATTGCGCATCGGCTGTGACCAGCTCAGGTGTGGAAGGAGCCGGTGCAGGAAGGTCGCTCCGCTCTCGCGCTAATTGACAATAGTACGTGTAGACGTAGCGGGCGCACACTTGCAGATAGAAGTCGCGGGCACGAGATGGTTCCGTCTGCTCAGAGGCGCGTGCGATCCAATAGAGCGCCTGCGGTTCGAAGTCAGTATCATGCTGATCGGCAATGACATGGAGCGTATCTACAGCTTCACGATAGCGAGCTGTGCGATAGTAAACCCACCCAACACGCCAGAGCCCCTCAGCTCGCTGGGACGCCGGTTCTCCAGATTTCAATACCTGCCGATAGCGTGCTATCGCGTCATCAAATTGCCCTTGGTCTTCCAACCAAACTCCGGCCAGCAGGGTAATTTGTCCCCTTTGCTCGCCAGTCAATGATCCATTTTGGATGAACCGCGCCAGCTCCAAGAGTTTGTCCCCTTGGCCGAGTCTCAAATAGACGCGAGCAAGCCAGACAGACGCTTCACGGGACTCCGGTGAACCATTCCTTAAGAGACCCTGAAAGGTCTCTCGTGCCTCGTCGTACTGTTTGAGCCGCGCCTGGGCGATGCCGAGCTTCAGTTTCGCTTCGGACCGTTGCGGAGAATTCGGCTCCGCTGCCAAAAACTTCCGTAATTCCTCGATCGCCTCGGCATGGTATGCTTGGCCAAAGTACGCTTGAGCTCTCGAAAGCCGCTCCGCCGGTTGCGGTTTCCAGGGCTCGCCCCCGAGATTAGAAACTAGCAAGGTGTTCGCCTCCCTGCCTTCAGCCGAGTATGGAAATCGTATCCACAATTGTTTCAGTGTCTCTCTTCCATCGGCGATGTTATTGTCTTTGAGCTGACAGGCTGCGCGGCGAAGCAACGCCTGCGCAGTACCAGACTCTTTGTCGCTCAAACGCACAGCCTTCTCGAACCACTCGGTTGCCTCCGCACAACTAGAGGCCTGGTACCAGGCCTCCCCTGTCCGATAAGCCGCTCTGGTCAGAATGTTCGAATCGGGAACCTCGCGAGGAATGCTTTCAAACAGCTCCGCCGCCTGCTTCGCGTCGCCGAGGTTTAACAGAGCCTCACCCATCCAGAGTCGAACATAATCGTCCAAGGCCGGAAAATCGCGTTGAGCCCCGCGCAGAAACTGAATCGCCACGGCAGGATTCCGCTCGATGAGCAATACGCCGGACAACAACCCCGCCCGCTTGGCCCAGACTGTGGCAGGAAATCGTTCCATGATTCGCTTCAGGCGCTCCAGCCTGAGCGATAAGACCTGCTCTTTCGTCAGAGCCTTGCCCAGCCGCTCTTTAGGCAGCGCGGCCGCCTGGAAACACTGCTCCACCGCATCACACATGTCCGTGTCTTCTTGTATCGATGCAGAAGCTACAAGCTGTTGGTCGAGAGGAAGACCCATTCCCCACGCAGTTATCAGCACAAGCGAGAGGAGGATCCGCATGGAAGGTACGTAAACAGACATGTGCACCGTCTCTAGCCGTTACGACTCTTCTCTCTTTATATCAGCGTCCTCGTTTTGTTGCCAGCAAACCGATTGCAGCTTCGTGCTTGTTCCACTTTTTCACCCTGTGCTAGGCTGCATCAATGTCTTCTACACATGACCAACCGCTCCCTCCGTCCACAGCGGTAAACCTCCTAGCCCTTGATGAACGCGGTGTGGGTCAGATCGTCCAAAGTCTCGAGTGGCCCAGGTACCGCACGGGACAGGTGCTCCGGTGGCTCTACCGGCGAGGGGTGCGGACAATTGACCAGATGACAGACCTCAGCCTGACGGAGCGCAGCACCCTGCAAACCGTTGCAACGATCCGACGGATCACTGTCAGTCAGGTGTTTCGATCGACGGACCACACCAGGAAATTGGTTCTCACTCTTGACGATGGAGTGAATGTCGAGGCGGTCCTGATTCCAGACAATGATCGATTGACTCTCTGTGTGTCGACCCAAGTTGGCTGCACGTTGGACTGCGGCTTCTGCCTGACCGGCACGATGGGACTGACACGAAATTTGAAACCGCATGAAATCGTCGAGCAAGTCCTCACAGCCCACGAACATCTGGACGAAGGGGAGCGGATCACGAATTTAGTTTTCATGGGCATGGGTGAGCCACTGGCGAATTTGGATTCGCTCTCAGACGCCATTCGCCGACTGACCAATCAGACCTGGGGACTCAAGTGGTCGCCCAGGCGGATCACCGTTTCGACCGCCGGCCTCGCGTCACGATTGAAAGACGTTGCTCAGTTGGGAGTCAACCTGGCTATTTCGCTGAATGCCACGACCGAGGAGCAACGTGCGCGTCTGATGCCTGCCGCCACTGGACTCGCCTCGCTGAAGACCTTACTCGCCGCCTGCCGCCGGTATCCCCTGCCGCCGAACCGACGACTGACCTTCGAGTATGTCCTCTTAGCCGGAGTGAACGACGGTCGGGACGATGCTCAACGACTGGCGAAGCTCTTACGAGGCTTATCATGCAAGGTCAATCTCATACCCTTCAATGAATTTCCCGGGAATAGCTTTCGCCGTCCGTTAGACGAGGAGGTGCTGGCCTTTCAAGCAATCCTGAAACGCGCGTGCATCGACACCTTCATCCGCAAGAGTCGTGGACGCGATGTCCTTGGTGCCTGCGGTCAGTTGGGAACTCTGCCGTCACATCAGCCAGAACCTGCCTTGACACAAATTCAACCCCGTTGTTAGCATGCATCGTGCCTTCCTTCACGACATCAACATGACCTTTTTGCTTCCCCCGCACAAATCCTCTCGACTCATCGTCGCGGCACTCGTCGCTGCTTGTTCCCTCTTTCTGCTTCATCCGGTCTTGGCGGCAGAACCTCGCGAGTTCGTACTTGCCAACGGGATGAAGGTCCTGCTGATCGAAGTGCCCAAAGCCCCTGTGGCGACCGTGCAGGTCTGGTACAAGGTCGGTTCGCGGAACGAAGTGATGGGACGGGCAGGACTCTCTCACATGCTTGAGCACATGATGTTTAAGGGAACGACCAAGTATCCCAAAGGTTCTTTTTCTCGCCTCATCCGAAAAAACGGCGGGATGGATAATGCGTTCACGAGTCAAGACTTCACCGCTTACTTTGAGAACCTGGCAGCCGACCGTGTCGACCTCGCTTTGGAACTCGAAGCCGATCGGATGCAGGGGCTTCTCTTCGATATGAACGAGCTGAAAACGGAGCGTGAGGTTGTGAAGGAGGAACGCCGTCTCCGAACAGAGGACGATCCTCAAGGGGCACTGGTGGAAGCCCTGTTCGCTCAGGCGTTCTTGAGCCACCCCTATCATTGGCCGGTGATCGGCTGGTTCGGTGACCTTGATGCCATGACACTGGACGACCTTCAGCGACACTATGACACATTCTATTCTCCCAACAACGCCACGTTAATCATCGTGGGCGACATCAAAGCCGACACTCTGCTGGCTACGATCAAGCAGTTATTCGAGCCCATCCCTCGTGGACCGGAACCGAAGCCGCTGACCACCATAGAACCGGAACAAAAGGGCGAACGCCGGTTCCTGCTGAAGCGGGAGGCGCAAGTGCCGTTCGTGATGATGGGTTATCGCGTGCCGAACTATACGAGCGAAGACTCGTATGCTCTCGATATCCTCGAATCGATCTTGCAGCGAGGGAAAAGCTCACGTCTCTATCAGAGCCTGGTCTATGATCAGAAATCCGCGCTCGCAGTCGGTGCCGAGTATAGCTTGATGCAAACCGATCCGGGTCTCTTCTATTTCTATGCCCTGGTCAGCCCGGGACAAAAGGTTGAGGCGGTGGAAGAGGCGCTCAATAAGGAGATCAAACGGCTACAGGCTGACCCACCGACGGATCAAGAACTACAGCGGGCCAAGAATCAGGTTGAAGCCGCCCGAGTTTTTGAGCAGGATTCGAATTTCCGGCACGCCATGTTGCTGGGCCAGGCCGAAACGGTCGGTGCCGGCTGGCGTAAAGTCGACCAATTCCTCGAGCGAATCAGAGCCGTCACCGCGAAGGACGTGCAGCGCGTCGCGCGGCAGTACCTGACCGACGACAATCGCACGGTCGGATCGCTCATTCCTGTTCCAAGCAAACAATCCGACGCCCCGGCTGCAGCCATACATTAGGGACAACCAGGTGATGCCGTCTTCGACCACCCAGCCAGCACGTATTGCGCTCTCGCCGATCCTCGCCATAGCCGCAGTATGGTTTTGGCTCTGGGGCTCCTCCCTCAGCCTAGCAGCGGACATCGCTCCGTCGAAGTTTGTCACCGCGAACGGAATAACCGTGCTCGTACTTGAACAGCATTTCCTCCCCATCGTCGAGATTCACGCCCTCATCAAAGCCGGCTCCGCGCAGGACCCGCCAGAGAAGGCTGGGGTTGCCAACCTGACAGCCAGCCTCCTGGATGAGGGCACGACGACCAGGAGTTCAAAACAACTGGCGGAACAAATCGATTTCGTCGGAGGATCTCTCGAAGCCAAAGCCTCGGAGGATTTTACAACGGCCTCCGCGCGGGTCTTGAAGAAAGACGTCGAGCTCGGATTCACCCTCCTTGCCGATATTCTTCAACATCCCGCCTTTCAGAAGCAGGAGTTCGAGAGGATTCGCACACAACTCCTCGGCGAGATGGCCAGTGACAACGACGATCCCGGTCATGTGGCCATGAAAGCGTTCAATCAGCTGGTGTTTCACGGACATCCCTATCGCTGGCCGGTGAATGGAACGGAAGAGACGCTCACTAAGGTCACGCTCGCCGACGTCCAAGCGTTCTACGCCAAAGAATATCAACCCTCGCAAGTCATTCTGGCAATAGTCGGCGACGTGACGGTGGAGCAAGCCACCGCATTGGTGCAAACGCATTTCGGCGCCTGGAAAAAAGGGGGGGCGTTTGCGCGCAACATCAAGGACCCCTCACCGATCAAACGAAAAACCGTCCAGCTGATTGAGAAGGATCTGACTCAATCCACCATTATCTTGGGGCACGGCGGCATCCAGCGGGCTCATCCGGATTTTTATGCCGTGACCGTCATGAACTACATCCTTGGCGCCGGTGGGTTTTCATCTCGGCTGATGGAATCGATTCGTGACAAACAGGGACTCGCCTATGGCATCATGAGTCACTTCGATGCGCGGCTCTTGCCAGGGTCTTTCTGGATCAATTTGCAAACGCGGACCGAAGCGACCAACCAAGCGATTGCTGGCGTCCTGACTGAACTCAAGAATATTCGCGAAGCTCCGGTCTCAGACCAGGAACTCGCCGAGGCGAAGTCATTCTTGATGGGGAGTTTTCCGCTTCGGTTCGATACAACCGCGAAACTGGCTCAAGTCCTGGCGCAGGTTGAGTTCTATGGCCTGGGATTCGAGTATTTCTCACAATATCCGAAATGGATCGAACGAGTTACGAAAGAAGATGTTCAGCGCGTCGCCAAACAGTACCTGGATCCGCAACGCTACGCCCTCGTCGTCGTCGGCAATATTGCGAAGGCGAAAGTCAAACATTAGTTGGTGCGGGTCCGTCGCGGAACACATCGACCATGCCGACTGACACACTGCAGCGCAAACTCGAGAATCTTCGTCACGACCTCACCGACATGCGCTCTGTCCTGGTGGCGTTCTCCGGTGGAATTGACAGTACCTTTGTATTGAAAATTGCCCACGAGCAACTCGGG
>Ga0335070_10005696_pt1 | contig 14669 bp, 6 predicted proteins | sample Lox_Sample_13_FD_206722 | JGI IMG/M metagenome (GOLD analysis project Ga0335070, IMG submission 206722) | Soil microbial communities from Loxahatchee National Wildlife Refuge, Florida, United States - Lox_Sample_1.3 | ecosystem: Environmental > Terrestrial > Soil > Wetlands | place: USA: Florida... | reverse complement strand
CCTCCCCCTCGAGGGGGGAGGGGCTATTGTTCTGCTCAGACATCGAGGTTCGCGACCTCGAGCGCGTTCTGCTGGATGAAGTCGCGGCGCGGCTCGACGCTGTCGCCCATGAGGGTCGAGAAAATTCCCTCCGCGAGATCGGCATGCGCGACCTTGACCTGGAGGAGCGTGCGGGCGTCGGGGTCGAGCGTCGTCTCCCAGAGCTGCTCCGGGTTCATCTCGCCCAAGCCCTTGTAGCGCTGCACGTCGCCCTTCTTGGGGCCGAGCTCCATCACGGCCTCGACGAGGGCGGTCGGGCCCGAGACGGGGAACTCCCGGTCCTTGGCGACGAGCTTGCCCGGCTTCTCGTAGGTCTCCTGCAGCTCGGCCGCGCGCTCGTCGAGGCGGCGCGCCTCGGCGCTCCGGATCAAGTCGGCATCGAGCGGATGCCGCTCCGTGACGCCGAGCCGCGAGCGCGCGAAGACGAAGCCGTTCCCGGGCAGCGCCTCGCCTTGCCAGCCGCGCTCGGTCTCGATCGCGAGGCGGTCGAGGCGCTGCGCCACGTAGCGCGCGGTGACGCGCGCCTTCTCCTGGTCCTGGAGCAGCATCGGCGTGAGCGCCCCGGAGATCGCGGCCTGCTCCACCACCTCGCGGCTCCCGGCCTTGCGCGCCATGGGCTCGAGCCAGTGGCGATAGAGCCGCGCACGCTCCACGAGGTCGCGGAGGTCGTTGCCGCCGCGCTGCACGCCGTTGTGCTGCTGGAAGACCGCGTCCTTCAATCCCGCGCCGATCCGATACTCCTCGAGCGCGGCGTCGTCCTTGAGGTAGACCGCCTTGCCGGAGCCGCGCTTCACCTGATAGAGCGGCGGCTGCGCGATGTAGAGGAAGCCTTTCTCGATCAGGGGCCGCATCTGCCGGAAGAAGAAGGTGAGAAGCAGCGTGCGGATGTGGCTCCCGTCGACGTCGGCGTCCGTCATGATGATGATGCGGTGGTAGCGCGTCTTCTCGGGATCGAAATCCTCGGTGCCGATGCCGGTGCCGAGCGCCGCGATCAAGGTCCCGATCTCCGCCGAGCTCAGCATCTTGTCGAAGCGCGCGCGCTCGACGTTGAGAATCTTGCCCTTCAAGGGGAGAATCGCCTGGAATTTGCGGTTGCGGCCCTGCTTCGCGGAGCCGCCGGCGCTGTCGCCCTCGACGATGAAGAGCTCGGATTGCGCGGGGTCGCGCTCCTGGCAGTCCGCGAGCTTGCCGGGGAGGCTCGCGAGATCGAGCGCCCCCTTGCGGCGCGTCAAATCGCGGGCCTTGCGCGCGGCCTCGCGCGCGACCGCGGCCTCGACGACCTTGCCCACGACCTTCTTCGCCTCGGCCGGATGCTGCTCGAACCACTGCTGCAGCTTGTCGCCGACGACGCTCTCGACGATCGGCCGCACCTCCGAGGAGACGAGCTTGTCCTTGGTCTGCGAGGAGAACTTGGGGTCCGGCGCCTTGACCGAGAGGATGCAGGTCAAGCCCTCGCGCATGTCCTCGCCGGTGAGCGCGATCTTCTCCTTCTTCGCGATGCCGCTCTCGACGGCGTAGTTGTTGACGCTGCGCGTCAAGGCCGCGCGGAAGCCCGCGAGATGCGTGCCGCCGTCGCGCTGGGGGATGTTGTTGGTGAAGCAGAGCATCGTCTCGTGATAGGCATCGGTCCACTCCATCGCGACCTCGACCGTGACGCCCTCGCGCTCGCCCAGGATCGCGAGCGGCGTGCCGTGCAGCGGCTGCTTGGAGCGGTCGAGGTATTTGACGAAGGCCTCGAGCCCGCCCTCGTAATGCATGGTGACCGACTTGGGCTCGACGCCGCGCGCGTCGGTGAGCGTCAGCGTCACGCCGGAATTGAGGAAGGCGAGCTCGCGCAGGCGGTGCTCCAGCGTCGCGAAATCGAACTCGGTCTTGCTGAAGGTCTTGCCGCTCGGGAGGAAGGTGATCTCGGTGCCGGTCTTGCCGCCGGACTCGCCGGTCACCGCGAGCGGCTCCTCGGGCTCGCCGTCGCGGAAGCGCATGAAATGCTCCTTCCCCTCGCGGAAGATGCGGAGCTCGAGCTTCGCCGAGAGCGCGTTCACCACGGAGACGCCGACGCCGTGAAGGCCGCCCGAGACCTTGTAGGCGTTCTGGTCGAATTTTCCGCCGGCATGGAGCTGGGTCATGATGACCTCGGCGGCCGAGACGCCTTCCTCCGAGTGGATGTCGACGGGGATGCCGCGCCCGTTGTCGGTGACGGTGCAGGAGCCGTCGCCGTTCAAGGTCACGGTGATGGTGTCGCAGAAGCCCGCGAGCGCCTCGTCGATCGCGTTGTCGACGACCTCGTAGACCATGTGATGGAGGCCGGAGCCGTCGTCGGTGTCGCCGATGTACATGCCCGGGCGCTTGCGCACGGCGTCGAGGCCGCGCAGCACCTTGATCGATTCGGCGGTGTAATCCTCGGCGCCGGAGGCGCCGTTCGCCCCATTGCCGTTCCCTTGCGGCGGGAGATCAGTCATCGCTCAACAGTCCTTTGTAAAGCCGGTCAGGCCGCCGCCAGCGTTGCATCGGCGACGGCGAAGAATTGGGCGCGGCCGCGCAGCCCCTCGAAGAGCTCGGCATCGGTGCCGGTGAGCCAGGCCTGCGCGCCCAGCGCCGTGAGCTCGCCGAACAGCGCGGCACGCCGCGCGGGGTCGAGATGCGCCGCGACCTCGTCGAGGAGCAGCAGCGGCGCACGGCCCCGGAGCGCCGCCTGGAGCCGCGCATGGGCGAGCACGATCGCGATCAGGAGCGCCTTCTGCTCGCCGGTCGAGCCTTCGGCCGCAGGCATGCCCGTCCCGGCATGGCGCACGCTGAGGTCGCTCCGGTGCGGGCCCAGCGCCGTGGTGCCGCTCTCGGCGTCCTGGCGGCGGAGCGCCTCGAGGCGCGCGCGGAGCCGGTCCTCGACCGCGAGCGCGGGCTCGCTCTCGAGCATCCGATCGACCTCGCCCCTGAGGTCGAGCCGCGCCGCCGGGAAAGGTCCCGCGGCCTCGGCGCAGGCGCGGTCGAGCCGCAGCACGGCCTCGCGCCGCGCCGCCGCCACCGCGACACCCGTCGCGGCCATGGTCTCCTCGAGCGCTGCGAGCCAGCTCCGGTCCATCGGACCGTCGCGCAGGAGCCGTGCCCGCTCGCGCATCGCCTGCTCGTAGGCGCCGAGGCGCTGCGCGTGCTCGGCATCGAAGCCGTAGACGAGCCGGTCGAGGAAGCGCCGCCGCGGCGAACCGCCCTCGACGAAGAGCCGGTCCATCGCCGGCACCAGCCAGACGAGGCCCAAATGCCGCGCGAGCGTCGCCTGGCTCTTCTGCGCCTCGCCGTCGACCGAGAGCAGCCGCCGCTCGCTGCCCTCCGCGGGATCGCGGCCGGTGCCGATCTCGACGGTCCCATCGGGCGTCTCCAGGCTCGCATGCACCGCCCAGGCGCCGCCGAGGGGGCTTTCGAGCGCGCCATCGGGGCCGCGCCGCCGGCGGTCGATCTCGCCGAGCCGCGCCCGCCTGAGGCCGCGCCCGGGCGCCAGGAACGACAGCGCCTCCAGCAGATTGGTCTTGCCCGCGCCATTGGGTCCGAAGAGCACCGCCGGCGCCGCCGCGAGCGCGAGCCGCGCCGCTCCGTAGCCGCGGAAGTCCGTGAGCACGAGCCGCTGCACGGCCACCGTGCGTGAGGGCGCGCTACGAGCTGTTCGCTCCGCTGCGAGGAGGGCGTTCATCCCGAGAGCATCGCCGCTCACACCCGCATCGGCATGAGCACGTAGAGCGCGCTGCCGTCGGCGCTGTCGCGGACGAGCGTCGGGGAGGCCGCGTCCGCGATCGCGAAGCGCGCGCCCTCACCTTCGATTTGCTCGGCGATGTCCAGGAGATAGCGCGCGTTGAAGCCGATTTCAATGGGCGAGGCGCCGTAGCGCACCTCGAGCTCCTCGCTCGCGGTGCCGTTCTCGGGGCTCGTCGCGGAGAGCGTGAGGTTGCCGCGCTCGACGGAGAGCTTCACCGCGCGGCTCTTCTCGGTGGAGATGGTGGAGACGCGGTCGACCGCATCCGCGAATTCCTTGCGGTTCACCTCCAGCACCTTGTCGTTTCCCGTGGGGATCACGCGGTCGTAGTCCGGGAAGGTGCCGTCGATGAGCTTCGAGGTCAGCACGGTCTCGCCGAGAACGAAGCGGATCTTGGTGTCCGAGAGCGAGAGCGTCGCGTCCTCCGTGGTCTCGTCGAGGAGCTTGCGGAGCTCCATCACGGTCTTGCGCGGGACGATGACGCCGGGCATGCCGGAGGCGCCCTCGGGCAGCGGAATCTCCATCCGCGCGAGCCGGTGCCCGTCGGTCGCGACCGCCCGCAGCATCGCGACGCTGTCGCTCTTGGCGGCGTGGAGGTAGATGCCGTTCAGGTAGTAGCGCGTCTCCTCGGTCGAGATCGCAAAGCGCGTGCGGTCGATGAGGCGCTTCAAGTCGCCGGCCCCCAGCGTGAAGGCGTAGGGGAGATCGCCGCTCGTCATCAGCGGGTAATCCTCGGGCGGCAGGCAGGCGAGCGAGAAGACCGACCGCCCCGCGCGCACGCTCATCTGGCCCTTGTCGCCGGTCGCCGCGAGCTCGACCTGCGCGCCCTCCGGAAGCTTCCGCACGATGTCGTAGAGCGTGTGCGCGGGGGCGGTGGTGGTGCCGCCCCCTCCGATCTGCGCCGGCACCGACTCCACGATCTCGAGGTCCATGTCGGTGGCGCTGAGGGCGAGCTTTCCGTCGCCCGCGCGCAGCAGGACGTTGGAGAGGATCGCAATCGTGTTGCGCCGCTCGACCACGCTCTGCACGTGGCCCAAGGCGCGGAGCAGCTGGGCGCGCTCGATGGTGAGTTTCATGGCTGGTAGCGTTGCCTTGTTCTTCGGTTTTTCGGGCTCTTCCCTGGGCATCGATTCCGGCCCCGCGCCGCCGCCGGCTAGGGTCCGCGCGGGGAGTCGCGGAGTATAGCACAAACCCATGAATCGCCTAACCTTTTCGGGTCTGGCGGGGTGTTCAAACCGGCTTGGATTTCAAGGGCTTGTAGAGGCCGTCGGCGGTGCCATTTTGGCGCCGCAAAAAACGCGAAGGGCCTCGCCGGAGGGGATGGCGAGGCCCTTCTCCTCGGTGCGGAGACGTTGACCGACGTCGGGGGGAGGGAAGACTCCGGCGGTCTCTGCACCTCGGCTCGTGCGGCGCGCTCGGGCCGCAATGCGGTCTCGGCGCTCAGGCGCCGGCGGTGATTGCCTCGCGCAACGCCGTCAGGAAGACCGAGGCGTCGATCGGCTTGTTCAGCACGACCTTGGCGCCGAGCACGGTCATCGCCTTGCGGCAGGGGTCGTTCTCCTGCTCGACCTCGCCCGTTACCCCGATCACCGGTAGCTTCGGCGACCGCTTGCGCACCGCGCGGATGGTCTCGATGCCGTCGGCGATCGGCATGAAGAGGTCGGTCACGACGGCGTCGAAGGGCTCCGCCTGGACCGTGGTCTCCACCGCGCTCCCGTTCGGCAGCGTGCGGACCTGGTAGCCCGCCCGCGTGAGCAATGCCGCGAGGTAGTCGCGAAAGATCTCGTCATCGTCGATGACCAGGATTTTCTGCATGTGCTTGGTGCCTCGCGAAGGTGCAGGCCTATGCTTCTGCCTCGATGAGACCGGTTTGGTCCGCGATCGGCTCCGCCGGCGCCTCGGCGCCGGGCGCGGGATCGCGGAGGACGTAGCCCCGGCCCCAGACCGTCTGGATGTAGCTGTCGCCGCCGAGCGCCTGCGCGAGCTTCTTGCGCAGCTTGCAGATGAAGACGTCGATGATCTTGAGCTCGGGCTCGCCGCGCCCGCCGTAGAGATGGTTGAGGAACATCTCCTTGGTGAGCGTCGTCCCCTTGCGGAGCGCCAGGAGCTCGAGGATGCCGTATTCCTTGCCGGTGATGTTGACGCGCTTGCCGTCGACCTCGACGGTGCGGCTGTCGAAATTGACGGTCATGCGTCCCGTGCGGATCGCCGATTCCGAATGGCCCTTGGAGCGGCGCACGATCGCGTGCATGCGCGCGATGAGCTCGCGGCGGTCGAAGGGCTTCGTGATGAAGTCGTCGGCGCCGATCCCCAGCGCCTTCAGCTTGTGATCGAGCTGGGTCAGGCCCGAGAGGATCATGATCGGGGTCCGGATCCGCGCCGCGCGCAGCCGGCGCAGCACCTCGTAGCCGTCCATGTCCGGCAGCATGAGGTCGAGGATGATGAGATCGTAATCGTAGAGCTTGCCGATCTCGAGCCCGTCCTCGCCGAGGTCGGTGATGTCGACCACGACGTTCTCCGCGCGCAGTATCATCTCGATGCTGGCGGCGGTGGCGGAATGGTCCTCGACGAGCAAGACGCGCATTCTAAAACCCCTGATGATTGTCTTAACCGTGACGGCGAGACCTTAACGCCGGTGAAGCCGGCGTCAGGAAAGGCGTCGGTATGGGGGGGAGGGGGCGTCGGTATGGGGCCCCCATACTTTCGGTCAGGTCCGGCGGCGGCTCTTTCGCGATACGGCGGAGGCCTTGGGGGCGGTGTCGAAGAACTTGCGGATCGCCGCCGCGATGTCCTCGGGCGCCGTGGGCTTCTGGAAGAACGCGTCGACGCCCGCAGCGCGCGCGCCTTCCTCGGTGGCGCCGTCGCTGAAGCCCGTGCAGAGGATGCAGTGGAGCGACGGGCGGATCGCCTTCAGGCGCTGGACGAGCGTGATGCCCTTCATGGAGGGCATGACCTGGTCGCTCACCACCACGTCCCAGGCCGAGGGGTCGCTCGCGACGACCCTGATCGCCTCCTCGGGATCGTTGATCGCGACCGTCTCGTAGCCGAGCCGGTCGAGCGCCATGGTGATGACATCGGTCATGACGACCTCGTCGTCGACGACGAGGACGCGCTCGCGGCCGCCCAAGCCGCGCAGACCCTGCGTCCGGGCCTCCGTCTCGGGCAGGCCGTCCGCGAGCGGGAGGTAGACGTGAAAGGTCGAGCCCGCGCCCGGTCGGCTCGTGACGAGGATCGCGCCCTCATAGGCCATGACGATCCCGTGCACGACGGAGAGGCCGAGACCGGTCCCGCGTCCGCGGCCCTTGGTGGTGAAGAAGGGGTCGAAGATGCGCTTCAGCACCTCCGGCTTCATGCCGATGCCGGTGTCGCTCACGCCGATGCGGGCGTAGGCGCGGCCGAGCCGAAGCGACCCGAAGACGATGCGTCCCGCCTTGGGGTCCGCCGCGCCGCCGGCCGTGGGCTTGCCGAGAAGCGCGCGATCGGCCTTCGCTGCCTCGATCCACACGAGCTCGACGGCGATGCGGCCGGGCTCGCCCTGCAGCGCGTCGTTGGCGTTGAGGCAGAGGTTGAGCAGGATCTGGTTGATCTGCGCGGCATTGACGTCGCTGACGAGCCGCGCCTCCGGAAGCGACATGTCGAGGCGCGTCGAGGACGGCAGCGAGGCGCGCAAGAGCTCGTGCGTCTCGTCCAGGAGGCCGGCGAGATCGGTCGGTTTGCGCTCGACGGCGGCTCGCCGCGAGAAGGCGAGGATCTGCCGCACCAGCTCCTTGCCGCGCTCGCTCGCGGCGACGATGCGCTCGGCGAAGCCGTGCTCGGGCGTTTCCTTCGGCAGGTCCTGCAGCAGGAAGCCCGCGAAGCCCAGGATCGCGCCGAGGATGTTGTTGAAGTCGTGCGCGATGCCGCCCGCGAGCTGGCCCACCGCCTCCATCTTCTGGGATTCCCGGAGCTGCTCCTCGAGCTGCATCGCCTCCGTCACGTCGCGCGAGTTGAAGATAATGCCCTCGATGCCGGGCACGTCGCTGGCGTCGCGAGCCGACCAGGCAATGGTCCGCCAGGAGCCGTCCTGATGCCGTAGGCGCGTGCGCCCCTCCGCGCGCAGCGCGGGCTTGCCGATGAGCGAGAAGAAGGGCTTCTTGATGCCGTCGAGGTCGTCGGGATGGACGCGGTCGAAGATCGATTGCCCGAGCATCTCGGCGTCCCGGTAGCCCATGATCTCGCTGGAGGAGGGGCTGCGATAGGTGATGGTGCCGTCGCGGGCCGCGACGGTGACGATGTCGTTCGAATGCTCGATGAGCGCGCGGAAGCGCTCCTCGCTGTGGCGGAGCGCCTCCTCGGCGAGCTTGCGCTCGGTCACGTCCTGCACGAGCGCTAGCGAGCCCAGGCAATTGCCGGCCTCGTCGAAGCGGAAATGCACGATCGAGTGCTCCCAGCCCCAGGAGCCGTCGCCGTGGCGCGCGCGCACGTCGAACTCGAAGTCGCGGCGCTCCGCGATCGCGACCTCCCGCGCCGCGAGATATTTGGGCCGGTCCTCCGGATGGATGAATTCCCGCGCCTCCTCGAAGGTGAAGTCGCCCCGCTGCGGCACCCCGCGCAGATCGAAGAGCGAATCGGACCAGATGACCCGGTCGTTCACGGCGTCGGAGAGGATGTAGGCGAGCTTGCCGATCCGCTGCGATTCCAGGAGCAGCCGCCGGCTCTCCTCGAGCGCGATCTCCGTCCGCTTGCGGTCGGTGATGTCCTCGACGATGCCCGCAAAGCCGATGGTGGCGCCCTGGGCGTCGCGGATCGGGAACTTCGTCGTCTGCACGTACTCGATCCCGGACTTTGCCTTGAGCACGCGCCGCTCCGATTGGGAGACGCGCCCGGTGCGCATGAGCTCACGGTCGACCGGTTCCCATTTCTGCACCTGCTCGGCGGGATAGACCTCGCCCGCGGTGCGGCCGATCAAGTCCTCCGGCCGGTCCCCGAACCAGTCCGTATAGGCACGGTTGATGAGCCGGTAGCGCCCCTCGCGGTCCTTGAGGAAGATCGCGAAAGGCGCATTGTCCATGATCGCCTGGAGCTGGCCTTGCGTCTCGCGCAACGCCCGCTCCGCCCGCTCGTGCGCGGTGATGTCCGCGATGAAGCCCGCCACGCCCACGATCTCGCCGTGCTCGTTGCGAACCGGGAATTTGGTCGAGCGTACGTAGTCGATGCCGGGCCTGCCGCTCAGGACCGGCCGCTCCTCCTCCATGACGCGCCCGGTCTCCACGAGCTCGCGATCGCTCGTCTCCCACCGCTGCGCCTGCTCGATCGGAAAGACCTCGGCGCCCGTGCGGCCCATGAGGTCCTCGAGCCGGTCGCCGAACCAGCTCGTGTAGGTCCGGTTGACGAGCTGGAAGTGCCCCTCGCGGTCCTTGAGGAAGATGGCGAAGGGCGCGTTGTCCATGATCGTCTGGAGCCGGTGCTGCGCCTCGCTCAGCGCCGTCTCCGCGCGCTTGCGTGCCGTGGCGTCCGCGATGAAGCAGGCGACGCCCACGATGGCGCCGCCGGAGTCGCGGACCGGGAACTTCGTCTCGTGCACCCATTCGATCTCGGGTTTGCATTGCCAGGTACGGCGCTCCTCCTCGGTAATCGATCCGTTCTCTACGATCATCCGGTCGGTCGCTGCCCATCTCCACGCGTGCTCCTCCGGATAAAGGTCGGTCACCGTGCGGCCGATGACGTCCTCCGGGCGCTCTCCGAACCAGTCGGTGAAGGCACGATTGACGAGCTGGTAACGGCCGTCGCGGTCCTTGAGGAAGATGGCGAAGGGCGCGTTGTCCATGATCGCCTGCAAGCGATGCTGCGCCTCGCTGAGCGCCGTCTCCGCCCGCTTGCGCGCGGTGATGTCCATGGTGAATCCCGCGATACCCAGGATCTCGCCGTGCTCGTCCCGGACCGGAAACTTGATGTCGAACACGTATTCGATGCCGGGCTTTGCTTGGAACACCTCGCGCTCCAGCTCCGCGACAGGGTCCCCCGCCAGGAGCCGGCGGTCGGCCTCGGAGAATTGGCGCGCGAACTCCGGGGGGTAGAGCTCCGCGACCGTGCGGCCGATCACGTCCTCCGTCCGCTCGCCGAACCAGTCCGTGTAGGCCCGGTTGATGAGCTGGAACCGCCCCTCGCGGTCCTTCAGGAAGATGGCGAAGGGCGCGTTGTCCATGATCGCGCGGAGCTCCGCCTCCTTGCGCGCGAGCGCCTCCGCCGCGAGCTTCGTCTCCGTCACGTCCTGGATCACGAAGAGGATGCTGACGCAGTTCCCCTCGGCGTCGTAGCGCAGATGGCAGATGCCGTGCTCCCAGGCCGTGGAGCCGTCGCCGCGCCGGATCCTCGCGTCGTACTCGAAATCCCGGTGCGCCTTCATGGCGGCATCCCTGATGCGCAGGTATTCCGCGCGATCCTCGGGCAAGAGGAACTCCCGCGCCTCTTCCGGGGTCAAGAAGTTGCGCCGCGGCAGCTTGCGCATCTCGAACAGCGAATCCGACCAGCGGACGCGGCCGGCCGGGATGTCGTAGACGGAATAGCCGATTTTCCCGATGCGCTGCGACTCCAGCAGCAGCTCCTGGCTCTCGCGCAGCTCGAGCTCGGCGCGCTTGCGCGCGGTTATGTCCATCGCGAAGCCCGCGATGCCCACGATTTCGCCGCTCTCGTCGCGCACGGGGAATTTCGTTATCAGCGCGTGCTCCATGCCGACGTTTCGGCTGAAGTAGTGGGTCGGAATCTCCGCGACGGAGATCGTGCCGCGCTCCAGCACGTCGCGATCGCGCTTCAGCATCCCTGCCGCGACCTCCGGCGGGAACACCTCGTCGCTGGTGCGCCCGAGGATCGTCTCGGCGTCGCGCTGCATCCACTCGCTGTAGCGCCGATTGATCAGCAGGTACCGGCCCTCGCGGTCCTTGAGGAAGATCGCCATTGGCGCGTTGTCCATGACGGCGCGCAGCTCCGCCTCCTTGCGCCGGAGCGCCTCGTCCGCCTCCTTGCGCTCGGTGATGTCCTGGAGGACGTAGAGCACGCTCTCGAGCGTGCCGTCCTCCGCGTAGCGCGGTCGGCCGATCACGGATTCCCAGGCGAAGGCTCCGCCAGGGCGCTCAACTCGGATGTCGACGGTGAAATCCCGGCGCTCCGCGAGGCCGGCGTCGCGCGTGGCGAGGAACCGGGCGCTGTCCTCGGGATGAATGAAGGGCGTGGCATCGGTTTCCTCGAGCGTGAAGTACTCGCGCCTGGGAACGCCGCGCATCTCGAAGAGCGTATCCGACCAAAAGATGCGGCTCGTTTTCCGGTCGGAGACGAGATGGCCGATCTTTCCGAGCCGCTGCGATTGGATCAGCAGCTCGCGGCTCTCGCGCAGCGCCTGCTCCGCCTGCCGCTCCTCCGTGATGTCGCGCAGCACCACGAGCACGCCCGTGCATTTGCCCGAGGCGTCGTAGCGGGGATGGCCGACGCTGTGCTCCCAGCCGATCGTGCCGTCGCCGCGCCGGACGCGGAGGTCGACCTCGAAGTCGCGATGCTCGGCCACCGCGGCATCCCGGACCCGCATGTAGTCCGCGAGGTCCTCCGGAAGGAGGAACTCCAGGGTCTCCGCGAGGGTGAAGAACGCGCGCCGCGGCACCCGGCGCAGCTCGAAGAGCGAGTCCGACCATTGGACGCGATCCCTCGCGAGGTCGGAGAGGATGTAGCCGACCTTGCCCAGTCTCTGCGATTCCAGGAGCAGATCGCGGCTCTCGCTGAGCGCCTGCTCCGCGCGCTTGCGCTCGCCGATGTCAGCGCAGAATCCGGCGCTGCCGACGATCTCGCCGCGCTCGTCGCGGACCGGGAATTGCGTGATCTGCAGGTAGCCGATCTTGGTCCGCCCGGAGAGCGGTAGACGCTCGACGACGGTGACGCGGCCCTCCCGCAGCACCTCCTCGCTCGCCGCGGCTCCCGCCTCTGCGATCGCCGCCGGATGCGCCTCCGCCGTCGTCCGCCCGTACAATTCCTCGGGCTTGGCGCCGAACCAATCCGTGTAGCAGCGGTTGACGAGCCGGTAGCGTCCCTCGCGGTCCTTGAGGAAGATCGCGAGGGGCGCGTTGTCCATGATCGCGCGAAGCTCCGCCTCCTTGCGCTTGAGCGCCTCCTCCGCCCGCTTGCGCTCGGTGATGTCGGTGCAGAAGCCGGCGCTGCCGACGATCTCTCCGGTCTCGCTGCGAATGGGGAAATGCGTGATCTGGAGGTAGCCGACGGCAGTCCGCTCTGCGATGCGGGGCCGCTCGAGCACGGATATTCGCCCTTCGTTCAGGACCTCCGCATCCTGCCTCAGGCTGATCTCCGCGATCTCAGGGGGGTAGACCTCGGCGCTGGTCCGTCCGACGAGCTCCTCCGGCCGGTATCCGAACCATTCGGTGAAGCGGCGGTTGACGAGCACGTACCGGCCCTGGCGGTCCTTGAGGTTGATCGCGAAAGGAGCGTTGTCCATGACGGCGCGCAGCTCCGCCTCCTTGCGCGCGAGCGCCTCCTGGGCAAGCTTGCTCTCCGTCACGTCGCGGAGCACGACGAGGAGGGCGGTGACCTTTCCTTCGCTGTCGTAGCGGGGCCGTCCGATGCTGTACTCCCATCCGTAGGATCCATCGCCTTGGCGGATGCGCAGCTCCACTTCGAAGTCCCGGTGCTCGACGATCGCGGCATCCCTCACCTCCTCGTACCGTGAGCGGTCGTCGGGGTGGACGAAGTCGAGCGCTTCCTCGAAGCTGAAGGAGTCGCGCCGCGGGATCCCGCGCATCTCGAAGACCGAATCGGACCAATGGACGCGCCTCGCCACACGGTCGATGAGGAGGTGGCCGACGCGGCCCAGCTTCTGCGCCTCGACCAGCAGCTCCTGGCTCTCGCGCAGCGCCGTCTCGGCCCGATTGCGCTCGGTGATGTCGGTGCAGAACCCGGCGCTGCCGACGATCTCGCCGCGCTCGTCGCGGAGCGGGAATTGCGTGATCTGCATGTAGCCGATCGTGGTCTTTGGGGATACCCGCGACCGCTCCAGCACGACGACGCGGCCGGCGTGCACGTCATCGTCCGCACGCGCGCTCATCGCCGCCACCGGCCCCGAGAAGAGCTCGGCGCTGGTCCGTCCCTCCATGTCCTCCTGCCTGCGGCCGAACCATTGCGTGTAGCAGCGGTTCACCATGCGATAGCGCCCCTCGCGGTCCTTGAGGAAGATCGCGAAGGGCGCGTTGTCCATGATCGCGCGGAGGTCGCGCTCGCGCTCGGCAAGCGCCGTCTCCATCCGCCGGCGCTCGGTGATGTCGACGGCGAAGCCGGCGATGCCGGTGATGGCGCCGGCGGCGTCGCGCATCGGAAATTTGGTGACGAGAAGATATTGCCCCGGCGTCTGCGGGCGCGAGGCCTGGCGCTCCGTCTGGTAGACAGCGCCTCGCTCGAGCACTTGAAGGTCGGCGTCGCGGATCGGCCGGGCGAGCTCCGCCGGCAGGAAATCGAGGTCGCTTCGGCCGATGATGTTCTCCGCGCTGTCCCCCGTCCACTGCGCGAAGCGGCTGTTCATCAGGCGATACCGGCTCTCGCGGTCCTTGAGGAAAATCCCCACCGGCGCGTTCTCGACGATGGCGCGGAGCTGGCTCTCGCGCTCCTCGAGCGCCCGCTCGGCCTCCCGGCGCGCGGTCTGATCGATGGCGAAGTTCAGGATCTCCTCGCCGCCGGTGACGGGGTCGCGGCGCAAGACCGAGGTCGCGCTCACCTCGACGAGGCCGCCGTCCTTGCGCAGGAGCTGCACGTCGACCGCCCCGAGCTTCCGGCCTTCCCGCAGCGCCGGCACCACGCGCCCGCGCACGCGCGCGGCCGAGCCGGGCGCCAGGAAATCGTACCGGCTTCGGCCGATGACCTCCTCGCGCCGATAGCCCAAGACCTCGAGCCAGCGGTCCGAGGCCGCGACGACGCGCTCCTCCCGGTCGACGGCGGTCAGCATCACCGGGCTCTCGTTGTAGAAGCTACGGAAACGCCGCTCGTTCTCCTCGACGGCCCGCGCAAGCGCCTCGTTGCGCTCGACGTGGCGGATGATGGCGGCGAGCGCCACGGTCGTGAAGGCCGACATGACGATCCAGGCGGGGCCTATCGCCTGGAATGCCCGGCCGAACCGAGCGAGGCCCCAGAGCCAGGCGATTGCCGCCAGCGTCGCGCAAATGCTGGCGGTCGCGACGATTGCAACGTCCCGCAACTGCGGCCGCTCCTCCCCGGACTGGATGAGCAGCCTGTAGATCGCGGGAACGGCGAACCAGAGGAGCGCCAGATGCGGGGTCGAGAGCGCGGGATCGTCGTTCAGCACGTAGACCGCGCCGACGATTTGCACGAGCGCGGCGACCGCGCCCGGAGCGAGCCCGCAATAGAGGGTGGCGAGGATCAATGGGGCAAGGCGTAGCGAAGCCGGGATTCCCGAGGCAGCCGGCGCAAGTCCGGTGAGGACGCTGAGGATGCCGAAAATCGCGCCGTAAGCCAGAGCTTGCGCCCAGGACGGCAAGCGGTCGTGCAGGCGCCGGCGCAGCTCGCAGTAGCCGAGTGTGCCGACGCCGAGCAGCGCCGCATTGTTGAGGAACTGGAACGCGACGGAGCACTGCGTGACCCAATTCATCGGCGGTTTCCTCCCGGGTCGACCGCGGGACTGAGCCGGGTTCTCGTGGCGATGCGGAGCCTTCTGCTCATGCGAGCGATCCCTTCACGGACGCGACGAGTCCGGGCGCCGCGCGTGCGCACGCGGGTGCAATGCCGGCGAAATTGGTGATCCGCCTTCAGTTGCTAAGGTTCTTGCGCGGGCTGGGCCCGGACGGCGAGCGCGGCCTTGCGCCAAGCGGCGCGGCCCGGCGCTCGCCGGGGGCGGAGTATAGAATAC
>Ga0335070_10005695_pt1 | contig 14669 bp, 9 predicted proteins | sample Lox_Sample_13_FD_206722 | JGI IMG/M metagenome (GOLD analysis project Ga0335070, IMG submission 206722) | Soil microbial communities from Loxahatchee National Wildlife Refuge, Florida, United States - Lox_Sample_1.3 | ecosystem: Environmental > Terrestrial > Soil > Wetlands | place: USA: Florida... | reverse complement strand
GGAGTGAGTGACAACTACCCTGTCAGCCAGCTCGCTGGGGGCACGTTGGACAGCATCGGAGGCTATGGTGACTTCAGAAGATACACGCAGTACAGACTTATCCTGACCAACCTAGGACCCAGTTCGATATCCGCAAACGTCTTCCTAAACACAGGTTGGACCGTCCCAGACCCAACAAGAGACACCTTCTGGGAAAACGATTGGGTCTACATCGAACCCTTGAAAAGCAAAGCCGTCACATTGGATTTCTCGAACGCCATATGCTACAACGCAGGTGACGACCCTGTCCTCGGATGGCAGTACCTGGATGGAACTTCAGGTGTCGCCGTTAGAAGACTCCAAGAGGTCAGTAACATCGGATTCCAAGTGAGCGGTGCGGGAGGCAGCTCAATTATCGTATCATCAGCTACTCCAACTTTGACGGCAACCCTTTCTGATGCAGAGTTGAGTACGCAGTTTGCACATGAAATCGGTCCTGGATCTGTGGCAATTACGGACATCGCTGGCCCAGGCGTCAAATTCGACTTCACTGGCCTCAGCACATCATCCGGAACAACAGTCGGAGACAACTTCCCCGTCAGCCAACTAGCAGGAGGAGCACTTGACGCCACAGGTGGCTATGGTGATTTCTCCTTGTACTCAAGGTACAGTCTGATCTTCAGCAACGTTGGATCCTCGGCATTAATGGTCTGCGTAAAGATGAACACTGGATGGACAGCAGCACCTTGGGGAACCCCACAAAGAGACACCTACTGGCAGAGTGAATGGACGTCAATAGCTGCTGGCGAGACCAAGACTATAACCATGGAATTCTCGGGCGCAATCGTCTACAATGCGCTGGACGATCCAAACTCTGCATGGCAATATCCTGATGGAACCATTCATCCAATCCACAGATTGAACGAAGTAAGCGACATAGGTTTCCAAATACTCGGAACAGGTACAGGTTCAGTCGTAGTTGCCAGAGTTGTCGACGTTCCTCTGACACTTTCAGATGCTGAGTTAGGCACGCAATTTGCTCTGGAGGAAGGCCCAGCGACTCTGACCATCAGTGACGTTCCCGAAACTGGTGTTCTATTCCAGTTCAGTGGTCTGAGTCCCACAGCAGGAACAGAAGTCGGCGACGATTTCGCAGTCAGCTCACTCGCAGGTGGTTTGTGGAAAGATTATGGCAATGGATTCGCAGGTCCCTATGATTTCTCTGCATACACATACTATGGACTAGCCATCACTAATACTGGACCAGCAACTGTCAACGTAAAACTAAAGATGAACACTGGATGGACAGCAGCACCTTGGGGAACTCCAGAAAGAGATACCTATTGGCAAGGTAAATGGACCTCAATAGCACCTCTCGAAACAAGAGTTCTAACCCTTGATTTCTGGAATGCCGAAGTTTATCATGCACAAGATGACCCTGTATCTGCTTGGCAGTATCCTGACGGTACTTCAGGAGTAATTGTTCGACGACTAGACGAAACCAGCAATATAGGCTTCGAGATAAAAGGCAATGGCGACGCAACAATCAAAGTGATGAGTTTCTTTGATGTTCTATTGGGTCTCTCTGATGCAGAGTTGAGTACGCAGTTTGCACATGAAATCGGTCCTGGATCTGTGGCAATTACGGACATCGCTGGCCCAGGCGTCAAATTCGACTTCACTGGCCTCAGCACATCATCCGGAACAACAGTCGGAGACAACTTCCCCGTCAGCCAACTAGCAGGGGGCGCCTACAAAACCTACGGAATCACACAACCATTCTCAACTTGGGGCGACTTCTCAGCATACACAAAGTACAGGATGCTCTTCACGAACGTTGGCGCTAAACCAGTTACAGTGTGCTTGAAGTTAAACACGGGATACACGATCCCGCCACCTGAGTACGCAGAAGCGTGGCGTGACACGTACTGGCAAAGTGCATGGACCGTGATCGCTCCAGGAGTAAGCACTCCTGTAGTTCTCGACTTCTCGTCAGCTCAGGTTTGGAACGCAGCAGACGAGCAAGAGCATAACGCGTATTCTGATGCAACCTCGGGCATAGCCGTATGGAGACTTGATGAAGTCAGCGACATAGGCTTCCAGATCCTAGGAGATGGCGCGGCCTCAGTAGTAGTGTCAATAGAATCACCAATTCCGCCTGAACCACCAACAGCAAGCTTCACTTATTCACCGACAACCCCGAAAGTTGGCGACGTAATAGCATTTGATGCATCAAGCTCAGCACCAAACGGTGGCACGATCACTTCATACGAATGGGACTTCGGAGACGCTAACACAACGACAGTCACCACACCAACCATAACCCACGTATACGTGGCCAGCAATATTTACACTGTTACTTTGACAGTTCATGACAGCGAAGGCTTGTCTGATTTCACCTTCAAGGATGTCACTGTTAATCCAGCAATTCTGCCAGCCTATGCATATTTCAAGATCGAACCCGCAATCTATGAGACACACAGGCGCGGAACGATCTTCAGCGTAACCGTCACCTTAAACAACATAACGACCGACATGCACTTGGTAGGTGCAGAATTCAAAGTTCAATTCAACGCGACAATGCTTAAAGCCATAAACGCAACTGAAGGACCATTCCTAAAGGCTTTTGCCGGGCCACCACACCAAGGCACATTCTTCAAGTACGTAATCGGAACAGATTACATACTAGTAGGCATCGTCATCCTACCAGACACAAGCGGGCAGTGGCACTTCTTCCCAAGCGGAAGCGGCACGCTAGCAACAATAACACTCCAAGCCATCTACCAACACATGGACAAGACAAAACCGCCACTAACAAGCAGCTTGCATCTAGTCGACACCAAACTAACAGACGACAGTGGGGCGCAACCCGGAATACCACACTACACGCTAGACGGACTCTACCGAATATACCCAACTGGAATAGGCGACGTCAATTACGACGGCATAGTTGACTTGTACGACATCGTAGCCGTGGCCGTTGCCTTCGGATCCAAACCGCCTAATCCGAACTACAACCCAGATGCCGATCTCAACAAAGACGGCGAAATCGACATATTCGATCTAGTCGTAGTTGCACTGCACTATAACGAAGATCCATAAAGAAGATGGATAACTAGAGCTAACAAACCCTTTTTTTTTGTGTTCCGTTTCTGGTCAAAGTCATCGCGTATCGATCGATCGAAAAAGGTTTCAGCGTATTTCGTCGTTCCAGGTTTTGGCGTAGTCAAGCAGGAGAGGTTGATGAAGAATCTAGAGGAGAGAGGATGTGCCCCCCCATATCCAAAAAGCGCACGCGCGCCGGGCAGATACAGGAGAATAGGAGTAATGCACTAGTAGCTAGGCACACCTCTATCTTATCAATTGATAACCGCTTAATATAAACTTCATCTACAAGCGGCCCAACGATTTCGCATCGTATAATGTTGAGAGCCTCTCATAACTTTTCAGAATATACAAAAGGCTCTACATAGTGCTTTATGTTTCGATCAATCGATTCTTGCGTCATGTTTGATTGTCCTTTGAAGGATGGTAGCGCGCGCTAGGGTTTTCTAGGCAGACCTTGAACGAACTTGTCAACTGTTCTTCCCTTGAAGAGCACTGCCCCCTCTCTAACAGGTTTACCTTGCCACTCTTTTTGGGGCGAGTGTTTATTGGACTGATCTATGCTGATCTTACTGGCTGGGATTCCCAGCTCTCTGGCAGCTCGAAAAGCATATTCGGAGAGATTCTCTTCTCCGCTAGATCGATCGAGGCAGATTTACATGTAGATAGGCTATTATACCAAACGGTGCCAGACAACTACGACTAGATATGATGATTATGAAAGCGAAGTTTGAGTACACGGGAATACGTGTGACTGACGTTCAGAAATCAGTCGACTTCTATACGAAAGTGTTGGGCATGAAAATCCTCGGGAGGCATAAGATGGAGCAGACAAAAGGAGAGACCGTGGGCCTTTCCAGCCAAGACGGCGGTTTCGTTTTGGAGCTTAACCATTATGACGAGGGCAGCCCTTACAGCACTGAATACACTGTAGGAGAAGGACTGGATCATCTAGGCTTCAAAGTTGACGACTTGGACGCAGCTCTGAAAGAAGCTCAATCATCAGGCTATAAGACGATCCTTGAAATAAAAACCGACGGTTCTCGATACGCCTACATAGAAGACCCAAATGGAATATGGATCGAGCTCTACTAAGTGAAAGACTCGATGTGGAAAAGATAGGTTTATAGAAACTCGTCAAAGAAGAACCTTTTGTAAGCTTATGAGATATAGTGTCTAATAAAGTTAGCTGTATAGTGCCGTCTGAGTAACTCTGAGATTTCATCCGTTTGTCAACCTAATGCCTTCTCATCATCCGGCAGGAATTACATGGTTTGGAAAGGATAAAAATATTCTGCATGTTGCTTTTGTCTCGTTCAGGATTAAGGGAAACCATCATGGAGTGGAGTCGTATACAAAAGCATCACCCGCAGTCACTTTTCGAATGTTTCAGCTGCCGGCCTCCGGGGTTTCTGGCAAGTTGGAGGAAAGAGTAGGCTGTCGCCAACGTGGCGAAGGCGTAGAGCCATCCTATCAGGAGAAACCAGTATTCCAGACCGAAAGACAAGACTGAAGGCAAGAGGAACGAAAAGCCGTAGACTCCTGCGACCACAAGCGCAATTCCCGCAAAGTAAAGCATGTCTGGATGCTTGAACTGTGTTCTGGCCTTCAGGATGGCGCTTCCCCAAAAAACGATTCCAGCGAAAATCAAGAAGGGTCGAAGGAAGTATTGTGATATGTCGAAGAAAACCAGGAGCTGGATGGCCGAATAGACGAAAAGCAGGAACGTCACTGCTGACGCGATTCCGGTGATTAGAGCGCTCTTTAGCTTGGTGTGGTTGTAGATGCTGACCCAGCCTAGGCTTGTGAGACCGAAGGCTAGAGGCAAAAGAACAGCGATAGAATAGTGGTATGGTAGGTATAGTATGTAGATTCCTCCTGGGAAATCGCTGTTGACGATGCCGAGCAAGACTAAAAAGTAGTCATAAGCAACAAGAAGAAGCCACTGAGCCCAAACCACGAAAGCCAATACGTAGCCTAGAGAACCGGCATACAATAGAACGGAATGAGACTTGTTTTCGGCGGGCAATGCGAAGCTTCCGTTCAAGAAACTCGGCTTGGATCGCATATAAGACTTCTCGCGCGCAGGCTTCGAAGCTTGACGCTGGAATTTAGTCAAATGCGTTCGATATGAAATCTGACTGTTGTTCTTGGAAAAGCTCTTTAAGTCAAACGGTGACCTTGATTTCTGAAGTGAGAATTGATCATGCGTGCAGAACGAGGTTTCTTGGGCGGTTTCTTGATTTTGGCTTTTGCGGTTTTCATCGCTGGCTTTCTCACAGGAATATTGTCGATTGCTGTGTTAAATTTTTCTTTGGATGCTGCCACGTTAGGATTCGTTTACTTCGTTGTCGGGATGTTGACGGGATTGATCATTCTGGTTGTCGTGATGACTGCTTGGCGAATCAGGAAGCAGGAACCGTTCTGGTTTGCTGGCGAGAAGAGCCGCCTTTTCTGGTTTGGGCTGGTCTTGGCCACGGCAGCTTTCGTTGTTCTCTTCAGCGTTGTATGGCTTACGCAGTACTCAAGTGCGCCGTTTGGGATTGACTACAACAAGGTTCTGGTTCCGACTGCTGTTGGTGCTCTCGTGTTCTGCCTGACGGGGTTGTACATGATGAAATCAGGCGTGAAGAGACTGAACAAAACATAACTCAGTACATACATGCTGGATAATCTTGTTCGTTAGGAGTTTTGCTCCAAGCAGTACAATTTGTGGCTATAGTCATGTTGACCTGAAAACGCGCTGAGACTTCGTCCGGTGTTGCAGCGTTACTGACAGGTTTCAAGCACTTCTCGTACTTTCGCAGTTAGCTTGGCGGTATCGTATTCATGAACAATCGTTCCCTCGAAAATCCATAATCAAACATCGTTCCGTTTCTGTATCAGAACTATCAGGGCATATCAAGATTCTCGGGACGCGAACCTATTCTTCAACAGTGCAAGCCTAGCCCGTTTCTCCGAAGTGCAGGGCTACAGTCACGATGTCCAAGATATCCACTATGCCGTCTCTGTTTATGTCTGCCATCGAATTCCAATTTGGATTGCTTTGCGTTGAACCAAAAGCGCCTGCAACTATGACTATGTCGAGTATGTTTATGAGTCCATCGGCGTTAAGATCGGGCCAAATTCCTGATGGGATGTACGGAACCATCAACGGGAAACGATCCACATTGCTATTGTCGATCAGGTATGCTGTGTCGCCTATGCCATCGGTCCCAGTCGCGTTCTGATAGGGTCCACGGAATTGGTCTGATCCGTAATAGTCGCTCCAGTAGTTTCCGCCAGAAGGATACCCATCATCCCAATAGTTTGGTAGAGGAGTAAATCCATAGAAGCTTGCTTGTTGAATATTGTTCACGATTTGGTTATGATATACTCGGTTGTAGGATGAGTCTGGAAGATAGACGCCTATTTGACCGTTCGCAACGTAGTTATCCGTTATGTTGTTGTAATGGCACGCGTGCAGTGCGATGACCCACTCTAAAGCTGTTATCCTGTTGCTGGCGATGACGTTGCAGTTCGAGTCGACGTTGAGACCCAGACCGCGACCGTTGCTCGTAATGTTGTTGCACGTGAAGCTGTTCCAGCTTGCGTCAAAAGTGCCAAAGCCAAGATCGACGCTTGTCACGGTGTTGTCAGCTATGACGTTTCCGTCTGCTCCAAACTCAAGTTGTATCCCCGCGGCATCTTGGGTAATCTTGTTTCTGGAAATAGTGCAATCAGTCACGTTTCTCATGTATATGCCAGCTCCGTAGGGCGGGCCGCCAATGTTCCAAGTGGTTCCTGATCGTCGAATCGTGAAACTTGAAATGTTGACGCCGTCTCGCGTGATGTTTACAACTATTCCGACGTAACTGCCGTCTATAATTGTTGTGTCTCTGTCTTCGCCTACAAGTGCTACTGTCCTGTTAACGACAACATGTTCATAATATGTTCCAGCTCTGACAAAGACTGTGTCTCCGTCGTTTGCGTGGTTTATGGCTGCTTGAATTGTGGGATACTGGTCTGGAACGACGATGCCGCTGAAAGGATTGATAAGCGGGTATCTATCTATGTTGTTGGTATCAACAATGTAGGGAGCGTCGCCTCTACCGTCATGATTAGCGTCTGTCCCGTTATAGTCGCTCCAGTAGTTGCCACCGAAAGAATAGCCATCGTCCCAAGTATTAGCGGTTCCTCCTACGATTTCGGCCTGCTTTTTGTTGTTTACTAGGTTGTTGCCGTAGATCTTGTTTTGTGTTGAATTCTCTATGTAGACGCCGATCTGATTCATGCTTATGTTGTTGTGATATAACGCGTTGTGGTTTGCATCGAACCAGTAGATGCCATGAGTGACTTTTGAGATGACGTTTCCTGTGATGTTGTTGCAGTTTGATGAAGAGTGGCAATTGATGCCAACGTCTGTGTTGTTGTACAGGATATTTCCAGATATCGCGTTTCTGCTGGAACCCCACAGATGTATGCCATTCCAACCGGATCCAGTAACATTGTTGCATGCGATTGTGTTTTGCTCAGAATACAGAAGAGAGATCCCGAGGAAACCTGCGTTGATAATTTCGTTCCTTGATATGGCGCAGTATGTCACGTTGTCTAGGCAAATTCCCGCGTCAAGAGCAGGCAAACCCCGTTTTCCACCATTCTCCACCGTGAATTCTGTGATATTTACGTGACTGCGGACTACATGGATAACGTGCCCCGTGCCGTTGCCGTCTATAATCGTCGTGGTCGGATCTTCACCGATTAGTGCAATCGGCTTGTTGACGATAACATGCTCATAGTATGTTCCGGACCTGACAAAAATAGTGTCGCCATCAGCCGCATTGTTTATTGCATCCTGAATCGATGCAAAATCATCAGGCACAACAATCATATCTTGGGTTGCGCTTTTCACCGTTATCCATGCTGTGTCTGACTGTTTCCAATCAACTGCCGAAGACCAGGTGTCTTTTGCTTTGAAGAATACAGAGTACAAGCCTTCAGTTGCTGGCGTGAAATTCCAGTTTCCAGTTGGCTCCATGGCTATTCGTGTATTGTTCACATACCATTGAAAAGAGTAAGGCTTCAGTCCTCCAGTGACGTTTGCCACGAAATTGACGGAACTGTCAGGTTCAACTGCGGCTGCGAGTGGGGTTATGGAAAGTACGTTGAACGGTTCTATGAGGTAGTACACGCAGGTCAGTATGTAGCTTGCGTTCATCATGACCGTGATTGAGGCCTCATATGGTTCGTTTCCCTCGCCTACGTTTGTTCCATTCAGTTCCCAGTGATCAAGCATAGAGTATTGTCCATGGATCCAGACCACATCAACTAAAGTGTCGGCCGGATAGGTATATATGCCCTCAGAAGGCATGGTTAAGCCTGCGTTATGAGGATATATTACAATCATTAGAGTGTATTCGTCTTGAGTTTCGCCTGGAACAACTCTATTCATGAAACATGAGGCAAACAACACAACAGTTAGCATCACAACAGAAATTTGAACATGCAACTTGGGCAAGACAGCGACACTCCCTTCTTCCAATCCTAGTTTGTTTTGCCGAAGTCAACGGCTACGATCGTCACGTCGAAGATGTCGACTATTCCGTCTCTGTTTATGTCTGCTTTCATGTTCCAGACTGGCGGAGGCTCCCCAAAGGATATAGCAACAGCCGCTAGATCAAAGATGTCAACTGTCCAGTCAAAGTACACATCGCCTGTTATTCGCACTCGTGACTTCAGAATGAACTCGTGAAGCAGAAGATCTTCCTCGTCAAAACCACCCTGTTCAAAACTTCCTGTAAAAACAACCACCATGTCATAGTTAGGAACTACGACTATGCGTTGACCCATGCCCCCTCTTGCGTCAAAAATGTACGGATCATACGCACCTGTTCCGTTGTCTGTCCACCATTGATATCCATAGCCCTCAAAGTCGCCAAGCCTAACGACAGGTCTGGTTGATTCGACCACCCATTCAGCTGGAACAACCTGCTGGCCATCCCAGGTCCCGTGGTGCAGGTAAAGGTATCCGAACTTTGCCATGTCTAACGGTTTCATGAACAGGTGAGCATATCCCCATGGTATGTCTTGCTTATCCTTGCGCCAATAGACATTCGAGATTCCGAGAGGATCAAAAAGATGTTCTCTTGCATATGTCAGCGCGTCAAAACCTGTAGTCTTACTGATTGCCGCCGACAACAGATGCGACCCACCGCTATTATAACGCCACACACTCCCAGGTTCGTTAATCATTGCGCGATCAAGAACAAACTGAACTGGATCAGCACTGTTCTCCATCGAATTCTGATCGTCGGGGTCATTCCAGGGCAGACCAGAAGTCATAGTGAGCAAGTGTTCAAGAGTCATATCTTGCTTCCACGAGTTCATGTTTGCGAACGTTCTATTCGGAAAGAAATCTAATACTTTATGACTAACGCTGTCAATGTGGCCTTCACCGATTGCAATTCCGATTAACGCCGAGCTGAAGCTTTTGGTGACCGAAGCCAGTTCATGCGTTGAATTGCGGCTGTAAATTCCGCTTGGGTATTCTTCAAGTATTACGTGCCCATGGCGAACTATCACTACTGAGTCTATAGGCAGATTCTGGTTGGCAATATAATCCATCATGTTGTTGAGATAGGTTGAGTTCATCCCCTGCTCGTCAGGTGTGGAATATTGCCAACCCAGCGTCGGCCAGTAGTTGGGTGAATCAAGTGAGGAAGCAGTCACATGTAAACTGAAGATGGGGATTATGAGAACACATAGCATAATACAAGTCAAAACCAGAATGGCAGTTTCTCTCCCCAAACAGAACTACCTCCTATCTATCTAACATAAGAGATGCTTGCTTTGTGATAAAGTGTTTGCAGCATAGATGTAGAGAATCAACACGATTGTTGAGAACAGGGCTGGATGTCGACGAATGTGCGAACGCATGGAAAATTCACGAAGACTGAACCGTATTAGCTTCTGGAGAACGGTGTTCATCCAAACGGCTGCGAACAAGATAGCCCAGACGAGTTATACTGCCACTTCTTGTCAACTGCAGTTTCTCAAGTTCCGAAGCCAAGTTCTTCCTGAGCGTGAGTTTCTGTCCGGCAATGATTCTCTCCAGCCCACTTAGAGCTTCTGGATTGTCCATGATCCATTCACAGGGTTTCTCGGTGACAATCTCTAAAGGCTGCGCCTTTGTCCAACAATAGTTGAAAGCTTCGCTGCACCAGTTATGAAATCGTTTGTCTGAACCAGAGAATACGAGATAATCGAACTTGCCGCTGTTCAATGGAAATGCTACGGCAGCCTGCTTCTCCGATATGAACAAGAATATCTCGGCTCGATCGTCTAGGCGGTCTTCAAGAGCACCTGTCGCCCTCGAACGTCGATCAATTGGCAGTATGTTTCTCTCATAATACTGAAAATAGTCCCGCACTATATCAGAAGGATATGTGAAGCCTTTCGTTTGGATTACTCTGTTCTTTGTTCCCCGCTCAAGAGCTCTCCCAAGCTCACAAAAAACACTGAAGGAGATTTGATCATTTACAAGCCAAATGTAGCTCTCCGCCTCCTTGATTAGCCTCTCAACGCTATAGAGGGACTGGCTTATGCTGGACAGGTATGTTGCCTCTGCGATGTCACCTAGGCGGAGAACAAGCTTTTCCGGAAGATGGACCAGAGAATGCGATTTGAAATATTCCTTGTGTCGGGACAAGAAATCCAATCCCCCAAGTTGCTTCAACACGACTTCAGCATAAGACGTAAGACGATAAATGCCTCTATTGTCTCTGCGCAGAAGCCCAGCCTCCTTGAGACGAAAGACTTGTCGACTGGTCTCCTGAGTCGTCAGATCCAGCTTCTTCGAGAGTTTCGTGACGCTTAACGCGTCGTTGCCTAGCTCTCTTAGAATACTTAGGCGGTCGTGGCTCGAAAGCTCAAACAGTAAACTACCTAGCTTCTCCAGAAACGAACCACCTGTCATATTCAAACCTACCTTTCGCGGATATTAGCGTTTGCACGCTCTCTACATCAGGGAACGCTCCCATTACAGAACCATTTGGCGAATTGCTAGGAATTCACAGTAACTGCAAGGATAGTCTAGTCTGCTACATCAGGAAGAGTTATGCTTCCGCCTTTTCAGAAGAACGCTAACGATCTTTTCCGGTCGTGACGTCGATTTTTTCATTAGTCTAACGATAGACGAAAACACAGCACGTATTATCACGCATTGACACAAGCTGGCGCAAGTCTACATGAGTAAGATGCTTTAATAACGGATTTCAAGAAGCATGTTATATCTATTTGTAGAGAGGGGGTCTAAGCCTCCGAGAGAGACAACCTATCGCAAAGGCATGGTACTTCCAACGTAAGACTCTTTGTTGCTGGTTTATACCCGTACTGTACCGTCGTGCACGCAGCATGGTCTTGTCCGTCTGGCGTTTTGCTCCAAGCAGTGCAGTTGATGGCTTGAGCGTTATCTTCAAAACTAGCAAGCACCTCATAGGGCGTTGCGGCATTGCCGACGGGTTTCAGGTCAACGTCGAAGCTGAAGCCTCCAGTTTGATTATCAGTTTTGCCTTGATAGTAGTACAGCGTCTGATTGATCGTCACATTCACAGGTTTATTGAACACCCCACTCGCTCCACTACCGTTGAACATGTAGGTGACGTTACCAAAGAAATGATGCACCGTAGAAGACGCATCAGGACGAGTAACATTCAAGAAGAGCTTGGTCGTGTTGGCTACAGTGAGTTCTACTGGGTTAGTGACTATGCTCTGGGGAAGAAGGGCGCCGTTGAGAAGGTTGGATAAGACTTCGGCTTTGCAAGCGTGAACACAACTCTCATTCTGGCATATCAGATTACAATACACTTTGCTGCTGTCGTTATCGTGTTGAACGTCCTGATTGATCTCAGAGAGGGGAAACATTACCATTTGCCTGCAGAGAGCCGATTAAATGCTTCTTTGAACCGAAACATCAAAGATGCCCATACTCCGAACCAGAAAGCCGTCGTTACCAATAAAAGAATGTTTTCATCAAACCATGTCCGGAACACAAAGTAAATCACTGCCAGAATGGCTGCGAGCATAGTTACAGCAAGAAATACCAGAGACATTCGACCAAGAAATCTCCTCGCCCCACATTTCAACGGTTGCTTTGCTTTGCGACTGTACAATATCTCAAAGGACAGGAAAATCGTTGTTGTTATCGCTGTGGAAAAGGGCATTCCGAAATATATCAGATAATGTACAGATGAAAAGGAGGGCTGATTTCTCTCTAGGTAAATGAAGATCGCCAAGAATGCATAGGTCACCAATGCCGCTGGAATGACCGAGAGATTAAGAAGATGTCGTTCTTCCTGAGGTGAGAGTTCAGTTGCCATCATTATACACATCCCAGATATCTTAGAAATGCCAATACGGCTATCGGAAAGTCAACAGCAACTGATTCAACATAGTCGACAGCGGTATGCATTACTTCAAGAGGTCTTGCCATGGGTGCTAGTTCAGAGACAGTCATCATTATGCATGAGAATGTTGGACTCCATATAAATCCTTGTAGGGCTTTAACAAAGGCGAAGCCTACGTCTGTAGCAAGTGCGACTAAACCCATAATCAGATTTGCAATTCCTGTCGCCAGCATTTTGAGGGAGTCACTTGATGCTCTGAAGAATTCGGGCAAGAAAAGTCCGTATTGGATTCCGCCTTTTATTGCTTCGACAATTAACCCTCCAACAAGATTCCAGATTGATAATCCTTTTGCGATAATGTAAGACGCGAAGACTCCGATAAAATCTAGCGTGACATCTTGCCATATTTCACTTGTTATTTCTGATACTGTTTCTGCAAGCCATTCCATACCAGCCCAGCTGATAGATACGCTGAAAGGTAAGATCGGGTTGTACCCAACGTCTATACTTGCATCGCCCAGACGGACAACTATGTGCAAACGATACCAAGGGTATGACAAAGTGAACTCGTGCCAAATACTCAGCCATTCACCTGTTTCTTGCTGTAATTGTTCCGGTGAGTCTGGATCTATTACGGTTGTGCTCTCATATGTTACTGTTAGGCTGAGGCTTTTGGTTGCTGGTTTGTACCCGTACTGAACCGTCGTGCACGCAGCATAATCCAGTCCGTCTGGGGTTTTGCTCCAAGCAGTACAGTTCACAGCTAGCGTGACGTTGTCTTCAAAGGTTGCCATCACCTCATAGACTGATGGTGCACCGTCCACTGGTTTCAGGTCCAAGGTTTTGCTGAAATATCCGCTTCCATTTGTCATGACAGAATACTCAGTCTCGTTGATCTTCAGCTTAACGACAGTATTGTTAACTCCGCTTTCGCCCGACTTCAACCAACCATAAACCGTGTGCATCGTACTCGAATATTCTCGGCTAGCGTTGAGGATAAACCTCGTAGTCTTCGAAGCTGTCAATTGGACTGGGCTGCTGACGATGCTCTGTGTGAGGTTGCCTCCGCCAATATCATAGGGGATTACTTCTGCTTTGTAAGCGTGAGCACAACCGTCGTTCGAATAGGTTAATGTGCGGTACACTTTGCCATCCGTATTATTGTCCTGAACGTCATAATAAGTAACTGCACTGCTTGAACTGACATCATAAAACCTAACCATGGGCTGATATCCCGTTAGAGTAGTGTTGGTATCAGTGCGCATCAGAGTAGCGTTCAGCGTAACATCATGCCCAATCTCAATGTCCTTTGGCGAAACATCAAACAAAACAGCCAGAGGAATCACCGTCCGCATGCACACAGTTGGACATCGCTTGGCTTAACTTTTTCGTAGGTCCGCCCGATATCCGCGTCCTCGAGTCACAAAAAGCAAACAGCAGCCCAGAAAAGGCATGTTGAATCTATTTATAGGGGGGCTTGATTTTTTTCGAGCGCAACAGAGTAGAGAGCGATTGTCTGCAGCATAGTGTTAGCGTGCCACGTGTTTTAGGGTTGTTTCCGCTCTTTTGAGGTCTAAGGGCGTGTTTATGTTCATGAACGTTTTCAGCTCAGGATCCAACTGCTGCAAAACCAACGTGGAAACATACCTGACTCCGCGCAACCTGTCAATCATCGCCTGCATCGTGAACTCCTGGCAACTCAACGCTTCCCCAGCAGCCTTCAAAGCAACACGCCTGCAATAAACAGCCTGCAAAGGCTCGATGAAACAGTTCGGCCAACGCGGAATCACGGCAGACTTGTTCACGCACAGGTCAAGCAGCAACGATAGCACTTCTCTGGAAACGAAAGGCACGTCACACGGAAGCAACAACGAGTACTGTCCACGCACCACACCGAAACCCGTGTAGGCTCCGGCAAGCGGACTCTGAACTTTCTCCGTGTCAACCACGACAGCGCACTGCGAACCCAGCACTTTCAGGTAGCTCTGCTTCTGCTCTTCAGAACGGACAACCACGACTTTCTCTTCGACAAGACCGTTAACAGCATCAACCACGTGCCTGACAAGCTGCTTCTTGCCCAGCAGAACAAGACCCTTATCCTGGCCAAACCTTTCAGAAGAGCCTCCTGCAAGCAATATCGCTGAATTGCCCAAGGACCCATCGTCTCCAAAGCTTTCTTCGCGAAGCTGTTTTTCGATTTCG
>Ga0335070_10005694_pt1 | contig 14670 bp, 16 predicted proteins | sample Lox_Sample_13_FD_206722 | JGI IMG/M metagenome (GOLD analysis project Ga0335070, IMG submission 206722) | Soil microbial communities from Loxahatchee National Wildlife Refuge, Florida, United States - Lox_Sample_1.3 | ecosystem: Environmental > Terrestrial > Soil > Wetlands | place: USA... | reverse complement strand
CAGCTTCGGCGGCCACAACCGCGATTTCCTGAAGCGGCGCGAAGGCTTCTCGATGCTGGTATTCGCCACCGCCGACGCGCGGCGCGACCGCGAGGAATTCGCCGCCGCGGGGTTGCAGACCTATCCGACCTTCGACTTCGCGCGCCAGGCGCGCCTGCCGGACGGTCGCGATGTCACGGTCGCCTTTTCGCTGAGCTTCGTCACCGACGAGCGGATGCCCGAGGCGGCTTTCTTCACCTGTCAGCAGCGGGCGCCGGAATATTTCTGGAAACCCGAATACCAGCGCCACGCCAACGGCGCGATGGCGGTCACCGAGGCGGTGATGGTGGCGCCGGAGCCGGCGGCGCTGCGCGATCTTTTCGCCGGCATGCAAGGCGAGGAGGCGGTGCGCGCGACCAAGGATCGTCTCGACGTGACGACCGCGCGCGGCGCTGTCACCGTGCTGACGCCGGCGCTGGCGGCGGAGAGGTTCGAGGGGCTGCCGCTGTCCGGCGCGCCGGAGACGCCGCATTTCGTCGGCTATCGCGTCGCCGTGCGCGATCTCGACGACGTGCGCGTCAGGTTCGATGCCTCGGACGTGACGTGCCGGGCGACGTCCGGCGTGCTGCAGATCGCGCCGGACATCGCTTACGGGACGTACTTGGAATTCGCCGCAGCCTAGCGGCTGCTAGCCCAGATGTTGCTTGAGGAACGCGAGCGAGCGCTCGCGCGCGATCTTGGCGCTCGGCGCGTGGTAGCTGCCACGCTCGTCGCAGTTGAAGCCGTGGCCGGCGGGATAGACCTGCAGCTCGACGATCGCACCCTGGGCGGCGCGGATCTTACCGAGGTCGGAGAGCGGGATGGCGTGGTCGGTCTCGCCGAAATGCATCTGCACCGGGCAGTTCGGCTTCTCCTCGGCGAATTGCGCGATCTGGCCGCCGTAGTAGCAGACCGAAGCCGCGAAGTCCTTGAAGCGGGTGGCGCCGAGCCAGGCGACCGAGCCGCCGAAGCAGTAGCCGATGATGCCGAGCTTGCCGCTGCCCTTCAGCGCATCGATGCCGGCCTGGGTGTCGGCCAGGATCTGGTCCCAGTTGATCTTGCCGCGGATCTCGCGGCCTTTCTGGATATCGGCCTCGCTATAGCCGAGCTGGATGTCCTTGCCGACGCGGTCGAAGTAGCCGGGCGCGATGACGTGATAGCCGTCCGCGGCGTAGCCGTCGCTCATGGCCTTGATGTGATGATTGACGCCGAAGATCTCCTGGACCATGACCAAGCCGCCGCGCGCCTTGCCCGAAGGCTTCGCCTCGTAGCCGGTGAATTTGTGGCCGTCTTTCGCCGTCAGATTGATCGTCTGTCCCATTTTGTTCTCTCCCCACGCAATGGTGAGCATTTTTCTACCAGCCCTGGCCTGCGGCTGGCAAATCGCCGCGCGCCGCGACACGGTCTCGTGATCGCAGTCACATCGCAGGCACGGCCGCCAATGGTATGTTCACGCGGGCGTCACACAGGAGGCCGTCATGTGGGACCGGTCGCGGAGAACTGTCGCCGCCGCCGTCGCGTCGGCGTCGATGGCGATCGGCGCAGGGCACGGCATCGCACAAGACCTGACGGTTCCGTTCGCGATCGATGCGACGCGCTCCGATCCCGGGCGCCCCAGCCGCCCATTCGGGAAGACATACCGCGGCCCGCTGTTCGACACGCACACGCATCTGGCACCGCTCGGCGGGCGGCCGACCGACGCGAACGCCGTGGTCGTCGCGATGCGCGAGGCGGATGTGGCGCGCGTGGTGCTGCTGCCGCCGCCTAATGCGGCCAAGATGAGCGGCATCCTGACCAGCCTCGCCCAGGCGCAGACCTTGCGGCGAAGCTCCGGCGGCGCCGTCCTGGTCATGTGCGGCAGCGACTATCTCACGGAGTGGATGAACGCGGCGGCGCGGCGCGGCGGGTTGCCGAACGACATGCCGGGGCAGATGTCGCGTCTGCAGCGCGATCTGCAGAGCGGCGCCTGCGCCGGCGTCGGCGAGATCGGTGTGCGCCACTACGCCAAGGCGGCGGGTGAGCAGGTCATCGATCTGCCGGCCGCCTATCCACCGCTGCTCGCGATTGCCGAAAACGCTGCACGCTTAGGGGTTCCGCTCGAAATCCATGCCGAGCCGGTCGAGCCGAACGGCCGGCGGCACGACGCCGAGGTCTTCGGCACAGTCGCCGCCATGTTGGAGCGGGCGCCGAACCTACGCCCGATTTGCGCGCACACGGCGATGACCAACGCCCATAACGCGCGGGCGCTGCTGCAGGCGTTCCCGACGTTGATGATGGACGTGAACTTCGGCAAGCACACGTCGGGGGTGGTCGACTGGGAGAACCTCGAAGGTGTGACCAACGAGTCGGGCGAGATTTACGCCGACTGGGCGGCCCTCTTCGAAGAGATGCCCGACCGTTTCATGGTCGGCACGGACTCATTTTTCAGCCGCGCCGATGCGGCCAAGCATTACACGCACAAGATGAAGCAGGTGCGACGGGCGCTGGGCTCGCTGTCAGCCAAGGCCGCCGCGCGAATCGCCTACCGCAATGCCGACCGTCTGTTCGGCGGCGAGACGGCCGGATCTAAACATTAAACCGGAAGAGCATCACGTCGCCGTCCTTGACGACGTAGTCGCGACCTTCCTGGCGCATCTTGCCGGCGTCTTTCGCGCCCTGCTCGCCGTTGCAGGTCACATAATCGTCATACGAGATCGTCTCGGCGCAGATGAAGCCGCGCTCGAAGTCGCTGTGGATCACGCCGGCGGCCTCCGGCGCCTTGGCGCCGCGATGCACGGTCCAGGCGCGGGCTTCCTTCGGTCCGGCGGTGAAGAACGTGATGAGATGAAGGAGCTCGTAGCCGGCGCGGATCACGCGCGCGAGGCCGGTCTCGGACAAGCCGAGGCTGGCGAGGAACTCGCCGCGCTCGTCGTCCGGCAGTTGCGCGACCTCCGCTTCGATGGCTGCCGAGACGACCACCGACGAGGCGCCCTCTGCCTTGGCGCGCGCCGCGACCTTGGCTGACAACGTGTTGCCTTGGGCGGCCGACGCCTCTTCGACGTTGCAGACGTAGAGCACCGGCTTCGCGGTCAGGAGTTGCAGCTGGTCGAGGACCGGCTTCTGCTCGGCGCTCGGCTTGAACAGCCGCGCCGGCTTGCCGTCGCGGAGCAGCGCCAGAACCGGCTCCATGACCTCGACCTGCGCCTTCGCCTCCTTGTCGCCGCCGCGCGCTTTCTTGATCGCGTTGGCGTGGCGCTTCTCGAGACTGTCGAGGTCGGCCAGCATCAGCTCGGTCTCGACCGTCTCGGCGTCGCGCAGCGGGTCGATCGAGCCCTCGACGTGGGTCACGTCGCCGCCTTCGAAGCAGCGCAGCACGTGCGCGATGGCGTCGACCTCGCGGATGTGGCCGAGGAACTGGTTGCCGAGGCCTTCGCCCTTGGAGGCGCCGCGCACCAGGCCCGCGATGTCGACGAACTCGAGCTGCGTGGCCACGACCTTGGCCGACTTGGCGATGGCGGCAAGCTTGTCGAGCCTGGCATCGGGCACGGGCACGCGGCCGATATTCGGCTCGATGGTGCAGAACGGATAGTTGGCGGCCGCGGCGGCGGCCGTCGCGGTCAGCGCGTTGAAGAGGGTCGACTTGCCGACGTTCGGCAGGCCGACGATGCCGCAGCGGAAACCCATCGTGAAATTCCTGGATCGATATTAGCCGTGAGTACCCGCGGGCGCGGATGCGCCCGCGCCGGCGAGCGACTTGGGTTGGCGGGCGGCAAGTCGCGAGCCGGTCATGATTGAGTATCCTTCATCGCGACGGTGACGCGGTTGAGAAAGCGCGTCTCGTCGCCTTGGATCAGCAGCGGAACGTGCTCGGCGACCGCGGTAACGAGGGCCTCGACCCACGGCCGCTCGGCCTTCGCGAAGTCGTGCAGCACGTAATTCGAGACCGCGTCGGGATCCGCATCCGTGATCGCGCGATCTGGCCGCCCCACGCCGAGACGGATGCGCCAGTAGTCGTTGGCGAAATGCGCGTCGATCGACTTGAGCCCGTTATGGCCGGCATGGCCGCCGCCTTGCTTCACGCGCAGCTTCCCCGGCTGAAGCTCGATCTCGTCGTGGATCACATACGTCTGTGCCGGCGCGATCTTGTAGAAGCGCGCCGCCGCCGCGACCGCCACGCCGGAGTTGTTCATGTAGGTCATCGGTTTCAAGAGCAGGACGCGCTCGCCCGCAAGCTCGCCTTCGGCGATTTCGCCGTCGAAGCGCGACCGCCACGGCTTGAAGCCGTGGTGACGCGCGATCGCGTCCACCACCAGGAAGCCGATGTTGTGGCGATTGTGGGCGTAACCGGAGCCGGGATTGCCCAGCCCAACGAGCAGGCGCATCCCGGCCTCCGGCGAACGTCCTTACTTCTTGGCGGCCGGCTTCGCTGCCGCCGCCGCCGGTGCGGCACCCTTGCCGCCGGCCGCAGCCGGAGCCGCCGCACCCTTGCCGCCAGCCGCGGCCGGAGCCGCAGTGGCCGCCGGCGCGCCCGGAGCACCCGGTGCCGCACCTGGGGCGCCCGGCGCCGCTGCGGCACCTTCGGCCGGCGCGGCCGCCGCCGCCGCTGCCGCGGCTTCCGCCGCCTCTTCCTCGGCCGTCTTCATCACGCTCGGCGCCGCGACCGCCGCGATGGTGAAGTCGCGCGTCGTGATCGTCGGCTTCACGCCCTCGGGCAGCTTGACCTTGCTGATGTGCACGGAATCGCCGATGTCGAGGCCGTCGAGGTCGATCGAGAAGCTCTGCGGGATGTTGCCCACCGTGCAGTACACCTCGATGGTGTGGCGGACGATGTTGAGGACGCCGCCGCGCTTGAGGCCCGGCGACTTGTCCTGGTTGACGAACTTCACCGGGATGCCGACGCGGATGCGCGTCTTCTCGCCGACGCGCATGAAGTCGACGTGCTCCGCCCGGTCGGTGACCGGATGCAGTTGCACGTCGCGCGCCAGCGCCCGCTCCACCTTGCCGGCGACGTCGACGTCGAAGACGCGGGTGAAAAATCCCGGCTTGTGGATTTCGCTGTCGACCGTCTTCGGGTCGAGATCGATCAGGGTCGGCGGGGCCTTTTCGCCGTAGATCACGCCGGGCACGCGCCCGGCGCGACGAGCGGCGCGGGCGGCCCCTTTCCCAGCCCGCTCTCGCGGCTGCGCCGCGATCTTGGTTGCATCGACCATTACTCTCTCCTCTTCAAAATGGCGCCGGCCTCCAGGGGTGCCGCGCGCCGCTGCAAAATCTCTATTCAGTCGAACAGGCTCGAGACCGAGCGCTCCTCGCTGATGCGCCGGATGGCCTCGGCCATCAGCGGCGCGATCGTGATCTGGCGGATGTTGTGGCAGACGCGCACCGCCTCGGTCGCCATGATGCTGTCGGTGACGACCAGCTCTTTCAGCGGCGACGACGCGACGCGGGCGACCGCACCGCCCGAGAAGACGCCGTGCGTGACGTAGGCGGCGACGGATTCGGCGCCCGCTTCCATCAGCGCTTCGGCGGCATTGCACAGCGTGCCGGCCGAATCGACGATGTCGTCGGCGAGGATGCAGACCCGGCCCTTGACGTCGCCGATGATGTTCATGACCTCGGACACGCCGGCGCGCTCGCGGCGCTTGTCGATGATGGCGAGCTCGGCTTCCAGGCGCTTGGCGATGGCACGGGCGCGCAGCACCCCGCCGACGTCCGGCGAGACCATGGTGATCTCCTTGCCGTTTGCCTTGAGACGGTCCTGGATGTCCTTCACGAACACCGGGGCCGAGAACAGGTTGTCGGTCGGGATGTCGAAGAAGCCCTGGATCTGGCCGGCGTGCAGATCGAGCGTGACGACGCGGTGGGCGCCGGCCTCGGTGATGAGGTTGGCCACCAGCTTGGCGGAGATCGGCGTGCGCGGGCCCGACTTGCGGTCCTGGCGGGCGTAGCCGTAGTAGGGGATCACGGCGGTGATGCGCCGGGCCGAGCCGCGGCGCAGCGCGTCGATGCAGACCAGCAACTCCATCAGATTGTCGTTCGCCGGGTACGAGGTCGACTGGATCACGAACACGTCCTCGCCGCGCACGTTTTCCAGGATCTCGACGAACACTTCCATGTCGGCGAAGCGCCGCACGCTGGCCTTGGTCAGCGGCAGGTTGAGCGACGCGCTGATCGCCTCGGCGAGTGGGCGGTTGCTGTTGCAGGCGAGAATCTTCATGCCCCGAAACCCGTTCTCTCGCGCCCGGCAAGAGCCTGAAACGAAAGGAAAATAACGCGAAACCCGCGGCGGACTATGAGGTCCCCGACCGCGGGCGGGCGGAATTTATCAGGGTGTCATCAGCCTGTAAACCGCCACCCGACGCGGCTTTTTTACCGCGTGACGGTGGACCGCCGGTTAACCAGGTTGACGATTCCATCGGTGGCGGCATCGGCGACCGCGAGCGCGATATCCGGCCAGTCGCGGTCGAGCATCGCGACCGGGACGTCGTTGGTCTGGCGGACCTCGCCGACCTGGCTGTTGTCGGCGCGCAGCACCGTCCAGCGCACGTCGACATTGCGCACCTCCTTGCCGGCGGGACCGCGCGGCGGCGCGATGGTGACGGCGCCGACCACGGTATGCGTCGGCTTGTCCGCAGGCGCCGCCACCTTGATCCGCGATTTCTCCAGCGTGTATTCGAGCGCCCGCGTCAGCGCGCGGCCGTCCTCGCCGGTGATGCCGGTCACGGCGCCGATCGCCACCACCGGGGCATCCGGGTTGCGCAGCGCCGGATCGGCGTCGAGGATGCCGGCGACCGACCGCGCGACGGTCCGCGCATAGACCGCCCAGGCTTTCGGGTCCTCCGCCTTCTGGGGCGCTGCGTGCGCGACGAAGGAGCCGAGGGCTGTGTTGCGCGCATCGCCGAGCGCCAATGTGATGTCCCAGCCCGCACCTGCCGGAACCGCGTCGCCGCCGAGGACGAGGGCGGCGGCATTGCCGGGGCCGGCCATGGCCGCGACGTCCTCCTTGTGCAGCGATTCGATCAGCGCCTGGGTAAACGCTTCGGCGGCCGCCGGCGGCAGACCCTGGACCGGCTGCACCACGAGACCGCCCTTGTCGATCGGCAGAAGGGCGAACGTGTCGGTGGTCTTGTATTCCGGCTGGAACGGCCGCGGCAGGTTGCCGCAGGCGGCGACAGCCGCGCACAGCAGGACGATCAGGAGGCGGTCACGCAAAGCAGCTCACCAGCAGCGCCAGAATGAAAAACGCAAAAAACAGGGCGAGGTATGGCATGCCCGCCGGCTCGGCTCCAAGTTACGGTTCTACGTCACGGTTCCAAGGCGATCGCCGATAGGCCGCGGCCGTAATCCTTCTCGCCGCGCTGGCAGGCGCGCCGGTAACTGAAAAACCTCTCTTCCCGACAGGTATCGTGCGGCAGGTCGTACACCTGGGCGACGCCGGCGCGGTTGAGTTCCGCGACGACGAAGCCGCGCAGGTCGAAGAGGTACTTGGTCTCGCCGCGCGCCGCCGCCGCGGCGCAGGGTGCGAACAGCGCCTGATGCGCCGGATCGGCGGCGAGGAACGGCGCCGGGAACTCCGGGCCGACTTCGTAGGAGCGCTGCGCGATGCACGGCCCGATGCCGGCAACGATGCGGCTCGCTTCCGCACCCAGCTTCTCCATCGCCGCGACCGTGGCGCCGATCACGCCCGAGAGCGCGCCGCGCCAGCCGGCATGGGCCGCGCCGATGATCCGCGCCGCCGGATCGGCGAACAGCACCGGTGCACAGTCGGCGGTCAGGATGCCGAGCGCGATGCCCGGCGTCGCGGTGACCATCGCATCCGCCTTGGGCAGATTGTGCCGCGACCACGGCCGCTCGACTTCGACCACCGTCGTGCCGTGCACCTGATAGCAGGTGATCAGCGCGCCGGGCTCGACGTCGATCTCGGCTGCGGCGCGGGCGCGGTTGGTCGCGACGTTATCCGGGTCGTCCGACGAACCGAGACCGCAGTTCAACGACGCGTACAGGCCTTCGCTGACGCCGCCTTCGCGGCTGAAAAAGCCGTGGCGCACGCCTTCGAGGCGGTTGAGCGGTCCCAACGTCAGCATGGGCAAAACATCAGCATCGATGATCCGTGGCACGTTCCCTAATCGAAGCTGCCGCTGTCGAAGCCGGGCACCGCGAGGCGCGGAGTCGCAATCGCGATCGCCTGGAACAAGGTGCCCATTTCGGCCGGTTCGATCAAGCGCCGCACGCCGCTCTCGATGCGGCCGGCCTGTGCCGCCGTCGCGTGCTGCAGCAAGGTCGCGGCGCGGGCGAAAATCCCCAGCCGATTCAGCAGCGTGGCTTGCGGCACCGGGCCGTATGCGGCGGCGCCCGCGGCGCGGGCCGCCGTCGTCAGGCCGGCGAAGTCGACATGGGCGGTGAGATCGGCGGCGCCGGGCTCCGCCAGCGGCGACACTTTCTCGTGCGCGCGCACCGCCTGCAGCGTATCGCCCAGACCGGGCGCCGCGGGCCCGTAGTCGATGATCAGCGCCGCGCCCCCGTCCGCCACGAGCCGCGCGCCGATCGCCCCGGCCAATGCCCCGCCATCGGGCGAGGTCTCGACGATGGCGCCAATCTCGGCGGTGATGGCGGGTCCGTTGACCCGTGGCCCCTCGGCAAAGCGGAAGCTGCCGTCCGCATAGGTGACCATCCGTTCGCGCCAGCCGTCGGCGGTGCGCACGACTTGCCGGATCGGCAGCGCGTCGAAGAACTCGTTCGCGATCACGATCAGCGGACCATTGGGAACGTCGGCGAGGGTCTCGTGCCATTGCGGCGACGCTGCCGCCCCAGGTAACTTCATAAGCGCGGCCGCCTGCTGCCGGCGCAGGTCGGCGTTGATCTCGACCAGATGCAGCGCGATCGCGGCGCGGAAGTCCGGCGCGACCTTGGCGACGGCGCGCAGCGCGTCGGCCATCAACGTGCCGCGCCCCGGGCCGAGCTCCACCAGCCGCAGCGGCGCGGGCCGTCCCATCGCCGTCCATACCTCCGCCGCCCACAGCCCGATCAGCTCGCCGAACACCTGGCTGATCTCGGGGGCGGTGATGAAATCCCCCGCCGCACCCACGGCGGGACGCGAGCGGTAGTAACCGTGCTCGGGATGGGTGAGGCAGAGCCGCATGTACTCGCGCACGGTGAGCGGCCCCTCGCGGCGGATGCGGTCGGCGAGCAGCTCACCCAGCGGTGTCATCGGGCGGGGGGCGGCTCAGCCGGGCTGCGGCTGCCCGGGGGGCCGATCAGCCAGGGGCGGGCGGCGGAAGCCCGAGAAGATCAGGTACAGACCCGCGAGCCACAGCGGGATCGACAGGATCTGGCCCATGGTGATGCCGCCGACGATGAAGCCGAGAAACGAGTCCGGCTCGCGGAACAGCTCGCCGACGGTTCGGGCGATGCCGTAGCCGAGCAGGAACACGCCGCCGACGGTGCCCGGCCGTTCGCGCCACGAGCGGCGGTGCACGACCGCGGCGCAGATCGCGAACAGGATCACGCCTTCCATGGTTGCTTCGTAAAGCTGGCTCGGATGGCGCGGCAGCATGCCGGCGGGGCAGCCGCCCAGGGACTGTAACCGCTCATTGCAGAAGATCACGCCAAGCGGGCTATCGGTGACGCGCCCGTAGAGCTCGCCGTTGATGAAGTTCGCGAGGCGGCCGAAGAACAGCCCGATCGGCGCGCAGGCGGCAACGACGTCGCCCAGCGCCAGCACCGGAACCCGGCGCTTCCACGCGAACAGCCCGATGGCGGTCAGCACGCCGATCAGGCCGCCGTGGAACGACATGCCGCCGTGCCAGACTTCCACGATCTCCAGCGGGTTCTCGAAATAGAAGCTCGGCTTGTAGAACAGGACGTAGCCGAGCCGGCCGCCGAGGATGACGCCCAAAGTCGCCCAGACGATGAAATCGTCCAGTGTGACGCGGTCGATGAAGCGCGGCGGCCGCTCGATCAGGTGCAGTGCGTAACGCCAGCCGAGAATGATGCCGGTGATGTAAGCCAGCGCGTACCAGCGGATATCGAAGCCGATGCCGCCCCATCCGAGATGGATCGCAACCGGATCGAAGTTCGGAAAGATAAAACTGGCCGTGTTCATGCCGGGCGCGTCGCTGGTGTACCGGGCGGGTCAGACGTAAGGATCGGCGGCCGCCAGGTGATCGCGGACGTAATGGCCGATACCGTCCTCGAGCGAGGTCATCGGCAGCTCGTAGCCGGCGGCGCGCAGACGTTCCATGCGCGCCTCCGTGAAGTACTGATATTTGTCACGGATCTCGACCGGCGTGTCGATGAAGTCGAAGCGCGCCTTTTTTCCGGCGGCGGCATAGAGCGCCTTCGCGAGATCGGCGAAGCTGCGCGCCTGGCCGGTCCCGAGATTGAAGAGACCGTTGACCGTCGGGTGATCGAGCAGCCACAGCATCACCGACACGCAGTCGCCCACCCAGATGAAGTCGCGCTTCTGGCCGCCGTCGGGATAGGCCGGGTTGTGCGACTTGAACAGCCGCGCCGGCTGGCCGGCGAGCGCGCGCGGATAGAGCTGATGGGCGACCGAGCGCTGGCTGCCCTTGTGATATTCGTTCGGGCCGTACACGTTGAAGAACTTGAGCCCGACATGCTGTACCGGCGCCGCGGCCTGATTGGCGAGCAGACGCGCCACGCGGCGGTCGAAGACGTGTTTGCTCCAGCCGTAAGGATTCAGAGGGCGCAGTTTCGCCAACGCCATCGGCCGCGCGTCGTCGTCGAACCCGGCGGAGCCGTCGCCGTACGTGGCGGCCGACGACGCGTAGATGAGGCGCTTGCCGTGGCGCGCGCACCATGCCCACAGCGCCAGGCTGAGACGGAAGTTCTCGTGCACGATCAGGTCGACATCGGTCTCGGTGGTCGACGAGATCGCGCCGAGATGGAAGATCGTCTCGACCTCGCGCGTGTGTGCGCCGAGGAAATCGAACAATCGGTCCGGCGCCACGATGTCGGCGATTTCGCGCTTGGCGATGTTGCGCCACTTGTCGCCGTTGCCCAGACGGTCGCACACCGCGAGATCGGCGCCGCCGCGGCGCTCGAGCCCGGCCACGAGATTGGAGCCGATGAATCCGGCGCCGCCGGTGATGACGATCATGCCCATGCGGGGAACTTCCTTGCCCCTTACGAGGGTTTCGTTAAGGCCGGGCGGCGATTGCCGGGCTGGCCCGAACTTATAGGAGCGGGCCCTAGTGGTTGCAACGTGTCCCGCCCATTTCCATAATCGTGGTCCTAATGCGCGCCCACACCGCCGCATGCTGCCGGAGTGCCTGACATGCAGACCCAGAACCGATTGTTGGACGATATCGCCCGCGCCGCCAGCGGCGCGCTCGGCGCGCTTGCCGGTGCGCGCGCCGAGGTCGAGGCGCAGGTGAAGAGCCGCATCGAAAGCTGGCTCAAAGGGCAGAACTTCGTCACCCGCGACGAGTTCGAAGCGGTGAAGGCGATGGCGGCCAAGGCGCGCCTGGAGAACGAGGCGTTGTCTGCGCGCCTCGCCGAACTCGAGCGCAAGCTCGCCGACAAGGCCGGCTGAGGCGCCCATCCCGTTGGGAACGGGAGCGGTATTTTTCCACAGGTTATTTGCGTCCGACGTTTATTTTCTTGCTACTCCGATTCGCGCTATGGCAACCTGTAGCGTGTCGGGGTCGCGTCGCACACAAATTCCTGAGGATGCGGAGATAAAAATCTCATCGTCAGGACAATGATCCCGAGAACAGGTGCCCGGTAGCGTCTTGGGAGGTCGTCTCCATGCCTCATGTTTCGGTCTCGACCACCACCGAACCGATCGTCAATCCCCTGGATATCGTCGAAGAGATCATCACCGCTCACGAGTGGCCGTTCGACCGCGCCAACGACGATGAACTGATGGCACAGGTGCCCGGCAAATGGTGCGACTACCGCATCTACTTCGCCTGGAGCGGCGACATGAGCGCGCTGCACTTCTCTTGCGCCCTTGATCTGAAAGTGCCGAACCATCGCCGGCCGTCGATCAATGAGCTGCTCGCGCTGACCAACGAGCGGCTCTGGCTCGGCCATTTCGATCTGTCCTCCGAGGACAACCAGCCGACGTTCCGCCACGCCGTGCCGCTGCGCGGGGCCCGCGGTGCGGCGGTCGAGCAGCTCGAGGACCTCGTCGATGTCGCGCTCAACGAGTGCGAGCGCTTCTACCCCGCCTTCCAGTACGTCGTGTGGGGCGGCAAGAACCCGGCTGAGGCGGTGACCGCCGCCTGTCTCGATCCGGTCGGCGAAGCCTAGTCCTTGCGAACATGAGCGGGCGATCCGCGCCCGTGCTGCTGGTCGGCTGCGGCAAGATGGGCGGTGCGCTTTTGGCCGGCTGGCTGGCGCGCGGCACGGCTGGGGCGGAAGCTCCGGTGGTCATCGTTGAGCCTGCGGACGCCTCGACCGCATCGTTCCGCGGCAAAGCCGGCGTCACGATCGTCGCCGAGGCCGCGCAGCTTCCGGCGGACATCTCGCCGCCCGTGGTGGTGTTCGCGGTGAAGCCGCAGGCGATGGACGGAATCGTACCGGCCTATCGGCCGTTCGCCGGCCGGGGCACGTGTTTTCTCTCGATCGCGGCCGGGCGGCCGATCCGCTATTTCCAGCAGCATCTCGGGCCTGAGGCGGCGATCGTCCGTGCGATGCCGAACACGCCGGCCGCGGTCGGCCGCGGCATCACCGTCGCCTGCGGCAATCCCAATGTCAGCGACGCGCAGCGCGCCCTATGCACCGAGCTGCTTGCGGCCGTCGGCGAGGTCGCCTGGATCGCGGACGAGAAGCTGCTCGATCCCGTCACCGCGGTGTCGGGCAGCGGCCCGGCTTACGTGTTCCTGCTTGCCGAGACGTTGGCAGAGGCGGGTCGTGCCGCCGGCTTGCCGCAGGATCTCGCGATGCGCCTCGCGCGTGCCACCGTCACCGGCTCGGGGGAACTGCTGCACCGCGCCGCGGAACCGGCCGATCAGCTGCGCCGCAACGTCACCTCGCCCGGCGGCACGACGGCGGCGGCGCTCGAGATTCTGATGCCCCGGCGGGGCGGTCTCGCCGCGTTGATGACGCGCGCCATCGCCGCGGCGACGCGGCGTTCGCGCGAGCTCGCCCGTCCGGGTGCCGCCGCGAAGAAGCCGGCGACGAAACGCCCGCCGAAGCGGCGCCCTCCCAAGAAGAAGTGGTGACGCGGTCCGCTTTGACTTTCCACTCCGCTCTTCGGATACTTCGACGAACGCGCGTAGAAAGAGGAGCGGACCATGGCCAGGAAAGCTCAGCGGCGGAAAACCACGACCCGGCCGGCCGCCAGCACGGCACGCCCGCGCGCGTCCGACGGTCACAGCAGCGACGATCACATCATCGATGCGGCCATGAGCCTCGTCGGCACCAATGGCTGGCGGCGGACCGGCCTTGCCGATATCGCGGCCGAAGCCGGCGTCAGCCTCGGCGAGCTCTACAGCCGCTTCCGCTCCAAAGGCGCCATCCTCGATGCGTTCGTGCAGCGCATCGACCGCGCAACCCTGGAAGGCGCCGACAAAGTCGCGAGCGACGACACGACCTCGGTGCGCGACCGCCTGTTCGATCTGATCATGCGCCGCTTCGACGCACTGGCGCCCCACAAAGCCGCAGTCGCTGCCTTGGCGCGTGATCTGCCGGCGACACCGATGGCGGCGCTGTGCACCGGCGGGCGGTTGTGCCGCTCGATGGCCTGGATGGCGAGCGTCGCCGGTGTCCCGACGGCGGGGCCGCTCGGGATGCTGCGCATCAAGGGGCTGGTGGCGCTCTATCTCTATGCGATGCGCGTGTGGCTGCACGACGACAGCGACGACCATGCCAAGACCATGTCGGCTCTCGATGCGGCGCTCCGCCGCGCCGAGATGTTCGCACAAAGCGTCCCCGCATCTTTCCCCTTCAAGCGCCCCCGCCGCGCCACCTCCTAAAAGCGACGAAATCGCATCCGCAATTGCGTCCAGAAGTGGCCCGGCAGTCACGATGATTGTGTGGTCACGCGCGGCCAAGGATGTGGCCGCGCCAGCGCGCGGGGCTGACGGGCGGCCGCGTGCGAGCCAGTCAACAATATGTGCGCCGCAGCAAAGTCGATTGACGGGGTGGGGTTCGGGGAATAAGACTGCCGATATTCCGGTCATCCCTTCGGATGGCCGCTTCTCCAAGAGGGGCGCCCATGGCCAGACCCAACCCGTTCGGAGAGTTCGACTTCAGCAAAATGATGGATCCTTCGAAGCTCATGGGCGACTTCAAGGTCCCCGGGGTCGACGTCGAAGCCGTCGTCTCGAGCCAGCGCCGCAACCTCGAGGCGCTCAGCCAGGCGAACCAGCTGGCGGTCGAAGGCATGCAGGCGGTGGCCCGCCGTCAGGCCGAGATCTTCCGGCAGATGATGGAAGAGGCCTCGCAGGCGATGAAGGACATCATGGCCGCCGGCAGCCCCGAGGACAAAGCCGGCCGGCAGACCGAGCTCGTCAAAGAGGCCTTCCAGCGCGCCATCGCCAACATGCGCGAGCTCGCCGAAATGGTGGCGAAGTCTCAGACCGAGGCCTTCGACGTGATCAACAAGCGCGTCACCGACAGCCTCGACGAGATCAAGACCCTCATCGCCAAGAAGAACCAGGCGCGCTGAGCGAAGCGCGCCGGGGCGGTAGCGAACGTCATGCCCGC
>Ga0335070_10005692_pt1 | contig 14674 bp, 17 predicted proteins | sample Lox_Sample_13_FD_206722 | JGI IMG/M metagenome (GOLD analysis project Ga0335070, IMG submission 206722) | Soil microbial communities from Loxahatchee National Wildlife Refuge, Florida, United States - Lox_Sample_1.3 | ecosystem: Environmental > Terrestrial > Soil > Wetlands | place: USA... | reverse complement strand
GGGCATTGAGGGCGGGCACTCCATCGAGAACGATATGCGCCTGTTGCACGACTACTACCGCCTGGGCGTGCGGTACATGACGCTAAGCTGGTCTAATACAAATGAGTGGGCCGATTCTTCCGGCGACCTTGACGACTCCAAGGTGCAGCATCACAACGGCCTCACCGATTTTGGCAAGCAGGTGGTTTTGGAAATGAATCGATTAGGGATGATGGTCGATATTTCCCATGTCGCCGACAAAACCTTCTGGGACGCGCTTGCCACCACCAAGGCTCCTGTGATCGCCTCTCATTCCTCGTGCCGTGCCCTGACCAACCACCCGCGCAATATGACCGACGATATGCTGCGCGCCGTGGCTAAGAACGGCGGCGTGGTGCAAGTGAATTTCTTCTCCGCTTTCGTGGACCAAAACTACCTGGATGCTTTCGCCGCCCAAACCAAGGCGCGGGACGCCGCTGTGCAAGAGTACAGAGACAAAATGAAGGCCGAAGGGAAGCCGGTTTCCTACGTCGACATGGATCAAGTTTACCGGGAGTGGACGAGCAAGATTCCACGGCCTCCACTGAAATCGCTCATCGACCACATTGACCATGTCGCCAAGGTAGCGGGAGTTGATCACGTTGGCCTTGGGTCGGACTTTGACGGCGTCAGCGGCGCAACGCCGGAGGGCATCGACTCGGCCGCCGATTTGCCCAAGATCACTCAGGCCCTCCTCGACCGCGGCTACAGTGCCGACGATGTCCGCAAGATTCTGGGTGGCAACCTTCAGCGCGTGTTTCGCGAAGTAGTGAGGGTGAGCCACGACTTGCAGGCAAGCAGCACCACTGCCGGTAGTCATTGAAACCGCAGATTGTCGTAGAATCGGGAGGTTTGTTGTCTGTGAATCATCGCCACCAGTGGGTAGTTCCGGTGAGCCGAACGAGTTCAGGAGCCTTTATGCATAAAATCCCGTCGCTTCTGCTGGCAGCTGGTTTTGCTTCCGCGCTTGCCTGGTCACAAGCCGCACCGGCGCCACAGACCGTTCCGCACAAAGTCGTGGCACCCGCGTCCAGCCAGCCGACTGCCGTGATTGATACGACCGCCGGCAAATTGACCTGCAAACTGTTCCCCGACAAGGCGCCTATCGGCGTCGCCAATTTTGTCGGTCTGGCGCAAGGTACCAAGGACTGGACCAATCCGGTAAGCCATGCCAAGAAACACGGCGTGTCCCTTTATGACGGCACCATCTTTCACCGCGTGATCCCGAACTTCATGATTCAGGGGGGAGATCCGGCCGGAACCGGCGAAGGCGATCCCGGCTACCAGTTTAAGAATGAAGTCTCTCCCGACCTGAAGTTTGACCGCCCGGGACGGCTGGCGTATGCCAATTCCGGTCCCGATACCAACGGCTCGCAGTTCTTCATCACCGAGCAAGCGTTCGTTGGACAGCAGGCCCAAATGCTCAACGGGAAATACACCATCTTCGGCCAGTGTGACGAAGGCAGCGTCGCTTTGGTGAAACAGATTGCCCGCATGGGACGAGACGCCAACGACCGTCCGTATCGTCCCGTAAGGATTCAGCACATCACCATCGTCCCCGGCACCATCACTGTAACCAAACCGCCTACCCCGACGCCGGGTGGCGTTAAAAAGCCACTGGCAACCCCGAACAAAACGACCCCGCAGTAGCTTTCGTTTTAGGCAGGGTCGCCAGCCAACAACCAGACATCAACCACGAAAGGATCCTATGGCCCGCCAACCCGGAACCTACGCAGTCTTCAATACCTCCGAGGGCACAATTGTGTGCCGCCTCTTTGAAAAAGAAGCTCCCAAAACGGTTGCCAATTTCGTTGAGCTCGCTGAAGGCAAGCGCGAGTGGACGCATCCCGTCACACGCCAGAAGAGCAGCGACAAGCTCTACGACGGCACCATCTTCCACCGTGTAATCCCCGATTTCATGATCCAGGGGGGTGATCCGGCAGGAACTGGGTTTGGCGGACCCGGCTACCAGTTCGAAGACGAGACCAAAGGTTCGCCCCACAAATTCGACAAGCCGGGCAAACTGGCGATGGCGAACGCCGGTCCCAACACCAATGGCTCACAGATTTTCATTACGGTTGCGCCTACCACGTGGCTAACCGGGAAGCACACCATTTTCGGCGAGGTGGTGGAGGGACATGACATCGTGGTCAAGATTTCCGGTGTCCCACGCAACCGTCAGGACAAACCGAATAAGGACGTTGTGGTGCAGTCGGTGGTGATTGAGCGGATGTAAGAGGGCATTCTTCAGCAATTCAGCGATTCGCCAGCACCTGAATTCCGCGGGCACGGATCAGGTTTCGGTCGGCGGTGACCAGCGTCAATCCAAAAGCTTTTGCCGACGACACCAAGAACAGATCGGCGGGGTCGGCGTGCGAGAGGCTAAGTGTGAGGAGCGTGCGCGCAACTTCGAAAGTGAGGGGTGCTTCGCTGAGCGGGACTGTATTCAACGCCTCCGCAAGCCATTCGCCGAAATCACCGGGGATTTTGATGCGACCCTTGCGCGAGAGCAGGAACGCTTCCCAAATGCTGACGGGCGAGAGCCAGAGTTGGTTTTGCGGATTGTTTAGTTCCCTAGCGACCCGCGGCGCAAGCCGCTTCGGCTCCGCGAGGCTCCACAGCCAAATGTGAGTGTCCAGAAGTAAATTCATTCACGCCAGGCTTCCCAGTCACGCATACTTCCGGTTGGGCCGACAATGTCGCCTACAATCTTCATCGTTCTCGCCATGCATCCTAGCCAACTCTTCGGGCGTTCTTCCGGAGCTGGAGGCACAACTTCGGCCACAGGTTTGCCGAAGCGAGTGACGCGAACCGGTTTTCGCGTTTTACGGATTTCCTCCAGAATGCCCAGGCACTTGGCTTTGAACTCGGATATGGCAACTTCTTTCATAACTTAGTTTATACCATGGTCAAAGACCATGGTCAAATTCCGCTTACACGCCAATCACGCCCACCAACTCCTTCACCGCCGCAGCGCTCTTATCCAATGCGGCCTTTTCTTCCGGGGTCAGCTTGATCTGGATGATCTGCTCGATGCCCTTGGCTCCTAGCTTCACCGGCACGCCAACGAACAGGCCCTTGATCCCGTATTCGCCTTCCAGATAGGCAGCACACGGTAGGATCTTTTTCTTGTCCTTCAGGATCGCTTCCACCATCTCGGTCACGGCCGCCGAGGGAGCGTAATAAGCTGATCCGGTCTTTAGATATTTCACGATCTCCGCCCCGCCGTCTCGTGTGCGCTGTACCAGGCGCTCGATGGTTGCTGCATCCATCAGCTCCGTGAGGGGAATTCCCGCCACGGTCGAGTACCGTGGCAGAGGAACCATGGTGTCACCGTGGCCTCCGAGAACAAACGCCGTCACGTTCTCTACGCTGACATTCAGTTCCTCAGCGATAAATGTTCGGAAGCGGGCCGAATCGAGCACGCCCGCCATGCCGATAACGCGCTCGCGCGGAAAGCCGCTCATCTTGTAGGCGGCCTGGGCCATGGCATCCAGCGGATTGGAAACGATGATCAGGATGCAATTGGGCGAATGCTGCACCGCCTTGCCCACCACGTCCTTCATGATCTTGTGGTTGGTATTCAGCAGATCGTCGCGGCTCATTCCCGGTTTGCGTGGGATGCCTGCTGTCACGACGACGATGTCCGAGTTCGCGGTGTCGGCGTAATCCTGCGTGCCGATTACGTGAGAGTCGCGCTTTTCGATGGGCATGGCTTCCAGCAGATCGAGCCCCTTGCCCTGGGGCACGCCGTCGATGATGTCGATCAGCACAACATCTGCGAGTTCCTTCGACACGATCCAGTGAGCCGCGGTCGCGCCCACGTTGCCAGAACCTACGATGGTGACTTTGTTGCGCATAGAATCCTTCCTTGTCATAGAAAACAAGACAAAACCACAGAGCGCACTGAGGTGCACCGGGGAGACCCGGTGTCCCTCTGTGGTTGCCTTCTACACGGCGTGCAGTACTGCCGTGTCCATATTCCCAATCATGTAACTGGCAAATTCGCTGGTTTTCACTTTGGTGGCGCCTTCCATGAGGCGTTCGAAGTCATACGTGACCTTCTTCTGCTCGATGGTGCGCTCCATGCTGTTCTCGATGAGATCAGCAGCCTCGTTCCAGCCCAGGAAACGAAACATCATCACGCCGGACAAAATCACTGAGCCGGGATTGATCACGTCTTTATCCGCGTACTTCGGGGCGGTGCCATGGGTTGCTTCAAACACGGCATAACCGTTGCCGATATTCGCCCCCGGCGCAATGCCAAGCCCGCCGACTTGAGCCGCGCAGGCGTCCGAGATGTAGTCGCCGTTCAGGTTCGGCGTCGCCAGCACCGAGTATTCGTCGGCGCGGGTGAGTACTTGCTGGAAGACCGAGTCAGCGATGCGGTCGTTGACCATCAACTTCTTCTTCCACGCACCGTGGCCGTGTGTGGTGTAGATCGCGTCCAATGTCTGCTTCACTTCCTTGGCCACTGCCTGGCGAAACTCTTCGGGCGCGAATTCCAGTCCCGGCTCAATCAGATTCGCGTTGTCTTCAACGCTGATGTTCGGGTTCCTGTCTTTGTTGTCGAGAATCCAGCTTTCGCGCTCGGTCACAACTTTGTCGCGGAACTCCTGCGTGGCTAGTTCGTAGCCCCACTTGCGGAACGCGCCTTCGGTGAACTTCTGGATGTTGCCCTTATGAACCAGCGTGACGCTCTTGCGTCTATTTTCCAGGGCATGATGAATAGCCATGCGCACCAGCCGCTTGGTTCCCGTCACCGAGATCGGTTTGATCCCCACCCCGGAATCGAGACGTATCTGCTTCTTGGTGCCCTCCAGCATGTCTTTGTTGAGGAACTCGATCAGCTTGGCTACTTCGGGCGTGCCCTCCGCCCACTCAACGCCGGCATAGACGTCTTCGGTGTTCTCGCGAAAGATCACCAGATCCATGCGCTCGGGATGCCGGACGGGAGAAGGTGTTCCTTTGTAGTAGTGGACCGGACGCACGCAGGCATAGAGGTCGAGGATTTGCCGCAGCGCGACGTTCAGGGAACGAATCCCACCGCCGACCGGCGTGGTGAGCGGCCCCTTGATGGCTACACGGAAGTCGCGAATGGCATTCACCGTGTCGTCCGGAAGCCAGTTGCCAAATTTGGATTTTGCCTTCTCACCGGCGAATACTTCGTACCAGACCACCCGCCGTTTGCCTTTGTAAGCCTTAGCAACTGCCGCATCGAAAACCCGCACCGAGGCTTTCCAGATGTCCCGCCCAGTGCCGTCGCCTTCAATAAATGGGATGATCGGGTTATCAGGGACCTGATAGCGACCGCCCGCATAGGTAATTCCTGCACCGTCGGCCGGCACCGTGACCCCGTTGTACGAAGCTGCCATTACACAATCCTCCCCCGATGGACTCGCAAAAACTCACAATTATAAAGGCTTATGACGGGCAAGAAGAAATCCCGCGCACTGGCGGTGTCCTTCGTCCTTTGCGGTTCCGCTTGGTGACTTCGCGGTTTAAGCGCCTTTAAGTTCGCAAAGCAAATCAAGACAGAAGCACCTCAGAACTTGCGTAACTCGGCAACACTCGCTGCCGCCTCTACAATACACGCATGTGCCTGCAACCACGGCAACGGTTCCACATCCCGATTGCGCTCGGGGTGTTTGCGGTTCTTCTCAGCAGCAGCACGTATGCGCAGGACGCAACTGTGCCTGACGCTCCCCACGCCGCCACTCCGAGCGCACAGCCTTCTTCTGTGTCCTTGCCGCCGCGAGCGCCACGGCCAAAAGTTCCCCCACCGGTGCACGCATTCTGGGATCGGAGAAATGTGCTGCTGTTCTCTGGAATCGCCGTTTTTCGCGGTCTCGATTACACCTCGACCCGCAATATGCAGGCGCGTGGCCGGGAAGAAATCCTTCTTCCCGATGACGTCGTCAATAACTCGGCGGGATTTGCCAGTCTCGAAGCAGCCGCTACGGCAACGTCCGTGGGAATCTCGTACGTCTTTCACCGCACCGGACATCACAAGCTGGAGCGATGGCTGTCAATCGGCCACATCGGAGTGACGGGGTTCGGCGTGGCCCGAAACTACGCTCTGAAATCCAAACATCCAACACAATAAGCGTCCTGTGATTCGCGTGGGGAAAGCTGCCCTCGGCTGTCCAACAGGCAGCGACCATGAATCCTAGAGTCCGGCCTCAATCCGTGAGCGCGGATCGAGAAAGTCCCGCAGAGCGTCGCCGATGAAGTTGAAGGCCAGAACGGCCAGCATCACGGTGATGGCGGGAAAGATCACAAGATGCGGCGCATCGAAGAGGTGCGACCGTGCGTCGTTAAGCATGGCTCCCCAGCTGGCCGTCGGTGGCGGGACACCCAGGCCGAGGAAGCTCATAGTAGCTTCCGCCAGAATTGCTCCAGCCATGCCGATGGCGGCTTGGACAATCACAGGCTGAATGATGTTGGGCAAAATGTGCCGGAAGATTACGCGCAGATCGCTCGCGCCTAATGCCCTCGCCGCCTCCACAAACTCACGCTCTCGCGCAGCCAGCACCTGGGCCCGGACCAGGCGGGCGTAGCCGACCCACCCTCCGAGTGAAAGCGCCAGCACCAGGTTGAAGATGCCCGGCCCCCGGAAGGCGACAAAGGCAATCGCCAGCAGAATCCCCGGGAAGGAAAGAAACGCGTTCATCACCACGATGTTGACGAAACGGTCAATGCGGCCCCCGTAGTATCCGGCGATCGACCCTACGATGAGGCCCAAGGTCAGCGAAGCCGCTACTACACAGCTACCGACAAGCATGGAAATACGCGAGCCATAGATGAGCCGCGACAGAATGTCGCGTCCCAGTTCGTCCGTGCCGCACCAGTGCGCGAACGAGGGCGATGACAGGCGGGTAGGCAAATCGACGTGTGCCGGATCTTGGGGCGCGATCCACGGCGCAAACAGCGCGCAGAGCGCGAAGACAATCACCAGGACAACTCCCGTTGTCGCCAAAGGATTGTGGCGTGCGACGCGCTGGAACGAGATGGTCGTGGCAGACATTCTTCGCACCCAATTCAAACCTTAAATCGCTGAGAACGCCGAGGACAGCGCGCAGAGTTCTCCGAGCAAAACATGACCCTCTCTGCGACCTCTGCGCGGGTCTTTCTCTGCGCTCTCTGCGATTAACGTTTCTCAAACCTCTGCGATTAACGCTTTGTCTCTACTGCCGTATCCTCGGATTCGCTACCGAGTACAACAGATCAGTCAGAAAATTCACCGCGATGTACGTCAGCCCAATCGCCAGAATGCAGCCTTGCACCAGGTAGTAATCGCGGTTGCCGATCGACTGAATCGTCAGCCGCCCGATCCCGGGCCAGGAAAAAATGGTTTCGGTGACGATTGCGCCCGCTAGCAGCGCCCCAAATTGCAGCCCCAGCACTGTCAATACCGGAACCATGGCATTGCGTAAGGCGTGCTTATAGACCACCGTGCGCTCGGGCAGTCCTTTAGCCCGGGCGGTGCGGATGTAGTCCTGGCTCAGTTCTTCGAGCATTGACGTGCGCACCATGCGCGTGAGAATCGCCCCCAAAGCTCCGCCCATGGTGATTGCAGGAAGCACCAGGTGCGCCGTGGTCCCCGAGCCTGAAACCGGCAGCCAGCCAAACTTGATGGCGAAAAGCAGAATGAGGATTGGGCCGAGCGCGAAGTTGGGGAAAGACAGCCCGAACAGGCTGACCACACTCAGCGCGCGGTCGTCCCAGCGGTCGCGCCGCCGCGCAGAGTGAACTCCGGCGGGAACCGAAAGCAGAATGGCGACTAGCAAGGCCGCTACTGTCAACTGCAGGGTATACGGATAGCGCTGCAGAACCAGGCTTGCGACGCTCTGATTGAAGCGCAACGACGGCCCGAGGTCACCGTGGAGCACTCCCATCCAGTAATGCATGTATTGCTGGCCGAGGGGAAGGTCCAAGCCATACGCGTGACGCGCCGCCTGTATGTCGGTCGCGGGCGCACCCTCGCCTAACATTTGCAGGATGGGATCCCCGGGTACCAGGTGAATAAGCAGAAACACCACCGATACCACCAGCCAGACTACGGGCAGCGTGTACAACAGGCGCAAGGCGATGTGTCGTAGCATGGCTATATTCGACTGGTTTGGAAACGCCTTCGTATCACATACGGCTGGAGGACACCATCTTCTCAATGATCCCGGCCAGAAATTCGCCTGACTGGCGATCTAGTGGACCTCGTGTCGCCTCTTCGAACTTGCTGGCGCGCTCCTTCTGGTCGAGATAGAAAATAATGTCGGGCAAGAACCGCCCCGCCTCGCGGCACAGGGCCCGCAAGTTCATCAGGGTCTCGACATTCAGATTGCCGGTATCGAGTTTCCCGATTTCTCCTACAATTCGCTGAAGCTCATTCTTCCAGTGTCCGAAATCAGTCTCATATTTCAAGTAGTACTGGGCATCGCCCACAATCAAGAGCCGGAGGGTATTCATTTCTTCTGCCGACAGAGGTTTGGCCTTTCGCAACTTGTCGATCAGCCTCTGGCAATCTATCTGCGATTGAACGGTCTCTCTTGCCTGGTTCTCCAGTTCGTCAAGTTCCTCGCTCAGGGTTACGTAGCCTTCACTTAGCTCCGCTGCAAAAGATCGCGTGGCCAGATTGAGTGTTGCTTTCAGCCTGTCTGCTACTTGCAGGTTCTTCGCCATGGATGTCCCCCCAGGTGGTGCTTCTGGCACGGCTAATTCCGGAAATCGCCGACCGGAATCCCGATGTGTTCCAGATGGTGCAACATATGACGCAAGTAATCCTCAAATACGAATCTCAAGGTCAGAGGCTCGGAATCGGCGACCGTGCACGTATGCGCCCAGGCAGTCTCCGGCACAGACTCGGCGGCAGCAAGCAACTGCTGATTGAGAAATCGCCACAACGCAATCAATTCGTCCCAGTCGCGTTGCTGATAACGATGGAGTTCCACCCAGCGGTTCTGCTCGTAGCCCGGCATGGCGAGTCCTTCCGTCATCTGCACGCGCACAATCCGCTGGTGGTTGTTCGCGGCGGAGTCGATCAAGTGACCCAGTTCTTCTTTCGGGGACCATTTGGTCTGACTTGGCCTTTTCTCTGTTTCGCCTTCCGGAAGTTTCGCCAGGCGCGAGGGAACTTTTTCCAGCAGCGTACGCAATGTGGTGAATTCGCGCATCTTCATTCAGGCTCCCGCCGGCAATGTCGCGGGTTGCAGGTTTTCCACCTTGACCATGGCGATGCGATGCCCTTCCATGTCCGCGACGGTGAAGCGACGGCCTTCGTAATCGAAGCTTTCCCCCACTTGCGGGATCTTCTGCATGTGCGCCAGCACAAACCCAGCCAACGTCTCGAATCCAGCATCCCGCGGCAGCAGCATCTGGTATTGCGTTTCCAGATCACGAATTCCGGTTGAGCCCTCGAGCATAAGGATGCTCTCGTTCTCGAGTTCGGGCTGCTCCAGCGGCAAATCAAACTCATCTTCCAGTTCGCCGACAAGTTGCTCCAGTATGTCCTCGACGGTGACCACGCCGGCGGTGGAGCCGAACTCGTCCACTACCACGGCCATGTGACGTTTGCGTTCCCGGAATTCCTCCAGCAGTTCGGTAAGTATCTTGGTCTCCGGCACCACCAGAACATCACGCATGATCTGGCTGACTTTCATGTTGGCGATGCGTGCGGCAATCGGCTGCTGGGGGCTGGCCGAGAGGCGCAAGCGTGTCCAGCGCATCAGGTCTTTGGCATAGAGCACACCAATAATGTGTTCCGGTCCTCGTTGAGGATCGTAGATGGGAATACGCGAGTGCTGCTCTTCCACCACACGGGCGAGGCCTTCCTCGAGAGTCAGGTCTCCAGGCAACGAGAAGATGTCCGGCCGCGGCACCATGACCTGGCGTGCCGTAATGTTTTCGAGCTCGAGCGCGTTGTGCACCATCTCTTCCTGCAAGGGGGGAATTTGCCCCAGTTGCCGGCTGGCGGTGACAATCAATTTCAGCTCGTCCGGCGAGTGTACCGGACCTTGGCGCAGCTTCCGCGAGCCGAAAATCCGTAGCACCGAACCGGCAGCCCGGCTCATCAGGAAGATCAAGGGCCGGGTCAGGGTGAGGAACACCTCCATGGGCGCAGCCACCGCCAGAGCCACCTGCTCGGCACGTTGCAAAGCCAGGGATTTGGGTACCAGTTCCCCGAGAATCACGTGCAGGCAGGTGATCAGAGAGAAGGCGATGACGATGGCGATGCCGTGGGCATACACCATGGCGTGCGGGAGGCCTGCCACCGGGCCCAGCATCATCTGAGCCAGCACTGGTTCGCCGACCCACCCCAGCGTGAGGCTAACGACCGTGACTCCCAATTGGACGCCGTTGACCACTTCGTCCAGGTTGCGGTGCAGCCTCTGGACCACTCGGGCGCCGATCCGGCGGGCCTCAATCAGTTGCTGAATGCGGGTTTCTCGGATGCTGACCAGGGCAAATTCAGCGGCCGCAAAGAAAGCGTTAGCTGCCACAAGAAGCAGGATGAGGAACACCCGCAGCAACACAACGGCTATCATGGGTAGCTAATTCTAACATTCCAAAGGACTCAGGCCTCCCGCTTTCCTTTACTCTAGGTTAGAATGACCCCCAAGCTTCCACTTCTTGATCGTCCACCGTTTCCGGCGCCGTGGGGTAGCAATAGCCGGTTTTCTTGCTTCCGTTTCCCGGTTTGCGCGGTCTAACCCAACAAGCCGACTCAGGCAGGTGCAAGTGATCACAGATCAAGGCTCGACTTTCAAGATATTCTCAGGAACAAAACAGAAGCCCGCTTCGTAAGAGCTTGTGAGGGCTGAACAGCCGATTTCAGGTGTGGCAGGAGGTCGATGTGAACGGCAACGGGAATGGCAAGAAAAAGCGCCGCAGAAGATTTGTTTATATCGGTATCGGAGTCGCACTCGTCCTGCTCATTGTCGGCGGGTTGATCGCCGCCACCAGCGGCGGAACCAAGATTGACCCCTCGAAGCTGGCTAAAGTCGAGAAAGGTGACTTGGCGAAGAGCGTTGTGGCCACCGGCAAGGTCGAGCCCATCACCAAGGTTGAGGTCAAGTCGAAGGCCAGCGGCATCGTCAAGAAACTGTACGTGGACGCCGGCGACGTGGTGAAGAAGGGCCAGCTGTTGGCCCAGCTCGACAAGGAAGAGATTGCCGCACAGGTTGACCAGTCGCGCGCTGCCTTACAGGCGGCGGAAGCCAGCCTCAAGGGTGCAAATGCCGACTATGAGCGCGCCAAAGTCGACGCTGAAGGCCCGGATGTCCCGCTGCTGAAGCGGGCCTATGAACGCGCGGTGGGCATGGCCAAAGAGGGCGTGGTTTCGACTTCCGCGCTGGAAGACGCACAGAAGAACTACGAGCTGGCGCTGAACAAGCAGAACGTAGCCAAGGCGCAGGTGACGGTTCTGCGAGCCAAGATGGCCCAAGCCGAGGCGCAGGTCGCCCAAGATAATGCCAATCTGAAACAGCTTGAGGAGCAGCTCAGCTACACTGACATTGAATCTCCTATCGACGGAATCATCCTCTCGCGCGACGTTGAAATGGGCGATGCCGTCAGCTCCATCCTGGTGCTCGGTTCTTCCGCCACCTTAGTCATGACCATCGGCGATACCAGCGAGGTCTACGTCAAGGGCAAGGTGGACGAGAGCGACATCGGCAAGGTCTATCTGGGACAGCCGGCGCGCATCAAGGTTGAATCGTTCAAGGACAAGACCTTTCACGGCAAGGTGACCAAGATCTCACCGATGGGCGTGGAAAAGGACAACGTCACGACCTTCGAAGTGCGCGTTTCCATTAACAACCCCGGCGGCGAGTTGAAAGCTGAGATGACTGCCAACGCCGAAATCATCCTGGAAGAACACAAGAACGTGTTGCAGATTCCTGAAGGCGCAATCCTCTACGACAAGGACAAGAAAGCATCTGTCGAGATTCCTGACCCCAAGGGAAAAGAAGGAAAACGGAAGATTGCGGTGAACATCGGCATCTCGAATGGCGCGAAAACCGAGTTGCTGTCAGGACTGAAAGAAGGCGATCAGGTCGTACTGCAGTAAGTAACTCTGCGAGTGTGCGGTGAGGGGCAGGCCCGCTGGCCTGCCCCTTTTGTATCTGACCGGCGCGGGACAACTCTCTTCTCGGCTTATCACCACGCTAAGGACTGTTTGAAATCGACGCTCTTCGCCCTCGGCACACACCCTGCGAACACTCCTTCTGGGAAACAACGCGTAAAATGATCCCCGGCTGGAGGACTCCTCGTTTGAAAACTTCCCTACTCGCCGCAATTATTAGCATCTGTCTTGCCGTTGCCACCCCAAAACTGCTTGCCGCGGAATTGCCGCATATCACGATGGAGAATGGGGCAGGGCAGCTCGTCGTTAAGGGTCAAGCATTCCTGATTCTCGGAGGCGAACTCGGCAATTCTTCAGCGGGGACTGCTGCGGAGGCAGATCTCATTGTTCCCAAGCTGGCACGCATGTATGTCAATACGATCCTGATGCCAGTTGCCTGGGAGCAGATCGAACCAAAGGAAGGCAGCTTTGACTTCACCATCCTCGATCACTGGATCGAAACCGCGCGAAAGCACAACACGCACTTAGTGTTGCTTTGGTTTGGCAGTTGGAAGAATGCCTTCTCGAACTATGCCCCATCTTGGGTGAAAACGGATGTAAAGCGCTTCCCGCGCGCCGAATCCGCTGATGGGAGGCCGTTAGAAATTCTTTCGACTCTGTCAGCCGAAACCCGCCGCTGCGACGGTCGCGCATTCGCCGCAGTGATGCGTCACCTGCGCCAGGAGGATTCGGAGCAGCAGACAGTGTTGATGGTGCAAGTTGAAAACGAAGTGGGCTATCTCGGCCAGGCGCGGGACCGGTCTCCAGAGGCAAATCGGCTATTTCACGGCCCAGCGCCAGATGTGCTGGTCCGTGCTCTCGCGGCAAAGCGTCTCCAGCTCTCCCCGGAGCTGGCAGCGCACTTTAACGAGCACGGCCGAACCTGGAGCGAAGTGTTTGGGGATGCCGCGAACGAAGTGTTCATGGCATGGAACTATGCCAGTTACATCGAGGCGGTGGTCCAAGCCGGAAAGAAGGAATATGCGCTGCCCATGTACGTAAATGCGCAGCTCCCCGCGCCACGGGAGAGGGCCGGCGAGTATCCCAGCGGGGGACCGCATCCCTACTACCTGGAAGTCTGGCGCGCAGCCGCGCCAAGTATCGATTTCCACTCGCCTGACATCTACTGGCCCGACTTCGAATATTGGGTTGAGCGGTATGGGATTCGCGACAATCCAATTTTCATACCGGAAGCACGGATCGAACCTGCTCCCTACAACGCGCTCTATGCCTACGGCCAAGCACGCGCCTTCGGCTTTAGCCCATTCGCTATTGAAGGCCTCACACCCCCGGAGAAGAACGAAGACCCTAAGCCAGAAATGATGCAGGTCTATGAGTTGCTCGACAGCATGCACGATCTCGTGCCAGCCGCCCAGTCTGCCGGGTTGACGCGCGGTCTGGTTCTGCATGTGACGAGCCCGCGGCCTACGCAGACGGTTGCCCTGGGCGGATACTTATTCGAAGCCACGCTCTCGCGCTCCTGGCCAGCCAGAACCATCATCGCTGACCATGCGCGATGCTGATCCTGCAGGCGTCCCCGGGGGAGTTCTACGTCGTCGGCGCCGGTCTTACCGTTAGCTTTACTCGGGATCCCGACGTCGATGGGGGCATTGCTGGCATCGAAAGCGTGGAGCAAGTCTCCCGCGCGTCAGGACAGTGGATCATCGAGAGACGCCTTAACGGCGATCAAACGAACCAGGGCCGGCAGTTATTGCTGGATCCGCACCGGCTGCATATCTTTCGCTTGCGGTTGTACTCAATTTCTCCGGAACGGAGCCACTAGTGATTCGCCGAGGGTGACGACGTCCGCGGTTGCGGGCCTATCCCGCTCAGGCACGCAGGGGTCGGCTTCTTGTTACTTAGCGGCAGACGCGGGCTTGAAGTCGAACTTCCCCTTGCCCTCCTGATAGAACACACAATCACTTCCAGCGCGACAGCCACTCACGTGCACCCAGTTCGCAGGCATCACGATGACCGATCCGGGGCCGAAGTCCTTCGCGGATGCCGCATCCGCCCCTGTGTACCAGACACCGCTAATGATCACGTTCTTGAGTTCGCTGCTATGTGTATGAAGCGGGTTGTCAGTTCCGGCGGGAACCTTGCGCATCTGCGTGTATTCACCCTTCCTAGGGTCGCCGGACAACACTGCGAATTGCATGCCCTTCCTCTCCGGGAGTTCAGTCCACTTAAGATCCGCCAGCGATACCATTAGCGGAACCTTGCTGTCCTGCTTTTGTGCCCCCTGTTGGGCGAGGACGGACGTCCACAGACAGACCGCAGCCAACATCAGAAACAATACTCTCATTTCAAAAGCCCCCTGATAGAAGCATGTAAGTTGCGCCATTATCGCGCAGGTCACAGCGAGAATGTGGATAGTTTTTGTAATCGGGGCGATTACACTCATTGGACCCGCCCCTCGCTGTGCCACGCCTCCCCACTTTCTCATCCCGCACGCACCAGGGCGTAGCAAAATCCCCTCAACGCATAGAAACCCGTAATCAATTGCCCCTGTCCCCCGCCTCGGTTCTCTGCCCGAAC
>Ga0335070_10005690_pt1 | contig 14676 bp, 13 predicted proteins | sample Lox_Sample_13_FD_206722 | JGI IMG/M metagenome (GOLD analysis project Ga0335070, IMG submission 206722) | Soil microbial communities from Loxahatchee National Wildlife Refuge, Florida, United States - Lox_Sample_1.3 | ecosystem: Environmental > Terrestrial > Soil > Wetlands | place: USA... | reverse complement strand
CCGCGCACGCGCCGCACGCGCCTGCTGGTGAAGGAGCTGGTGCGGAGCAGCGGCCACGCAGAGTGGGAGCAGTACGACGTCGACCACGTGCCGGAGCAGGCCGAGGGCTACGGCGTGACCAGGGCGAACTCGCTGGTCTTCGAGCTCGGCAAGGACTTCCAGGTCGTCGATCGGCCGCTGGAGGGCGCCATCTACGAGGCGCTCTACAAGCTGCGCACGGTGCAGGCGGGCGTGATCGGAATCCTGCGCGGGGAGGGCGAAGGCGACCCCGAGCAGGAGTCGGAGCGCGGCTTCGGCGGACTCGCCTCGGCGCTCGCCACGGAGGGCTACGAGCTGCGCAGCCTCGTCACCTACTCGCTGCGCGAGGTGCCGAAGGAGGTCGACGCGGTGCTGGCGATCGCGCCGAAGCGCCGGATCGGAGAAGGCGCGATCGCGGCGCTCTCGCGGTTCCTGGACCGGGGCGGCGCTTTGATCGCACTGCTCGAGCCGGGAGTCGACAGCGGCCTCGAGGAACTGCTGGCCCGCTGGGGGATCTCGTCGCCGGACGAGCTGGTGATCGACCCCGCCTCGGGCGAGGGACGGGGCTCCGAGCCGGAAGGCCTGTGCCCTCTCGTCTACAACTACGAGACGCACGCCATCACGCGCGGTCTCGACCGCAACCGCATGACCTTCTTCTGCGGCGTCCGCCCGTTCGTCCTGCGCAAGCCGCAGGTCGACGACGTGCTGCGGCCGCTGGTGTACTCGAGCCCTCGCGCGTGGCTGAGCAAGGACCTCGGCCTGCTCTCCCGCCGCAAGGGCACGATCGACCCGGACGACGCGCCGCGCGGCTACGAGCCGATCGCGGTCGCGGGCCGCTACTCGCGCGACGGCGTCGAGACGCGCATCTTCGCGGTCGGCGACAGCGACTTCGCCTCCAATCGCTACCTGCGCGCGCTCTACAACCTGGACCTGGTGCTGAACGGCGTGCACTGGGCGCTGCAGCGCGAGCCGCAGATCGCGCTGCGCCCGAAGGTCCGTGACACGGTGCAGTTCCCGCTGCCGGTGCAGGACTCGCTGCAGATGCTCTACGGCGTGGGCCTGCTGCTGCCGGAGGTCCTGCTGATCGTCGGCGGGACGCTGTGGCTGCGCAGGCGCTCGGCGTAGGAGCGCTCTGCCCGCTCAGCCCGGCTGCTTCGGAGGCGGCTTGGTGGCGAGGGCGATGCCGGTGGCGCCGGCCTGCTGCGCGAGGTCGAGGATGTTGACGGCCTGACCGAGCAGCACCTTCTTGTCGCCGCGCAGGATCACGAGCTTGTCGCGCGACTGGGAGAGCGCCGCCTCGAGCGCCTTGAAGAGGTTCTCGTTCGTGGTCGGCTGGTCGTTCACCAGGATCGCGCCCGAGTCGTCCACCGTCACCGTGACGCCCTTGGGCGTCGTGTCGCTGACCTCGGCCCCGGGCAGATCGATGTTCTTGCTCTGGTTCGCCACCACCGAGGTGGTCACCATGAAGATGATCAGCAGGACGAGGAAGACGTCCGTCAGCGGGGTGATGTTGATCTCGGCGACGACGCCGTCGTCGAGACCTTCGTCGTCATCGGGCCGGAACGAGCTCGCCATGGGCGGCCTCCCGATCCGTCGACGCCGCCTCGACGAAGAGCAGCGCTTGCAGGAATCGCTCGCAGGACCTCGCGTACGTACCGGCGATCGCGCCGGCGCGCGTCTGCAGGTAGTTGAAGAAGATCAGCGAGAGGATGGCGACCGCGAGACCCGCGGCGGTGGCCACCAGCGCCTCGGAGATGCCCGCCGCCACGACCTCGAAGCCGCCCGCGCCGTGCGCGGCCATGTCCTGGAACGCGCGGATGATGCCCACCACGGTGCCGAACAGGCCCACGTACGGGGCCAGCGAGCCGATCGTTCCCACGATCCAGACGCCGCGCTTCAGGTCGACCGCCGCCTCCTGTCGCGACGTCGCCATCACGCGCTCGAGATCCTCGAGGGCCACGTTCCTCCAGCGCATCGCCTCGAGGAAGATCTTCGCGATCGGCTGCTTGGAGCGCTCGCACAGCGAGCGCACGCGATCGGAGTCGCGCGCCACGAGCGCCTCGATCGTCTCGCGCGTCAGCGCGCGCGTGCCCGCGGCGATGCCGCGATAACGCCACAAGCGCTCGACGAAGACGGAGAATGTCAGGATCGATGCGACCGCGAGCGGATAGACGGTGAGCCCGCCGCGATTCAGCAGCTCCAGCAGATGCGCACTGTCCAACGGTCCCCCCTTTGCTGATGCATGTCGAGCGCGGCTGCGAGGCGCGCGGCGCGCGTGGACGGTCCGACTTCTTCTTTCCCTTGCCGGCCCGGTAGGTTATCGGATCCGCCTGCCCGATCCAGAACGGGCGTTGCGCACACGGCAGCGCACGCGTTCCATGCGCAGAGCGATCCGCCCCGCTGCATCGGACGAGCCGCGCGCTTCCTGAACCCCTCCCACAGGTCGAGATGCGTCTGTGCCCTGGCGCCGCGTCGGCCGATACGGAGGGCGTTCGCTAGGGTCCCTGCCATCTCGGAGGCGCGCGCGCCCGATGAAGAATCCCGCGGCTCCCATCCTCCGTCCTCGCCGGTCGAAGCGGCACGGTCCCGTCCTGCGCGTCGCGTTCGAGAAGCCGGCCGCAGGCGCCACGCTCGCGATCGCGTACCCCGGCTATCAGTCGCCCGACGACGAGAGCACGCGGCGCACTCTGCTCAGCGGCGGCTTCGCCGCGATGCTGCACTTCGGCGCGCTCGGGACCCTGATCCTGCTCGCGAGCCTCGCGCCGATCGTGAAGGAGGAGGTCCTGCCGGTGAAGCTCCTCAAGGAGGAGCCGCAGCAGAAGCCGGACGAGCCCGCGCCCGCCCCGAAGGCCCTCGCCGAGCGCCGCGCCCTGCCCTTCAACCCGGCCGTCCAGACCGTCACGCCCCAGATCGTGAATCCCCACATCATCGCGGAGGCCTCTCCGGCGATCGCCGCGGACGCGCTGAAGATGGATGCGGTCACGAGCGTCGCGGCGCCCACCGCCATCCAGCAGAACCCCACGGTGGTGGAGCGCGTCTCCGCGGTCACCTCGATCGCACACGCCCGCGCCGCGGCCGTGGACGTCCAGAGCGTCGCCGGACCGGTGGTGCGCGGTCCGGTACAGGTGAATGCGCCGGTCGGTCCCTCCGTCGGACCCCGTGCGGTGAAGGTGACCAACGCGGCGCCCAGCTTCGGGACGGGAAAGATGCAGATCGGAACCCCGGGCTCCTCGGTGCAGGAGGGCGTGGTCTCGAATCGCGACGTGGTCGGCTCGCCCGATGGGGCGCTGGTGGTCTCGGTGGACACCGCCGTCGGCAACGGCTACCTGCGCGGCGAGGGCGGGAGCGGCGACGGAACGAGCACGGTATCGGAGAAGGCGTGCATGCAGCGCCCCGAGGTGCGGGACTACCTCGCGGTCGTGCGCGAGCGCATGCTGGCTCGCTGGGTGCTTCCGCCCGGCGTGGACGCGGGCCGGCGCGTGACGCTGCGCTTCCGCGTCGACGTGGCTGGCTCGGCCAGCGATGTCTCGGTCGTGAACGCCGAGGACAACTCGCTCGGCGCCAGCGCCGTCGACGCCCTGCGCGCGGCCTCTCCCTTCCCGCCGATGCCGGCCGACGTCCACTGTCTCTCGCAGGTTCCCATCGTGGGCAGGTTCAGCAACCCGGTCTCCGGATAGCGCGGAGCTCTCTCCCGGACGTCTTGCGCTCTGGATCGATGACTGTGCGCACCGCTTCGTTCGCCGGCGCCGCCCTCGCGCTGTGGCTCGCATCGCCTGCCCTCGCCCAGGGCAGCGCATGCCCGCCCGTCGAGCTGCGCTACGACGACCACGAGCAGCTCGTCGAGCGCCGCGCCGACACGAACAAAGACTGCCGCATGGACGAGTTCGTGTACTACGAGAACGGCGTGGCAGTCCGCGCCGAGCGCGACACGGACTTCGACGGCCGCATCGACGCCTGGGTCTACTTCGAGCCGGACGGCAAGACCCCGGCCCGCCAGGACCAGGACACCAACGGCGACGGCAAGAAGGATCGCTTCATCACCTTCCGCAACGGGAAGCCGGCGCAGCAGCTCGACGACAAGAACGGCGACGGCAAGGTCGACTCGTCGCTGACGTACCAGGACGGCCAGCCGGCGCGCCTCGAGGAAGACACCGACTTCGACGGCAAGAACGATCGCTTCACGACCTACCGCGACGGCAAGCCCGCGCTGGTCGAGCTCGACAAGAACGGAGACGGCAAGATCGACGCCGCCGCCGAGTTCAATCCCGACGGGACCAAGCGCCTCGAGAAGCAGGACACGAAGGGCACGGGCCGCTTCGACGTCGTGATCTACTACGAGAAGGACGTCAAGACTCGCGTCGAGGAAGACACCGACGGCGACGGCCGGAGGGAGCTGACGACCTTCTACGCACCCGACGGCAAGATCATCCGCCGCGAGGTGGACTCCAAGGGCACGGGCAAGCCCGATCGCGTGGCCTGGTTCGAGAACGGCGTCGAGCGGCGCCAGACGGTCGACGCCGACGGCAACGGCGTGCCCGAGCTGGTGATCCGGCTCGACGAGAACGGCCAGAAGGTGCGCGAGGAGGTCGACCAGAACCAGGACGGCCGCCCCGAGATCGTGCGGATCTTCGCGAACGGCAAGCGCGTGCGCGAAGAGGAGGATCAGAACGGCGACGGCAAGCCCGACGTCGTGACGACCTACGACGGCGACGTGCCGCTGCGGCGCGAGGCCGACACCGATTTCAACGGCAAGCCCGACACCTTCGTCACCTTCGAGAACGGCAAGAAGGTGAAGCAGGAGGAGGACCGCGACGGCGACGGCAAGATCGACGCGCGTTACACCTTCGACGCGTCGGGCGCGCTGGTGCTCGAGGAGCTCGACGAGAATCACGACGGCGTCTTCGAGGTCCGCAACGAGCAGAGCGGCGGCCAGATCGCGCGGCGCACCGTCACGGGCCCCAAGGGCGAGAAGCGCGTCGAGTACTTCGAGAACGGAGCGCTAGCGCGCGCCGAATCCGACGAGAACGGCGACGGCAAGCCCGATCTCTGGAACTTCTATGGCGCCGGCGGGAAGCTGGTGCGCCAGGAGCAGGACACCAACTTCGACGGGAAGGTCGACACCTGGGTCGACCTCGATCCCGACACGGGCAAGGAGCGGAAGGTCGAGCGCGACACCAACGGCGACGGGGTGATCGACTCGCGTCGCGAGAACGACGCGTCCGGCGCAACCACCCGCCTCGAAGAGGACCGCAACGGCGACGGCAAGCCCGATCACATCGTGATCTTCGAGGGGGGCAAGCCGGCTCGTTTCGAGGAGGACTCCGACCTCGACGGGCGGATCGACAAGCGCGGCGAGTACGACGCGCAGGGTCGGGTCGCGCGGGAGGAGTCCGACACGGACGGCAACGGCACGTTCGACCTCGTCACCACGTATCGCGACGGCGAGAAGGTGAAGGAGGAGCGGGACACGCACGGCAAGGGCCGCATCGACGTCGTCACCGTCTTCGAGAACGGCCAGCCGGTGAGCCAGAAGCAGGACACCGATGGCGACGGCACCTTCGACTCGGTGCTGACCTTCGCCGGAGGACACCAGTCGAAGCAGGAGCGCGACTCGAACGGAGACGGGAAGATCGACGTGGTCATCACGTTCGACGAGCAGCAGCGCCCCGTCCGCGAAGAGATCGACACGAATGGCGACGGCAAGCCCGACGTGGTGAAGATCTACGAACAGGGCGCGCTCGTGCGGGAGAAGGCGGACCAGGACCACGACGGCCGCTTCGAGCTCACCACCGAGTACGCCCGCGACGGCACGCCCATGCGCTCCGAGGCGGACATGAACGGCGACGGCAAGCCCGACGTCGTGGTCAGCTACGTGGGCGGGCGCAAGTCCGAGCAGCGCGAGGACCGGAACTTCGACGGCAAGGACGACGTGATCACCGTCTTCGACTCCGAGGGACGCCCCGCGGAGGTGCGCGAGGACACGACCGGCAACGGCCAGTTCGATACCCGGACGTTCTTCGAGGCGGGCGAGAAGCGGCGCACGGAGAAGGACCGCAACGGCGACGGCAAGCCCGACCTGTACGCCTGGTACGAGAACGGCGAGATCGTGCGCCAGGAAGAGGACACCGACTTCGACGGCAAGATCGACCGGCGCAGCGCGGCCGGCGAGAAGGGCACGCAGGTCCAGGAGGCGGACACCAACGGCGACGGGAAGATCGACACCTGGATCACGAAGGACGCCTCGGGCCAGGTGACGAAGAAGGAGGAGGACCGCAACGGCGACGGCAAGCCCGACCTGACGGCCTGGTTCGAGGGCGGGAAGATCAAGCGCCTCGAGCAGGACACCAAGGGCAAGGGCTGCATCGACCTGCGCCAGTGGTTCGACGCCAGGGAGAAGGTCAGCATCGAGTACAGCGACACGAACGGCGACTGCAAGACCGACGTGTGGAGCTTCTTCGAGAACGAGGTGCTGGTACGCCAGGGGCTCGACACGAACGGCGACGGCCGCCCCGATGCGCTGAACCAGCTCGACGCGCAGGGCAAGGTGCGTGTGCAGGAGGTCGCGAGCGGCGAGCACGGACCGAACCCCGACAAGCGCATGTTCCTCGACGAGAGCGGCCAGGTCGTCGCGCAGTGCCTGCTCGGGGAGAAGAAGGACAAGCTCGACACGCGCGCCATCGTGAAGGGCGGCGTCGTGACCGAGGTGCTGATCGACACGAAAGGAGATGGCTACGCCGACGAGCGCCAGGTCCTCTCGGGCGGGCAGATTGCACTGGTCGAGGTCGACACGAACAACGACCACAAGGTCGACGTCGTGCAGACCTACAAGGGCGGCGCCCTCGCCTACCAGGACGAGGACACGAACTTCGACGGCGTCATCGATCAGCGCTTCCAGGGCACCACGCCCGTCGCGGTCCCGCCGGGCACGCGGGTCGACGACGATCCGCTGCCCCGCATCGAGTGCGGCAGCTTCGATCGCTTCTGGTGGAAGCGTTGATCCCTCCCGGCTCCTGCCGGTGATCTGCGGGCGCGCTGCCGTGACTCCCGTCACGAGGCGCCGCTCCGGGAGCGTCGATCGGACGTCGACGAGGGCCCCTCATGCTTCCCTGGCAGCGACCGCGCGCGATCCAGGACCGCCAGCGCACGCTCGAGACGGCCGCGCGAGAGCGCGCGCGGAACCGCCGGCATCGCGCGATCGCGCTCTACCGCTCGGTGCTGGCCCTCGAGCGCAACAACGCGGAGCTGCACGCCAAGCTGGCTCCGCTGCTGGCCGAGACCGGCCAGCGCTTCGACGCCTGGCAGAGCTATCGCGCCGTGGCGAACGCGGCGCTGCGGGAGGGCCGCGAGGACCGCGCCCTCGGCATCTATCGCGAGGCGACGCAGCTCCTGCCCCGGGAGATCGAGGCCTGGCAGGGGCTCGCCCGCCTGCTCTCGAAGCGGGGCGACGAGGCGGAGGCGGTCGAGGTGCTCGTCGAGGGCAGCCGGCAGTTCCGGAATCCGTACCTCCGGCCCCAGGCGATCCACCTGCTGCGGCGCGCGCGCGCGATCGAGCCGTGGAACGCCGTGGTGGTGCTCGAGCTGGCGCGTCACCTCGGTCGTGCGGACCAGCGCGAGGAGGCCCGCATCCTGCTCGCCGAGCTGGCGGAGCGGAGCAGCGGCGCCGCGCTGCGCAGCGTGCGCCTCACCCTGCTCCAGATCGATCCGACGCCGTCGAACGCCTGGAGCTGGATCCGCGCCTGGCGACGCCCCGCGGCGCCTCCGCCGCCCGAGCAGCCACCCTCCGAGGTGGTGCCGCTGCGCGCCGTGCGCCGCTCGCTGTAGCCGGTCGCGCGCCTCGCGTCAGCCTCGTGGCGGCCGGGCGCCCCGACCGAGCAGCCGGCTCAAGCGGCTGGTATCGAAGGCGCCCGACGGCCGCGCCACCACGACCCAGGCGAGCAGCACGAACGCCACCAGCACGCCGTTGGCCTCCAGGACCTCGACGCTGGTGCGCAGCAGCGCGTGCAGCGGACCGGCGAGCGGCCCGCCCGGCCCGTACCTCGCCTCGTAGTCGGCGAAGCCCGCCTCGGCGCTGAGCCGCAGCAGCACGTAGCCCTCGATGAACGCGCATCCCCCCAGCAGCGCGAGGACGCGGCGTCGGGTCGTCATGGGCGTCGCGAGCACGAGCGCGGCGACCACCGCGGTGGGCCACCAGCCGAGATGCAGCGTCGAGAGCCCGGCGCGCCAGCGCGGGACGCGATCGCCCGGCCGGAAGCCCTCCATCACCGTGTCGCCATCCTCCTGCTCGGCGCCCGCGCTCGGGCGCAGCGTCACGATGCGGTCCCGCGCGACCCCGAGCACGGCGCCGACGTGGGACCTCACGAACGCGGGATACAGGGCACGCGGCGTCGGCCAGAATCCGATCAGCAGCGAGAGCAGGAGGGCCTGCACCGCGAAGACCGCGATCGGCTTAGGCCCCTGCGGGCTGGCTGTCGTAGTCGTCACGCGTCACCCAGCGCACCCAGACGATCCACACGCCCACGGTCATTGCGATCAGGAAGATGGGAAAGTAGATCACGTGGGCGCGGTGGAACTCGTCGTAGTAGAGCCCGCCGATGAAGTAGAGGCCCACGATGCGAACGAAGTTCAGCAGGTTGAGCGCGAGCAGGCCGAAGAACAGGCCCACGAGCCTCGCGCGCCAGGGCGCCGGAAAGGAGAGCATCGCGGCCGCCAGCAGCGCGCAGATCCGGTAGGCGTCGCAGCCCTCCGCGATCTCGACGGAGAAGAGCTCTCCGGTGATCAGGCTGCCGCGCACGGCGATCCCGCCGGTGAGGTGCGAGAGGATCGCTCCGCTGATCCGGGCGAGCGTCTCGAGGTAGAGCTGGAAGACCGCGCTCTCGAGGGCGAACCCGTAGTAGATCAGCTCCGAGAGCAGAGCCAGGACGCCGAAGGTGAGCGCGAAGCGCAGCCAGGGGTCGGGCCCCCGGCGCTGAGGATGTGCGGGAGCGTCACCCGCCGCCTCCTGCTCCGGCATCGGCGCATCTTAACAGAGGCGCCGCGTGCGCCCGCCGCGCGGGAACTCGCAGTCAGCGAATCCAGCCGGGGAGGCAACCGGCGCGGCGGCATTCGTCGGGGAGCTGGCGCTCGAGATAGTCCTCGAGCGCTGCCTGTCGTGCGGTGAGCGTCGCCATCCGGTCGCGCAGCTCCTCGCAGCGCACGCTGCTCTTCATGCCGGAGTCGTCGCGGACCGTCAGTGCGCCGCCGTGGTTGCACCAGGCGACGAAGCTGGCGAGGTGGTCGTGCTCCGCGCGCACCTCGCGAAGCTCGTCCTCCTTCGCGCGGCGCAGCTCGCGCCAGCGCTGCTCCTCGCCCGCCTGGTCGTCCGCCTGCTGCTCGCGCAGCGCGGCGCGACTCTTCCGCTCGGTCGCCGCGGACGGATCCTGCGGCTCGATGCCTTGCAGCACCGCCGTGGGCTGGAAGGGCTGTGCGTCGGGGCACACCGACTTCTTGTCCGTGTAGATGACCTTGCCGTCCGGACCGGTGCAGCGGAGCAGCTCCGCGCGAACGACGCTCGTCGCGGCGAGCGCGGCCGCCGCGGCGAGGGCGGCGCAGAGCGTGTGCCGTGTGCGGGCTCGGTCCATGTCCTCGTCCCCCTGCCCCTCGCTACTGGCGCCACGCCTGCGGCACGCCCTTGCGGTTCGCCTCGAGCTCGAGGGCGTCGAGCGCGGCGCGCAGCTCGGCGCGCCGCCGCTCGAGCAGCTCGCGCTCGCTGCCGGGGAGCGCGTTCTCGGGCGCGAGGTGTGCGTCGAGCCGTGCGAGCGGGTCCGACAGCTCGCGGAAGCGCGCGCGCCAGCCGGAGGCATCGAGGCCCCCGCGCATCTGCTCGTTCGGAGCCAGCGTGATCACGCTCTCGGCGGCGTCGACGCGGTACACGAAGTTGTTGAAGAACGTCCCGCCGAGCAGCCCGACCTCCATCGTGGGGTTCAGCGTGGCCTCGAGACCCTCGACGCGCGCGCCGCCGAGCTCGACGGAGTCGAGGCGGAAGACGGGGCGCAGGACCGGTCCGTTGGCGGTGCTGACCCGGACCTGGGGAGTCTCGGGGCCCGCATGCAAGCCGAGGCGTTCGGCGATCTGCGTCGGCAGCGCGATGCCGGAGGCACCGGTGTCGACGTAGAACGGCGCGTTCAACACGTCGTTGAGACGCACCGTCACGCGCATCAACGAGCCCTCGCGCTGGAAGGGAATCCGCAGCTCGCGAGCGAGGTGCGCCCCGCGCGATGCCGAGGGCGAGGCCGCGGGCGCGCTGAAGGTCTGCACGGGGGAGTCCGGCGCGCCTTCCTTGCGCGCGTCGCGCATCGCGGCCGCGCGCTGCGCCGGCGGGACGCGATCGAGGCTCTCGGTGAAGTGGACGCGACCCTCCGGATCGGTCCACTGGTAGATCTCCGCGCGCAGCGGAGGGCTGACGACCGCCGTCAGGAGAGCAGCGATCCACGCGGCGCGGCGCGCGTCGCGCAAGGCGGTCCTCCTCGGAGCATCCGACCCTCGGACTTATCGGAAAGAGGGCCACCCGAATTGATTTGCCCCAGGAAAACCTCCGTGCAATCGCTCGCTTGGACCCATGGACTTCTACCAGACTGCCGACGCGCTCGAATGCCCGCCCCGCCTCGTGCGTCTCATTCGGGCGAGAGGGCGCCGCGCGTCGTCGGGTACGTGGCGCGGGGAGGGAACGATGTCGAACCGGAATACGACCCATCGCGGTTCTGCGCGCGTCTGGCGCGTCGCATGCGCGGCTCTCGGCGCCGCGCTGCTCGTGGGCAGCGCGCAGCCGGCGCGGGCCGGCGGTCATTTCGAGAACGGCTTCGAGGACCAGCTCGGCCGCATCCTCGCGTTCGAGGCCGTGGCGGCCACCCGGCAGCTGCTCTTCTACGGAGCTCCGGTCCCGGCACCGGTGATCTATGCGCCGCCTCGCGCCGTCTACCACGCGCCGCCTCCGGTGGTCTATGCGCCGGCGCCGGTGGTCTACGCGCCGCCGGTCTACTACGCGCCCGCGGTCGTGCCCGTCCCGGTCGGCTACGGGCACTACTTCGGCGGCTCCCGCGGCGACGATTGCGGACCGCGCGGACACTACGTCCGCGCGCGGGGCCACGGGCACGGCCACGGTCACTACGCGTATCGCGACTGACGCGCGGGCCCTCTTCCGGGCCGGATCCGGGTGACCGCGGCCGCGCAGCGACCGGCCGCGGCCACCCGCTTGCGCTGCGCGCAGCCACCGCGTCGCCGCGCGCAGCGCTTCGGGGCGGCACGTCGCTTGCTCCTCCCGCCTGGCGCGGGAGGTGACATGGCCAGGATCCACTCGGTGCTCTGGATCGGCTCCGCGGACGGGCTCGCCGCGAGCGCGCTCCCCGATACGCCGCACTTCGACGTGGTGTGGGAGAGCGATGCGGAGGCAGCGCGCGCGCAGCCGCTGTCGGCATTCGATGCGATCGTCCTCGAGGCGCGCGACGCGGCGCGCGCGGAGGCCGAGCTCGACGCGCTCGGACGCGGAGACGCGCGGCCGCCCGTATGGGTGCGGATCGAGCGCGGCGCGGCCACGGCCGCCCCGGGGCTGCGCGCGCGGGGCGCCGACGACGTCCTCGAGTGCGTGACGCCCGAGATCCTGGCGGCGCGCCTCGAGGAACGACGAGGCCCCGAGCCCGACGCCGCACCGCGCCTCGTCGCCGCGAGCGCCGCGATGCAGCGCGTGCTCGAGCACGCCACTCGCGCGGCGCGTTCGCGCGCCAACGTGCTCGTGACGGGCGAGACCGGAACCGGCAAGGAGCTCGTCGCGCGCACCGTGCACGATTGCAGCGCGCGGCGCCGCGGCCGCTTCGTCGCGCTCAACTGCGCGGCACTCCCCGACGCGCTGCTCGAGAGCGAGCTGCTCGGCCACGTGCGCGGCGCCTTCACGGGTGCCGAGCGCGATCGCCGCGGTCTCTTCGAGGAAGCCGACGGCGGCACGCTGTTCCTCGACGAGGTCGCGGAGACCTCGCCCGCCTTCCAGGCGAAGCTCCTGCGCGTGCTGCAGGAGCGCAGCGTGCGCCCGGTGGGCGGCAACCGGGAGCGACCGGTCGACGTGCGCGTCGTGGCGGCCACTCACCGCCAGCTGGCGCGGGAGGTGGGCGCAGGGCGGTTCCGCGAGGATCTCTACTACCGCCTCGCCGTGCTGACCCTCGACATCCCGCCGCTACGCGAGCGCCTCGAGGACTTGCGGCCGCTCGCGCAGCACTTCCTCGCGCTGCACGGACGCCTCGAGGCACGCCCCGCCTGCCGCCTCTCCGACGAGGCTCTCGCCGTGCTCGAAGCGCATCCGTGGCCGGGCAACGTGCGCGAGCTCGAGAACACCTTGCAGCACGCGCTGGCTCAGGTGGAGCCCGGCAGCGCCATCGGCCGCGAGCACCTGGCGCAGCGCCTCGGCGGCGCGCTCGCCCCCATCGATCACGCGCTCGAGCGGGCTGCGCCCGGGGAGCCCCTGCGCGCCACGGTCGCGCGCGTCGAGGCCTGGCTGCTGCGCCGTGCGCTGGAAGCGGAAGGCGGCTGCCGGGCAGCAACGGCGCGCCGCCTCGGCATCACGCGGGAGGGGCTGTACAAGAAGATGAAGCGCCTCGGGGTCGACTAGACCTCGCTCAGACTCGGGCCCGGACCGGCCGATCCGACATGCAATGGCCGACCCGACTCCCCGCCTCAGGCGCTTCGTGCGCAGGCTCGTCGCGGGCGCCAGCCTCGGCCTCGCGGCGGCAGCCGCGGAGGCGGTGCCGATCGATCCGAGCTCTCCGACCACGGGCTGGACGCCGGTCGCCTACCCCTCGCTGCTGCCCGACTACTCGGGCGATCAGCGAACGGGCATCCCCGAGGCGGACATCGTGGGCAACACGTCGCCCGCCACGACGACGATCAACAGCACTCCGCCCAGCTATGCGCTCTCGGTGAGCAATTACAGCTTCCGCGCCGTCGACGGCACGATCGATCCGGCCGCCACCAGCTTCGACATCGACGCGGACGCCTCCACGGACCAGTTCCTGACCTGGGTGATCCCGTTCTCCGACGTCGTCTCCGCGCTCGCCGCCAAGGGCATCGCCGGCTTCACGGACACCCGCCCGCTGCAGTTCGTCGTCGGCAGCTCGACGCAGCCGAACGCCCTGAACCAGGACCTCGGCGGTCGACCCCGCTGACGGCGCAGGTCGACGAGGCGCTCCGCGGACACGCGGGCGCGTCGATCCGGTACTCTCGTGCGCCCGCGCGTGGCGGACGAGAAGGCGATGGATGCTCCGCTGACGAAGCTCTCCGGCTGGGGCCGGCTGCCGGTGACCCTGGGCCGCGAGGAGCTGCCGGAGGATCTCGAGGCGGCCAGCGCCGGCGCCGCGCTGTTCCGCGGCCTCGGGCGCTCCTACGGCGACGCCTCGCTGCCCGCGAACCCCAGCGACCTCGCCGTGTGTACGCGGCGGGCCGACCGCATCCTGCACTTCGATCCACAGACGGGCGTGCTGCGCGCCGAGGCGGGCCTCTCGCTGTGGGACATCCACCGGATCTTCGGGCCGCGTGGCTTCGCGAGCCCGGTCCTCACCGGCACCGCGTACGTGACGCTCGGCGGCATGGTGGCGTCCGACGTGCACGGCAAGAACCACCACGTCGCGGGCACCTTCGGCGCCTACGTGCGAGCCCTGCGCATGCGCGTGGCCGACGGCCGTGTACTGGAGATCAGCGAGGAGAGCGAGCCCGAGCTGTTCTTCGCAACGCAGGGCGGCATGGGGCTCACCGGGCACATCCTCGAAGTGGAGCTGAGCCTCGAGCGCATCCACTCGCCGTGGATCTTCGGAGAGACGCGCCAGGTACGAGACCTCGACGACCTGATCGGCACGCTGCGCTCGGAGAGCCTGCACTGGCCGCACGCCGCCGCGTGGATCGATTGCACGACCCGCGGTCGCGGCATGGGCCGCGGCTTCCTGTCGCTCGGACGCTATGCCGGAGCGGACGAGGCGCCGGCGTCGCCGCCGCAGCTCCGCGAGCGCATCGCCGTCCCCTTCGATCTGCCCGGCTTCGTCGTGGCGCCGTGGAGCATCCGGCTGTTCAACATCGCCTTCTACCACCTGCGCCGCGCCCGGACGCGCGGGATCGTGCACCCGCAGCCGTTCTTCCACCCGCTCGACGCGATCCGCCACTGGAACCGCCTCTACGGGCGGCGCGGGTTCGCGCAGTACCAGTGCGTCCTGCCGGACGCCGGCGACGGGCGCGCCGTCACGCGCTTCTTCGAAGTGCTGACCCGCCTGGGCGGCGCCTCGCCCGTGTCGGTGCTGAAGAACTGCGGGGCCGAGGGCCGCGGGGTGCTCTCGTTCCCGATGCCGGGCATCTCGGTGGCGCTCGACGTGCCCTTCCGGCGCCAGCACACGCAGGACCTCGTCGACGCCCTGAACCGCGTCGTGATCGAGGCCGGCGGCCGCATCTATCTCACCAAGGACGCGTTGACGCGGCCCGAGCACCTGCGCGCGATGGAGCCCCGTCTGGCCCGCTTCCAGGAGATCCGCCGCAAGTGGGATCCGGAATGCCGCCTGCGAAGCGCGCAATCGGTGCGGCTGCTGGGAGATCCCGCGTGAAGGCCGTGCTGCTCGGCGCGACGCGCGGCATGGGTCGCGCGCTCGCGCGCCGGCT
>Ga0335070_10005689_pt1 | contig 14677 bp, 12 predicted proteins | sample Lox_Sample_13_FD_206722 | JGI IMG/M metagenome (GOLD analysis project Ga0335070, IMG submission 206722) | Soil microbial communities from Loxahatchee National Wildlife Refuge, Florida, United States - Lox_Sample_1.3 | ecosystem: Environmental > Terrestrial > Soil > Wetlands | place: USA... | reverse complement strand
CGATCAGCCTCACCAACCTGAGCGTCACCAACAACACCAACAACGGCATCGAACTCACGCCCTCCAAGCCCCCCTTCCTGGATCAGATCGTGTGCACCGGGAACACCGGCAAGGCGATCTCCATTGACCAGAACCCGGGCTCCTTCCCCGGAACGCTGTCCGGCTCGGGCAACGGGACCAACGGGATCTACCTCACCGGCACCCTGGGCGGCGGAGCGCCGGCCGGCACCTTCACGTGGGCCAACAACACGGGCTTCGCGTACGTGGTCAACCAGAGCCAGGTCCCCGCGAACGACACCCTGGCGATCGCCTCCGGCGCGGTGGTCAAGTTCTGGAACACCTCCTCGTACCTGCAGGTGCTCGGCAAGCTCAACACGCAGGGGACGCTGGCCGCACCCATGCCGCTCATCGGCCGCGGGGGCGCCCGGCCCCAGGACTCGCCGGCGAGCCAGCCGGTGTGGTTCACCTCGCTCAAGGACGACGGGCACGGCGGAGACACCAACGGGGACGGCTCCGCCTCCGCTCCCGCGCGCGGCGACTGGGAAGCCCTGTTCTTCGAGAGCGGCTCGCGCATCTCGCTGGAGCAGACCGACGTCGCCTACGGTGGCGCCAACGGCTACGCCAACGTGGGCATGGGCGGCGGCGGCAGCGTCACCAGCTTCAGCTGGAGCGGCGGGGGATCGTACTTCTCGCAGAACCGCGGGCTGAACCTGAACGTGGTGTCCGCCTCCGTGGACAGCGTGGCTTTCGCCAGCAACACCGGCGACGGGGCCCAGTTCGCGACCGCGCTGGGCACGACGCTGCGCCAGTGCGCGTTCCTCTCCAACGGCGGCTACGGACTGGCCAACGCCCTGGCCGCGCCGTGCATTGACGCCACCCACTGCTGGTGGGGCGACGCGGGCGGCCCGGACAACCACCTGGCCAACAAGATCTGCGACACCACCCGGACCCTGGTCACGTCCGGCAGCCGCGTGAGCAGCGGGGTGCTGTACGATCCCTGGCTGGGCAGCCCGGTGACCTCCACGCCGCCGAACGGCTTCGCGCTGCTGATCCCCGCGCCGGGCGACACGGTGGGGCCGGACAGCATCCACTTCCGCTGGCGCCTCACGTCGGACGACGATGGCGACCCGGTGGTCTACGACTTCCAGGTGGCCACCGACTCGCTGTTCACCAACGTGATCTTCCCGTACACGGGGATCACCGACACCAGCGCCAATTCGCTGCACTTCTTCAGCGGCGGCCAGAAGCTGTACTGGCGGGTGATCGCCCGGGACGGCCACGGCGGGGCGAGCGTGTCCCAGCCGTCGGCGTCGTGGTTTGTCACCGGCCCCGGCCCGGTGGGCGTGGGCGACGGCGGGCGGCCGCTGGCGTTCTCCGTCGGGCGGGTGGTCCCCAACCCGTCCCGCGGCCCGTGCGCGCTGCGCTTCCAGTTGCCGCGAAGCGAGGACGTGAGCGTGGAGGTGCTGGACGTGGCCGGCCGGCGGGTGCGCGAGGTGCTGCACGCGAGCCTCGCGGCCGGACCCCACGAGGTGCGCTGGGACGGGCGGAGCGAGTCCGAGGCCTGGGCGGCCAGCGGGCTGTACTTCTACCGGCTGACCTGCGCGTCGGGCACGGCGGTCCGGAAGACGGTGCTGACCCGGTAGCGGGGACGCGGCGGCTGCCGGCCGGGCCGGCGGGTCACGGCATGCGGAAGGGCCGGGCCGCGGCGCGGTCGGCGGCCGCCTGGGACTCCCGGGCGCGCCCGGCGAGGCGATACAGCAGCGCCAGGTCGTGCCAGGCGTCGGCATAGGTGGTGTCCGCCTCGGCGGCCCCGCGCGCCTGCGCCAGCGCCTCGGCCGGCCGGCCCAGCGCCGCCAGCGCCAGGGCCCGGCGGCGCAGCAACAGCGGCTCGCGCGGCCAGCGTACGAGGGCGGAGTCGGCCGCCGCCAGCGCCTCCGCCGGCCGCCGCGCCCGCCCCAGGCGGTCCACGCGCATCGCGGCGCGGGCGGGGGCTCCCAGCGCTTCCGCCACCGCCAGGTCGGGCTGGGCGCGCAGCGCCGCCACCAGCAACTCCAGGGCGGGGCCGCGCGCCCCCGCCTGCCAGGCGCGGGCGCAGTCCGCCGCCGCGGCCGGCTGCTGGCCGAGCCTGGCGCGCACCGCGGCCGCCTCCACGTAGAGCCGCGCGCACTCCGCGGACGGCCGGGGGGAGCCCTCCAGCACCCCGGCGGCCAACTCGTCCCGGCCGCAGCCGATCAGGAACTGCCCCAGCGCGCCGCGCTCGTGCACCGAGAGCGCCATCACCGCCGGGCCCTCGCGCGCCAGCGCGGCGGCCAGCGCCCCGCCGCGCGGCGCGTCGCACTGCAGCGCCACCCACGGCGCCGCGTGCAGCAGCCCCAGCGCCGCGGTGGCCGCCAGCACCGGCCGGCGGATGGCGGGCGCGAGCGAGCGCGCCGCCCGCGCGATCAGCCACAGTTGGGCCGGGACCAGCGAGGCGCCGGCGAGGTCCCAGTCGCGCGCCGAACCCAGGAGCCCCGAGTAGAGCAGCGCCACCAGCCCGCCCGCGGCGGCCAGGGCCAGGAAGCGGCCCACCGGTAGCGGCGGCGCGGCCTCGCCCCGCGCCGGCTCGCGCGCGCTGGCGACCGACACGGGGCCTCGCGCCGCGCGCGCCCCGGCGAGCGCCACCGGCACCAGCGTCACCACCGCGCCCCACACCAGCAGCCACTCGTTCACGCGCCCGGCGAGGAAGAACCCGGCGGCGGAGCGGGAGGCGAACGTGCGGGCCAGGCTGTGGCTGGCCGCCTCGGCCAGGAACCCGGCCACCCCCAGGGCGTGCCCCGTGAGTCCCAGCCGGCCGGCGAGCACGACGGCCGCCAGCACCAGCACCGCTCCCGCTCCCAGCACGATCGCGCGGGCCCGGCCGGGAGTCCCGGGCGCGCCTGCGCCGCCGGCCGCCCTCGGCCGCGAGGCGCCCACCGCATAGGCCACCGCCGGGAGCAGCAGCACCGCCTGGAAGTGGCACGCCACCGCCGCCAGCCAGGCCGGCACCAGCCACAGCGAGGCCGGCCACCGGCCGGCCACGCGCAGCCCGGCCCACACCAGCAGCAGCTCCAGCGCCAGATAGACCGGGTAGACTTCGACGTAACCGAAGAACAGCAGCGCCCACGCCGAGAGGAACAGCGCCGCGCCGGCCGCGAGGCGCGCCCCGCGGGGCACGCCCGCACCGCGCACCAGGCCGGGCAGCAGCGCCACCACGACCGCGCCCGCCAGCACCGAGAGAGCGGCCGCGCCGCGCTCCAGGCCGCCGCCCAGCAGCCATCCCAGCCGCCCGGCCAGCTCGTAGTTCAGCAGGTAGTCCAGCGGGGTCTTGTACACGCCGTGCGGGTCGGCCGCCACCAAGCGGGCGTAACCGTCACCCAGGAAGTGGGTGCGGGCGCGCAGCAGCCAGAAGAGGAGCGCCGCGGCGGGGAGCAGCCCGAGGATGGCGCGGCTGTCGGCTGGGCGGTGGGAGGCGCCGGACGCCGCACCGGCCCCGCCTCTGGCTTCCGGGCGCGCGCGATCCCCGCGGGGGCGCCCGCCGCTCCGCGCCCCGCCCCAGCCCCACGCCAGCGCCAGGGCGCCGGCGGCCGCGAGCGCCCCCTGCACCGGCGCGGGGTAGAAGCTCCACGCCGCCAGGCCCCAGGCCCAGCGCAGCGGCGCGAGGCCGGCCAGCGCGTGGGCCGCCAGCCACGCGGCCGCCACCGCCAGCCACGCCCCCGGGCCCGGGCGCGAGGTCAGGCCCGCTGCGGCCGCAGCCTCCGCGCCAGCGCCGCCAGCACCAGCACCGCCCCGAACGTGCACACCACGGTGGCCGCGGTGGGCAGGTCCAGCTTGTACGAGAGCACCATCCCGAGCACGCTCACGGCGACGGAGGCCACCCAGGCGATGGCCAGCTCCGCCCCGAAGGAGGTCGCGAACAGCGAAGCGATCACCGCCGGCACGATCAGGAAGGCGAACACCGGCAGCACCCCCACCATGCCCACCGAGGTGGTGACCATCACCGCGAACGTCAGGTAGAAGAGGAAGTCCCACGCCTTCACCCTCATCCCGCGCGACACCGCGCCGGCGTGGTCCACGGAGATGGCGATGAGCTGCCGGCGCGCCACCCAGTGTACCAGCCCCAGGGCCGCGTACACCCCGAACAATCGCGCCACGTCCCGGCCGGTGATGGCCAGCATGTCCCCGGCCATGAAGTTCTTGAGGTCCTCGGCCCCGTCCGGGTGCCGGCTCAGCACCAGGAACACCGCCGCGTAGGAGATGGCCCACACGATCCCGATCACCGCCTCCTGCGGCACCCGCCGCTCGTCGGTGCGGGTCACGGCAAACAGCAGCGCGCCGCCGAAGGCGAACGCCAGGGACAGGAGATAGGTCGTGCCGCCGTGCATGTCCAGGCCCAGGACCATGGCCACGCCCGCGCCGAGGGTCGCGATCTGGGCCAGGGACAGGTCCAGGAAGATCACGCCGCGGCGCACCACGTGCAGCCCCAGGTAGGAGTGCAGCCCGCCGATGGCGAGGCACGCGGCCAGCGGCAGGAGCATCAGCGCCAGGATGTCCTTCATCGCCTCACGCCCCCTTGCCCAGCGCCTGCGCGACCAGCGACAGCTCGCGGTCGAACAGCTTGAACCAGTCGGTGGCCTCCTTGTCCCCGCCCACGGAGGCCGGCATCAGCACGACCTTCGCGCCGGTCTCGTGGGCGACCTTCTCCGGCATGCGCGGGTCGAAGTAGGGCTCCACGAAGATCAGCTTCACCGCTTCCGAGCGCATCTTCTCCTCCAGCTCCACGAGGTGGCTCGGGGTGGGCGGGATGCCCGGCTTGGGCTCGATGAAGTCCACCACCTGCACCCCGAAGGCCTGCGCGAAGTAAGGCCAGGACCGGTGGTAGGTGACGATCTTCATTCCGCTCAGCCCCAGCTGCGCGGCGCGCGCCTTCCAGCGGGCCACCGCGGCGGTGAGGCGGGTCTTGAAGTCGGCGAAGCGGCCCTCGAAGTAGGCCCGGTCGGCCGGGTCCACCCGCTCCAGCCCCTCCAGGATGGCCTGGCCCATCGGGATGCCGTTGGCGGGGTCGGTGTAGTAGTGCGGGTTGCCCTGCGGGTGGATGTCGCCGGCGGCGCGGGAGACGCTGCTGGGCACCTCCAGCATGTGAATGTACTGCGAGGCGTCCACGAACCCCGGGGTGTTGGGCTGGATCTCCGGGTTGCGCGAGCCGGTCAGCAGGTTGGGCACCCAGCCCACCTCCAGCTCCTTGCCGATCTCCACGAACAGGTCCGCCCTGCGCAGCTTCACCATCAGGCTGGGCTTGGCGTCCACGAAGTGGAAGTCCTGGTCCCCGCGGGCGAGCGAGGTGGCGTTCACCTTGTCGCCGCCGATCTCGCTCGCGATGGCAGCCAGGTCGGTGGTGGTGGTCACCACCTGCACGGTCTTCCCGGCCGCGAGCACCGGCACCATCAGCGCCAGGACGATCGGCACGAGCATTCTGTTCCAGGTCATCGAGGATCTCCTTCTCAGAACGGGTGCGCCCCGTGGGGCCCGATGTTGAAGGTCAGCTTGAAGAACTCGTTCCACTCGTCGGTGCCCTCGGCGGTCCGCACGTGGCGCGCCTGCAGGCTCATCAGCATGAACTCGCTCGGGGTGAAGGTGACGAACGCCAGCTCGCCGGTGTCGTGCACGCCGCCCTGAATCCGCTCCGCGAGGTCGAAGCGCAGCCCGACGTGGGTGCGCCGCGCGAACTGGTAGTCCACGTAGCTGAACATGCCGGACACCGACTGGTGGGCCGCCGGCGCGCCGTAGGCAGCCGCCAGCTCGTACCGCACGAGGTAGCCCTCCGTCTGCCAGGTGAAGGACCGGTAGATTGCCCGGGTGGGGTTCTTCCAGCGCACGGTCAGCTCCCCCGCGCCGGCCGTGGCCCGGCTCCCCGGGGCGGCGGTGCCGCCGGTCGCGGCCAGGCTCGCCGGGCCGTCGGCGAAGGTGGCCGAGGCGTTCACGTTGGTGGCGTCGGTGAGATCCACGAAGGTGGACACCCGCCCCAGGTATACCAGCGCGTTGTGCTGGTCGGTGCTCGCGAAGACGCCGCCCTGGTCGGCCGGAGGCGGGGCGGTGACCTCGGCTTCGAGGTTGAGGTAGAACGGCACCGGGATCAGGTAGCCCGCCGAGAGCCCGGTCGAGGACAGGCCCTCCTCGCCGAAGAAGCGCTCCGCGGCCAGCGGCCGGTCGGCGAAGGGCGTCTCGCCGGCGTGGGTGTGTTGCCTTTTTGCCAAGTCCGCCTACGAGGCCGCAGACCCCTTGCAGGACAATACCCTACGGAATTGCGGACGATCGGCGACCACATCCGAAAACACCGCCTGGACCTCCGGCTCCGGCAGAAGGACGCGGCCGCCCAGATCGGGGCAGACGTCTTCACCCTCATCAACTGGGAGAAGGGCCGAACCGTGCCGGTGGTCAGATTCTGTCCGGCGATCGAGAGGTTCCTCGGGTACTGGCCCGGCAAGGCCCCCGAGAACCTCCGTGAGGGGCTCAAGGCCGCCCGTCAGCGCCTCGGGATGACCCGGCGGGAGTTTCGGGGTCCTGATCGGCGTGGACGGTGGATCGTTGGCGATCTGGGAGGGTGGGTGGCGCGAGCCGACCCGGAGTGCGGCCGTGCGCCTGATGGCCGCCCTCGACGCACTTGACCGGGATCGAGAGACGACATCTGCGAGCGGTCCCGAGTGCGGTGGCGCCACCGGCCGGGCCACCCCGTCCTACACCGAGCTGACCCGCTGGCGGCACAAGCCGCTCCCGGGGTTGATCAAGACAAGGCCAAAGACGATTGGCGAGAAGCTGCGCCGGCGCAGGCTCGAGCTCGGGCTGACCCAGGAGGAGCTCGGCCGGAGGTTCGGGATCGGGAGAGCCACCATCGGACGCTGGGAGCGAGGGGAGGACCCCGTGCCCCGGCATCACCTTCCAGTGCTATCCGACCTGTGGTGCCAGCACCCGGCCCACCGACCTGCTTCGACCTAACCCGGTGGCTCAAGGCGCGCCCGGCGCTGCTGCTGCCCCAGACCTTCGTCGATCGGGGACCGAGTGTGCTTCTGGAGGCTCGAAATCGGCCTCACGCAGCGCGAGTTGGTCCGGCGCCTGGGCTTCGGGCGCGTGCCCGTCATGAGATGGGAGTGCGGCCGGTGCAAACCTGCGTCGCACCTGGAAGCAGCGGTGGGTCGCTTCCTGGGTAATGGAGCTACCCCTGCCCGTCCCCCAAGCCCTGATGGCCGGCGTGAGAGCCAAGATGTTGACCTGAGCGCCTCTTCGACCGGAACTCCTGCGGCGCGGGCTGCTCGCCGTTCGCCTTGGCGTCGACGTACTTCATACGGACCGAGAGCGAGACGACGGCCACCACCAGCCCGAACAGGCACACGATCGTAGCGCCCATCGGCCAGTCCTTGAAGTAGGACAACACCGCGCCGAGGACGGAGACCACGAAGGCGATTGCCCATGCCCAGTAGAGCTGGGCCCGGCCTCTCCGGCCCAGCAGCGTCGAGCAGACCACCGGGACAATCAAGTAGGAGAAAACTGCCAGGACGCCGGACACTTTCACGGAACTCGTGACCACAAGACCGAACGAGGCGTAGAAAAGAAAGTCCCACCTCTTGACCGACAGGCCCATCTGTCGCGCCTTCTTGGGGTCTTTGGAACAGAGGAGGAGTTTTCGACGGCCGAAGAACAGGAACGCCCCGACGATCGCGTACAGCGTCGCCATGATCGCGATGTCCTTCCACGTCACCCAGCCGAGAGCCTCTCCGCTCAGGGTCCCGCTGACGTGCTCCGCTCCGTGGGGAGCGTTCGACAGAAGCAGCAACGTCGCGGCCGTCGCCAGGGCGAACGAGATCCCGATGAAGGCCTCCTGCAGCACCGAGTGCTCGCGATCCCACAGAAAACTGAAGAGGGCGGCGCCCAGCAGCGTGAAGCCAAAGGACCAGTAGTACATGCTGGGATCGTGTGGTTCGGCCCCCAGCAGGTATGCCACGCTCTGGCCCAGCGCGGCGATCTGCGCCAGCGCGAGGTCCACGAAGATCACCCCCCGGGCCAGCACATGCCGGCCCAAAGCGGGATGAATCAACACCAGGAGGAGGCATGCCAGGAGCGGCAGCGCCATGACCATGAAGAAGTTCACTGTTGTCCCCCTGACTTGCCGGATAGAGCCCCAACCAACGACGACACCAGGACGTCGAACTTGGAGAAGACGTCGCCGGTTCCGGGCAGGCCGTCTACCTCGGTCGCGACCTCGACGGCGACGCCGCCGGCCCGCTTCGCCACCTCGTTGCTGGCGTCGGCGATGTAGTACGGTTGGTACACGACCACCTTCACGCCCGCCTGCTTCATCGCCTCCGCAAGCTCGGTGATGTGGCGCGGGCTGGGTGGGATGCCGGGTTTGGGCTCGACGGTGCCGAACAGCTTCAGCCCGAACCGATCGGCGAAGTAGTCGAAGTTCCTGTGATAGGTCACGACGGAGGCCCCTTTGTATGGCTCCATCTCCTTCTCCCACTTCGCAAGAGACGCTTCCATCCTCTCGCCGAATGCTTTGGCGTTCGCGGCATAGTCGGCCGCATTCGCGGGGTCCAGCTGGGAGAAGACCTTGGCCAGATGGTCGGCCACGATCTCAAGGTCCTTCGGGTCGGTGTAGTAATGCGGATTGCCGAGCGGGTGAATGTCCCCCTCGGCCCGGCTGACCGTGCCCACGGGCTTCTCGAGCACGTCTATGCCCTGCGAGGCGTCCACGAAACCCTTCGTGCCCGCCTGGATCCTGGGATTGCGACTTCCCGGCAGGACCAGCGGCAACCAGCCGCCGTCGAGCTCCAGGCCGGTCGACACGAACACGTCGGCGTGCTGAATGGACTTCATCAGGCTGGGCTTGGCCGGAACGAAGTGCGGGTCCTCGTACCCGCGGCACAGGCTCTGCGCCGACACGTGCTTCCCGCCCACGAACTGGGCCACCGAGGCCAGGTCGGTCAGTGACGTGGCGACCTTCAGGTCCGCGAGCGCGGGGGTCGCCGCCAGCAGGCCGAGCAGCAATGCAGACACATATCCAAGCATCGGTTTCATGGAGTCCTCCTGGGTTTCATCCTTCATCTGCTCGCATCTTCCGTGGTGCACCGGGTGACGTTCTCTCAGTATGCGTGAGCCGGGTGGTACCCGATCGTGTAGCTCATTTGAATCGCGAGCCGGTCGTCGGTCGGGTGGACGCCGCCGTCCGCCGTGGCGTGGCTGTACTCGAGTCTCACGAACGAGAACTCCGAGGGCATCCACGCGAGGTTGGCGGACACCCGGGTCACCGTGCCGGGAACCGGATCGCCCTGGGCGTCCACCAGGAAGTCCGTGTAACTGTCGCGGGCTTGCTCGCCGCGAACACCCATCCACCAGACCTGCGACAGGCGATACTGGAACGACGCGTACCAGCCGTTCTGTTCCTTGTTGTAGTTCCCGTCGACGTACGAGCCCTTCTGAATGTACTCGCCCTGCAGAATCCACCCGCGCCGGTTGGAATCTCTCGGCGGCACGTTGCGAAAGGTCAGATCCGCGCCGTAGGCGGCGTGCCGGTTCCCGTCGGTCCCACGGCCCTGCAGGATGGACTGACCGAGCTCCATCGTGGTCGCCTCGTTCAGGTCGAATTGATTCTTGAAATGGACCAGGAATGGAACATTGCTGTGGTTGGTGGACCCGAAATCGAGCGGATGATCGCTGTCGGTGGCGACGGCTTGGTAGACGCCTCCCGTCAACTCGGAGAACCAAGGCAGCGGAGTGAGCCACGCGGCCTCGATGCCGGCATCCTTGAACCCTTCGTTGCCGATGGTGTTAGCCATGATGACCGGGGCCTGGATGAACGGAAATGCGTGCGTATGGAGCAGCCCGTGCTTTCCGAACGTGCCGCGGAGCTTGCCCAGCTTCAGTTGAATGCCGGGGATGTTGGTGCTGCGGACCCAGACCTCCTCGGGGTCCACCGATCCGTCTCCCAGGAAGACGATGTTGCTCACGAGGGTCCAGTACGGATCCACGACGGAGATGACGCTGATCTCCGCCTCGTCGAAATGCAGCCCATAGGGTTGGTTCAGGTTGTGTGCGGCCTGTGCGGAGAAGAGGGCGTTCATCCCAATCGACGGGTTCGCCAGGTTCGAGAACAGCGACGACGTCTGGGCGGCTGCAAGTGCCGGCGTGCACGCCAGCGCGACGAACAGGCATGCAAACATGCGAACTCTCATACGCAGTAAACCTCCTAACTCCTGTAGAGTGGGCCGCTCTCAAGAGACAATCTGATGGAGTGTGGTTGGGACTAGGCGGTGGGTGGTGCGCGGGTATCGGGAGTGGTTGGGGGCTCGGCGCATGGGCGCTGAGAGGGTGGGGCTACATGTGTGCTGCCTGTAGCGCTCGGGGCACCTAGGAGAGGTGCGTCCTCGGCGACGAGCGCGGCACTGTGTGCGACCAAACACAGCGCACAATGCCCATCGCTCTCACCGTCGCTGTGACGGTGGATGCTGGCCAGGAACAGGCCGCCCACCAGAGCAAGAAGGCAAGCAAAGACTAGAACCCGTCCGTAGGCGCGCTCGGCGAGGAACTGCTGCCGCAGAAGTCGAAACATGGAGGCACGCTATCTCGGCCACTCCCAAGCGTCAAGAATCTCCGCGTCTGCACTCGGGCCAGGCTTTGGGCAGTACGGGGGGTCAGACGGTCCAATGAGCATTCTGATTCGGTGTTTGGATTTCCTAAGTCAAGGTATTGCAAATATTTGCTGGCTCCGTAAGCTCCCCCTGATCGGAGACACCCGGAAATGGAGACTTCTGGCATGTGCGGTTGGCCCCATTTTCGGACAGTCCTGAACTAGAATTCGGCCGCCCCTGAGGCGGCTTCCTGACCCTGCTCGGCGAACTCGCCGGGGGTCAGGTTCTCGAGCGAGCCGTGCGGCCGGCGGTGGTTGTAGTCCATCCGCCAGGCCTCGATCCTGTGGCGAGCATCCTCGATCGAAACGAACTCGTTCACGTTCAGGCACTCGTCCCGCAGGCGCCCGTTGAACGACTCGATCAGCGCGTTCTCGATGGGCTTGCCGGGCCGGATGAAATCCAGCTCGACACCCCGCTGCCAGGCCCACTGGTCGAGGGCCTTCGAGGTGAACTCGGTGCCATGGTCCACGGTGATTGCCTTGGGCAGCTGGCGCGTCCAGGAGGCCCGTTCCAAGGCCTTCGCGACGGCCTTGCCGGTCAGTGAAGAACCTGCCTCCAGTAACACACTCTCGCGACTCCACTGATCGATCACCGTCAGCACTCGAAACGGCCTGCCGTCGGCCAGCTGATCATGCACGAAGTCCATGCTCCAGTGAACGTTCAGGGCCGTCGGGCGCGGCACCGGGCCCCGGTGCAGGCTCATCCGCTTCTTCCGCCGCACCCGCATCCGCACCTGCAGCCCCTCCAGGCAGTACAGCCGGTGAATCCGCTTCCGGTTGACCTTCCAGCCCTCCCGGCACAGCAGCGTGTGGATCCGCTCGTAGCCGAACCGGGGCCGGGACTGTGCAATCTCCCGGATCCTCATGACCAGCCCCGACTGGTCCTTTCGCTTCGACCGGTAGTACCATCCAGCCCGCTGGATCATCGCCAGCCGACACGACCGCCGGACGTTCACCTGGAACCGCTCGTGGATCCAGTGCGCCAGCTCCTTCCTGCGTGTCGGCTTCAGGCCTTTTTTCGGAGCGCCTCCTGGAGGATGTGCTTGTCCAGCGTCAGCTCCGCCACCACCCGCTTCAGCCGGGAGTTCTCTTCCTCGAGCTGGCGCATCTTGCGCACCTCGCTCACCCCCAGCTGGGCGTACTTCTTCTTCCAGACGTAGAACGTGGCCTCCGACACCCCAACCTGGCGGCAGACGTCGCCCACCGGCGTGCCGGCTTCCACCTGGCGCAAGGCGTAGGCCACCTGCTCCTCGGTGTACTTCGACCGCTTCATCGCTCCCTCCTCGAACCAGCCTCAGGAGGGCAGCCTACTCCAGTTCCGACCTGTTGCGAAATCCTGGGAGGACGTCACTTGCAGACGTTGCAGTGCCCGTCCCCGGGGTGGGTGTGGAACGGCGCCAAGGCCAGGCCCAGGGCCACCACCAGGAGCACCAACAGCCGCACGGAGCGATTCATGAACAGGAGGCTAACCCAATCCGGCACAGGTAGAAAGAGCGGCAGTCCAAGGATGGGGCGGCGCGGCCCCGCCCCTCCTTGGGATAAAGATGTTGATAGTGGGTTCGGGGATTCGGAATGGCCGGCCGGTCAGGCCGCTTTCCCCCCCGGCGAGAGGCTCCGGTGGGCCATGACGGAGGCGGCGGCCGGGCCCATCATCCCGGAGGCCCGCCTCGGAGGTGAAGTTCAGCTGAGGGCCGGACCGGCCGATAACAATGGAGATGCACCCTGCGGGGCGCAGCCGCCCCGGTGGCGGTGACCCCCGCCGGACCTCGGAGGTCCATGTCCGTGGAAGCTCCCCGCGCCCTCGCCGAATCCTGGCCCGCCGTGGCCAGGCTGTCCCTGGCGGCCATCGGCGTCACGCTGCTGGCGTTCGCCGCCGCGCGGCGCGCCGAGCTGATGTTCGAGCGCGTGTGCGACCTCAACCGCGACCGGCTCGACCTGCTGGAGCGCGGGCTGCAGGCCACCCCGCTGCGCTCCCGGCTGGAGGCGCTGGCGCTGCGCCTGGAGCACGCGGCGCCCGCGGCCACCGGCGCCGCCCGGCTGCTGACCGCGGTGCTGCTGGTGCAGTGGGCGGTGTGCGCCGCGGCCGCGGTGGCGGGGTTCTCGCGGGCCCCGGCGCTCAGCGACCCGTGGCCGTGGCTGGACGCGGCCTGGCTGGCCGCGCTGGCCGGCATCGGGGCCTGGCTGGGGCGGCAGGTCCACCACGCCGCGCGCGCCGCCGAGGAGTCCACCGCCCACGCCCGCCGCTACGAGTTCCTGTTCGTGAGCAGCATGCGCCGCAAGTCGGAGCCCTGACCGCGCCCGAAAGCCCCGCGCCTCACCCCCGCCCACTGCATCCAAACTGCAAGAGACATCGGCCCGCAGCACCCGCCCCGAACCCGAGTTTGCGTGCGCCGCAGAGACGAGGTTCACCATGCGCCACCGCTCCCCGCTGCCGATCCTCTTCGCGTGCGTGCTCCTGGCCGGGTGCGGTCCCCGCCCGGCCACGGGCGCTTCCCTGGCCACCCACCAGCTGACCACCGGGCTGTACCGCCCGCTCTTCCTGACCTCCCCGCCGGCCGACAGCTCCCGGCTGTTCATCGTGGAGCAGTGGACCGGCAGCATCCGGATCTTCAAGAACGCGGCGCTCCTGGCGCGGCCGTTCCTGACCCAGCCGGGGCTCTCCACCGGCAACGAGCAGGGCCTGCTGGGCCTCGCGTTCCACCCGCACTATGCCTCGAACGGCTACCTCTACGTGGACTACACGCGCGCCGACGGCGCCACGGTCATCCGCCGCTACCAGGTGTCGTCCGACCCGGACCGCGCCGACAGCACCAGCGGGGTCACGCTGCTCACCGCCTACCAGCCGCAGAGCAACCACAACGGCGGCTGGATCGCGTTCGGGCCCGACGGCTACCTGTACATCGCGCTGGGCGACGGAGGCAACGGCGGGGACGTCGGGAGCGGCCACGATCCCGCGGTGGGCAACGGCCAGAGCGACACCACCCGGCTCGGAAAACTGCTGCGCCTGGACGTGGACGGCGGCTTCCCCTACGCCATCCCGCCGGACAACCCGTGGCACACCTCGCCCGCCCCAAGGAACGAGTTCTGGGCCAAGGGCGTGCGCAACCCGTGGCGCAACTCGTTCGACCGCGCCACCGGCGACCTGTACATCGGCGACGTGGGCCAGGAAACCTGGGAGGAGATTGACTACCAGCCCGCGGGCACCGGCGGGCGCAACTACGGCTGGCGCAACCTGGAGGGCTTCGCCCCCTACAACTGCCCCGGCGCGTGCGACACCTCGGGCTTCACCCCGCCGGTGCTGGTGTACAACCACGCCGCCTCGCCCTCCCGCTGCGCGGTGATCGGCGGGTACGTGTACCGGGGCGCGACCCTCGCCGGCACGCAGGGCACCTACTTCTTCGCCGACCTGTGCTCCAACCAGGTGTGGAGCTTCCGGATCGCGGGCGGCGCGGTGACCCAGTTCACCGACCGCACCGCCGAGCTGGCCCCGGTGGGCGGCGGGAGCCTCTCCAACATCACCTCCTTCGGGGAAGACGGGCGCGGGGAGCTGTACATCATCACCCAGGGCTCGGGCGGTCCCGACGGCGCGGTGTACAAGATCGTGCCCGCCGGCCCGGCCGGGGTCGCGGGCGGCGCCGGCGGAACGGCGGCGCTGTTCCTGGGGCGCGCCCAGCCCAACCCGGCCGCCCGCGGCGTGGCGTTCCGGGTGGACCTGCCGCGCGCAGCGCGGGTGCAGGCGGCGGTGTTCGACACCCGCGGGCGCCTGGTGCGCCGGCTGGTGGACGCACCGTGGGGCGCGGGCGAGCAGACGCTCGCCTGGGACGGCCGCGACCAGCGTGGGGCGCCGGTGCCGAGCGGCGTGTACGTGGTGAACGTCGAGGCCGGCGGGGAGCAGCGCTCGGCCAAGGTGGCCTGGGTGAAATAGGGGCGCCGCGGCGGTCCCGCGGGCGCGGGCGGGATCGGGAGGGCGCGGGTCCGCGA
>Ga0335070_10005688_pt1 | contig 14677 bp, 16 predicted proteins | sample Lox_Sample_13_FD_206722 | JGI IMG/M metagenome (GOLD analysis project Ga0335070, IMG submission 206722) | Soil microbial communities from Loxahatchee National Wildlife Refuge, Florida, United States - Lox_Sample_1.3 | ecosystem: Environmental > Terrestrial > Soil > Wetlands | place: USA... | reverse complement strand
GCCTTGAAACAGTCCCATGATGAACTGGAACAAAGGGTTCAGGAACGGACAGCAGAACTGACGAAGGCAAATGAATTGTTGCAGGCCGAGATCGCTGAGCGGGAGGCGGCTGAGGAAGAACGGAGGAAAATACTGCTGCAACTCCAGTCTTACGCCGATGAACTTTGGAGGCATCGCAACCGCCTTGAAGAGTTGGTTAAAGAGCGAACGGAAGAACTTATCACCCTGAACAAGGAGCTTGAACTTGAGCTCGTGGAGCGGAGGCGCGCAGAAGACGCCCTGCACCGGCGTGAACAAGAATTTAAGGCCCTCGCGGAGAACTCCCCTGATATGGTCTCTCGTTTTGATAAGGAGATGCGCTTTACCTATGTCAATCCTGCGCTGGAACGGGCAATCGACCTGCCTGCCCGGGCATTCGTCGGGAGGACAGGTAAAGAGATAGGGTTTCCGGAGAACCTTGTATCCCTCTGGAATAAGGCCTTCCAGAAGATTCTCAAGGACCGCAGGGAAACCATTATCGAGTACGAAATGGAGATGCCCTCAGGACCAGGCTATTATGAGGGTCGGATCGTGCCTGAATTCACCAAGGACGGCTCCATTGAATCGATGATCGTCGTCTCCCGCGACATAACGGCCAGAAAGAGGGTCGAGGAAGAGTTGAGGGCGTCCCATGAGCAATTGAGAAGCCTTTACGAGCACCTTGAGTCCGTAAGGGAAGAAGAACGAACCATGATCGCCCGTGAGCTTCATGACGAACTTGGCCAGACACTGACAGCCCTGAAAATGGACATCTTCTGGGTCGGCAGGAAGTGCTCGGATCATCAGGAACTTGCTGAAAAGACGCGGTCTATGTCCAATCTCGTTGATGCCACAATCCAGACGGTAAAAAGGATCTGCACGCAATTGAGGCCGAGCATACTCGACGGAATCGGCCTTGTCGCCGCCATTGAATGGCAGGCAAAGGACTTCCAGAGCCGGACGGGCATATCCTGTGACATCACCTTCAAACCCGAAGAGATCGTCCTTGACAGAGACCGTTCGACCGCCATTTTCCGTATTTTCCAGGAGGCGCTGACGAATGTGATGCGCCATGCCGAGGCAACAAAGGTCAGGGCCTCTTTTAGCCAGAGTGACGGCAAAGTGGTCCTAACGATAGAGGACAACGGCAAGGGAATTTCAGAAGAGGACATACTCAAGCCGCGGTCCTTCGGGCTCATCGGGATGCGGGAACGGGCCCGCCTCCTTGGCGGCGAGGTTGAGATCAGCGGGGTCCCCTCTGAAGGAACAGTAATTCGGATAACCATTCCCAGCGGTCAGGAGGTTCCCCTGTGACCCTTGGCATGCATCCCTCATCCTGCTGATCAAGAGAGTCGCCCTTTGGGCCTTTTTGTCCGCGTAGTCTTCAGAACGATCTGTCCTGAACCTATGCTTCGAGGTTATGGCGTCATTTCCTGATTTCACCAAGTCTGTCCAGGCAACTTTTCAAGACGACAAACATGTCGCTCGATAATGTCTCGATGATAGCCATCCTCTCGATTGCCTTCAGGAGTAGTCCGCGCAGTTCATCCTCGGTGACTGATGCTTCCATGAGTTCTAAGGTTCCTTTGACAGCAAGGATATTTTCATTCAATTCATTCGATACATCTTCGATCTTCTTCTTTCCCCCTGCCATGGTCTTCTCCCTTCTTCCTGGTGTCTGAATCCCGGTTTCTGAGAACGTCAATCCTCCTCGTAGGTCCTGGTCATCTCAGGAGGCACTACGAGAACGACGTCTCCCAGACCACGGTAATCCTCCTGGAAAGTGAGAGGGGCTCCCTCCACCGGTGAGATGATGCGAACAATGAGCCCTGGGTCTGCCTTACGCAAGTACCAGCAGATCCCGCCATAGTTTCTTGAATGGTACTCGCCATTGAAATGAAGAAAGAGGCTCTTCGGAGCCCGGTGTTTCAAGATAAAATGGGCCATGGTAGCGTCCTTCATGGCCTGGGCTGCCATGAAGTTTTCGGGCCCCGTCCCCATGCCATGGGCCATGCCCACCTCGGCCATTTCCGTGTATCCCGGCGATGACATGTCAATAACAACGGGCAGAGGGGCGATGAACCTCTTCGCCTCTTCTCCAAGACCCTCGAGGGCCTCAAGCCCTTCCCGTGCCACGAGACTCGCGTAGCGCCTGGGGATATTTGTGGCGATGAACCTGAGATTGCGGCCGAGAGCAAACTTCACGAGGGGCTCATAGTCTGTAGCGTAATTGTTCCAGACCTTCGCCTCGGTCATGAGATGATTCCGGTTGATCTTGCCCTCCAGGTATTCATCGAGCACGATCTGGTCATCGGCCTCGAACATCTCTGCCCCGAGAATGAGACATTCCCCTTTGAGTTCAAAGAGGTCCTTTGTAACCTCATACTGGAGCCAATGGACAATCGGGTTATTATGGAATTCACCGAAGAGGACTACGTCAGCCGCCGATAGGTCCCGGACCATCTCCCGGTAGAGGATTGCCTTGCCTGAGGGGGTGAACAACTGATAAGCGGGCTTGTCCTGATGCGTCACGCCTGATTGCTCCGTGGAAACCACCTCCTCTCGAATTGCTTCAGACGGCACCCGTAAATTATCCGTCGTGATATCCACCATTATACCAGATAGAAAAAACACGTGAGAGAATCTTCACCGTTGCACTATATCATGTTCGCCAAGGGCAGGAGTGGTAAGAAGCCTTGCATCGCCAGATCCTTGGAAAGTTGCCGACCACCGCTCGTTGCTCAATGAGTGATCGCACGTTCAGTGAAATCCCAGGGATAGCTCATTGCGGAATTCCATCGCATTCACAAGGCTTCGATCCATGCCTTACCGGTTTCACGCTATTGATGAAATGCCCATTCTTATTTGTCCGGTTGGTGCTGGGCTGAGATCGGAGCACCCTTTTTTGATATAATGGTCTTACCATGCAAAAGATCGACCTCCCCATATCAGGCATGACGTGCGCTGCCTGCGCCGCTGCCGTTGAAAAAGGGCTCGGTAAGATCAAAGGCGTAAAGAAGGCAACCGTTAACTTCGCTTCTGAAAAGGCGACGGTTGAACTCGAAGAACCCGTTGACCTCAATGTCATGATAACTGCCGTTGCCTCAGAAGGTTACGGCGTCGTGACCAACAGGATCGATTTTGCCGTAAAGGGGATGACCTGCGCCGCGTGTTCGGCAGCCGTCGAAAAGGCATTGAAGGGGCTCTACGGTGTACTGGACGCAGCGGTGAATCTGCCGGGCGAAAAGGCCTCCGTAGAGTATATCCCTTCTCTTGTCGACTTTCATGATTTCAAGAAGGTCGTGAGCGAGGCTGGATACTCTGCCGAGGAGATAACGGGAGATTACCTTGACAGGGAGAAGGTCCAGAGGGAAAAGGAGTTCCTCAATATCAGGAAGCGGTTCATCATCAGTGCCTGCCTTGCTCTTCCGATCATCATCGGCACCATGGTCAATATCCCCATCCTCTCTAACTGGATCGTTCTCTTCGTTCTCGCAACGCCCGTGCAGTTCTGGTCGGGGATGAGGTTTCATAGAGCTGCGTGGTCTGCCATAAGGCATAAAACAACAAACATGAACACCCTCATAACCGTCGGGACCTTTTCAGCGTATATCTACAGCGTTCTTGCCACCTTTACCCCTCAGTTCTTCAGGAGCAGCGGCGTCTCTCCCCACGTCTACTTCGACACGTCGGCAACGATCATAACGCTCATCCTCCTCGGCAGGCTCCTTGAGGCGAAGGCAAGGGGCAGGACATCGGAGGCAATCAAGAGACTCATGAGGCTCCAGCCCAGGACAGCCCTCGTGCAGCGGGAAGGGGAGGAAAAGGAGCTCCTTATAGATGAGGTTATCGTCGGAGACGTGATCATTGTGAGGCCGGGAGACCGCATGCCCGTCGACGGAGAGATCATCGAAGGGTATTCGACGGTTGACGAGGCCATGATTACCGGCGAGAGCATCCCTGTTGAGAAAATGGCGGGGGACAGGGTGTACGGAGGGAGCGTCAACACATCAGGAAGCTTCAAGATGAGGGCGATGAAGATAGGGAGAGAGAGCGCACTGGGTCAGATCATCCGTCTCGTCGAAGAAGCCCAGGGGAGCAAGGCGCCGATACAGAGGCTCGCAGATCAGGTGGCGTCGGTCTTTGTGCCGACGGTGATATCAATTGCCGTGGTCACATTCCTCGTGTGGTATCTCCTCGGTCCGAAACCCTCCTTTGCCTTGGCGCTCATGAATTTCATCGCTGTCCTGATCATAGCATGTCCCTGCGCCCTCGGTCTCGCGACGCCGACTGCCATCATGGTGGGCACAGGTAAGGGCGCTGAAAAAGGGATACTCATCAGGGATGCGGAGGCGCTGGAACTCGCCCATAAGATACAATCCATTGTCCTCGACAAGACAGGCACCATAACAAAGGGAGAGCCTGAGGTCCTGGATATCGTCGTAAAGGAAGGCCTCACGACAGAAGATGCGCTGAAGCTTGCCGCCTCTGCAGAGAGGGTCTCCGAGCACCCTCTCGGAAAGGCGATCGTGAAAAGGGCTGAGAGAGACGGGATCAGCCTTGAGGAACCGAAAAATTTCATGGCCGTGCCGGGCGGCGGAGTAAGGGCCTCTGTCAACAGTTTCACGATATTCATAGGAAATGAGAAGCTTCTCGAGAAAGAAGGGATCAGGGTATCTCCCCTGAAGGCACGGGCCGACAAGATCTTGGAAGAGGCTAGAACGCCGGTTTTTATGGCAATCAACAACGAGGCATCTGCCGTCTTTGCCCTTGCAGACACGATGAAGGCCGGTTCTGCCGAGGCGATACGAGACCTCAAGGAGATGCATATCGAGGTCTCGATGCTGACGGGCGACCAGAAGAAGACTGCTGAAGCGGTGGCAAGACTTGCCGGTGTTGACAGGGTCTTTGCTGAGGTCCTTCCTGAGCAGAAAGCCGCTATCGTTCGCTCGATCAAAAAAGAAGGCAAGGTCTCGGCCATGGTCGGCGACGGGATCAATGATGCGCCCGCCCTTGCAGAGGCTGATGTGGGCATAGCCATCGGGACCGGCACGGACATCGCCGTCGAGGCCTCCGACATAACCCTGATAAAGGGAGACCTGAGGAGCGTCGTCGAGGCGATACGCCTCAGCAGAATGACCCTGAAGACCATTAAGCAGAACCTCTTCTGGGCCTTCTTCTATAACGTGATCGGCATACCCGTTGCCGCAGGCCTCCTCTATCCCTTTGGCGGTCCGCTCCTGAATCCCATGATCGCCTCAGCAGCCATGGCATTCAGTTCCGTATCTGTTGTGAGCAATTCCCTGAGATTAAGGAGAAAGACGTTATGAAGGTCGTCACTGCAGAGGAGATGAGGGAAATAGACAGAAAGACCATCGAAAAGGTCGGCATTCCCGCCGGTGTCCTCATGGAGAGGGCGGGTTTTGCCGTTGCCTCGAAGATCAGGGACCTCTATGAGAAGAAGAAGACCATCGTCCTCTGCGGAGGCGGCAACAATGGCGGCGACGGGATCGTTGCCGCGAGAGAACTCTACAACTCGGGATGGAATGTGGCGATCCTTCTCCTCATTAAGGAAGACAAGTTGAGCCCCGACTGTCTCGCCCAGTTCAGAGTCGCGAAGAAGATGGGTATCCCTGCTGAATTCAGGACAGAGATCACGGCAAAAGACCTTCATGGGGCAGTTGTGGTGGATGCAATGCTCGGCACAGGGCTGAACAAGGACGTCGCAGGAGCGATGGCGAAGACAATCAATTTTCTCAACGCCTCAGGATCGCCCGTCGTGAGCGTTGATATCCCTTCCGGCATATCCTCAGATACCGGACAAGTAATGGGTGTTGCGGTCAAGGCCGGCCACACGGTCACCTTCGGATTGCCGAAAAGAGGTCATCTCCTTTACCCCGGTGCAGAATACACGGGAAATCTCTGTATCACGAACATCGGGTTTCCCGAAGACCTCCTCACCTCACCCGATTTAACCGTGACGCTCGTGGAGAGAGGGCTGCTGTCAGCCCTGATCCCCGACAGGCCAGCCTACTCTCACAAGGGGGATTATGGTCACGTCTTCATCGTTGCCGGGTCAAGGGGAAGAACAGGCGCTGCCCTTATGGCTGCAAAGGCCTGTTTAAGGACAGGCGCAGGGCTTGTGACGATCGGTGTTCCCGAAACCCTCATGGGTGTTTTTCAATCAAGGGTGACGGAGGAGATGACGCTCCCCCTGCCCGACAACGGCAACGGAAGCCTTTCGGCAAAATCAGCGGATGTTATAATCGGGTTTCTTTCGGAAAGTGCGGATGTCCTGAGCATCGGCCCCGGCATCGGCGTCTCCGAGGACACGGAAAAGATTATGGAGGCTGTTGTCACATCTTGCCGTGCACCTATGGTAATAGACGCTGACGGGCTGAACTCCATAGGGAATACCGGCATGTTCAGGAAGGCCCTGGCTCCTGTCATCCTCACGCCACACCCTGGCGAGATGGCAAGACTCCTGAGCAAAACCAAGACCCAGGAGCACAGAAGACGGATAGAGATGGACAGGATCCATACCGCCCTATCCTTTGCAAAAGACAGCGGCGTTACTCTTGTGCTGAAAGGAGTGCCAACGGTAATCGCCGATCCCGATGGAAGGGCATGGATCAACTCCACCGGGAATCCGGGTATGGCTACGGCAGGAACCGGGGATGTCCTGACCGGCATGATCTCTTCCTTCCTCGGACAACACCTGACCCCGCTCAACGGAGCAATCCTCGGTGTCTATCTCCACGGCCTTGCAGGCGACATCGCCGCTTCCCAGAAGGGCCGACATAGTCTCGTTGCCTCGGATATTATCGAAAGCATTCCGCAGGGCTTCAGAGATATCCTCCCTTAACCTGCTCTTCGCATCCTATGGAACAGATCATATTCCCTGACATGCCTGATCATAGAGTGAAGGCGTTCTTCACCGGAAAAAGGCCCGGAGTCGATCTCGAAAGGATATCAGAAATCTCTTCTGTCGAGAGGGGAAAAATCTATCTGCCGATGCAGAGGCACACCGACAGAGTTGTCATGGTCGATGGAGATCTTGACGCCAAGATAGGGGATGCCGTCATAACGCGGAGGAACGATATAGTCATCGGCGTTCAGGCGGCAGACTGCGTTCCGGTTCTACTTTACGACAGGGTCAACCGCGTTGCGGGGGCGGTGCATGCGGGCTGGAGGGGAACGGCAGCAGGAATACTGAAGCTCACCATCGAGGCGATGTCAGAGAGGTTCTTCTCGTCGCCGTCAAACATAACGGTAGCAATAGGCCCGGGCATCAGGTGGTGCTGCTATAACGTGGGCCATGAAGTGATCGAGGCGGTGAGGAAGGCGACAGGCGAAGGTGACTATTACAAGAACAAAGGCGATATATATTACCTAGACCTCCAGAGCTCAAATAGCTATCAGGCCTTGGGCATGGGCGTTCCCCAAGAGAATATCTGGCTGTCAGGGGAATGCACGTACTGCCTTCCCGAGAAGTATTATTCGTACCGTTTTGCCAAGGGATCGACCGGCAGACAGGGCGGATTCATCAGGCTCCTCTGATCCCCTGCCTGTTACCGGCAAGGCGGAATGCAACGTCCTTCTTACGATAGGGCAACGAAACCGTAACAGAACAGCAGAGAGCTTCACGCCTTCACGGTTCTTATTCCCTTCTCCGTATTTTGGGTCTCCTCGTTTTTCCGAAACATCTCAGGAAGCCTCGCAGCTGCTTCCCTGCTGTGGGCCAGGAGCATCAACCCCGGAACCTCGCGGTCGAGGCGATGGACAAGGAATATCTCCCGTGAAGACTTGAAAAAGAGATCTGCCTGTCGCATCAAAGAGCGGTGGTCGCCAAACATCGTGCCATGACCTATCGTACCACCCTTCATTCATCTACCATAAGCATGCTCATTTAGTGTATGATCTAGGAAAGCGGTTTCCGGGTCGTTCGTTATCACCGCCGTCAAGACGGTAAAGGAGTTTCGAATGCTGAAGGCAAAAGACATCATGACAAGGGAAGTAGTCCTTGTTTCACCGGACACAACGGTCGAGGAATTGGGAAGACTTTTCATAGAGAAGGGCATAAGCGGGGCGCCCGTGGCCGACAGCGAAGGCAGGATAGCCGGGATCATCACCGAGAATGACCTGATCAGCAAAAACAGCAGATTTCACATCCCCACGATCCTGAGACTCTTTGATGCCTTCATCCCTCTGGGCACAAGCAGACTCGAGGCAGAGATCAAGAAGATGGCGGCAACGACAGTCAGGGATGCCTGCACAAAAGAGGTTGTCACCATCAGTGAAGAGACGCCGATTGATGAAGTCGCCACGATCATGAACGACAAGAAGATCCATCTCCTCCCCGTCGTGAAAGCGGGGAAGGTCGTCGGGATTATCGGGAAGAGAGACTTTATCAAGGGTATCGCCCGTGAGGCTTCTGAGTAAGGGACCGGCGGAGACCCTCTCCTATGGCTCCAGACTCGCCCGCCACCTGAAGAAAGGAGACATCGTCTGTCTTTATGGAGACCTAGGCGCGGGCAAGACGACCTTCATAAAGGGAATTGCCCTCGGCCTGGCCATTCCGGAGAGGGATATCACGAGTGCAAGCTTCACGATCATTGCCGAGTATGAAGGGAGACTCCATAACGCTCCTGTCCCCTTTTACCACATCGATCTTTACCGGATCAGAGACGCCGCGGAATTTGAATTTATCGGGATAGAAGAATATCTTGGAAAAGATGGCATCTCTGTTGTAGAATGGGCGGAAAGGCTCGGAGATGTGGAAGATTTCCTATCGGTGAGATTTTCGATTTTGGAGGGGGATGAGCGCGAGATTCTTCTTGAGGGGATAGATGAAAAAGATTGGAATAGTCTGTAAAGCCGGCAGATCTGAACCTCTCGACATCGTGAGGAGACTCCTTCCCTGGCTCAGGGAGAGGGGAACGGACGTCTTTCTCGATGCCGAATCGGCTGAGACCATCGGCATCGACGGTTATCCGCGTGAGCGGATACCGGATCTGTCCGAGGCAATCATTGTCCTCGGCGGCGACGGCACGATGCTTTCGGTGGCGAGACTCGCATGCAAGAAGTCTGTTCCGATCCTCGGTGTGAACCTGGGCGGCCTCGGCTTCATAACAGAGATCAGTCAGAAGGAGATCTTCGATGCCCTCCACATGGTCCTCTCAGGGAAGTGCGCCGCTGAAGACCGACTCATGCTCACGGCCAGGGTCACCAGGACCGGCAAGGAGATCGAAGAATACACGGCCCTGAACGATGTTGTCATCAATAAGGGTGCCCTCGCACGGATCGTCGAGCTCGATACGTCCGTCAATGGTGTTTATGTGAACGGTTTCAGGGCTGACGGCCTCATCGTTTCTACCCCCACCGGCTCGACGGCTTATTGCCTTTCCGCAGGAGGCCCGATTCTTTATCCTACCATGGGAAGCATTATACTGATCCCGATCTGTCCCCATACGCTCTCGAATCGACCTATTGTCCTTCCCGACGATATCCGCCTCGAAATAGTCCTGAGGACCCCGATCGATGACGTTTTCCTTACCGTTGATGGTCAACAGGGAATCCCCCTAAGAAAGGATGACGTCATTGCAGTCGAGAAATCGCCGTACAAGACAAGGCTCCTCATCCCTCCCACGAGTGATTTCTTTGAAGTGTTGAGGACAAAGCTCGGTTGGGGTGTGAGGTCTCAGAATATTCGGCCCTGTTAATATGAATATAACCCGCGACATAAAGACCGTCCTTGAATACCTAGATGCCCTCGGTTTCGAGAGTCTGCCGGTGATAATAGGGCGAAAGCAAGGAGACGAAGGAAGACACGAGCGTGAAAGAGCCGCTCATCACCACATTCCAGATCTTCATGCTTCCGAGATAAAGAAGGCTGCCATGGATGCTCTCCGTGAGGAGATCGGAGATTGTCAAAGATGCGGGTTGTCAAAGGGCAGGAAGAATCTCGTTTTCGGTGAAGGCAGTCTGGATGCAGAGATCATGTTCATCGGAGAAGCCCCGGGAAGAGACGAAGACTTACAGGGAAGGCCCTTTGTCGGTGACGCAGGCAAACTCCTCACGAGGCTTATCGAAAAGATGGGCCTTCGCAGGGAAGATGTCTATATCGCGAATATTCTTAAGTCAAGGCCGCCCATGAACAGAGACCCCGAAGAAGATGAGATACGCGCATGCCTGCCCTTTCTCGAAAGACAGATAGAGATCATTGCGCCGAAGGTGATCGTATCACTCGGCAGGATATCAGCACATTCCCTCCTCAACACCAGGACCCCGATAACAAAATTGAGAGGAACCTTCTACGATTACAAGGGCATACCCGTCATGTCGACGTTCCACCCGGCATACCTTCTCAGGAATCCGAAGGACAAATGGCTCGTCTGGGAAGACGCCCAAAAAGTCCTCGATCTCTTAAAAAGGGAAAAGAGATGATACAACCGATGTGGGCGCCATGGAGGCTCGAATATATCCTCTCGAAAAAGGGTCCGGAATGCATCTTTTGCGAAAAGCCGAAGGAGGAGAGAGACAGAGAAAACCTCATTCTCTTCAGAGGCAGCCTTGGTTACGTCATCATGAACCTCTATCCTTACAACAACGGACACCTCATGGTGGTGCCCTATCGCCATGTCTTTTCGCTCACCGAACTGGCCAGCGATGAGCTCCTCGAGTTAATGAAGCTGGTCCAGCATTCCATCAGCTCTCTGAAAGCGGTTTTCAGACCCGAAGGTTTTAATATCGGTGTTAACATAGGGAAAGTCGCAGGCGCCGGCATAGAAGAACATCTCCACTTCCATAGCATTCCCCGGTGGGTCGGCGATACCCACTTCATGGCTGCTCTGACCGAGGTGAGGGTTATCCCCGAACACGTTCTCAGCAGCTACGACAGACTCTTCCCCGTTTTCAATAAGGAGAAAGACGTCGAACAGGTCTGAATCAGCCATGGCCCCCCGCTTCGCATTGAGGAAAGTATGAGAGACACCGCTTCAGTCCTTTTTCTCCTGAGCTGTTTTCTTGAGCGCTTCGCGAAGTTCTGTGGACTTGGGATTGCTCACAGCGTTTTTTATGAGGATGTCTTCAGGGGTGACGCGCTGCCCGTAATATGCGTCATTCATGCTGTCTCCCGTATCCACAACGGCTCCTTCGATGGAAGCACCGAGATACGCCCCTTTGGCCCTCGCAAAAGAGATGATGTCGGCAATAATGCCTTTCGCACCTGCCCCGGCGCCGGTCGGACCGATGGCCGCAGAAACATCCCCTCCGATGTTCACCCCTGTCTTGAGCAGCGCATTCACAGCGTTATTGGACATAACAAGCATCACGATCTCTGCAGCAGAGGCGCCGATCTGAAGTCCAAAACTGACAGAGCCGATGGTGTAAAAGGCTGGCTCGCTCCATTCCCCGGTCTTTTCGTCATGGGCCAGGAATACGCCGCTGCCGCCTGAACCGCCGATGATTAATCCTGCCTTGAGCATCTGCGGAACAATCATGACACCCTTTGCATCCTTCAGGTGCTCGTGGATCCAGGTCATCCCCGGATCGGCCATGAAGCTCTCAAAGGTGATACGCGACTTGTCGACAAGTCCCTGAGCCTTCACCGAGTAGTCATCAGCCCTTGCCGGCACGACTGCAGCAACTGAAAAGAAAAAAATAAGTATACCTGTGGCAGCAACTTTAAAAACCGTTGACATCCCCTGATTCCTTTTCATCTTTTCTCCTCCTCTATGAACATCTAAGTTCTGTGTATTATACCAGCGCTCAGACCTCTTCACATTATATTCAGCCCATGCCCGGAAAGCAATTTGAAATGAACCTGTCAGTTGAACAGACTCCGGTCATTGGCAGAGTAGCCTTGCCGCCATCGGATCAACGTATCGATGAAACTGCCACCGGTTTATAAACCTTCACGAAGAGTTGACTGATGCAGACCACCTATTACCCCGGCAATTGAATATATGAAACGTATTGTCGCTTGTCATTCCGGCTTGACCGGAATCTTTCTTTGTTTTCAGAAAGATTCCCGACGCGCTTCGCTCGCGGGAATGACAGCTTTTAAAGTATTTACTTGCCGCGGTAATAATAACTTAAAAGAGCAAGAAACCGCTTTGAACATCATAAGTCAGCATCAGTCAGAAAAAGTACCCTTTGGTCCTCCATTCATATCCAACGCCGGGTTAGATTCTTTTAGCTTTCAGTTTTAAATATTTCTCCATCGGTTCAAAATCTCTATCATCGTGTAAGAGAGAAAAATGGTAATGAATACAAAATGTCCCTATCAGAACATCTATTGTCTTACGTACAGTGACTCCACTCTTTCTAAGAAACCGATAGTTCAGTGCGCTCTTTATTGCCAACTCTTGCCCTAACATCTCCATGAATGGAAAATCCAGCAATAATTTTTGTGCCGTTCGGAAGTCATTATCGTTTTGAAACCCTTGGAGAACCTCGGTTAGGATGATATCCCCCACAATTATCTCTTTTTCCCCTATCGCAGAATGCAACCAATTGGTTTTATCGGTCATCTTCCCATTGAAATAATCAATCCAGACTGAAGAATCCACCAATATCATTTGCCTGTCCGCATCTCATCAAGATTGCCAACCCACTTAAGTCTGCCTCGATACTTTTTAATCCTAGCCTGACGCTTAAATTTGACTAATAGCTTCAGCCCAGCTTCTATGGCGTCCTTTTTCGTTTTCAGTCCGGATGATTTAAGCGCGGACTCCATCAAAGAATCATCAATAACAACGTTTGTTCTCATGTCCACCTCCTGTGTGTATAGATAACCTCTATTATACACCACAGCATTGTAAGGGTAGGACAATTAGCAGAACACGGAGGTGACGCGCCGCCTTTTGGCGCCTCGCTGTCGAGGCGCTGGTTATGATGTGGGCGTGTGTCCATGGCGCCTTAGAAGCCGCTCGATTCTGTCGGGAACGTAGAATGAACTACTCACTTGGCTATGGACAAAACATAGGGACGCTTCCCATATTATGTCTTCCCCTTCTTCTTTGGCCTGCCGCCCTTCTTTGGAAAAAGATCTCGCTTCAATATCCTCTCCAGTTTTTCTACAAACCCTTCACTGCCAAGAGGTCTGCCAGTCGATGTCGCATGCCTTATGGTTGCATTTATTTCCTCAGCATCCCCACGTAAGAATTCCCTGTAAGATTTCATTTCCTTCTCATTAAACCTGCTCTCATCTGAAAGGAGATCGTCCTTAATGCCGGATATATGAGCCCTCGCGCTTGACCACTCATAGTCTTCTGCTCTCCTGACAAGCTTTGCCCTTACTGGATTCTGCTCCATGTACCTCATCACTGCCCATAAGTAAGGCTCTTTCTCAACGATTGACGAAAAAAACCTATTCTGCCACAGCCTTCCGCTTCTCCTATATTTGCGGTTTACATGTTGAGTATAAAGCAGGTTTGTCCCTCCCATGCCTCTCGCCAGCGATGTTTCCTTTTCAGGCGCTGCAAGGACATGAACGTGGTTTTCCATTAGACAGTATGCGAGTATCTTCATTTTATATTTGTCTTTGTAGCGCTTAAGAACATCAAGGTAGAATCGCCTGTCTTCATCATCGAAAAAGACTTCCTCTTTATTGTTTCCCCTCTGTGTTATATGGTGGGGGTATCCCGCTGCGCATACCCTTGCAATCCTCGGCATGCTATGATGCTATCCAAATCATTCCCCCTTGTCAAGAAATATGGGAAGTGTCCCTACGTTTTCTATTCCCCTTGGAAACCAAGTCAGAGCTGACTGACAATCTGAAAAACATTAAGGAAATGATTTATAGTCTTATTTCCGTTTAGGATCGCTTTTTCTCTTGACAGCGGTGGGCCTTATAAGTGTTAGGGATCATTTTAGTATTTTATTTATTTCCTTTTTCTTTTGATTTAACTTGTCGCGCTCAGATATACGCTCATAAAAGTATGACGGATGTCTAATTGAAACCACAGGCATCTGCAATGGCTTGCTCTTGAGAAAGTTTGTAACCTCATTACCTAAGGCTAAAATTAGTTGTGGTTTTATTAATTGAACTTCCTGGATAAAGAATTTCGTGTAACATATATTGAAGGAATCGTATTTAATGCGTTCCTGTTCACATTCAGTGCTGCATTTAAATATATTTGTAAAGGCCACAAACTTATCAATTTCTTTTTCATGCTTTATGGAATAACCTTGTACGTATTCATGATATGTCTCCAATTTAGCGCTCAGTCCCAAGAAATACCGTAAATATCGCCTAAGATTTTTGTGAAATTTTAGTGAGTTATCATTTGTATCTTTGACTCTCTTACGCCATTCTATACCCCACTTCTCTTTTGCTGCCAGTAAAGCTTCTCCTTTTTTATTTTTATAATATGGTGTTTCACCTTCAAGCGGATGGCCAGGATTCTTACCTACGACAAGAATTCTTGTTTCTGAGGATTTACAAGGACTAAAACCACGCGGCACCCAGCCGGTGCATAAACTTTTCCACGCCTGAGGACATTCGCTTCTTCCATGGCTACAATTCATACCCGAGTTTCGCCAATAGCAGGACAGAAAAGAGATAATAGCATGTAATGAAGGCGAATTTTGGGCGTGCTCTGCTCCTGCCTATTGCTGCTGAAGGTCGAGACCGAGTTGCTTCAGTAGCACAGAC
>Ga0335070_10005687_pt1 | contig 14679 bp, 15 predicted proteins | sample Lox_Sample_13_FD_206722 | JGI IMG/M metagenome (GOLD analysis project Ga0335070, IMG submission 206722) | Soil microbial communities from Loxahatchee National Wildlife Refuge, Florida, United States - Lox_Sample_1.3 | ecosystem: Environmental > Terrestrial > Soil > Wetlands | place: USA... | reverse complement strand
CGCAGTTCTACAAATTGGCCCACCTACCCTGTCGGCGCACGGTTTCTGAAACAGGGCAAACCCACCGAAAGGTGGCGACGCAAAGTCTCCGGTCTAAGGGGCGCGAGTCCTACGACAGCGGGATTGCCAGAAAGGCGGTGCAGCATGGCCCAGTCTCCATTGGGGAACGTGGTCCCGTTGGGCGACCACCCGCGCGCCAAGGCGCGCTTGTCCCGCAGGGAATCCGACGAGATGCTCGCGGCATGCCGCGACCTCGCGCGCCAGCGAATGGGCGGCGCGCTTTCCGGCATGCTCGATCGCATCGAGGACGACCTCTTCGACCTGGCCGAGAAGGCGACGGATCGCGAGACCCAGAACCTCTACCTGGATGCGCGCGCGCAGGCGCGCGAGAAGCGCGCGCTCATCGAGGCCGCATTCAGCCGCCACTTCGTCGAGTTCTTCAACAAGAAGGTCCGCGGCGAGACGGACAAGGCCGCGCAGGGCGATGCGCCTTCGGAGCTTTCGCTCGTCGGCGACGAGGATCTCGAGGAGGCGATCGCGGTGCGCGAGATGTCGCGCAAGCTCGGGGAGAGCTGCGAGGGCGAGCTCGTCGCGTTGAGCCAGCGCATGGGCTACCTCCTGGAAAAGCCCGAGCTCGAGGTCGACGCGAACCCGGTGAGCCCGGCGACGATCTGCGCGGCGCTGAAGGACGCGTGCGACCAGATCGAGGCCGGCTTCAAGGTGCGCATGACGCTCATGCGGCAATTCGAGCAGTACGCGCAGGAAGAGCTGCAGAACATCTACCACGACCTCAATTCCCACCTGGTCGAGCGGCGCATCCTGCCCGAGATCAAGCCCAGCATCCGGCGCCCCCCGTCGCAGCCGCGCCGGCCGAAAGCCGCTGCCCCCACATCAGCCGCCGCGCCCGCCGCGCCGCGGACCGAGGGTGACATCCTCGGCGCGCTGGCTGAGTTGCTGGGTGGGCAAGCGCCGGCCGGCGCGGCGGCGGGAGCGAGCGCCACGGGTGCAGCGGCTCCTGCATGGCCCACGGCGCCCGGCGCCGCGCAGGGCGCGCCCACGGTCCCCGCGTCGTTCCTCACCGAGCTCACGCGGATGCATCGCGAGGTGGAGCATCCCGCGATCGACGCAGCCGCCGAGGGAATCCCGGAAGAGGCGCTGATGAACGTCGTGCGGCGCATCAAGGCCGCGCCGCAGAGCGCCTCGCTCGGCACCGTCGATGCGATGACGATCGACATCGTGGCGATGCTCTTCGACTACATCTTCGAGGACCGCCAGATCCCCGCGAGCGTGAAGGCGCTCCTCGGGCGCCTGCAGATCCCGCTGCTCAAGGTCGCCCTCATCGACAGGAGCTTCTTCTCGTCCAAGGCGCACCCGGCGCGGCGCCTCCTCGACCTTCTCGCGGAGTCCTCGATCGGACTCGCGGAAACCGGCGAGCGCCAGGCCGCGGCCCTGAAGATGATCGAGGAAGTGGTCGACAAGGTGCTCGAGGAATTCGAGACCGACGTCGCGCTCTTCGAGTCGCTCGTCGCGCGCGTCGAGGCGTTCATCGAGGCGCAGAAACGCGCCGAGAACGACATCGTCGAGCGAAGCGCGAAGCTGATCGAGGAACGCGAGCGCGACGAGATCGCGCGCGCGATCGCGGCGCAGGAGATCGCGTGCCGCCTGGAAGCGCGGGCGTGGGTGCCGGCCCCGGTGCGCGAGATGCTCGAGGAAGCGTGGGTCGGGGCGCTCGCCTCGGCGCAGCGCTCCGAAGGCGAAGGCTCGCCCGGTTGGCACGCGCTCCTGAGGACGATGGACGACCTGCTCTGGAGCGTGGAGCCGAAGGCGAGTGCCGAAGACCGCAAGCGCCTCATCACGATCCTGCCCGCGATGCTTCGTGACATCGGCCACGGAATGGAGCGGGGATCGTATGCGCAGGAGCGCCGCATCCGCTTCCTGGGCGAGCTCGTCGATTGCCATGCGCACGCGGTGAAGGCGGGCCTGCGCGGGCTCGCGGCTCTGCCCGAGACGCGCGGCGAAGCGCCGAAGAAGGACGCGTCGATCGAGCGCGAGGTGATCCCGGCGGGCGACATCCAGGTCGAGGAGATCCGGTTGCGCGCGCCGGCGGGCGCGGCGGCGGTGCGCAACGTCTTCACGCGCACCGGCATCTGGACCAACCTCAAGCGCGGCACCTGGGTGGAGTTCACGATCGGCGAAGCCACGGCACCCACGCGCGCGCGCCTCACGTGGATCAGCCCTAACAAAGGGGTCTATCTCTTCACCAATCCCTACTCGGCCAAATCCGCGGTGTCGATCTCGCCCGAGGCGCTCGCCGAGCAGATGCGCCTGGGCAACGCGCGCGTGATCGACGACGCGCCGCTGGTCGAGCGCGCGGTCGACTCGATGCTCACCAACCTTCGCGAAGCTCAGGGATAGAAGAGCAGCAGCTCGTAGCCGGTCGCCTTGATGCGGGGAGTCTCGAGGCGAAGCTGGATGGCGAGGTCGGCGCCCGGCGCGATGATCTCGCTGCCGTTGACCGGCCGGCCCAGGTAGTCGGTCGGCCGCAGCACGCGGCGTATCGCCGCCTGCCCGCTGATGTCAGTGAGCGTGAGCTCGACGTGCGGATACTCCTGCGCGACGGTTGCGAGGTTGCGGATGCGCGCGTTGAGCGCGATCTCGTTGGGCCTGCCGGGGACTTCGAGCAGCTCGGAGTCCTCGAGCTTGAGCAGCCCCTCCTCGCGCGACCACGGCACGGTGCAGCCGGCCTTCGCGCAGATCGACTCCATGTAAGGCCGCAGGATGGGGTATCGCTGCGCGATGGGCCCGCGGTACGCGTACGAAAGCTCTGCCGCGATCACCACCACCATCAGCACGCTGCCGAATGCCCACGCGCGCGCGGGGGGCGCGGGCCGCGGGATCTCGGGCAGGACGATCTCGGGAGCGGGCGCCTCGCGCGGCGTGGGCCGCGGTGCCGCGCTCGGCTGTGCAACGGCCGCGGACTGCGCCGGCACGGGCGGTGGCGAGGGGCGCTCCGGCGGCACGGGCGGCGGCGCGGGAGCGGATTCGTCCGCGGACTCGGGCGACTGCAGCGTCTCGATGTCCGGGAGCTCCTCGAAGCTCACCGGCTCCACTTCGACTTGCGGCGCGCTCACGGCCCGTTCGGCCGCCTCACGCGCGGCGAGGAGGCGCCCTCCCGTGTCGTCGTCGGGAAAACGCTCGAGCGATTCGAATCCGCTGAAGATCTTGCCGCAGCGTCCGCAGCGCACCTGGCCTTGCTTCGCGTTCAACTGCTGCGGCGTCACGCGGAAGCGTGCGCGGCAATGCGAGCACGAGGTGATCAGCACGCGTTCGCACCCTGAACGCGGCCGGCGAGAAGGACCCAGCCCGCCTCGCGCGAGTCCACGTCGAGCCGCGCCCACGCCGAATACGCGCCGATCACCTCTTCGGCCTGGTCCTCGAGGATGCCCGAAAGCGCGATCCACCCGCCGGGGCGGGTGTGGGAGGCGAGGAGCGGCGCGAGCATGCGCAGCGGATTGGCGAGGATGTTTGCGATGGTCACGTGCGCGCGTCCGTCGATCCGATCCTTCGCATCGAGCACGTCGAGCGCGACGCCGTTTCGACCGGAATTGTAGCGTGCGGTTTCCAGCGCGAGCGGATCGATGTCGGTGGCGATCGCGCCTGCCGCGCCGAGCTTGAGCGCGGCGATCCCGAGGATGCCCGAGCCGCATCCGTAGTCGATCACGCGGTCGCCGGGGCGCAGGTTGCGCTCGAGCCACGCGAGGCAGAGGCGCGTCGTCGGATGGCTTCCGGTGCCGAACGCGGCGCCCGGATCGAGGACGATATTGATCGCGTCCGGCTCGGGCGGCTCGTGCCAGGTGGGCACGATCCACAGGCGCATGCCCGCGCGGATCGGCTCGAACTGGCGTTGCGTGAGAGCGACCCAGTCGGCGTCCTCGATCCGCTCCACGGAAGCGCCGCCGAGCGAAGCGATCGCGCAGGCCTCGAGCGCAGTGCCGGCTGCGCGCGCCGCCTCGGCGTCGCCGGGAAATAGCGCGCTCACGCGGCTGCGGGGCCAGTACGCGACGTCGGCGCCCGGCTCGGCGAACACCGCGCGCTCTTCGGGCGTCCCCGCGTCCGCGTCGGCGACGTCGGTCGAGATCGCGCCGGCGGCCTGCAGCGCCTCGGTGAGCGCTTCGGCGTCCGCTCCGGCCACCACCAGGTCGACGCGCTGCCAGCCCATCGTGAGGACGCCCGCGCTAGATCGACTTGAGCGCGGCGATCTTTTCCTCGAGGTAGTGGATGCTCACGCCGCCGCGGATGAAGGCCGCGTCGCTCATGAGCTCCTGGTGCAGCGGGATGTTGGTCTGGATGCCCTCGATCACCATCTCGGAGAGCGCCACGCGCATGCGCGCGATGGCCTGCTCGCGCGTGTCGCCGTAGGCGATGAGCTTGCCCACGAGAGAATCGTAGTGCGGCGGCACGTAGTAGTTGGCGTAGACGTGCGAGTCGTAGCGGATGCCGGGGCCGCCCGCCACGTGGTACTGCGTGATGCGCCCGGGCGAAGGCACGAAGGTGTAGGGGTTTTCGGCATTGATGCGGCACTCGATCGCGTGGCCCTTCTTCACGATGTCCTTCTGCCGGTACTTGAGCTTCATGCCGGCGGCCACGCGGATCTGCTCCTGCACGATGTCCACTCCCGTGATGAGCTCGGTCACCGGGTGCTCCACCTGCACGCGCGTGTTCATCTCGATGAAGTAGAACTCGTCGTTCTCGTAGAGGAACTCGAACGTGCCTGCGCCGCGATAGCCGAGCTTGCGGCAGGCCTCCGCGCATTTCTCGCCGATGCGCTCGATGAGCCGCGCCTTCACGAGCGGCGCGGGGCCCTCCTCGATGATCTTCTGGTGCCGCCGCTGCATCGAGCAGTCGCGCTCGCCCAGGTAGATCGCCTGCTTGTGCTCGTCGGCGAGGACCTGGATCTCGATATGGCGCGGCTTCTCGAGGAACTTCTCGAGGTACACCGTCGGGTTGTTGAACGCGTTCTGCGCCTCGGTGCGCGTCATGGTGACCGCGTTCACGAGCGCCGCCTCCGTGTGGACCACGCGCATCCCGCGCCCGCCGCCGCCGCCCGCCGCCTTGATGATCACGGGGTAGCCGATGGCGGCCGCGAGCTTGCGGATCTCCTTGGGATCGTCGGGGAGCGCGCCGTCGGAGCCCGGCACGCAGGGGATGCCGGCCTTCTTCATCGCGGCCTTGGCGGAGATCTTGTCGCCCATCGTGCGGATCGATTCGGCGCGTGGGCCGATGAAAACGAAGCCCGAGTTCTCGACGCGCTCGGCGAAGTCGGCGTTTTCCGAGAGGAAGCCGTATCCCGGGTGGATCGCCTGCGCGTCGGTCACCTCCGCCGCGCTGATGATGGCGGGGATGTTGAGGTAGCTGTCGCGGGAGGGCGCCGGTCCGATGCAGACCGATTCGTCGGCGAGCATCACGTACTTCGCGTCGGAGTCGGCCTCGGAGTGCACCGCGACCGTCTTGATCCCCATCTCGCGGCAGGCGCGCTGGATGCGTAGCGCGATCTCGCCCCGATTCGCGATCAGGATCTTCTCGAACATTCGGCGCGGCTTATTCGATCAGGAAGAGCGGCTGGCCGTACTCGACCGGCTGGCCGTTCTCCACGAGGATCGCCTTGATCGTGCCGGCGGCGTCGGACTCGATCTCGTTCAGCAGTTTCATCGCCTCGATGATGCACAGGGTCTGCCCCTTGCTCACCGCCTGGCCGATCTCGACGAAAGCGGGCGCGCCGGGCGATGGCGCCCGGTAGAAAGTCCCGACCATGGGCGACTTGAGCTGGTGTCCCTTGGCCTCGGGTTCGGCCGGGGCCGCAGGAGCCACGGGGGCGCCCGCCGCCGGCCCCGTCGCGGGAGCGTAGGCCATGGGCTGCATGCCCTGGGCAGCCGCGAGCACCATCGGCGCCCCTGCCGGCTGGCGGCTGATCCGTACCTTCTCCTCCCCTTCCGTGATCTCGATCTCGCCGATGCCCGACTCCTGGACGAGGTCGATCAGTTTTTTCAGCTTCCTCAGGTCCATGCTCAAGGGGCGCTCCTCAGCGTGCGCGCGGCCGCCTCGAAGGCGAGCTCATAGACCATGGGGCCGAGACCGGAGATCACACCGGTGGCCAGGTCGGAGAAATACGAATGCTTGCGGAACGGCTCGCGCGCGTGGACGTTGGACAGGTGAACCTCGATGAAGGGAATCCGCACTGCGGCCAGCGCGTCTCTCAGGGCAACGCTGGTGTGCGTAAATGCCGCCGGATTGATGATGATGTAGGCGGTTTCGTCGCTTTTCGCCGCATGAATGCGCTCGATGAGCGCCGTTTCGGCGTTGCTCTGGTAGGCCGCCACCTCGATCCCCGCCTTCCGCCCCAGCTCTTCCAGGCGGCGGTTGATGGTGTCGAGCGTGTCGTTGCCGTAGTGCTGCGTTTCGCGATCCCCGAGCAGATTCAAGTTCGGTCCGTGGATCACCAGGATCTTAGGCATGACCGCTGAGTTTGCCGGAACTGGCGGCAAGATGTCCAGATTTGGCCGAAGATGCCGCAACTCTTCCCAAGCACGGGCGCCTCGGAGGCGCAAGGGGGCACGAAATAAGCTTCGAGGGCGGCTACTTACTTCTCGGACTGGGCCGATGAGCGGCAATCGGCGGCATTGCGCGGAGATCAGATCATTTCGCTACGGCCTTGGCCAACCGCTCGTCCAGATCCTCTTCGGGGTAAGTGCCCACTCTTGTCTCGAGGACGTTCCCCGACCGATCCAGGAGGACGGTGTGAGGAAGCACTCCGAGTCGGTTACCCAGCCGTCGTGAGAGCTCACCAACCTCGTCGCCGCCCACCCAAAGCGGGTAGTTGACCCCCAGGCTGCGGGCGAAGGGTCCGACTCGCCCGGGCTCCTCGCTGGAAATGCCCACGAACTGCACTCCCTTGGCCGCCCAACGGGCCTGGAGCCGCTCGAACGAGGGCATCTCCTCGCGGCAGGGGCCGCACCAGGTCGCCCAGAAATTGAGGACCACGACCTTGCCCTGGAACTGGCCGAGGGATCGCGCCTCGCCTCCCAGGTCGCGGAAGCTCGCGGCGTAGAGCGTGCCGGGCGCCACCTGCACGGCCTCCGGCGAGGCGAGCGGCCGCTCCTGGGTGCCGAGCCACAGCGCCGCGCCGGCCATCAGCGCGAGCACTCCAACCGCGGCGAATATCCACTTGTTGCTCATGCCGGCGGCTCCGGGCGGGTCTCCTGCTCGACCCAGCGAAGATAGTCGGGAAGGCCCGTATCGATCGGCCAGGCCACGATCTCCGGAAGCGAGTACGGATGCATCCTGCGGATCGCCGCTTCGAGATCCGGGTAGCGCTCGCGCGTCGACTTGATGAGCACCGGATGTTCCCTCGCCTCCTCCTCGCGCCCCTCCCAACGGTAGAAGGAGGTCACCTCGGGAAGAACGTTCGCGCAGGCCGCCAGTCGTAGCCTCACGAGCTCGCGCGCGAGATTGAAAGCGGACCCGGAGTCGGGTAGGTTTGTCAGTACCGCGATGACTGTCACGTGGCGGCTCCCGCCGTCGCAGGGCGGGCTTTCAGCGAAGGAAGAAGGTTCAAGTGAAGCGGTTACTGCTGCTGGCGATCTTACTGGGTTTCCCCCTCCTGGAAGCCGTGGTCCTGGTGCGCCTCAGCCAGACCCTGGGCTGGTGGGTCCTCGCGTGGGTGGTGCTGGCGGCCTGCGCCGGCATGGCCCTCATCAAGGAGGCGCGTTTCGCGCTCGTGGCGAGGCTCGCCGCGGGGCTCGCCCAAGGTCACTTCTCGATCAACGCCCTCACGGACAGCGCCCGTACGGTGATCGCGGGGCTGCTGCTCATCTTCCCCGGCGTGGTCTCTGATCTCATGGCCATCACGCTGCTGCTCCTTCCCGGCCGCGACGCGGTGCAGGAGACCGCTTCGCGGCGCGGGGGCCGCGGGGCGCTCATCGAGGGCGAGTTCCGCCGCACGCGCTGAAATTGCCTGACTCCCCGACGACCGGGCACCAGGTTCGCCTCGAGCCGAGCGGTCACACCTTCACCGTCGCTGCCGGGGAGACCGTCCTCGCGGCGGCGCTTCGCCAGGGCATCGGCCTTCCGTACGGCTGCCGCAACGGCGCGTGCGGCGCCTGCAAGGGCGTCCTTCGCTCGGGAGAGCTCGCCTACGGGGACTACCAGGAGCGCGCGCTGCATGCTTCCGAGAAGGCGGCGGGCAAGGCGCTCACGTGCTGCACGCAGCCGCTGGGCGACATCGTGTTCGAGGTGCGCGAGCTGTCCGGCGCCAAGGACCTCGCGATCCGCACCATGCCCGCGCGCGTCGAGAAGGTCGAGCGGCCGGCGGACGACGTCGCGGTGCTCTTCCTCAAGCTGCCCACCGGCGAGCGCCTGCAGTTCCTCGCGGGCCAGTACATCGACATCCTGCTGAAGAACGGCAAGCGGCGCAGCTTCTCCATGGCGAACGGGCCGCACAGCGACGCGCTGATCGAGCTGCACGTGCGCAAGTCGCCCGGCGGAGCGTTCTCCACCTTCGTCTTCGACGAGATGAAGGAGCGAGCGATCCTGCGCTTCGAGGGGCCGCTGGGGACGTTCTACATGCGCGGCGATTCCGGCAAGCCGGCGATCCTCGTGGCGGGCGGCACGGGTTTCGCGCCGATCAAGGCGATCATCGAGAACGCGTTCCACCATGGCGACGACCGCCACATGGTCCTTTACTGGGGCGCCCGGTCCCGCAAGGACCTGTACATGCCGGAGCTGCCGATCCAGTGGCAGCGCGAGCATCCGAACTTCACGTACATCCCGGTGCTGTCGGAGCCCTTGCCGGAAGATGCGTGGCAGGGCCGGACCGGTTTCGTCCACAAGGCGGTGCTGGACGATTTCGCCGATCTCTCGGGCTACCAGGTGTATGCGTGCGGCGCGCCTGCGATGACGGACATCGCGCGCGAGACCTTCGTCGGCGAGCGCGGCCTGCCCGAAGACGAGTTCTACTGCGACGCGTTCACGCCGTCGGTGGATCCGCGCAAGTAGCGCTAGGCGCCCGGCGCCTTGCGCCGCGCTTCCATCTCGCGAAGCACCTTGCGTTGCACTTTCCCGGTCGTGGTCATCGGCAGCGCATCGACGAACTCGATCTCGCGCGGCTGCTGGTACGGAGCGAGGTGGCGCTTCACGTGCTCGCGCAGCGACTCCTTGAGCGCGTCGGACGCGGTGTGTCCCGGCGCAAGGAGCACGAATGCCTTCACGACCGCGCCCCGAGTCTCGTCCGGCGTCGGGACCACCGCGCAATTGCCGACGGCCGGATGCCTCACCAGGCAACTCTCGATCTCGGTGGGCCCGACGCGATACCCCGAGACCTTGAAGATGTCGTCGGCCCGCCCTTCGTACCAGAGGTTGCCGTCCTCGTCGGCGCTCGCCTGGTCTCCCGTGCGACACCATTCGCCGCTGAATTTCTCCGCGGTCGCCTCGGGCTTGTTCCAGTAGCCGAGGAAGAACACCGGATCGGGAGTTCCGTCGGTCCACGTCCTTCGCACTGACACGTCGCCCACCTTTCCCGCGGGCAGCGGCTGGCCGTCTTCGTCGAGGACCGCGACGAGGTGTCCCGGATAGGGCCGGCCCATGGAGCCCGGCTTCACGGGCCAGAGCGCGTGCGAATTCCCGACGATGTAGTTCATCTCCGTCTGGCCGAAGATCTCGTTCACCGTGGCGCCCAGCCCTTCCTTCGCCCAATGGAAGACGGCCGGGCCCAGCGCTTCACCGCCGCTCATGAGCGAGCGAAGGCGCACGTCGAATCGGGACCGCGGTTCGGGGAACGCCTTCATCATCATCTTCAGCGCCGTCGGGAACAGGAACGCGTTGCGTATGCCGTGCCGGTCGATCAGCTGGAATGCGCGCTCGGGCTCGAAGCGGCCCAGGTATCCGAGGATCGACTTGCCGTGGTAGAGCGTGGGCATCAACGCATCCCACAGCCCGCCGGTCCACGCCCAGTCCGCGGGTGACCAGAAGCGATCGCCCTCCTGCGGAAACCCGTCGTGCGAATGCTCGAATCCGGGAAGGTTGCCGATGAGCGCGCAATGCGGCAGGAGCGCGCCCTTCGGCGGCCCCGTCGTGCCGCTCGTGTAGATGATCGCCGCGGGATCGTCGTGGCGCGTGGCGACGGGATCGAACGCGTCGGACGCGCGCTCGAGCGTCGCATTCCAATCGGCCACGCCGGCGCCGCGTGCACCGTCGACGCCGATGACGTGGCGCAGCCCGGGAAGCCTGTCGCGCAGCGGCTGAAGGTTCGCGAGCGTTACCGGATCGGCGATCGCGACCTTCGCGCCGCTGTCGGCGAGCCGATACTCCAGCGCCTCGGGCCCGAAGAGGAACGAGAGCGGCACCGCCACCGCGCCCATCTGGAAACAGGCGAGGTACGCGACGACGGTCTGTGGGCGCTGCGGCAGGATGAGCGCGACGCGCTCGCCCCGTTCGATGCCGAGCCCGCGCAGCGCGTTCGACAGCCGATTGGCCGCCTTGAGCAGCTCCCAATAGGTCCAGGTCTCGTTGCGCCCGTCCTCGTCCTCCCAGTGCAGCGCCACGCGCGAGCGGTCATCGGCCCACCGGCGGCACGTCCAGCGCGCGATGTTGAAGTCGGGCGGAACGTTCCAGCGGAACGTGGAGCAGATCTCGCGATAGCGGTCGCGCACGGGGCGCTATCGGACGAGCGCGGCCTCGACGTCGGCGAAGGACCTGGCGATTTCGAACGTCTGCAGCTCCATGCCGAGCTGGCGCGCGACCTGCGAGGCGGAGAACAGGCCCCGGATGGTGCGCCCGCCCTCCTCGGCCACCATCAGGTGCTTTCGCGCGACCTTCTTGAGCGTGGCCACGACGTGGCCCACGCGCATCTGCGCCACTTCCACGAGGGACAGGGCCTCTAGCATCGCGGCGGGCGTCATGATGTCCTCGACGAGAATCTCCGAGTGGGAGACGCCGCGGTCCTGCATGAAGCGCACGGGCTTCTCGCCCAGCAGGTCCGTCGCGGTGATCACGCCCGCCACGGATCCGCCCGGCTCGAGCACGAAGAGCAGGCGCACGGCGCGGCGGATCATCTGCGCGTGCGCCGCGTCGATCGTCTCCTCGGGGCGCGTGGTCGCCGCCGAGACCGCGCGCAGGTCCGTCATCACGGAGAAGGCGGGATCGTCGAGGCTCACGCGGCCCGGCGCCATGGGCTCGGCGACCCTCGCGCCTTGCGCGAGGAGTGTGAGCGTGAGGGGAGAGTATTCGCGCATGGTTCTTCCTTTCGTGTTCAGCCGGCGAGCTCCGCGCTGCGGCGGAAATGCTGCACGGCCTCCTGGTGCCTCCCGATCCTTTCAATCAGCGCGGCGAGCGTCATGTGGCCGTCGTGCGTGGGCTCCAGGGCGAGGCTCGCTTCGATGTAGCTCTGGGCCTTGCCCCACAGTTCCTGGCGCAGGCACAGCTTGCCCAGCGCGAGCAGCAGCGCGGGATCGCGCGCATGCCCGCGCAGCCACTTCTCCGCGCGCTCGATCTGCGGCAATGCATCGCTGCCCGCCGATTCCCCGTAGAGCGCGACCAGCCCCGGGTTCCATTCGCGCTCGAGCGCCTGCTCGATGATCGCCTGCGCCTCGGCATTGCCGCCCAGGGCGAGGTGGAAGCGCGCGGCGGTGGCGGCGACCGCGGGATCGACGCGGGTCTCGAAGGGCAGCTGTTTCCAGTAGGCCGAGAGCGCGCCCGCGTCCTGCGCCTTGCGGTTCAGGTTGCCCAGGTGGGCCGCGCGACGGGCGGAAGCCGCTTCCGCCGGGCCGATGCCTCCCAGCTTCGCGAGCGCTGCGACCGTGGAGAGCACTTCGTCCCAGTTGCGCGTGGCCTGCTCGGCCTGCAGCTTCAGGCGCAACAGGCGAAGGTTGCGCGAATCGCGCGCCGAAAGATCGTTCAACACCGCGAGCGCTTCGTCGTAGCGCTCCTGCGATACCAGCAGGTCGGCCAGCGTCGTGAGCCGCGCCTGGTCGACTTCCGGGGCCGCGCCCTTGGCCTGGTCGAGGAACTGCTCGCGCTCGCTGAAGCGCCCGAGCTCGTGGGCGCTGCGCGCCGCGATGATCGCCGCCACGCCCTTGGTCTCTTCGCCCACGAGCGCCGCCGCGGCGCTTTTCTCCGCCGAGGCATAGCGCCCCTGGAAGAAGGCGAGCAGCGCGTCGTTCAGGGCCTGGCGAAGCTTTCCGCGGGAACGCTCGGCGCGATAGGCGCGAACGCGCTCGGGGATCGCCACGAGCGTCGTGACGAGGCGGGCGAGCGTGTAGAACGCAAGGTATCCGGCGAGCACGAGGAAGATGAGCAGGTTGAGCGACAGCTCGATGCGGTAGGGCGCCGCGACGATCACCACGTAACCGGTCGAGTGGTGCGCGAAGAGCGCGATACCGACGGCCACGGCGGCGAGGATGACGGTCCAGAGGGCGAAGCGCATGGCTAGCGTTTCTCCCGTGCCGCGCGCGCGGAGCGCACCGCCGCGAGGCTCGCGTTGATGTCGGGGACGGCGATGGAGACGGGGCTCTCGGCCACCTGCTTGAGCGCCGCGAGCGTGGCGGCGGTGGACTTGGCGCGCGGGTCGAAGTACTTCGTGACCCACGCCTGGCAGCTCTTCATGTCCTCGCGGAACGACTGCTCGTCGCGCGCGAGGAGGGCGACCCTTGCGGACAGCAGGCGCAGCTTCAGGTTCTCGCGCAGGAAATACGCCTGCGACGGCGAGATCAGCACGGCGTCGGGCACCTCGAGGTCGCGGATGCGCACGAGGTTCTTCATCTCTTCCCAGAAATCGCGCGCCGCGCGGCTGAACGTGCCGGACTCGTCCGAGTAATAGGTGCGCGAGGCCACGCGCGTGGGCCCTGCCTCGGAGATCGGCAACGGCAGCGTGTCCGATTGGGCGATGAGCGCGTCGAGCTTCACCGCGATGCCCACCGTGTCCACCTGCGGCACCGCCTTGAGGCGCTCCATGTCCTGCGAGATCGCGCGCCTGAGCGGCGTGGCGGCGAGCTTGTCCGCCTTCGCGAGGCGCTGGTCTGCCGCCTGCAGCGCCGCGAGCGCGCCGCGCACGTTGCCCGCGAGCTGCAGCTGCTGGCTCGCGAGCACCAGCATCTGCTCGACTTCCGAGAGCACGCGGTCGTCGGCGCTGCGCGAGAGCTCGCGATACATCTCCTCGAGCGCGACGCGCTGCTCCTGCGTGTCGGCCACCCGCGCCTCGAGCTCCGCGATCCGCGATTGGGCGTCCTTGAGCGCCGCCTGCATCTGCACGGACGCGGCGCGCGACTGCGCTTCGGCCGCGCCCAGCTCCGCAAGACGGCCCCCCGCGCTCGATCGCATGTCGCCCAGCGCCTGGTGCGCATCCCAGGCGAGCCATCCCGTGGTGATCGCGGCGACGACGGCCACTGCCGCGACGCTTCTCGCGACGAGGTCGTGGCTGGCGTTCGGCGTTTCGCTCATGTGGTCGCCCGAATCTGCATCAATGCCTCGATGAGTCCCCCGGCCCCGTGCGCCGCGACGACGACGCGCGAGAAACGCCGCGCCTCCGGCCGCGAACCCACGGCTGCGTGCGGCACGACGAGCATCACGCCGGTGAGGTGCGCGGCGCCCGCCCCGATCATCGCGACGAAATTCTCCAGCGTCTCGCCGGAAAGCACGCTCACCGCGTGCACTTCCCCGTGCGAGAGCGCGGCCACGATCGCCGAAGGGTCCGCATCGGGACGCACGCGGCGGTAGCACTGCGCATACGTCACGGACGCCCCGCGTTCCTCGAGCGCCTCCTTCAGGCGCTCGCGGCCACCCTCACCCCGGAAGACGATGATATTTCTCCCTTGCACGTCCCGCAATTGCGGCAACGCGAGCAGGCCCTCGCTGTCGTGGCGCTCACTCGGTGAGATCACGTCCGCGAGCCCGGAGTTCCGCAGGGCCTGGGCCGTGGCCTCGCCCATCGCGGCCACGCGGAGGGTTGCGGGCCACGCGGCGAACCGCTTCGCGCAGGCGAGGCCCTTCTCGACCGCATTGGCGCTCACGAATATGGCCATGTCGAACCGGTCGATGCCGGCGAGGATCTTCGCGAGCGCCGCATCGGGTTGGAGGTCCTCGATGGCGAGGGACGGGAAGAGCCACGTCTTCGCGCCTTCGCGGGCGAGGGCCGCCACGAGCGGCTCGCCTGCCGCACGCGGCCGCGTGACCACGACGCCGATCCCTTCGAGGCGGCCGCTCATGCGGGTTGCTTCGCGATGGCGCGCAGGATCTCGCGCCCGCCCGCCGCGAGGAGCTTCTCTCCCACGGCCGATCCCAGCGCGGCCGCCTCGGCGCAGGCTCCCTCCGCGCTTTCGCGCACGATGCGCGTGCCGTCGGGCAGACCCACGAAGGCGTCGATGCGCAGCGCATCGCCGCGCGCACGCGCGAGTGCGCCCACGGGGACCTCGCAGCTGCCCTCGACCACCAGGCCCACGGCCCTTTCGGCGCGCGCCTCGCCGGCGGCGGCCGGGTCTTCGAATGGCGCGAGTAGCTCGCGCAGTTCCGCGCGCGAGGCGAGATGCTCGATGCCGAGGATCCCCTGCGCGATCGCGGGAATCGTCTCCTCGAGGCGGGCGCGGATGCGCGCCTCGAGGCCCAGGCGCTTCAGTCCCGCCACGGCGAGGATGA
>Ga0335070_10005686_pt1 | contig 14681 bp, 11 predicted proteins | sample Lox_Sample_13_FD_206722 | JGI IMG/M metagenome (GOLD analysis project Ga0335070, IMG submission 206722) | Soil microbial communities from Loxahatchee National Wildlife Refuge, Florida, United States - Lox_Sample_1.3 | ecosystem: Environmental > Terrestrial > Soil > Wetlands | place: USA... | reverse complement strand
GGAGGGCAGCAGGCTGGTGTCGTATCAGCTCATCCGCAACGTGCTGTCGGCAAACGCGAATAACTTTCGCGTTTGCCTGCTGGTCGATGCGCGGCGGCCGGACCTGATCGAGGCCTGGTACGGGGTTCTGCGCTGCGTCCATTCGGTGGACCTACGCGTCCGCTGTAAAGTGCTGACCTGGCAAGAGTTAAGCCGGATCTTACCGGAACCGTTGGGGGAGTTTCTGGATGCCAAGTACGGCATAGTTCCGCCCGGACGGCAACCCGGTATCGTGTTCAACGGCAAGGAGTTGGAGGTTGAGGACTAAACGGGAGGTGGGAGAACTTGTGCCGGGAGGGATTACCCATTAGCGCCTCTTATGAACTCCGGTACATAATTAGTAACTCTAACCGGGCCTTGAAAATTTCTAATTTCTCTCGACGCGGACCATCTCGCTCCGGTATAAATCTCTACACAGTGATGGCCGTTCCAGCCCAAAACCGTATTGACAGAAACAACGGCGCGATCCTCGCGAACCCGCGGCTGGTACTGGCTCTAGACCTCGCCCTATCCCTGGTACTCCTGCTAGGAGTAGCGGGCACGCTGGGAGGTGCGGGGACGTAGGCTAGCGGCACAAAGAGATTTCACAAAGCCACTGACCCCGCAAGGCGGCAGTGGCTTTCGTTTTATTACCGGCAGCAACCCAATGCGGAGCGAAGAGGAGCAGATGTTAGATCAGAGCGGCAAGTCGCACAGCCGAGCTATCACCGACGGCCCCAACCGGGCCCCTGCGCGCGCGATGTTCAAGGCAATTGGCTTTAGCGACGAGGACCTGAGCAAACCAATCATCGGCATTGCCAATACCTGGACGGAAGTTGGACCGTGCAATTACCACCTGCGCGAAATTGCTGCCGCGGTGAAAGAAGGCGTGCGCGCGGCCGGCGGCACGCCGATGGAGTTCAATACCATCGCCATATCCGATGGGATCACCATGGGCTCGGAGGGCATGCGCGCTTCGCTGGTCAGCCGCGAAGTCATCGCCGACTCGATTGAACTGGTCGTGCGCGGCCACATGTTCGACGGCGTCGTCGCACTGTCGAGTTGCGACAAGACCATCCCGGGCACTGTGATGGCGCTGGCGAGGCTGGATATTCCCGCGCTGATGCTCTACGGCGGCTCGATCGCGCCCGGCCATTACCAGGGGCGCGACGTCAGCATCCAGGACGTCTTCGAGGCCGTGGGCAAGTACGCGCAGGGCAAGATGAACGACGCCGAACTGAAGGACATGGAGGACCATGCCTGTCCCGGGCCGGGCGCCTGCGGCGGACAATTTACGGCTAACACCATGTCCACCGCTTGCGAGTTCCTGGGCATCTCTCCTCTTGGCAGTAACGCAGTTCCCGCAACCAATCCCCTGAAAGCTGAAGTCGCGAAGAAGGCCGGGCAGTTGGTCATGGAACTGGTGCGGCGCGACGTTCGCCCCTCGCAAATCATCACCGATGCGGCGCTGAAGAACGCGATGACCTGCGTGGTGGCCTCAGGCGGCTCGACCAACGCGATTCTTCACCTACCCGCCATCGCCAACGAGTTAGGACTGAATTTTCCGCTCGACAAAATCAACCACATCTGCGGACGGACTCCACTGCTGTGCGACCTGAAGCCGGGCGGACGCTTCATGGCGACCGATTTCTTTCGCGCCGGGGGCACGAAGTTGCTGGGACACATCCTGGCTGAGGGCGAATTGCTGAACAAGGATTGCCTCACCGTCAGTGGCAAGACGATCGGCGAAGAAGTTGCCGAAGCTAGCGAGCAGCCGGGGCAGGAAGTGATTCGTCCCATCGAGCGCTCGCTGAGCCCGACGGGCGGGCTGGCGATTCTGCGCGGCAATCTCGCGCCGGAAGGTTGCGTGGTCAAGCTTGTCGGACACGGACGCCGTGAGCATCGGGGTCCGGCGCGCGTCTTCGAGAGCGAAGAGCAGGCCTTCGCGGCGGTGCAGACTTCGCAGATCAACGCGGGCGACGTGATCGTGATTCGCAACGAGGGTCCGCGCGGCGGGCCTGGCATGCGCGAAATGCTGGCGGTAACGGCTGCGCTGGCCGCGACTCCGCTGAGCGAACACGTTGCTCTGCTGACGGACGGCCGTTTCTCCGGAGCAACCCACGGCTTCATGATCGCGCACATCGCTCCTGAAGCCGCGGTGGGCGGGCCAATCGCCGCGGTGCGCGAGGGCGACATCATCAGCATCGATGTGGCGCATGGCCGCTTGCAGTTTGAGGTTGCGGAAGCGGAGATTCGACGCCGAATGACCAATTGGGTCGCGCCGGCCCCCCGCTACAGGACCGGAGTGTTTGCCAAGTATGCGCTCAGCGTGTCGTCAGCGTCGTTTGGCGCGGTCACGACACCGGGCAGAGGACGCGAGGACGCGGAGGCGGGCGGGGCTTGGGTTTCCGATTTCGCCGCCGCTGCGGGAGCACGAGGGAGATGAGCAAGATGCGATTGACCGGTGCACAAATTGTTTGGAAGTGTCTGGAGCGTGAGGGCGTGGATACCGTCTTCGGCTACCCCGGCGGGTGCGTGTTGCCCATGTACGACGCCCTGCAGCACACCCCCAGCATTCATCACGTGCTGGTGCGGCACGAACAAGGCGCGGCCCACATGGCTGACGGCTACGCGCGCGCCACGGGGAAGGTTGGTGTGGCGCTGGCCACGTCGGGTCCGGGCGCGACGAACCTCGTGACCGGCATTGCGACCGCCATGCTCGATTCTTCGCCAATCGTTTGCCTGACGGGCCAGGTGGGCAGCAAGTTCATTGGCACCGATGCGTTCCAGGAGGTTGACATCACCGGCATCACCATGCCGATCACCAAGCACAACTACATGGTGACGGAGGTGAGCGACATCGCGCGCACACTGCGCGAGGCGTTCATCATTGCGCGCGCCGGGCGGCCGGGGCCGGTGCTGGTGGATATCACCAAAGACGCGCAGATGGCGTCGTGCGAGTTCGAATGGGAGTTCATTCAGCCTCGCTTGCGCAAGCTGGAGACGTGGAGCGAGCCGGATCCGGCCCTGCTCGCGCAGGCGGCAGAGCTGATCAACCAGGCTAAGCGTCCGGTGATTCTCGCCGGGCACGGCATCATGCAGTCGGGCGCCATGCAGGACCTGCAATTGCTAGCCGAAACCAGCGACATTCCGGTAGCTCTCACCCTGCTGGGGTTGGGCGCGCTGCCGCACTTCCATCCACTCTCGCTGGGCATGATGGGTATGCACGGCGAGGCGTGGGTCAACCATGCCGTCCAGTCCGCCGATTTGCTGATTGCGCTGGGCATGCGCTTCGACGACCGCGTCACCGGCAAGCTCGACAGTTACGCGCAGAACGCGAAAAAGATCCACGTGGACATTGACGCGTCGGAGATCCACAAGAATGTGCGCGCGGACGTGGCGATTGTCGGCGACCTGAAGCAGGTGCTGCCGAAACTCATCCTGCAGATTCAGTCGCAGAAGCGAGCTGACTACTGGGCCGAGATCAACAGCGCCAAGGGCGAGGTGGCGGTGCACGACATCCGCAACATGCCTGACACGGGGCACCTCTACGCGGCACACGTGATCAACGACCTTTGGCGCGAGACCAAGGGCCAGGCGCTCATCGTGACCGACGTGGGCCAGCACCAGATGTGGGAGGCGCAGTATTACCACCACAGTGAGCCGCTTTCGCTGATTACGTCGGGCGGATTGGGCACGATGGGATTCGCGCTGCCGGCAGCGATCGGGGCAAAGTTCGCGCGGCCGGATGCGGACGTATGGGTCATCGTCGGCGATGGCGGTTTCCAGATGACGATGGCGGAGCTCGCGACGATGGTGCAGGAAGGTATCAAGGTCAACATCGCCATCATCAACAACGGTTACCTGGGGATGGTGCGCCAGTGGCAGGAGTTTTTCTACGAGCGGAACTACGCGGCCACGCCGCTGGTCAACCCCGACTTCACCAAGATTGCCGAGGCGTACGGCATCCTGACGTTTGCGGTGACGCATCGCGATGAGGTAGCTGCGACGGTGCGTAAGGCGCGCGAGCACGACGGCCCGGTGCTGATCGACTTTCGCGTGGAACAGGAGGATTCGGTGTACCCCATGGTTCCGGCGGGCAAGGCGCTGCACGAAATGATTCGCCGGCCCAGCGCCATCGTGGAGACGGCGGCGGACGAGTAAAACTTATGAACACTACCTATTTGCTGGACGTTGCAAACCATACCGGCGTGGTGACACGCATTTCGCTGATCTTCCGGCGGCACGGCGCTAACCTGCACTCGTTATCGACCGCGAAGACGGAGCATCCGGGGATCGTGCGCATCGTGATCACCTCGGATATTGAGCGGCGGCCCGCCGAGCGCATCAAGGGCCAGCTCGCCAAACTGGTGGACATCTTCAAGGTGGACATGATCTCGCACGAAGAAGGCACCTTCCGCGCTTTCGGCATGATGAAGATCGCCTGTACCATGCAGACCCGCCCGCAGATTCTGCAACTGCTGGAAATCTTCAACGGGCGCGTACTGGAACTCACCACCGAATGGGTGCTGGTGGAGATGACCGGCACTCCGGAGCAGCTCGAGGGCCTGCTGCAGGTGTTGCAGCCCTACGGGATTCTGGAGGCGGTGGAGACTGGCCCGGTTGTCATTCGCCACAAATCGCCGAGCATTGCGCCCCGGCCCCAACCAACGTGGGAAGTGGTGCCGGGGGCGCTTTCATCTGGCTCAACTTCCAATTCATCGCAGGAGGAGAAACGCAATGGCACAAATCTTTTATGACAAGGACGCGGAACTTTCGCTGGTACAGGCCACAAAGGTCGCCATTATCGGCTATGGATCGCAGGGCCATGCGCATGCTCTGAACCTGCGCGACAGCGGCGTGGAGGTGTGCATCGGACTGCATGAAGGCAGCCGCTCGAAAGAACGCGCCGCCGCCGCCGGGCTGACAGTGAAGCCGGTGAGTGAAGCCGCAGCCTGGGCCGATACGATCATGATTCTCGCGCCCGACACCGAGCAGGCGAAGATTTATCACCGCGACATCCATCCCAAGCTGAAGCCGGGCAAGACGCTGATGTTCGCCCACGGCTTTAACATCCGCTTCGGCACCATCAAGTGTCCGGCCGGGGTGGATGTCAGCATGATCGCCCCCAAGGCGCCGGGACACCGCGTGCGCGAAGTGTTCGTCGAGGGCGGCGGGACGCCTTGCCTCATCGCCGTTGAGCAGGATGCCTCCGGCAAGGCCTGGCCATATGCGCTGTCTTACGCGAAGGGCATCGGCGGAACCCGCGCCGGGGTGCTGAAGACCACGTTTACGGAAGAAACCGAGACCGACTTGTTCGGGGAGCAGGCGGTGTTGTGCGGCGGCGCCAGCGCGCTGATCAAGGCGGGATTCGAGACGCTGGTGGATGCCGGCTATCAGCCGGAGGTGGCGTACTTCGAGTGTCTGCACGAGCTCAAGCTCATTGTGGACCTGATGTATCGCGGCGGGTTGAGCTACATGCGCTACTCGGTAAGCGACACGGCGGAGCACGGTGACTACACCGCTGGCAAACGCTTGATCAACGACGAAACCCGCAAAGAGATGAAGCAGATTCTCGAAGAAATCCGCAATGGCAAGTTTGCGTCCGCGTGGATCAAGGAGAACGAGACCGGACGCAAGAACTTTCTGGCGGAACGGGCGCGGCAGCGCCAGCACCTCATCGAGACGGTGGGCGAGGGGCTGCGCGACATGATGCCGTTCCTGGAGCCAGTGAAGGTGAAGGACATCGAAGCCCCGGCCAAGAAGGAGGAGGCGGTGGGGACGACGGCGTAGTGATTGGGGGTAGAGCTGGCCGGCAGGCCAGCGTTCAGTGGACGAATTTCATTCCCTCTCGGGCTTGAGCTCGCGAGGCTATTTCACAGGGGACTCACGATGTCGTTTTTCGCCGCAAGCAAATTCGCCTGGAAGAATGGCGAGATCATTCCGTGGGAGCAGGCCACGATCCATATGTCGGCGCACGGCATGCACTACGGGACCGGGGTCTTCGAGGGCATTCGCTGTTACAACACGGTGCAAGGCCCGGCGGTTTTCCGCCTGGATGCGCACCTGGAGCGCATGTTCGAGTCGGCTAAGACCTATGGCCTGCCGATTCCGTACTCGCAGGGCGAACTGGCGAAAGCGGCGCTGGAGGTCATCAACGCCAATGGCTTCTCCGATTGCTATCTGCGCCCCATCGCCGTGTACGGCAGCGGCAGTCTGGGTGTCTATCCGCGCAATTGCCCGGTGGATGTTGCCATCCTTGCGTGGCCGTGGGGAGCCTATCTCGGCGCCGAAGCGCTGGAGAAGGGAATCCAGGTCACGGTTTCGCGCTGGAAGAAATTTAGTTCGCTGGCGATGCCGGCTACTGCGAAAGCCTGCGGCCAGTATCTGAACTCAATGCTCGCGGTGCAGGACGCCGTACGCCGCGGCTTCGACGAGGCCTTGCTAGTCGATGAAGAAGGCATCATCGCTGAAGGATCGGGCGAGAACTTCTTTATGGTGCGCGACGGCAACGTGCTCACCAACGACGAGCGCGACCACGTGCTGATGGGCATCACGCGCGACTCGGTCATCACGCTGGCGCGCGACCTGGGCTACAAGGTCTTCATCGGGCAGATGCACCTGGAAGAGCTGGAGGTGGCTGACGAGGCGTTCTTCACCGGCACCGCTGCGGAAGTCACGCCCATCGCGGCGCTCGACCGCAAGCCGATCGGCAATGGCAAGCCCGGTCCGATCACGCTGGAGTTACAGCGGGCGTACTTCGCCGCGACGTCGGGGCGTGATCCCAAGCACCAGGATTGGCTGACGCCGGTGGCCGCGAAGGCGGAGGCGGCGGTTGAACGCTAGAGAATTCTCACGAGTTCTATGAGGGAAATCGAATTCCCTCAGGGGCTGAAGCCCTTCGTCTATTGCGCCTGAAACGGCACGGCTGAAGCCGTGCCCCTTCAACGCGCAGGTATGAGTCCGGCGCTAGTGGTCGGAGAGCATGAGGTAGCGCGAGCCCGGTGCCTGCGAGATGGCCCGGCAAGTTTTAAGGAAAGCCTGACCAGCATGAGAGAGAACAGTCCCAGTGCGGTACACGATCCGCAGCTTGCGCTCCATGGCGAGCTCGGGGCAGGGAACGTGGACCAGTTCTCCGCTGGCGATTTCGTGTTCGACGGCGATCAGCGGCACCAGGGCCACACCGTTCTCCATGCGAACGAACTGCTTGATGTCCTCGATGGTGGGCAGCTCGACATTCATGTGCAGGGGAGTGTGGTGTTTCTTGAACGCCTGAATGACCTTTTCGCGATACGGGCTGAGCACGCTGTGGGCGACGAAGCTCTCCGCCCCCAGGTCCTTGATTCCGATTTCTTCGGCTTGGGCCAGCGGGTGGCGCGGATACACGATCAGCGCCAGCTCATCGCGATAGAGCATGTGCGAGGTCAGTTCGTTGTCGTCGGTGCGGAAGGAAACCACTCCGAACTCGACATCGTGATTCAGCACCTGCCCAGGGACCTCGCGAGCCAGAGTGCGGACCACCTGGATGCGAATCATGGGATGCAGCCGATGGAACATATGAAGCACCGGCAGCAGGTAGCGGGCAGTGAATTCGTTGGCGGCGATGACCAGCTTGCCCTGGTGGAGCATGCGTAGCTCCTTCAGCGCCTCGGTGGCCTCTACGCGGACGTTGAGCAGTTCTTTGGCATACGACTGCAGTACCTGGCCGGCGTCGGTGAGCGATCCGTCGCGGGAGGAGCGGTCGAACAGGCGCTCGCCCAGTTCATCTTCGAGCTTGGAGATGGTCTGGCTGACGGCCGATTGGGTGCGGTGCATACGGGTGGCGGCGCGGGAAAAGCTCTTCTCCTCGGCCACGGCGAGAAAGGTTTCGAGTTGGAAGAGCTCCATTATTACCCCTGCTCCCGTTTTGGGAAGGATAAGGTTATTTAATCATGCTGGCTAATAGTATGGCAAGATAGATTAGTTTGACTAATCGAGAATATGTCGATAAGTTGAAAGAGCTAGACCTTGGAGGGAACCATGAAGCGAGACCGCGTATTGGTATTTGATACGTCGCTCCGCGACGGCGAACAGGCCCCCGGCTGCAGCATGAACGGGGATGAGAAGCTGCTATTCGCCCGCAAGCTCCAAGCGTTGGGCGTGGACATCATCGAGGCCGGCTTTCCGGTGGCCTCCGCAGGCGACGCCGAGGCCGTACGTCGTATCGCCACGGAAATCCAGGGACCGACTATTGCAGCGCTGGCGCGCTGCGTGGAAAAAGACATTGCCATTGCGTGGGAGGCGGTAAGCCGCTCCATGCGGCCGAGGATCCACACCTTCCTGGCGACCTCGGACATACACCTTGCTTTCAAGCTTAAGATTGGCCGCGACGAAGCCTTGAACCAGGCGCGCAAGATGGTCGCTTATGCCCGGTCGCTGTGCACCGACGTGGAGTTCTCGCCCGAAGACGCCACCCGGTCGGACGTAGGGTTTCTGTGCGAAGTATTGCAGGCCGCGGTGGAGGCCGGCGCGACCACGCTGAACATTCCCGATACTGTGGGATACACCACGCCGGGCGAATATGGCGAACTGATCCGCACCATCCGCAGGCGGGTAAAGGGAATCGAAAACGTTACCATCTCGGCACACTGCCATAACGACCTGGGCCTGGCCGTGGCCAACTCGCTGGCCGCAATTGAAGCCGGCGCGCGACAGGTGGAGTGCACCATCAACGGCATCGGCGAGCGCGCGGGCAACGCCTCGCTGGAAGAGATTGCCATGGCGATCCACGTACGCGCCGACCGCTTCGGAGTGGATACGGGACTGAACCTGCCTGAGATTTACGGCGCAAGCCAATTGCTGTCGGAGCTTATCGGTTTCGAGGTCCAGCCCAACAAGGCAATTGTCGGGCGCAATGCCTTCGCGCACGAGGCGGGCATCCACCAGCACGGGGTGCTGAACAATCCGCTGTGCTACGAGATCATGACGCCGGAGACGGTGGGGATTCCTGCTGAGCGCATCGTGCTGGGCAAGCACTCCGGACGCCATGCGCTGGTGTACAAGTATCGCGAACTGGGCCACGAGCTCTCGGGCGACGAACTCAACCGCATCTACCAGGAGTTCACCGTCCTGGCCGACCGCAAGAAGAACATCTACGAGCAGGACCTGATCGCCATGCTGTACGCGCAACGCAGCGGCATGCGCGAGACTCAGGGTCGGCAGGAGATGCGCCCGGTATGAAGTTGCGCATCACCGTATTGCCCGGAGACGGGATCGGCCCGGAGGTCACCAAACAAGCGGTAGATGTGCTGTCGGCTGTGTCGGACGTGTGCGGCTACGAGTTCCGCTTCGAGACGCACCGCATCGGCGGGGCGGCCATCGAAGCCGAGGGAACCCCTCTGCCAGAGCGCACCCTCGCATCTTGCCTGGAGTCGGACGCCGTACTACTTGGTGCGGTGGGCGACCGTAAGTTTGACGGCCTTACCGGCGAGAAGCGTCCGGAAGCCGGCTTGCTCGCGCTGCGCCAGGGGCTCGGCGGCTTCGCCAACCTGCGTCCGGTACGCGCGTACGAGCCGGTAGCCGACTGCTCGCCCCTGCGCGAAGACGTAACTCGCGGTGCGGACATACTCATCGTGCGTGAGCTGCTTGGTGGCTTGTACTTCGGCCAGCCGCGCGAGTTGGCCGAGGACGGCCATTCCGCGCACAACACCATGCGTTACCACAAGGACGAAGTAGAACGCGTCTCGCACATCGCCTTCCAGGAAGCGCGCCGCCGCAAGCGGAAAGTTACCTCCGTGGACAAGGCCAACGTGCTGGAGACCTCGCAGCTTTGGCGCCGCACGGTAAGCGAGGTCGGCAAGCAGTATCCCGACGTGCAACTCGAGCACGGCTATGTCGATTCCTTCGCGATGCAACTCGTCACCACGCCTGCGCGCTACGACGTCGTGCTGACCGAGAACCTGTTCGGTGACATCCTCTCCGACGAAGCGGCTGTGATCAGCGGGTCGCTGGGTATGCTGGCGTCGGCCAGCGTGGGGGGCAAGGTGGAGCTGTACGAGCCGGTACACGGCTCGGCGCCGGACATCGCCGGCAAGAGTATGGCCAACCCGTTTGGAGCCATCCAGTCGGCGGCAATGCTGCTGCGCTACACGGCGGGGCTGTATCACGAGTCCGATAAAATCATGCAGGCCGTCGATCGCACACTCGCACGTGGCCTGGTCACGCCCGATCTCAGCGGCCGCCGCAATCGCGCGTCGGTGACGACGGAGGCCATCGGTCAGGCCGTGGTGGAAGCCGTGACCGACCTGTTGCAGATGCAGATGGCCTATCACGCAGTTTGATGCTCTGATGTCTAAGCCGAAAACACTCTTCGAAAAGGTATGGGATGCGCATGTAGTGCGGGCCGCCGAAGGCGAGCCCACACTGCTCTACATCGATTTGCACCTGGTGCACGAAGTCACGTCACCGCAGGCCTTCGAGGGACTGCGTCTGGCGGGCCGCAGGGTGCGGCGCCCTGACCTGACCTTCGCCACCGTCGACCACAACGTTCCCACGACCTCCGATGAGCGCTTCGTCATCAAAGATCAGATCGCCGCACAGCAGATTGCCACGCTCCGCAAGAACTGCGAGGTCACGGGCATTCCGCTGTTCGACATCGGCTCGGGGCGGCAGGGAATCGTGCATGTGATCGGTCCAGAACTGGGCCTGACGCAGCCGGGTAAGACCATTGTTTGCGGCGACAGCCATACCAGCACCCATGGAGCATTCGGCGCGCTGGCTTTTGGAATCGGCACCTCGGAAGTCGAGCACGTGCTGGCCACGCAGTGTGTCTCGCAGAAGAAGCCACGCAGCATGCGGATTTCCGTGTCGGGCAGGCTGCCGGAAGGCACGACCTCGAAGGACCTCGTCCTCGACATCATCCGCCGCATCGGCACTGACGGCGGCACGGGTTACGTTATCGAATATGCCGGCGAAGCAGTGCGCAGCCTTACGATGGAAGAACGCATGACGGTGTGCAACATGAGTATCGAGTGCGGTGCGCGCGCCGGGATGATCGCTCCCGACGACACGACCTTCGCGTATCTGAAGGGCCGTCGCTACGTTCTGCAGGGCAGTGCGTGGGACGAAGCAGTGGCCCGCTGGCGTGATCTCGTTACCGACGACGGAGCGGGCTTCGATCGAGAGATCACGCTCGACGGCGCGCAACTCGAACCTATTGTGACCTGGGGGACTAATCCCGGGATGTCGGTTCCGGTGACGGCTGCGATTCCCGATCCGCAAGACGCCCGCGACGCCTCCGAGCGCTCGGCCATGCTCGCCGCACTTGAATATATGGGATTGAAGGCAGGGACGCGGATCGAAGATGTCACGCTCGACCGCGTCTTCATCGGCTCGTGTACCAACGGCCGGCTCGAAGACCTGCGGGCTGCGGCAAGAGTCATGCGCGGTCACAAAGTTCACCGGGGCGTGGATGTGCTGGTGGTACCCGGCTCCGAAGCAGTCAAGCAGGCCGCCGAACGCGAGGGCCTCGACCGCGTATTCAAGGAAGCCGGGGCGCAGTGGCGTGAGCCCGGCTGCTCGATGTGCCTCGGGATGAACCCCGACATCCTCGCGCCGAAGCAGCGCTGCGCCTCCACCAGCAACCGCAACTTCGAAGGCCGCCAGGGACGCGAAGGCCGCACCCACCTGGTCAGCCCCGCCAGTGCCGCAGCGGCGGCCATCGCCGGACGTTTCGTGGATGTCCGCGGCTGGGAGTACAGGAATTAGCGATGGAGCCGATTCGCAAACATCGCGGTGTGGTCGCGCCGTTGCATCGGGAGAACATCGACACCGACCAGATCATCCCCAAGCAGCACCTGAAACGGATCGAGCGCACCGGGTTTGGAGAGTTTCTGTTTTCCGACTGGCGCTATCATCCCGATGGCCGGCATCGCGAAGACTTCGTGCTCAATCAGGAGCACTTTCGCAACGCAACCATTCTGGTTGCGGGCAAGAATTTTGGCTGTGGCTCGTCACGCGAGCACGCGGCGTGGGCGTTGGGTGAATACGGATTTCGCGTGATTCTCGCTCCGTCGTTTGCCGACATCTTCCGCAACAATGCCGGCAACAACGGCTTGCTGGTGATCGAGTTGCCTGAGGCGACGATTCAGCGAATTGCGGAGCACGCCGATAAGCACCGGCCGTATCACCTGTCCATCGACCTGGAGAACCAGACCATCACCGACGATTTCGGTCTGTCAGAAACGTTTGAGGTCGAGCCGTTTCGCCGCCACCGCTTGCTCAACGGGTTAGACGAGATCGGCATGACGCTGCTGCACGAAGGCGACATATCCCGTTTCGAGAAGCAGCACTTGCCGAAACACTAACTTTCGGCGAGCACCCGATGCACCAGGTGCACCGAAATCGATCCCTCGCCGACTGCCGACGCCACCCGCTTTACGTTTCCCGAGCGCACATCGCCCACGGCGAAGACCCCGGGCAGGCTGGTCTCTAACAGGAAGGGAGGACGCGTGCCAGGCCACTTTGTGTTGTCTGCCCCGTTCGCCTGCAGGTCCTGGCCGGTGATGATGAATCCCTTGCTGTCCAGGGCCAGGCAGTCCTGCAGCCAGGCCGTATTGGGCACCGCGCCGGTCATCAGGAATACGTGGCGAATCGGATGCGTCTCCACATCGCCAGTGGTCTTGTGGCGCCACTGCACTTGCTCCAGGTGCCAGTCGCCCGCCAGGGCCACAATTTCGGAGTGGAAGTGCAGAGTCACTTTTGGATTGCCTTCCACCCGTTCAATCAAGTATCGCGACATGGTGTCCGACAGTTTGCCCGACCGTACCAGCATGTGTACTTGGCTGGCGAACTGCGACAGGTACACCGCCGCCTGTCCGGCGGAATTGCCGCCGCCAACCACGATGATCGCTTCGTTTTCGCACAGCGGCGCCTCCATGTTGGTAGCGCCGTAATATACGCCTGTTCCTTCGAACCTCGCCCGGTTGGGAATGTCCGGCTTGTTGTATTGTGCGCCGGAAGCGATGACCACCGTGCGGGTGGTCAGCTTCTGACCGTTCTCCAGTTCGATGTGATAGGGGCGGCGGTCGCAATGCAGCCGTACGACATCGTGGGCAACCAACATCTCGGCGCCAAACTTCTGCGCCTGGTTGATCGCTCTTGTCGCCAATTCGAAGCCGGAAATGCCAGTGGGGAATCCCAGGTAATTCTCGATCTTCGAACTCGAACCGGCTTGTCCTCCCGGCGCATTCGTCTCGATCACCAGGACATTGAGGCCCTCCGACGCCGCATAAACCGCCGCCGCTAAACCCGAGGGACCTCCACCCACCACGATCACATCCCGAACTTGCGCTTCATCCACCGGGTTGTTCAAGCCCAGGCAGTCGGCAACTTCCTGAGGCTTGGGATTGCGCAGTACCTTCGTGCCCCGGCAGATCAGCACAGGAATTTCCTTCACGCTGACCTGAAAACGATCGAGAATTTCCTGCGCCTGAGCGTCGCGGTCGAGATCGATGTAGGTGTAGGGATGCCCATTACGTGAAAGGAACTCGCGCAGCCGCAGCGTGCCGCCACAATGAATCGAGCCCAGCACAACCACGTCGCCAAAGCCTTTGGTGATGAGCATCAGCCGGCGCAGAATGTACGCGCGCATAAAGATCTCGCTCAGTTCAGCGTCTTTGGCAATTAGCGATCGCAGGTTCCCCTGACTCACTTCCAGGAACTCTCCCGGTTCGGTCACACGTCCTCGCGCCAGGCTGCGGCGCCCGGAGATCACACTGATCTCCCCGCTAAATCCGCCAGGCTCATGTTTGACGAGTGTGCGCTCGCCGGAGCAAGTAGGCTGCACGACTTCTAACTCGCCCGAAAGCAGGATGAACATCGGCATGTGCTCATTGCCGACATCGAACAAAATCTCGTCGGCAGAAACCGCCCTAACTTTTCCATAAGGACGTATTCGATCGATTTGTGCAGCTGTGAGAAGAGGAAAAGCTTGCGTCTGCTGATCCAGCGCGCTGGCATTGGGTATGGGAAATGCTGACTGAGACATGGGACCTCGCTATGAATTCGCAATGGGAGTGCGGCTAGAATAGATGCGCTCAACGGGCCGAAAGAATCGCCAGAGACACTGCGCCGCCAGTCTAGTAAGATGCTGCGAGACTGGCGCATCGAGGCAATAGCTGGCCTGAACCTACCCGCGGAGGGAACCCCTTGGCAAATGATGACGGCATCTTGAGCCGCCCGAGCATTACTCGTGCAATTATGGCCGATCTCCATTTTTGGATTCCTGTCGTGGTGTTACTGGGTGGCCTGGCGGTGTTGCGTTGGATCAGCTAGGCGCGACCTCGGTCCTGGAAACAAGCCCGTCTGCCGTTCCGACTGCTCGCTTGCGCTCGCTGCAGTCGGTAGGGATTCTCTGCGGCTTCGGCGCAGGAGCGTGGCTGGGTGCGGCCGAGGCTCCCACCAAGCTGGTGACGATTGGTGTTTCGCCGGTGGTCGTATCGCTGCTCATGGTTGCCGGCGTGTTTCTGGCCCGTTGGACGCTGCCTGCCCTGATGCGTGGCACCGGGCAGATTGGATGGGACCTGCGCCAGGCACCGCACCTTGTGGTGTGGGGAATTCTTGCCGGTTGCCTGTGGGCTGTAGCCAATACCCTGACCATCTTTGCCATTCGCGATGTCGGACTG
>Ga0335070_10005685_pt1 | contig 14682 bp, 9 predicted proteins | sample Lox_Sample_13_FD_206722 | JGI IMG/M metagenome (GOLD analysis project Ga0335070, IMG submission 206722) | Soil microbial communities from Loxahatchee National Wildlife Refuge, Florida, United States - Lox_Sample_1.3 | ecosystem: Environmental > Terrestrial > Soil > Wetlands | place: USA: Florida... | reverse complement strand
AGACTGTGTCAAAATGAGCCAGAGCGTTTGAAAGACGGAACGGACAGTCGAGCTCCAAAGCTTTAGAATGCGGACATTTATGTTATGATTAAAAGTCCTCTTTCCTGAAAGGCAATCCTTTCGCCGGCTTGAAGCCTCAGAATCTAATTTTTTAGAGGTGTCGCTCTAAAGCTTTCTCGCCCGCCTCTCTGTTCCGTTTTCCAGAGTTCTCTGCCCTTTACTCAACTACGACACAATCTCTGGTGGGAGAGGGTAAGGGTGAGGGGTAAAGCTGGCATCCCGGTAGTCTTCCACCCCCCCCCTCCCTCCCCCGTCAAGGGGGAGGGTTTTGACAACATCCAAGAGCCGTGACGGTTTTATTTCTTAACTTTCCCTTGACTGGCCACGGCCGCCATGGCCTTTTTCACTTTTTCAGGGTCGCCAAGATAATAGTTTCGTATTGGCTTGAGATCGTCCTCCAGCTCGTAGACCAGAGGCATCCCCGTGGGAATGTTGACTTCGGGGATCACATCGTCAGGAATGTTATCGAGGTACTTCACAAGAGCCCGCAGGCTGTTTCCGTGTGCTGCAATGAGGACTCGTTTCCCCGATCGCACAGCGGGTGCAATGACTTCATGCCAGCACGGAAGAAAGCGTTCCACCGTGTCCTTCAGACACTCCGTCAGCGGAACCTGATCTTTCTTTAATTCCTTGTAACGCGGGTCCTTCGCGGGATTCCGGGGATCGGTTTCTTCTAAGGCAGGAGGCCGGATGTCGTAACTCCTGCGCCAGATTTTGACCTGTTTCTCCCCGAACTTCTCCGCCATCTGGGCTTTGTTAAGACCTTGCAAAGCACCATAATGCCGTTCGTTCAGGCGCCAGTCCCGGATCACAGGTATCCACATGAGATCCATCTCGTCCATGATGATCCAAAGGGTTCGTATTGCCCGCTTCAGGACAGAGGTGTAGGCGATATCGAAGATATATCCCTGCTCTTTGAGAACGCGACCTCCTTCCTTGGCCTCCTCAATACCTTTCTTTGAAAGGTCCACGTCCGTCCAGCCGGTAAAGAGGTTCTCCTTATTCCAGGTGCTTTCACCATGCCTCACTAAAACGAGTTTGTGCATAGATTTCTCTCCCATTGACTCGAGTGTCGAGTGACGGGTGTCAAGTGACAAATCGAGTGTCGGGGGTCGGGTACCGAGGGGAAAAGCAGTAAAGATTTTTGTTTCTTCACTCGACACTCAATCCTCGACACTCTTATTTCCTTCCCCTCGACCCTCTAGATCATCGTCATTGTTTAAATGCCTTTCTTCCTGCAAATTTCGCGGAACTTCCAAGCTCCTCTTCAATGCGCAACAATTGATTGTATTTTGCGACTCGATCGGTACGGCTCGCAGAGCCCGTCTTGATCTGTCCGGCTCCCGTTGCCACAACCAGGTCTGCAATGAACGTATCTTCTGTTTCTCCGGATCGATGGGAAACCACACAGGTGTAATTCGCCTCCTTCGCCATTCGCATGGCCTCGAGGGTCTCGGTCAGCGTTCCAATCTGGTTCACCTTGATGAGGATGGAGTTGGCGATTCCCTCCCGGATTCCCCGCCCCAATCTTTCGGTGTTGGTTACGAACAGATCGTCGCCGACGAGTTGGATCTTTTTCCCCAGGGTGTCCGTAAGTAGTTTCCATCCCCTCCAGTCATCCTCTGCCATCCCATCCTCGATTGAAAGTATCGGATACTGCCGAACCCAATTCGACCAGAATTCCACCATCTGGTCCGATTGCCTTTCACTTTTGTCCGATTTTTTGAAGATATACTTCCCCTTGTTCGAATCGAAGAATTCGCTCGACGCAGGGTCCAAGGCCAAACCGATATCTGTCCCTGGACGATATCCTGCCTGCGAAATGGCTTCGAGAATTGTCTCCGGGGCTTCGTCGTTCGATTTGAGGTTCGGAGCAAATCCTCCCTCATCTCCCACGGCCGTTGAATAGCCCTTCTTTTTCAGCACGCTCTTCAATGTGTGAAACACTTCAGCACCCATACGAAGGGCATCGGCAAAGTCTGGTGCCCCGAAAGGAACGATCATGAATTCCTGAAAATCCACCGAGTTGTCGGCATGGGCCCCTCCGTTTAGGATATTCATCATCGGCACCGGCAACAAGGAGGCTGAATCTCCACCGAGAAACCGGTAGAGGGGGATCTTTTTGGAAATGGCAGCCGCTCGAGCAGCCGCCATGGACACGGCCAGAATTGCGTTTGCTCCGAGCCGGCCCTTATTCGGCGTTCCGTCGAGCTGGATCATCTTACGATCAATCTCCGCTTGGCGGGTCGCATCCATACCTTTTATGGCCGTCGCAATCTCGCCGTTGATGTGTTGCACGGCTTTGCGCGTTCCCTTCCCCTGGTAGCGAGATTTGTCTCCGTCACGTAACTCAATCGCCTCGTGCTCGCCAGTCGAAGCGCCGGAAGGCACCGCAGCTCTGCCAATGCTTCCATCATCAAGCCGAATGTCGGCCTCTACGGTTGGGTTACCCCTTGAATCGAGGATCTCTCTTCCAATTACCTTTACAATCTTTGCCATACTCACCTCCTTAAATTTTTTTTACCGACTCTCAAAAACTACGACGCTGTGCGAGGAAACACGATACGAGGAATCCTTGATTCGAGGCTGATCAGAAGGTTCGAAGATATCTCCTGATGAAGGCTGCCCGGTATCGATCGCACGGTGCCACGCCCTACCGGAGAGGTACGGCAGCGGCATCTCCACCTCGTGGTCTGACACATTGAAAATAATATGAAGATCTTCTTCGCCCTCTTTTTGCCTTCCGAGGGTATAGGCCAGAATCTGAGCGCTAGGATCATGCCAGAACGGTTCGTTAAGTTTGATCCCGTGCCAGGTCACATCTGCAAGAGCATCCCCCTCCTTTTTCTTGCCCTTCAGAAAATGTTTACGCATCAAACAGGGATGGCGCTTGCGAAAGGCGATCATCTTTGTGACAAAGCGTAGCATCTCGCGATTCTTTTCGGTCAGGGTCCAGTCAAACCAGCTCAGTTCATTGTCCTGGCAGTAGCCGTTATTGTTTCCTCGTTGCGTCCTCAGAACTTCATCCCCTGCCAGGATCATGGGGACCCCCTGGCTCAGAAGCAGAATGGCCATAAAGTTCTTGGCCTGTTGTTTGCGCAAAGAAAGAATTTTTGGATCGCTCGTCTCTCCCTCAGCGCCGCAGTTTGAACTAAGGTTGTCGTTATTGCCATCGCGATTGTTCTCGCCATTGGCCTCATTGTGCTTCCCGTTGTAACTCACCAGATCGTAAAGGGTGAACCCATCGTGGCAGGTCACAAAGTTGATGCTACTGCTGGGCACTCGTCCTTCGGATTCATAGAGATCGCTGCTCCCGCTCACCCGGCTGGCAACCGCTCCGATCAGTCCCCTGTCCCCACGGACAAACCGCCGGATCACGTCCCGGTATTGACCGTTCCACTCCGCCCAACGGAATCCAGGAAAATCACCCACCTGGTAAAGCCCCGCGGCATCCCAGGCTTCGGCGATGATGGCCCCGTTGGCGAGTATGTTCGAAAACTCGATTTGCCATGGCGTTGGGGCAAAGTACATGGGGGCACCGTCCTGATCTCGTACGAGGACGCTGGCCAGATCGAAGCGAAACCCGTCCACATGCATCTCCTGAACCCAGTACTCCAGGCAATCGACAAGGAAATCTGAGACAACCGGGCTGTTACAACTCAACGTATTTCCACACCCCGTGTAGTCGCGGTAGATGCGCCGATCGTTGGGATCGAGATGGTAAAAACCCGCGTTCGCCATCCCCTTGAAATTGATCGTGGGCCCTCCCTCGCCACCTTCGGAGGTATGGTTCAGGACGACATCCAGGATGACGCCGATCCCTGCCTGGTGAAGCGCCTTCACCATGTCGCGGAATTCCTGCCGATGTGTTCCTTTCTCTGGTGAGACAACGTAGCCAGGATGGGGGGAAAAGAAGCCATGGGTGCTGTATCCCCAATAGTTTCTTAATCCTCTTGCAGCCACTCCCTCTGGTACATCTTGTTCATCGAAGGCCATCACCGGCAACAATTCAACGTCTGTTACGCCAAGAGCTTTAAGATAAGGAATTTTTTCGATCACTCCTGCGAAGGTTCCGGGACGAGCGACTTGAGAGGTGGAATGCCTTGTAAACCCGCCCACGTGCATTTCGTAAATGATCGCCTGCTCCATCGGGTGGTTCAAAGGCTCGTCTCCCTTCCAATCATAATGGTCATCGCCTAAAACGCTGCCCCGCATCGAAAAGGCACCGTTGTCCCCTGGCAAACATGCACGTCGTCTGTCCCACAACTCGTGGGTCACCGCTTGGGCCCATGGGTCGAGAAGGAGCTTCTCTTTATCAAATCGAAAACCTGTGGACCGAGTATCTCCTGGACCATCCATGCGCCACCCGTAGAAGGCACCCGGAGCGAGTCCCTCCACATAAACATGCCATGCATAAAAGGTTCTGTTTACCTCGGGGTCGAGCTCAATGACCTGAAAAGGAGTCGGGCTGTCCGACTTCTCATAGAGAAGCAGTTCAACACGGGTGGCGAAACGGCCCCACACCGAGAAGTTCGTTCCTTTCGGATCGAACGTTGCCCCAAAAGGAAAACGATGACCCGGTTTCGTGGAATATTTTCTCAACATTTCTCTCCTTTATGACCCAGGGGTTTGCGGAAAAACTCAATTTCCTAAGGCTGATCAAAAATGCCCGGATGCAAGTTGAGTCTGCGAAATCCCGTTTACGGGGGCGCCCGAAATCCCTTGTAGGGAACGCATATATGCGTTCCCTACTGTTGCCGCAATGACTTGCCCTGTTAGATAAAAACTTGTTTGATTCCCCAGCCTTTCAAAAGACACAGTTTCTCGTCTCTCATTATAGGAATTAGCTCTCCTTATCTAACAGGGCGAGGATGAGGGCAACGCCGCAGATGGGCGTTTTTCAGCAGCCTGATAAGACAAGGGTTACACTCGCGCCTCCTTATACGCTGCCTCGACGATCATCATGGCTTCTTCCTGAATTTGTTTCAGATGGTTTTCACCTCGGAAGCTCTCCGCGTATATTTTACAGATATCCTCCGTGCCGGAGGGACGGGCTGCAAACCACCCTCCCTGGGTGACCACCTTCAGGCCTCCAATGTCAGCATCATTACCAGGAGCCCTGGTAAGCTTGGATACAATGGGTTCTCCGGCGAGGTCTTTCGCGGTGATGTTTTGAGGAGATAGTTTTTTGAGAGCGGCCTTCTGCTCGGGTGATGCAGGGACATCGACCCTCTGATAAAAGGCCCTTCCGAATCTTTCCTCAATCTCTCTATAAAGCTCCCCCGGATCTTTTCGCAATTTCGCCGTTATCTCGCAGGCAAGTAAATTCATCAGGATTCCGTCCTTATCCGTTGTCCAGACCGTGCCGTCCTTTCTGAGAAAGGAGGCTCCTGCACTCTCTTCCCCTGCAAAGCCGAACGAGCCATCGATCAGTCCGTCCACGAACCACTTGAAACCTACGGGAACCTCCCACAGTCGCCTTCCGAGAGAGGCGGCCACGCGCTCAATCATGGATGTGGAAACGAGGGTTTTCCCGATGGCCGCATCCTTTCTCCATCCTGGCCGGTTCTGAAACAGATAGTTTACGGCTACAGACAAATAATGATTCGGGTTCAAAAGCCCCACGCTCTTCGTGACGATTCCATGACGATCCGCATCCGTATCGTTGCCAAAAGCGATGTCGAAGTTGTCTTTCAACTCAATCAAACTGGCCATGGCATAGGGCGAGGAGCAATCCATCCGAATTCTGCCATCATGGTCAAGGGTCATGAAAGAAAAGGTCGGATCCACGACATGATTCACCACTTCAAGCTGAAGGCCATATCGCTCGGCGATGAGACCAAAAAAGTCAACGGCAGCCCCTCCAAGAGGATCTGCCCCGATCTTGATCCGCGCCTTGGCAATAACCTCCATGTCGATGACATTCTTGAGATCCTCCACATAGGGGAGGACATAATCATACTCGCGTGTCGAATCGGCCTTGAATGCCTTCTGAAAGGAAACTCTCTTCACTTCCTTCAGCCCTTGCGCGATCATTTGATTGGCCGTCTCTTCGATGATCCGCGTCGTCTCCGGAGCGGCTGGGCCTCCCTCCGGTGGATTATATTTAAATCCTCCATCTTCGGGCGGATTGTGAGAGGGCGTGATGACGATGCCATCTGCCGGCCCTGCCGGTCCCTTCTTTTTAGTCCGGTTGTAAGTGAGGATTGCATGGGAGATGACCGGGGTGGGCGTGTACCGAAGGCCTTTTTGAAACATCACCGTGACACCGTTTGCAGCGAAGACCTCGAGAGCGCTTGCGAAAGCAGCTTCAGAAAGGGCGTGCGTATCCATCCCCACGAAAAGGGGGCCATCGATTTTTTTCGATTTTCTATAATCACAAATCGCCTGGCTCACGGCCAAGATATGTGCTTCGTTAAAGCTATTTTTCAACGAAGATCCTCTATGGCCCGAGGTTCCGAATGCCACCCGCTGGGTCGGATCAGAAACGTCCGGTTCTTGGGCGTAATAGGCGGTCATCAGCCTTGGAATATTGGCAAGGAGTGACCTGGGTGCCGGTTTACCAGCAAGTTCATGGACGGTCATTTATTTACTCCCCTGTAATGAAAAGCTCATTTGGAGTGATGGAGTATTGGAGAACTGGAGTATTGGATTGCTGGAGTATTGGAGTACTGCGTATTAAACTACCCATTTCTATAACCCTTTTTTTCTTTTCGCCGTTGCATCACTCCATTACTCCAATACTCCATTACTCCGTACTTTCCGTCTTGGCTTGAGCAACACTTGAATTTTCATCCTCGGTCGCCACCCATTCCCTTAACATCGTGTAAAACACGGACAGAAGAGTCGCACCTACAAAAAGGCCGAGAATCCCGCCGGCAGCAAGTCCGCCGAGCACGCCGAGGAGTACAACAAGGAAAGGAATTTTGGCGCCCCGGCTAATCAACATCGGCCGTATGAAGGTATCGATGTTACCGACCACTGTAAAAGACCAGATGGCGAGAAAAATTCCCCACCCGATCTCGCCTTTGTAAAAAATAAGCCATCCTGCAGCTGGCAAAAGAACCACCTGGATCAGGCCAATTGGGATGAGAGCGAAGACCCCTGCGACCATCCCTATGAAGACTGGATTGGGAACCCCCGATATCCAGAGGCCAAAGATCGACATGATTCCCTGGACAAGCGCTGTACCGAGGATCCCATAAACCACCGAGCGCATTGTGGCCCCGGCCACGAAAAGGAGATGGCGCCCCTTTTCTCCGCCCACGCGTACGGCCATTCTTTCGACGCCTATTCGAATGGCCCGCCCTTCCTTGAGGAGGAAGAAGAAAAAAATCAGACTGAAGATCATTAATAGAATGACCCGGGCCATGCCAGCCCCGGCGCTTACCATTGAGCCTAAAAGACTTTTGATATAGGGTCTGACCATTTCGATCAGTTTTGGGGTGTCCTGGGTAAGGGCCCCCCAGGTCCCCTCCAGTCTCTCACCGATCAAAGGCACACCCTTAAACCACAGGGGCGGAGGACCTAGGCCTTTCTCCGTCAACCCCTGCGCATAGTCAAAGGCGATTGATGCCTGACTGACAAGTTTGGAACCCACATAAACCAGAGGTAAGAAGAAGATCAGAGCAAGCAGAAGGGTGGGGACTACGGCGGCCAGGCTTGTTCTTCCTCCCAGGGTCTTTTCCACTCTTGTAAAAAAGGGCCAGATGGTCACCGTGAAGACCACCGCCCAGAGGATGGCCGGCAAGAAAGGGAGGACGATCACGATGGCTCCGATGATGAGAAGTGCGATGATCGCTAGCCCTGCAATCTGTTCGATCTGTTTAGCGCGTTCGGACATGGTACCCTCTTCTTCTCTTTGCTCCGAAAATAGCTCTGCCGGAGATTACCATGAAATATTTGCCCTCGGTGACCGCGGGACCCAACACTCCTTACATCATTTTGAGACTAACCGCAGCTTCCCTCAGAATGTCAGCACTCTTTTGAAGCACTAGGTGTTCCTCGTTAGAGAGGTCGGGCCGGAGTTCCGTCAAGACCCCCTTCAATCCCACCACACGGGGAAGGGAGAGGCAGATCCCTTTGCATACCCCTATCTCGGTCGTAAGGCTGGAAACGGTAAGTACCCGACGCTCGTCATCGCGAATGGCCTGAACAATCTGAGCAATTCCCGCTCCGATACCGTAGTAGGTCGCCCCTTTGTTCTCAATGATGCGGTAGGCGGCACGTCGCACGCCATCGTCAATTTGCGATTTCCTTTCTTCCGTCAAACTCACACCCATCTGCCTTGCATAATCCTGGACGGAGACCCCTCCGACTTTCGCACTCGACCAGACCAGAACCTCCGAGTCCCCATGTTCTCCAAGGACATAAGCATGAACCGAGACCGGCGCTACCCCCAGATGCTCCCCCAAGAGCGCGCGGAAACGGGCCGTGTCGAGAATGGTACCACTTCCAATCACTCTGGCCGGGTTGATCCCTGAAAGCTTGGTGACCACTTGAGTGATCACATCGACCGGGTTGGAGACAACCAGGAGCAAAGCTTCCGGCGCAAACTGAAGGACCTGTGGAATGACCTTTTTGAAGACCTCCACATTCCTTTCGAGGAGTTGGAGACGTGTCTCTCCCGGACGCTGACTTACACCACACGCGAGAACGACAACTCCGGCCTTCGCGAGCTGCGGATAGTCTCCAGCCATGACACGTATCGGATGCGAAAAGGGAGTCGCGTGGAGGATATCCTCGGCCTGACCCTGAGCCAGCTTCTTATTGAGATCAACGAGGACGATTTCGCTCACCGTGCCTTTGAGGGCCATGGCATAGGCCCCTGAACTTCCTACAAACCCACAACCAACAATTCCGACTTTCATTTCAGCCCTCCGGGTTCCCACTCACCCCCTCTCTCTCCCCACTGGGGAGAGGGGAAGGGTGAGGGGGGAAATTTTAAATGTTATTCGGTAGGTTCTAGAAACCATGTCTCAAAATCGACCTATCCGATCTTGTACTTCCCAAGCTCAACAGGGAGAGGACGGGCCTTCCAGATTTTGTCGCAGTACTCTTGGATGGAGCGATCCGAAGAAAATTTTCCCATCCGGGCCACGTTCAGGATCGACATTCGCGTCCATTTGGCTTGATCCTTATGAGCAAGGCTCACCTGCTCTTGGCTTTCAACATACGAGCGATAATCGGCAAACAAAAGATAGGGATCGCCGTACAACAAAGAATCGACCAGGGGTTTGAAAAGGTTCCTATCTCCTCCGGAGAAAGATCCGGAAGAGATCTGATCCACGGCCTGCCGGAGCTCTGGATCCGAATCGTAATATTGTTTCGGGTTGTAGCCCTTCGCCTTCAGCTCATAGACTTGCTCAGCAGTCAGACCGAAGAGGAAGAAGTTGTCGGCTCCTGCCTCTTCCCTGATCTCGATGTTGGCGCCATCAAGTGTTCCAATTGTCAGCGCCCCATTGAGAGAAAACTTCATGTTGCCCGTTCCGGATGCCTCTTTTCCCGCTGTTGAAATCTGTTCCGAAAGGTCGGCTGCCGGATAGACGTATTTGGCATTCTTCACGTTGAAGTCCGGAAAGAAGACCACCTTCAGGCGGCCAGCCACATCTGGATCGTTGTTGACGACCTCCCCTACCCCGTTGATCAGTCTGATGATCAGCTTCGCCATAAAATACCCCGGAGCTGCTTTCCCTCCGAAGATAAACGTCCGGGGGATCACTTTGATCTTCGAATCACTTTTGAGCCGGTTGTAAAGGGTGATGATGTGAAGGACGTTCAGATGTTGACGCTTGTATTCATGAAGCCGTTTCACCTGAATGTCAAAAAGGGAGTCCGCATCGACAGCGATCCCGGTGCGCTCCTGAATCAAAACGGAGAGATCCTGTTTGTTCTCCCTCTTGATCTTTTGCCACTCTTTTTGGAAATTTGCGTCGGCGGCATAGGATTCGAGACCTCTCAGCTCCTGTAGATTCTTGATCCAGCCCTCACCGATCTTGCTGCTGATGAGACGACTCAGCTTTGGATTGCTGAGCACCATAAAACGTCTGGGGGTCACACCGTTCGTTACGTTGGTGAACTTTTCCGGCATCCATTCGTAAAAATCCCGGAGGACATCCCTTTTGAGCAGCTCGCTGTGAAGTTCTGCCACGCCGTTGATCGCATGGCTGCCCACGCTGGCCAGGTGGGCCATCCGGACATATCGCTCACCCTTCTCATCGATCAAAGACATGCGGCTGCAACGTTGTTCGTCTCCCGGGTATCGCTCACGAACCTCATCCAGAAAGCGTCGATTGATCTCGTAGATGATCTCAAGGTGTCTTGGCAGAAGACTTCCGAACATGGGGAGGGGCCATTTCTCAAGGGCTTCCGGAAGCAGGGTATGGTTCGTATAACCGAAAGTGTTCTGGGTCACGTGCCATGCCTTCTCCCATTCGACCTGGTATTCGTCCACCAGAAGTCTCATCAGTTCGGCCACTGCGATGGAGGGATGAGTGTCATTGAGTTGGATGGCGATCTTCTCATGGAACGCCTCTGGCTTCCCTCCCACCAGAAGGTAGATTCGCAGCATATCCTGGAGGGAGCAAGAGACGAAGAAGTACTGCTGGGCGAGCCTGAGCCTTTTGCCGATCTCCGGCTCATCATTGGGATAGAGTACTTTAGTAATTGTCTCCGAGACGACCTTCTCATTGACTGCACCGTAATAGTCCCCGACATTGAATTCTTGAAAGTCGAAAGACTCCACGGCTTCCGCCTTCCACAGGCGCAAGGTATTGCAGGTATTAACCTTATACCCTACGATGGGCGTATCATAGGCTGTTCCTTTTACCTCGCGGCCAGGAATCCAGCGCACGCGATAACGTCCCTGATCATCATAATAGCCTTCGGTATGTCCACCCCATTTGACATGATAAGCAATTTCCGGTCTGGGGATCTCCCAGGGGTTACCCAAACGGAGCCAGGGGTCAGTCTTCTCCACCTGCCAACCGTCTCGGATCTCCTGATCAAAGATCCCGAATTCGTAGCGGATCCCATAGCCCACTGCCGGGATTTCGAGCGTGGCGAGGCTATCCAGATAACAGGCCGCCAGCCTGCCAAGCCCCCCGTTTCCCAGCCCCGGTTCTTCTTCGTGATTAATCATTTTTCTGAGATCTAAGCCAAGATCTTCCAGTGCGTCCCGGGCCTCATCATAGATTCCCAGGTTGATCAAATTATTCTCGAGATGAGGTCCGAGGAGAAATTCTGCTGACAGATAGCTCACGATCCGAACCCCTGGTTTACTATAGTTTTGGACCGTGTTCAACCAGCGTTCGAGGAGCTGATTGCGAACGGTGTATGCAAGGGCCATATAAAGATCGTTCGGCGTTGCCATCTCAAGAGCTCTTCCCTGCGTGTAGAAAAGATGGCGTAGAAACTCCCAAGAGAATTTCCGCATTTCCGTACCAGGGCCCAAGTCCTTGGATGACGGTTCCTTTCCACCTTTTTTCTTCCTGGCATTGCTCTCTGGTTTTTTTACCATCTGAATTCCCTCCGTACGAAGAGATGGAGTATTGGAGAACTGGAGTGCTGGAGTACTGGCTATTCCATCATTCCATTACTCCAACACTCCGTTACTCCAGTGTTCCATTACTCCATCACTCCAATGTTCCATGACTCCAGTACTTAACGTCTCAAATCGATGATCTCCATGCGATTGTTCGTTTCCGGGTGCCTGGTGGAAGGCCCTTCGGTCAGAACGGTCAGCTCTCCTGCGAGGCCGAACTCGCCGACCCACCGCTTCACGTATGGCTTCCACTGTTCCGGGTGCTCAGGCTCATGCAGCGAGTGCACGCCCGAGGAGAACTGGAGTTGCTGACAGGTCGCCATCTGCGAGCTCACGGCGATCGTCCAGACTGGGAACCGGAATCGCGCTACGCTCCTTGCCGTGGCGCCGCTGTGCGTCGGAACGAACACGGCTGCAGGAGATACATATTGAAGGCATGCCTCTACGCCGATAGCTATCAGATGCTCTGGCCCGATCCTCCCGGTAATATCTACCCCCCGGTACAGCTCTTTCACCGCAATGGGAGGGCGATGCGCCTCCGCGGAGGCTGCTATCTTCGCAAGCATGGCCACAGCGTCTACCGGATATTTACCCATGGCCGACTCTCCGGAAAGCATGACGCAGTCCGTCCCATCCAGGATAGCGTTCGCCACATCCGTTGCCTCGGCCCGCGTGGGTCGGCGGTTGTCCGTCATGGATTCGAGCATCTGGGTCGCTGTGATGACCGGCTTCGCGCGCATGTTCGCGAGACGCATCAGACGCTTCTGCACGACGGCGATCTCCTCGATTGGAATCTCCACCCCGAGATCTCCCCGGGCGACCATGATTCCGTCGGTTACCTCCAGAATTTCATCGATACGATCCAAAGCCCTTGACCGCTCGATCTTGGCGATGATAAACGGATGGAAATTCAGATCGGCTGCTGCTTTACGGACGGCAGCAATGTCTGCGCCGCCCTCTACGAAGGATTGACTGACGGCGTCGAGACCCTGCTCCTTCGCAAACGCAAGCCAGCGCTGATCCTGCTCGGTGAAGGCTCGAATGCCAAGGTCGATGCCAGGAAGATTCAATCCTTTCTTGGAACGAAGTTCGCCTCCGACGAGGACGCGGCATCGGACGTCTGCCCCGTGTATCTCTCCGGCCTCAAGCTGGATGAGACCGTCGTTGAGGTACAACCGATCCCCAGGCTTCACCGCCTTTGGCAAGCGTGAGAAGCTGACGGAGACCCGGCTCGGGTCACCAACGATGTTCTCCGTTGTTAAGGTGAAAGGATCGCCGATCTTCAGCTCAATCGGTTCCTTGGAAAACTGACCGATGCGCATCTTAGGCCCGGGCAGGTCTGCCATGATGGCAAGCCGTTGCCCCGTCGACCGCGACGCTGCCCTTAGATCCTGGATCCTCTTCTTATGGCTTGTAAAATCGCCATGGGAGAAGTTGAGCCGAGCAACATTCATTCCGGCTCGGATCATCTGCTCCATGACTTCCTTGGATTCGGATGCTGGTCCGATCGTACAGACAATTTTGGTTTTATGGTTTGGCAAAGCCATCTTCAAGCCTCCGGTTCTTCGTCATTCTTGCGCACTACCGCATCTCCCTCGGCTGCCCTGTCGCGGTGAGGACGCTATTCCAAACCCATCCCTTCGGATCCACCTTCTTGCGCGCTGAGGTAGCCATGGGGATCGGCACATGGGTGAATTCACTCACCCAGAAACCGACCACGATATTGGTCCGTCCTGCCATACCGGCATGAACGGCACTCTGTCCTAAGAGGAGACAGAACGCCGAGTCATTGGCATCCGCTCGGATACTGCGAATCGTGTAACTTGGATCGATATATTTCAGGCTGATCTCCTTGCCCGTCCGTTTGAAGTGGGCGTTGATCTGATCTCTCAGGAAGATCCCGATGTCCCGAAAGCGGATATTGCCTGAGGCATCCCGGTCTCCAGTCTTCTCCAAAATATCCTGACCTGCTCCTTCCGCTACCACAATCACCGCATTGCTCTTCTTTTCCAGCCTTTCGTTGAGGATCTTGAGGAAGGTCTCTACAGTGAAAGGAACTTCAGGGATAAGACAGAAGTTCACATCGCTATAGGCCAGAGCAGCGTAGGCAGCAATGAATCCTGACTCCCGGCCCATCAGCTTTACCAACCCGATCCCGTTTCTTGCGCCCTGTGCTTCAATATGGGCCGAGGTGATCGCCCTCCCTGCCTCGGAGACCGCTGTCGCAAAGCCAAATGACCTCTGGATATAGGAGATATCATTGTCAATCGTTTTCGGGATACCGATCACGGCGATCTTCAATCTCCTGCGTTCGATCTCCCCTGAGATGGCACTCGCTCCGCGCAAAGTCCCATCGCCTCCGACGGTGAAAAGGATTCCGATACTCATCCGCTCCAACGTATCGACCATCTCGCCGATGTCCTGATTCCCACGTGACGAACCGAGAATTGTCCCGCCCTGCTCGTGAATACGGTCCACTACAGTCGGAGTCAACTCAACCGGTTCATGCCCATGACGATACGTGAGGCCCTCGTAACCGTAAGGAAAGCCATAGACCTTTTTCACTCCATAGTTATGATGAAGACTCAAGACGATCGCCCGAATCACACTGTTTAGACCCGGGCAGAGCCCTCCGCACGTGACGATGCCACACTTGAGCTTCGAAGGATCGAAGTAGATCTTTTCTCTCGGTCCTGCCTTTTCGAAGGATGGGATGGGCTCCCTACCCTCAACATATTCCTTGACCTCGCTCAAACCCGAATGAAAGAGCACCCGATCGTCATCCTTCACAAAATGGATTCCCTTCAGGGGAGAGGGAATGCGGCCCTCGCCCAACCTCGAAACTTCAAAATTGAGATCACCCAATGCCATCGCTGCTCCTTTCCCTCATGGATTGTCAAGCCTTCTTGGACGCCATATGCCGGATAAGATCGACCACTCTGTGTGAATATCCCCATTCGTTATCGTACCAAGAGACGATCTTGAAGAATCGTTTCTCGCCTTTCAGGTTGTTCTGAACCGTTGCCAGGGAATCGTAGATGGAGGAACGGTCCGAGTGAATAAAGTCGGTCGAAACAAGT